>Ga0073928_10004635_pt1 | contig 20108 bp, 11 predicted proteins | sample PaiPotPPA55metaG_FD_76969 | JGI IMG/M metagenome (GOLD analysis project Ga0073928, IMG submission 76969) | Iron sulfur acid spring bacterial and archeal communities from Banff, Canada, to study Microbial Dark Matter (Phase II) - Paint Pots PPA... ...
GATCATGTCCGGCACAAACGGATAAATCGCCTTATCATCCGCCACCCCCGTGCCGACGGCATTCGCCAGCGCCACATTCCCGGCTCGATAAGCGGTCATCAGACCCGGCACGCCGAGGAAGGAATCCGGGCGGAAGCAAAGCGAATCGAGGAACGTGTCGTCCACACGGCGGTAAATCACGTCCACGCGTTTCAGTCCTCGGATGGTCTTCATGAAAACGACACCGCCGTCCACCACCAAATCGCGGCCTTCCACCAGTTCGATTCCCATTTCCTGAGCAAGGAAGCTGTGCTCGAAATAGGCACTGTTGTGAATGCCGGGCGTGAGGAGCACGATTTGAGCGTCACCCTCGCCTCGCGGCGAAAGGCTGTGCAGAATTCGGCCGAGCTCGGCCGGATACTGATTCACCGGGAGGACTTCGTGATCCTGAAACGCGTCCGGAAATGTCCGCGTCATCACCGCGCGGTTCTCGAGCACATAGGAAATCCCGCTCGGCGTGCGCACGTTGTCTTCCAGCACGCAGAACTCGCCGGTCTTCGAGTCGCGGACCAAGTCGATTCCGCAGATGTGAGTGTGAATTCCGCGCGGAACTTTCACTCCGATCATTTCGCGATGGAAATGTTTGCAGGAATAGACGAGCGACGGAGGAATCGCGCGATCTTTCAGGATGGACTGCCTGCCGTAAACATCCTGCAGGAAAAGATTCAGCGCCACCACGCGCTGCGCGAGTCCGCTATCGATCCGCTGCCATTCGGAATTAGGCAGGATTCGCGGAATCAGATCGAAGGGAAACAGCCGTTCCGTTCCGCGGCCGTCGCTATAAACGGTGAAGGTGATGCCCTGCAGGAGGAATGAAAGGTCGGCGAGCCTTCGGCGTTCCTCGAATTGGGCCGGGGCCATCGCGGCGAGCCTGTGGTAGATCTTCGAGTAGTGCAGCCGAGGGCGACCCGGACAAGAAAACATCTCGTCGTAGAAGTTACCCGGATCGTAGCGTGTGAACAGGCCCTGCTGCGTCATTGGCGCCGACGCTGCCGACATTTGGCGAACTCTATCAGCAAACCTGGGCTGTAGCCTCAGAAAAAGAATGGATGCAACGCATCGGCGATGCAGTGTTAACGAGAAGGTAATCGAAGGCAGCGAATGGCCGTTGCGGAATGACGCGCTACCATTCGTGCGCTGAACCCGTCTAAACTGCCACTCCAGACAGGAACCAATTGGGAGGATCGTGTGCATGAGGGTTAGCTCACAGGGGCCGGGCAGTTCGCGCCGCTACTTTTTCTTTTCCAGTTTGCTGGTTATGGCGGGGCTGTCGCTGACGCCGAAGTTCGGCGCGACCTGGTCGCAGAACGCAAACGTCAATGCTGCGCCGCCGACGCAGGACTCCGCGTGCCGCGAATTCGGACCGAAGGGCTGTCTCGAACTTGCCCTGCAGGCGATGGGTGGGCGCGCGCAGCTCGAAACCGTTCGCAATCTCCGGCTCGATGAAATGGGGCACACGGCGCTAATGGAACAGTCCTACCGCCAAGATCCGTTCATCACTTCGTACGAGCACATAAAAGAGACGATTGACTTCGAGCACGGACGCGTCCACCGCGAAACGCACGGGAACTGGCCCGAATCCGATCCCGGCCAGTCCTCTTTCGATTTGACCCTGATCGCGGACGCAGCTGGCGGCGTATATCACACCGCGCAGGGAGACAATCCGTGCTCGCTCGCGGACCTCGACTCGGTTCGGCATGGTTTGGCTCTCGGACCTGCGCGCGTGCTTCTGACCGCGCTCGGCGCGCCCGACCTGCATTTTGGCGAGCCCGAAATGATTCGCGCGACAACGCACGCGTCCGTCGCGTTCACGTGGCAGGGCATCCCAGTGCGAATTCTCATCAATCCGTTCAATCACCTTCCTGATGCAATCGAAACAATCCGGACTTTTCACGATTTCTGGTATTTCTGGGGCGACGTTCGCCAGCGAATTTATTTCGAGAATTGGGAGGTCTTCAAGGGCGTCGTGTATCCGACGAACGTGGTGGAGGAACGAAATGGCGCCCTATGGCGCTCCACGCAGATATTGAATTTCGAAATGAATGTTGCCGCCGATGACGCGCTTTTCCACATGGAGACGGCGGCAGCTGCGAAGAGCGCGGAGGGAAAGGGTTGGGACCGGCCGTTTCAGGCGACGCACGCGACGGACCTTGCTCCGGGAATCACGTTGTTCGAAGGTGCATGGAATTCCACCATCATCAAGCAGGACGATGGCGTCTATATTCTCGAAGCGCCCATCTCTGGAACGTACACGCAAGGCGTGATCGACGAAGCGAAGAAGCGGTATCCGGACATCCCCATCAAGGGCGTGCTTTCAACGTCCGATTCCTGGCCGCACACAGGAGGCGTTCGCCAGAGCGTGGCGTTAGGGCTCCCTGTGTTTATCCTTGACTTGAATCAATCCATTCTTGACCGCATCATCGCCGCACCTCACACGATGCAGCCGGATCTTCTCGCGCAAGCTCCGAAGAAAGCCGACTGGAGGTTCGTCTCGCAGAAAGTGGTGGTCGGCAGTGGGGCGAATCGGGCCGAGTTGTATCCTCTTCGCGGAGCATCCACCGAACGCCAATACATGGTTTATTTTCCCGAGCATTACCTTCTGTACGCGAGCGATACACTCGTGCTCAACGACAACGGCAGCCTCTATGATCCAGAGCTGATGCGCGAAGTGTCGGAGGCTGTGACGCGCGAACATGTTAGTGTCACCACCGTCTTCGCCATGCACCAGGCCCCGGTGCCGTGGAAGCAGGTGGAAACGCTGGTCCACGCTGGGATGGCTCCAGCCGCACCGAAGAGCTGAGTCATGCCTGTGAAGGCCGCGATCGCAGTGGCCCGCCCTTGCCGACCTCATTTGCAGTCACTTTGTTGTGGGGCCCTTTGCTTCCAAGTAGGCGCGTTCGATTGCAGCGGGGACGAACCCGTCGAATGCATGAGTGGCGTGCTCCTCGCCGCCGGTGAGCGGTACGCGGAATTGCTCAACGTTGACCTTCTTCTTGGTATCCTCGATGCTTAGTCCGCTACGCACGGCTTCCTGCACTTGCGCAACGATCGACTCGAACAGCGCAGTCACTTGGTGAAGATGCTCGCGATCGCGCTCGATCCCGCCATGGCCCGGAATGATGATGTTGAAGTCGAGCCGGTCGAAGTCATGCAGAGTCTTCACGAGGCCGACGGGGGAGCCATCTCCGGTGTAGGGCATGTCGTCGAGCAGATCTCCTGTGATGAGGATCCTTTCCACGGGAAGATAGACCGCGGCATCGCCCCGGGTGTGGCCTGCGTAGTGGATCATACGGATTTCGCGGCCACCGCTCGCGTATAGCGTTAGCGAGTCATCGAAAGTCAGGTCCGGCAGCACGATGCGAGTCTGGCGCAAATCGGGCAATTGTTTCGAGAAAACGCTCACTCGCATTCGCAGGATGCCCTTCTGATCGTCGTTTAGAGGTTTGCCGCCGGGCCCTAGCCCGCTGGCGAGCATCTGCCGGTATTTGTCGATTCGTGCGGGAAGATTGTCGACGTCGTCTTTCAGTTCCGCCGCAGCGCGTTGCGCCATGTCTTCTCGTGTGTTCTGTTGCGCGACGAATTGCACTCCCGGAAACGCCTCGCGGTAGACCTGGTTGCCTTGCACGTGGTCGCCGTGCCAATGGGTGTTGATCACCCAACGCACGGGCTTGTCGGTGAGTTTGCGAATCTGAGCGAGGACCTCGCGCGTGGTGGTCAGCGTGGTCTGGGTGTCCACAACCACAACCGAGTCATCAAGAATAATGATCGTCGCGTTTGAATCATTGAAGCGATCGGGGAAAGGCCGCACCGATACGTAGACTTCGGGCGCCACTTTCTGGAGTTCGTCGGCTGGCGCCGCGCTACAACGGACCGCCGCAAGCAAAAATGCGAGCGCAGTGAGCGTGGCGATGCAAAATCGCAGGCGAGTCATTCTTCCCTCACAACATAGCTGAACAGAAAAAGCTCAGGGCTCCAAGTTGAGACGCAGGCCGACAAGAAAAGATAGGGCAATGTCCTCGGAATGACCTGCAACATCCGGTTGGCAGGTCAGGCACCCTTCCTACCGCTTTCTGGTGCCTGCCCCTATGAAATGCGCGATATTGAAGCGCGGATGCCGAGCCGCGCCGATGCTGAAACTAAAAGCCCAGACTCGGGTTGGTAGCCAGTTGATGCCAAAGAGGGCTCCGTTCATATGCCTGGCTTCGTTGCGAAACGAGCAATCGCAGTCGTTCTTGCGCTGGGCATCGCTTTGCCTGTCTTTCCCCAAGGCACGGCAAAGACCACACCGGCAAAGCCCCAAGTTAAAGCACGCCGACCCGAACCAACGACGCTAACCGAGAACCAGCGGGCCCTCCATGCTCTGAACCGGTTGACCTTTGGTCCTCGGCCGGGAGACCTTCAGGCTGTATTGGCCAAGGGCATCGACGCCTGGATCGAAGACCAATTACACCCTGAAAGCATTGATGACTCTGCGCTCAACGCGCGCGTTGGGCCTTATGCGACGACGCGGATGAGTGCGAAGCAGATCGCGCAGGCATTCCCTTCCGACGGCGTCATCCGACAGATCATCGCTGGAAAGCGGCCGATGCCCGACGATCCCGAGCTCAAATTCGTTTATGGGGTCAACATTGCGCGCATCCACCAACAGGAGGCGGTGAAAACCGCTACGGCCAGCGCGAATTCGAACACGACAAGTGCCGCCACCGGCGGCGATTCCAAGACTGATCCTAAGGCCGATCCGAAACTTGACCTGGGAGTGAAACCGGCGCCGCCTGAGGACGCCGCCCGCGCGATCGCCGACACTTTGCTCGCCTTGCCGAAGAATCAGCGACTCGCAGCGATGGAAGCAACGCCTCCGGAGCAAATGATCAACTTTCCGAATCTGGTGCGCGGCGACCAGCGTGACCGCCTGTCAGCGGATTTTTCCCCGCATGAGCGGGAAGTTTTCCATTCGCTTTCGAATCCTGCCGGAACCGTTGCGTACGAGCTTCAGCAAGCAAAGTTGATGCGTGAGATTTATTCGGAGCGGCAACTGCTCGAAGTGATGACTGACTTCTGGTTCAACCATTTCAACGTGTACGAGTACAAGAACCAGTGCGTCTACTACACAACAACGTACGAGCGTGACGTGATTCGGGCGCACGCGTTCGGAAAATTCTACGACTTGTTGGTGGCAGTCGCGGAAAGTCCCGCGATGCTGATGTACCTCGACAACTGGCTGAGCATCGGTCCGCACTCACAGGCAGCAGGCAAGAACGGCCAGAGCGGCCTGAATGAAAACTACGGCCGCGAGTTGATGGAGCTTCACACGCTTGGTGTTGACGGCGGTTATACGCAGGCAGACGTCACGCAACTGGCCGCCGTGCTGACCGGGTGGACGATCGCCCAGCCGGACGACGGCGGCCAATTTCAATTTGATCCGCGGCGCCACGAACCCGGAATCAAAACGGTGCTGGGACAGAAATTCTACGAGGCAGGCAGCGACGAAGGTCTGCGCGCGCTGGACATGCTTGCGCACCATCCTTCGACGGCCCACTTCATTTCGAAGAGCATCGCCATGCGATTTGTTTCGGACGATCCGCCCGAAAGTCTCGTTACGCGTATGGCGGTGACGTTCCAATCGAGCGATGGCGACATTCGCGAGGTGATGCGCACCATGCTCCACTCGACTGAATTCTGGTCGCCGAAGGTATATCGCACGAAGGTGAAAACGCCGCTCGAATTCATGGTCTCAGCCGCGCGTGCGAGCGGCACGAATATCGCGGCACCCGATGCGCTGTTGCAAAACCTCACGTCGATGGGGATGCAACCCTACGGCATGGCGGTGCCAACCGGTTACTCGATGAAGGCCGAAACCTGGGAGAACGAAGGCGCGCTGCTCGCGCGCATGAACTTCTCGACGACATTGACGCAGGGGAAGCTTCCCGGCGTGCAATTCGACCCCGGCGGCTTAATCGCGCTTGGCATCCTCACAAACTCCGACTTGCCGAATACGAAAGCCATCCTCGCGCAAGGACGCTCCGGCATTAACCTGGCCATAGCGCTCGCAGGAGACACGATCCTTCAGGGCGAGCTCTCTGCGAAAGACGAAGCCGTGATTCAAAGCGAGCTCGAGGACCCCGACGTTCAACGACGGATGGCCGCGTCTCCCATCGACGGCTTGCGCATCGTCACGGGTTTCATCCTAGCCTCGCCCGAGTTTCAGCACCGCTAGGCCGCTTCGGGGAGGTGACAGCAACTCGGCGCAACGCATTCAAAGGCTCCCTCCCCGCTTCAACCTGTTCGCCTCGTCAACTCATGAGCTACAATTGTTACGCACCACCGGATCTGGAGGGGTGGGTGAGCGGTTGAAACCGGCGGTCTTGAAAACCGTTAGGCCCGAAAGGGTCTCGTGGGTTCGAATCCCACCCCCTCCGCCAGTAAGTCTTAGGATTTGGTTCCGGGGACTGTGTAGGAGCGAGCTGGGATCTCGAACGTTGTGCGGCCGCCCGCCGTCGAGAGCTTCCCAACCCCTTGCCGGATGACCTTAGCGGTGCGTCGAAGCTGTTGGATGCCTCCAGGTTGTCCGCAGTCAAGACCACACTCGTCCTGCTTAGGAAGCAACGAATGGAACCTATCTAGACAGTTTCTAGAGTCACTCTGGGTTACCGTCTAGAAAACCTCGTTTCCGTCCCACCCCTGATTCGATGCACTTTGACTCGTGGCATTAACAACTTCACGTTGTTGGGTAAGACCCTGCCGGGGGCCTCGGCCAAACAGTTTGCTGCCCCGCACGCCGACGCAAGTTTGATAGCCGCTTCACCACCCATGCCTTTCGCTGCCGCGAGCGCGAATCCTGCCACCGTCGCATCTCCGCATCCTACCGTGGAAATCGGTATCAGACGCGGCGGCCTGGCAAACCACGCCGGGCCGCCCTTTTGCTCGAGCCAAACGAGACCTTCCGCACCCAGCGACACGGCGGCGCTTTGAGCCCCGCGGTGGATCAACTCGCGCGCTGCGTCAACAATCGCAGCTTGACCCTTCAATTTCTGTCCCAGAAGGGCCTCAACTTCCTCCAGATTCGGTTTTACGAACGCGGGACGGGAAGCAAGACTCAGTCGGAGGGTATCCCCGCTGGTATCAAGAAAGGCTCGCGAGCTTGCGGATTCGGCCGCGGCGATGAGTGAGCGGTAAAAACCGGCGGGAACACCGAACGGCGGGCTGCCCGAAATTACGACAAGCGCGCCACGCCACTTGTTGCGCAGGCCGGCCGCGAGCACCCGGAGCATTTCGTGCATTTCGCTCGCGTCCGGTTTCCCGCCCGGTTCGAGAACCTCGGTAATCCTTCCAGAGTCCTCGAGTAGCTCGAGATTCATTCGCGTCGGCTTCCTGGTGCGAACGCGAACCATCTCAATCTTCCGCTCGCGAAATTTCGCAGCAAACTCCTCGCCGATCGCACCCCCTAGAAAACCGAGCCACAGCGTCCTCGCGCCCAGAGCGTGCGCTGCCATCGCCACGTGCGCGGCTTTGCCACCTGGAAATGCTTCCACCGTGTTCGCGCGATTTACCCGGCCCAAGGAAAGCGAGCGAAAACGAAGCCGACGATCCACGGCGGGGTTCGCGCTCACGCAAACAATCTGTGGAGGGGTCACGAGGACTTGTCCTTACGGCACATTTGTGTCAAGCTATCACAAGCCGGAAAAAATAACGAAAAGAAATAAAACGAAACCTGCCTCGAAAAGAGCTTAGATGCTGAGCGAGGAGCGCCGACGAAAAATCGTCGAGTTGGTGCAGCGCGACGGACGCGTCATGGTAAGGGATCTCGGGCGCCGTTTTGACACCTCTTTAATCACCATACGCAAAGATCTGGACCATCTCCACCAGAGAGGGCTGATTCACCGCGCCCACGGCGGCGCGCTTCCCGTGGACGCGGCAGCCCTGCGAGATCCGACTCTGCATGAAAAAGAGCGATTGCACCGCAAAGAAAAAATGCGGATCGCCCTCGCCGCCGCCCGCCTGATCCGGCCGGGTCAGGTGATCATCCTCGACTCCGGCACCACGAGCACGGCAGTCGCTCGCGCCACCCGGCACATCAGAAATCTCACCGTCATCACCAATGCGGTGAACATCGCCGCCGATCTGGCGGGAACGGGCGTCGAGGTGATACTTACGGGAGGCGCGCTGCGCAAGAATTCATTTTCGCTGGTGGGTCCCCTCGCCGAGGATTCGCTTCGTCACGTCAGCGCCGACCTGCTCTTCCTGGCGGTGGACGGCTTCGACGTGGGCTACGGCCTCACCACGCCGAACCAGCTGGAAGCACGCGTAAACCGCGCGATGATCGAAAGCGCCAAGACCACGGTCGTCGTCTGTGATTCAAGCAAGTTCGGCAAGCGGAGCCTTTCGCTGATCGCGCCCACGTCGTCCGTGCATCACGCAATTACCGACAACAACATTTCATCAAAAGATCTGCGCGGCTTGCGGGAGGCTGGCATTCGCGTGATTGTGACTTAAAACGACCGCGATTCGGAGACGGATTTGACGGAATCCATGCAAAGAGCGGGCGTGAACACCTTTTCGGAAATCCTTTCGGAACCGGACACATGGAAGAATTGTCTCGCCGCGCTCGACGCCACGGCCGAGCTTGGCAGGTTGCGGGGTTTGCTTCCGCCAGACGGAGAATGGATCTTTGTCGGTTGCGGGTCGAGCTTCTACCTGGCTTTGATTGCAGCGGCGACGTGGACGTTACTCACAGGTGAAACCGCGCGAGCTATTCCAGCCTCGGAGATCCTGCTATTCCCCAAACTGCTGCCAAGTGTTTCGAGGCCGATATTGATCTCGCGCTCCGGCCGGACGTCTGAAATTATTGAAGCCGGGAATTATTTGATGCGGCGAAATCAGACGTCAGCGCTCGCGATCACATGCGGAACGGGGACCCCAATTGAAAAAGTGTCCGCGCACGTCATCCGGCTCCCAATAGCCGACGAGAAGAGTACGGTGATGACGCGGTCTTTTTCTTCCATGCTTCTTGCCTTGCAGTTGCTGGCCGCAGAACGAGGCGAGAATTCCGAGTTTGCCAGGGGGATCCGCGCGCTTCCCGGTGAGATGGAGCCGCGAATGCCGGAAATTGACGCGACCGTTCGCTCTCTCGCTGGGGCACAAGTGTTTGCGGACTACGTGTTTCTCGGCCAGGGACCGTTTTATGGAGTCGCGCAGGAGGCGATGCTGAAGGTTAAAGAAATGTCGTGTTCTTACGCGCAGTGCTTTCACACGCTCGAATTTCGGCATGGCCCAAAGGCGATCGTGAGCCCGGAGACTCTGGTAACTTTTTTCCTGAGTGAAAGCGGGTTCGAATCAGAAGTTTCTGTTCTTCAGGAGATCAAGGAGTTAGGCGCTACAACGTTCGTAATCACGAACGACGCAAACGCGGCCGTACGGGAATCAGCGGACTACCTGATTGAGCTTTCGCTTCCCGTTCCTGAAGCGGCTCGCGTCGCGGGGGCCGTCATTCCCGGACAACTGCTCGGGTTTCACACCGGCATCCGCAAGGGCTTTGATCCGGACAATCCACGAAACTTGACGCGAGTGGTGATGCTTTCGAGCGCCTCGGACGGAGACTCTGGCCGTGGCGCGCCTTGAAGTCTGCGTTGTAGGCGAGATCAATCCCGACCTAATCCTCTACGGCCTTCCGAAAGACTTGCAGCCCGAGAGAGAATCCCTCATTCAGGGATTTCGTCTCACGCTGGGAAGCTCCTCCGCAATTTTCGCGCACAATCTATCGGTGCTCGGCACTCGCGTGGGCATCGTCTCCAAGATCGGCCCGGATGCGCTGGGCAAGATGGCGCTCGGATGGCTTTCGGCCAGTGGCGTGGAGGTCACGCACGTCCGGCAGGGAACGGACACCACGTCGACTGGACTCACCGTGATCCTCGCTCACGCCACCGAGCGATTCATCCTAACGTATCCCGGCACGATGTTTGAATTGTGTTACGAGGATCTGGACCTCGACTATGTTTTCTCGGCGCGGCACCTTCACGTTTCGTCATATTTTCTCCACAAGGCTCTTCGGCCGAAGATGGCGAACCTCTTTTGTGAAGCGCGAAGAAGAGGCCTGACCACGTCTTTGGACACCAACGACGATCCAGAAGGTCTTTGGGCCGACGATCTGCGTCAGGTTCTGCCTCACGTGGATATCTTGTTCCCCAATGAGCGCGAGGCAAAGAGCATTGCCCAGACCAACGATTTGGCGAGTGCGATTGCCTCTCTGGGCGAGCGAGTGGGAACAGTCGTCGTGAAACTCGGCTCGCAGGGAGCCTTGGCACGAAAGGGATCGGCGGAATGGCGTCGCGCGCCCGTTCGCGTGAACGCAGTTGACACGGTGGGCGCCGGTGATAGTTTCGATGCTGGCTTTATTCATCGCTACTTGCAAGGCGCGAACATCAAGCAATGTCTCGACTATGCGAACCTTGCGGGGGCTTATTCGACGACGCGCGAGGGGGGAACCGAGGCGTATCGCGAACGAGAGAGCATGCTCCAGTTCTTCCAGGAGCATGGCACCAGATGAATTTGCCCGACTGCGCGGTCGAAACGGCTATTGCCGCTCTACTTCCAGGAGCAGGTGATCGGCGACGGTTGCTGTCAAACGCGCATTCGGCGACGTAATGTATCCAAGGTCGCGATTATTGGCATAGTCGGTGGCGTGATACTTGCCAGGAGCCAGTCCGCGCAGCTCGATTTCGCCCGACCATGGCACGGGTTTTGAAGGCTTTCCATCAACCGCTTGCGGCGCGAAGAACGCGTAGTACATCGCCCCGTCTTTCTCGATTGCGTAGCCCTCTGGCACGTCATAACCGTACACGTACAAGTTCCGAAACACTCCGCGCGAAAGCATCTTCTGGTTGTAAAGAGAAATCCATTTTTTCCAGTGCGCTTCCTTTTCGGGCGTCAGATAGACGTCCCGAAGCTTGGGGCCGTAGTCCGGCCATGCGAATTTCGTGCCCAGTACGCCGCCCGCGCCCAGGGTTGAGGCAAAATCCGATCCAAGATCGCGTTCGTTTCCGTCCGGATCGACGATTCGGGTCAGCTCCACGTGGTCGCCGTAAATGGCGGCGCGGTCTCCCAATAGCGCCTTGTACATTTTGATTCGCTGGCGGACCTGCACCGAACCCACCGGATCGGCGGTCACCGCCTGATCGATATAACGGAGCCACGCAATACTCGGCGGTGTTCCGCAAGGGCAGCTCTGCGTCACGCTTTCGGGCTTCAGACCGCGCGTCGTTTCGAAAATGGTCTTGTAGATTTCTCCCATCGCGTATACGGAATCGTATGGCGACTTGTGGTGATGCTTCGGGTTGTAGCAGGCCGGAACGCTATAGATGTTGTCGAGCTTGTGCCCGTCAAAATCCCAGTCGTGAATGAACCGCTGCGTCAACTGCTTGTAGTAGGCGCGCACCTCGGGTACCGCGGGACAGAGCGTTGCGAGGTTTCGAGTCATTCGCGCGGGCTTGCCATCTTTGTCGAGGATCAGCCAGTCGGGATGTTGTTTCACGATCTCGGAAACGCCGTACTTGTGGGACTCGTAGCCCGGCCCCCCATCCTCCACAGCCAGGGGCAGCCACCAGAGTTGCACTTTGATTCCCTCGGCATGGAATTGCTGGACCATTTCGCGGATCTTGTCGCCCGGGAAAGTGTCTGCGCGCGGCTGCCAGTCACCATAGTTATTGAACCAACGGTCGTCCAGCGTCGCCCAATGAATTCCCAGTTCCTTCAGCTTGGGAATCGTTCCGAGCATCTGCGCCGGTGTGACATTCGCAAGATATCCCCAGCCGCACCAGCTCGCCGCGTAGTCTTCATCTGTATTTGTGGGCTTTGTCAGACCTTCGCGGTCGATCACGTCTGAGTACATTCGCAACGGTTCGTAATAATCGCCCGCATACACGGCGATGAAAGTCCTCGGCGTTGAATAGACTTCGCCGGGCTGGAGTGTCGTGTCGGGTGTCAATCGAACGGCGGCATCGATTTGACCGTCGGCCTCCGTGTGAACGGGGATCGAAAGCACTAGCGGGAGCGTTTCCACGTGACCAATCGCTTCACCTACGGTTCGAGTCCAGAACGCAACTACGGGAATGCCTCCGCCCACGCGCCCCAGGTCCCCCTTCACCTCCACGACGGAACCCATCTGATTCTCCTGCGAAAAGTTCTTCGGAATTTCGAAAACGTTGTCTTTACCCCAGCGAATGCTTGCGCCGTGGAACGACCACAATTGATTGGGCGCTGCCGCCGGATCGACCAGTGACGCGTTGAAGCGATGAGTATCGATGTCAATCCCATCGAGCGATACCTCAGAGCCGGTCCCATTGCGCACTGTGGTAGAAACGAGTGCGACATTTGGAAATTCGTCGTACACCTCCACTACGAGAGTCGCTTCCAGCCCGGATGCTGTGCTCTTCCCACCCACTTCGATGCGCTTTCCACTCGCGCCAAGCTTTCCCTGAGGGTTGGATTGCCGCAGGCCGGATACGTCAAACACGAAGTCCCGAATCTCTTTTCCAGAAGTGGTCACGCTGAGGCCTGGTTCGCTTTCAGGATCGTCGAGAGATAGCTTCGGAGACTTGCTTAGAGCCGCCGAAACATAGCCATTCGGCGCCACGGAAAACTCAGCCGACGGTGTCTTAATCAGAATCTTATTCGCCGACAACGTCGCATGCACTTGCGATTCGGGAGCGGTCGTTTCAGTCGCTTTGTGCGCGCAGCCACATGAAAGGCCCGCGAGGGATACGACAAGAACCAACCGACCAAGGGCACACGCTCGGCGGGTGATTGAAGGCATAGAACTGCATCGATTATCGCTGGCGCTCATCAGTTTTGTCCGGCTTTTGCTGGAAGACCCTTGAATTGGCCGAAGATTCGCTCGGCGTTGAGATGATAGACCTTTTCAAGAATGGAATCTGGCAGCCCAAGGCCGTAGATTTTCCACCGTCCCTGTCCGGGCGATTCCCAGTAGTCGAAGTACTCGTCGTCCGTCTCGAGCCACCGGAAATAATTGCGGTACATCTCCGGAACTGGCTCGGAATCCGTTCCAAAGAGGATCCGGTCTTGGTAATCCTGGAAGAATTTGAGCGCCCGACGCGGCTGACGCCCCAGCTCCGCCTCGCGCGCGCCGAATTCCACCACCATGTTCGGATAGCGATCCATCCACGCCGACACTGCATCAAGATTCTCCGGCCAGTTCGCAACGTGCAGCGCCATGAACGTCGTTTGCGGATGACGCTCGATCACGCGATTCCGATCTTCCAGCAACTCCTTCTTGGATGGGAACCCGTGATCGTAGAAACTCCACGAAGGGTTTGCTTTCAACTCCTCGTACCGTTCGTTGTGGGCGTCAATCGGCGTAAAGAACGCTTCAGGATCGCTCGTATGAATTGCAACGGGAATTCCGAGCCGTCCGCATTCGTCCCAAACAGGGTCAAGGCGCGGGTCGTCGATGCGCAGCAACTTTCCGTTCGACGTTCGCACCTGAAGTCCCAGATCCTTTAGAAACTTCAATCCCCGCGCGCCGCGTCGTACGGCGTCATCAATCTGCTCGACCATTTCCTGCCCAAACCGGGGGTCGTTCACCTTGCTGTAGTCGAGCTGAGTGAAAACAATGAAACGATCGGGGTAACGTTTGGCCGTGTTGTCGAGCACCTGTTGCAGCTTGTCGCCCCAACCACCTGTCAGAATCACGACCTTCGCGACGTTCACTTGATCGAGCGATCCCACCACTTTCTCGGGCGGGATGCGCGCGCCGATGCGCGAAACGTCGTCGACGTGATTGTGAACATCCCATACGGGAAAACGCGCCTTTTCGACCGTGTGAGCGGCGACATGCAGCATGCTTCGCGGTTGGAAATCGCGCAGGAGCAGAGTGGTACGCTGCGCCGTGCCCGGCTGTTCGCCGTACTGAATCTGTTGTTGCTGCGCCGCAGGTTCCGCGCTAAAGACGATCGCCAGCGACACAGCGACGACGGCCATCCATCGCCTCGCGTCGATCGCCTGGTGAATTTGGGGTTTCATCGTGGGGAAACCTCCACGCCGGTCATACCTCTGTCTCGACGCGAATCCTAATGAAAAATCTTTCCCTTGACATGAAAACAAATCGAAAGTAAAAGTAGCAAATCGAAAGTCTAATGGCAAGCTTTCCATCGCTGCCGTCTCGCACCCACCCTCGGCTCAGCCTGTTCGTCCGCGGTAGCATTTCAATCGCGCGAAACAAACGGAGGATTCGATGCGGCTGACAGCACGAATTGTTTGGGGGATTTTCGCGGCGTGCGTGTTTCCGGCTTTTGCGATCTTTACGGCCGCGCAAGGCAGTTATCGGGCGCAGGTACGAGGCACAGTATCCGATCCCTCGGGCGCGGTAATGGCAAACGCAACGGTCACCATCACGGATACGGGCACGAGCATTTCCACTGTCGCGCATACCGACGCCACGGGCGAATACAATTTCACTGGCCTGCGGCCTTCCACCTATTCCGTGAAAGTTGAGGCGGCAGGCTTTCGCGCCATGGAGCGCACCAACGTTGTGCTCGGCGTCGATCAGGAGACGACGCTGAACTTCAGGATGGAGACCGCGGGCGTCGTCACTACGGTGGAAGTCTCAACTGCCGCTCCCCTGCTGGACACCGAGAGTGCCACGCTCGGAACAGACATCACGAATGAGTACGTCAAGGACATTCCGCTGATCAACCGCAGCTTCTTCGGTCTCACGTTCCTTTCTGCCGGCGTTACGGAGACGGCTGGATCCGGAACTCAGGACAACTATCCGACGGGAACGAATTTCGTTTCGAACGGTCAGCGGAACGCGACTGCCGAAGTGCGAATCGACGGCGCATTGATCAGCGCGCCCGAGCAGGGCGAAGGCGCCACATCCAACGTCTACTACGAGCCCTCCGTCGAGATCATCCAGGAGTTCAAGGTAGAGAACAATAGCTTCTCAGCGGAATTTGGCAGCAATGGCGGCACCGTCGTGAACATGGTGCTGAAAAGCGGAACGAATGCGTTCCACGGCAGTGGTTGGTGGTTCGGGCAGCGTTCGGGATCGGATGCGCGCGATTTCTTCAACCCCGAGCCCGGTCCAAAACCGAACCATGAGCGCGACCAGTACGGTTTCTCCGTGGGAGGTCCTATCAAGAAAAGCCGCACCTTCTTTTTCGCCGATTTCGAAAAGGTGCGAGACAACGAACCCATTAATATCGTCGCAACCGTGCCCACAATGGCAGAGCGCACGGGAGATTTTTCGGCGACACAGAATCCCATTTACGATCCTACCCAGGTTCAGTGCACCCCACTGCCGAATCAGACTTGCACCAGACCGCAGGTAATGTACAACGGTGCCCTGAACGTTATACCTCCGACCGAAATAGATAAGATCGGACAGGCAATTATCAATCTCTACCCTCAGCCCACACCTAGCTTGTCAGGACAGGAGTTCAACAACTTTCGCCTCAACACGCTGTCGCACGCACCGGACAATCAGTTCGACATCAAACTCGACCACGACTTTTCGGATAAACATCGCATCAACGGCCGATACAGCCGACTCTCCAGCAACTATTCGGATCCAACCATCTTCGGCGACGGCGAATTCAACGACGGAATCACCACCACTCCGCTCACCGCGCAAAACATCTCGTTTGAATACACCTGGACGATGAGCCCAAGAATCATTTGGACGAGCAGGTTCGCCGTCGACCGCGTGGTCCAGGACGAAACCACAAACATTCCCAGCCTCACGAGCGTGAATTTGCCCACCGTCTTGGAAGCAAACGGCGTCGACCGCATGCCGACAATTCAAATGTCAGGCGCGTCTCCGTGGACCAGTCTCTACGATCAGTGCTGCCTCAACACCAATTTTGCTCACACGCTCTACAGTTACTCCTCGCAATTGGTCTTCACGAGGGGTTCCCATTTGATGAAGTTTGGCGGCGAACAAAGAATCTTCTTCAACAACTTCTTTCAGCCCCCGAACCCGACAGGGCTTTTCAATTTCACGGATGATGTAACGTCACAGATCCCGAACAGTGGCGCCGGAGGCGGTACGCAAGGCAATCCCTTTGCCAGCCTGCTCTTTGGGTACGCCGACAACAGCAGCGTCATCAATATTTATCCCGCAGTTGCAACCAAATCCAAGGAAACCGGTCTTTATTTCCAGGACGACTGGAGAGTCAACAGCAAGCTCACTCTGAACCTCGGCCTGCGATATGAATGGAGCACGCCGTACACCATGCGCCACAACCTGCTCGAGTTCAGCGATTTCACAGGCAGCAGCGGTATGTCCATCGATCTAACGGCCGGCGGCATGAACACCGATCCAAACTTGGGTACGGCACAATTGAGTGGAACAACCCTTTTTCCGACGTCCGGTACGAGGAGCGTTCCGGTTGACCGCAACAATATCGGCCCGCGGATCGGCGTCGCTTACCAACTGACTCCCAATACCGTCATTCGGGGTGGCGCGGGCGTGTACTACGGCATGAGCGTAGCCACGAACTTTCAGTACCCAGGAACTGCGTTTCGCAAGAGCGCCACGATGTTCTTCACGACGGACAACTTTGCGACCCAGAGCGCGTTCTTGAACAATCCGTTTCCAAACGGTTTAACGGGTCCACAGGGGAAACAATATGGCCCGTTGGCTGAGTGGGGTTACGCGAACGCAAATGATTTGGGCACCAGCAGTGACGAGAACGCTGACATCTACCAGTGGAACCTCGGTGTCCAGAGGCTCCTGCCAAGTCAAATCGTTATCGGTGTGGATTATTCGGCGAATCGGAGCATCCACCTGCCGTGGGGTGGAAACAACGTAACCTCGACACGCAACCGCGATTTCATCTCATCAAGTCTGCTCTCGCAAGTCTCCGCTCAACAACATGCTCTCGATTCGACCTGCGACACCGATAGCTGCGTGAGCAACTACCTGGCGAATCCGGTCACGAATCCGTTTTGCTCGTTGTTCTCAGGGACGCAATGCACATTCTCTGCGGGCCCGGCCATCTTTAACGAGCCGGATTCACAATATGGAAACGCGATGCTTCCCTTGATCAATCTCTTGCGTCCTTACCCGCAATTCGATGGCGATTTCGAAGGTCTTCCTCTGCTTGAGGCCGCCTCTTGGTATAACTCGCTACAGATCCGTTTTCAGAAGAAGACCACTCACGGCATCAGCTTCGAAGGAAATTACACATTCTCCAAGCTCGAAGACGATGCTTCAGCAGGCGCCAACGCGTTTATCGGCACGCTGAACCAGGGAAACGCTCAGCAACTCGATCGCCTGAATAAGGAGTGGGGCATCAGCGCCAACGACACTCCGCAGCGCTTGGCCGCTGCGGTGATCGTGGACTTGCCCCTCGGCCGCGGCAGGTGGCTCGGCAACGATATGAATCGCCTGCTCGACGGAATCGTCGGCGGATGGTCCATCTCCACCTTAGTCACCGCCCAGTCTGGTCAACCTTTGTGGATTTCAATGGGCAGTCCCCGTCTCGCCGATGGCAATCAGCGGCCAAACGTGTTGTGCGGCGGACGCACCGGTATTGGTGCGGATGCCGCGGCGATTCAGCAGACCCCTTTTCTCAACATCAACTGCTTCGCCGATCCCGGTGACCAGATTCCCGGCGATGCTCCCCGCTATTTTTCGAGCTTTCGCACCGACGGCATCCACAACGTCGATTCCAACCTGTACAAAGAGTTCGTTCCGAAGGAAGGCATGAAGATTCAACTCAGGGCGGAGTTTTACAATCTCTTCAACCATCCGCGGTTCGCTGCCCCCAACACTGCGTGGGACCCCGGAAACTCTCAGTTCGGTATTATTAGTTCCACCGCGCCCGGTTACCTGCCGCGCCGCTTGCAGATCGGCGTCAGGTTCGAGTTCTGATGCCGGGTTTCATCCTGCGTAACATCGCGCGAGTTGCGCTCGTCTGTCTGCTGCTGGGCCAATGCTTTACGGCTGGCGTTCTCGGACAGGAGCCGCAACTCGACTGGACGCACTTCGTTCGCATCGGCGCGTACGGTCTAAGTCCGCACAATTCCGCGGCGATCGTGCAAAACGCGCAGGCCAGCGGCGTCTTCGGGATCGAAGTCGACAACGATATTCCCGGCCGGTACGAAAGCTTTCTCGATCCCACGGAGAAGCTAGCCGCGATCCACGAACTTGCGGATGCCGCGCACCGGTCCGGCAACAAAGCTTTCGTCTACATCGCGGGCACCGAGTGCATCACCGCTCACGCAGCGCAGTCCCCGCATTCGCTCGCGAAAGATCATCCCGATTGGCTCCAGCGAAAGATCAGCGGCGAGTCTGCGATCTTCGGTGGCGGCGACGCCTTCTGGATTCGCGAGGGAGACGAAGACGTGTGGGTGAGCCCTCTGGCTCCGGAGTGGCGCAAGGTCTACATGCAGCGAGTCCGCCAGATTGCCGCCACCGGAATCGATGGGATTTACGTGGATATTCCCTACTGGATGACTCACTTCACGGGCTGGGAAGACACCTGGGCAAGCTTCGACGATTACACGGTCGCGGCCTTCCGCAGCGAGACTGGCCTCGACGCCAAACATGACTTGAAGCTCGGGGATTTCTCCGACGCGAACTTCCGGCGCTGGGTTGAGTTCCGAATTCGTACGCTAACCAACTTCATGCGCGAGATTCGCGACAACGCTCGCTCGGTCCGTCCCGACGTCAAGGTGATTCCGGAGATTTATCCCGGCATCGAGGAGGAAGCGGTTCGGGTGGGCGCCGACGTGTATCAGATGTATGCCGTCGTCGACGCCGTCGCGCACGAATACGAATTTGGCGAGGGCGAGCACATGGCCTCGTCGCGCACCCAGCTTGATTGGTTGCTTTACCAGGCCGGAATGCTTTCGTTCCGCGCGTTCGCGGAGGGCAAGGCGACTTGGATTTTGAATTACTCGTGGGATGGCGACACGGGTGTGGATCCCCGGGAGGCGATGAAGAATCTCGCCATCTCGCAGATCGCGGCTGGGGCGAACTTCTGGGATGCAAAAGGCCACAACATGGCCAACTCGAACGACTTGGCAACGCGGACTGAGATTTTTGCCTGGATCAAGCGTTATCAGGACCACATCTATGAAGTCCGCGACCCAGTCAATCCCGTGGGAGTGTACTTCTCACCCGCAAGCCGAGATTTTGCCGTGCAGGATTTCCTTCCCTCTTACCGGGGCATCGTGCTGCTCTTGCTACGCAGCCATCGCGAAGTCCAAATCGTCACACCGCGCACTTTGGGCAACTTCCGGGGAAAAGTGCTGGTTTTCCCGAATGTCAACAGCCTGGACGATGCTGAAAAGGGCGCACTCTCCCAATACCAGGCGACCGGCGGAAGAATTGTCGTAACCGGAACAGATTCTCTAGGGACAATCGCTCAGGGACAAGTCGCGCGGTTTCCGCGATGCCCAGGGAAGGAATTCCTGTCCGATTTGCAAAAGGACGTCCACGCAGGTTTCAGTGAAAATGCACACGCTTTTGTCGAAACACTCTCCGGGCCAGACTCAGCCGCTACGGATGTGACTGTGGATGCACCATCCCTAGTCGTCGCGTATCCCGCCGTAGTCCATCACAAAATCCATTTTTATCTCGCGAACTTTGAAGGGCTCGCACCGCGCGTCTCGGCCACACCAACTCCTCAGTTGAATGTCCGAATCTCGGTGCCGGCGGACGCAGGCGACACCTTGCACTTTGTCCCGTTCCTGGGCTCCGAATCTCTAATTGCGGGGAACCGACAGGGCAAATCGAGGATTTTCCAGCTTCCCAAGCTGGAGCGTGGGGCGATCGCCTGGCTAGACGTTGCGAAATAGCGACTCGATCCAGTTGGCCGCAGCTCGGAGCGGTACACCGACGTTTCGCAACGAGCTGATGTCGGAGATCCCTTCTCCTGCTGTTCAAAAACCGAGGTCGCTCAATCCTGGATGATCGTCCGGACGGCGCCCCAGCAGCCAGTGGTATTTGCGATCCGAATCTCTGATGGGAAGGTCGTTGATGCAAGCGAACCTTAACCGCATAAGTCCATCGTCATTGAATTCCCAGTTCTCGTTTCCGTACGACCGATACC
>Ga0073928_10004636_pt1 | contig 20108 bp, 16 predicted proteins | sample PaiPotPPA55metaG_FD_76969 | JGI IMG/M metagenome (GOLD analysis project Ga0073928, IMG submission 76969) | Iron sulfur acid spring bacterial and archeal communities from Banff, Canada, to study Microbial Dark Matter (Phase II) - Paint Pots PPA... ...
ATATCCCGGCGGCAGCACGAAACGATCCATGACGACCCCCGCCTGCTCAACGGCAACGCCGAGAGGGACGCCGAGAACGGGCGCGTCGATATCGATGCGACGCTGCTTATTTTGGCGGCTGATCTGCGAGGGGCCAACCCCGGTAACGATCGTGGCGACTGCGGAAAGCGGGATGGTGGGCGCCGACAACGACGACGCGTTGCTACTCGAATTCGATACGATCGCGCCACCGGTCGACGGACCAGACGTACCGCTCGTGGCAGAAGCAACGCCGGAAGCGCTGCCCGTGGTGACGCCGCTGCCGGCCGCAGGCGGGATCAACTGCATCCCGGCAATTGAAGAGAGTGAGCGGCGTTCTGAGGCCGGCAACTCGACGAGAATCGGATACTGGATGCCGTTGAGTTGATAGTAGGAAGCGATCGTTCCGCTGGTAGCGGTGGCGATTTGGAAGGCGATATCGCCGGTCGAGAAACCGAACTCGGCGGCCTTGCGCCGGTCGATCTTCACATCGACTTCGGGCTGCGTGGGCGTCACGTTCGTGTCCGGTCGAACGACGCCGGGGATCTGCGAGAGTTGCGGAATGACTTTCTGCGCTAGGCTGAAGAGTTCGTTGTAGTCGGGTCCGTAAATCTGGAGCTGCAACGCGTCGGCGCCTTGCGAGACCGTTTGTTGCACGATGTCGACGGTGCGGCCGCGGACGACTGCGCCGACGAGCGCTGCTTGCGCAGCCTGCAACGCCGCATGCGCTTCGGGCGAGAGCGGTGGCCCGTCGTGGGCCTGCGGAGTTGCGGCTGTAGGCGATGCCGGGTCGGAGCGCTTTGGTCCGCCGCCCGATAAGCGGGCCTGCCATTGGCGAACAAATGCTGTCGCCGCAGGGCCCGTCACGTTTAGGGTGAGCTGAATCGAAGCCTGATTCGGGATTTGGCGCCCGAAGCTGCCGCCGGCGGTCGTGCCGACCGCGTCGCCTACCGACTGCACGCGCGGATCGAAGCTGAAAGCCTTTTCGACAAGCAGCGCCGTGCTGTTGGTCAGCGCAAGCGACGTGCCGTTCTGCATGCGAATGTCGAAGCGACCGAAGCGTGAGTCAGCGGCGGGGAAGACCTCGGTGTGCACGAGACCCAGACGCAGTGCGCCGAGCGCTGCAATGAGCGCGAGCGCTCCGATCGAGAGCACCGGAGCCGGGTGATCGAGCGACCAGCCCAAGATGGCTTTATACCAGCTCTCGAACCGCTCGTACCCACGGTCAAAGGCGCGAACGAAGCGCGCATAGCCTCCAGGGTTTTCGAGCGCTCCGTGCCGCTCTTGTTTGAGGAAGATGCTCGAGAGCATCGGAACGGTTGTGACGGCGACGAGGAACGAGATGCCGACCGCCGTCATGATGACCAGCGCGAACGGACCGAAGATGAGGCCCTGCAATCCCGGGATCAGCAGGAGCGGAACGAACACGGTGATGACCGTGATCGAAGATGAGAGGACGGCAGAGAATATCTGCGTGGTGCCGCGCTCGGCCGCTTCGCGCGGACGGTCGCCTTCATCGAGGTGCCGGAAGATGTTTTCGATGACCACTACAGCGTCGTCGACGATCAGGCCGACTGCGAGCGCCAGACCGCCCAGGGTCATCGTGTTGAGCGACTGGTGGAACATGTACGTCGCGAACAGCGTGCCCAGTACGGAGACGGGCAGCGAGACGGCGACGATGAGCGTCGAGCGCCAGGCGTGCAGGAAGAGCAGGATGACGAGGACGGCCAGGATCGCGCCATAAAGCGCCGTGTGCTCGAGCGCGTTGATGGCTTCGAGGATGAAGCCCTCTTGTTCGAATGCGATGTTGAATCGCATGCTCGGGTACCGATGCTGCAGCTCGGCGATCTTTCGCTTCACGCCGTCGGAGACAGCGACGACGTTTGCATCGGGCTGTGCGGTGACGATGACCGAGACGGACGGACTACCGTTCGCGCGCGCGAAGGCGCGAAGCTCTTCGATCGAATCGCTGACCTTGGCGACGTCGCGCACGTAGATCGGCGCGTTGTTGGAGATCGCGATGACGGTGTTAGCGACCTCATCGGCAGACTTGTACAAGGCGCTCGTGCGAATTCCGTACTCGCGGGGGCCGATTGCGATGATGCCTGCGGGATCGTCGACGTTCTCGGCGGCGATCTTGCGGATGACGTCGTTAGTGGTGAGGTTGTTCGCCGAGAGCTCTTTGAGGTTCGGTTCGACCATGATCGCACGCTGCGGGCCGCCGCCCGTGTTCACGCTGCCCACGCCGGAGACCGACGAGAACTCATCGCTGAGTTGGTTGTTGAAGAGGTCGAAGAGGTCGCGTTGGGTGCGCGTCGGATCGGTTATTAACAGGCGAACGACCGGCAAGGCGTTCGGGTCGGCCTTGACGATCTGCGGCGGCTGGAGGTTCGGGTCGTTCGGGAGTTGATTTTGGACGCGTGCGATCTGTTCTTGGATATCGACTGCGGCGACGTTGATGTCCGTGCCGTACTTGAACTGCGCGCGAACGACGGTCTGGCCTTGGTACGAGTCGGATTGGAGAAAGTCGATGCCTGGAACGCGCGCGACCGCGTTTTCGATCGGGCGTGTGACCGTCGACTCCATCGTTTCCGGCGCTACGTTGCCATAGTTGATCGTAACGGAGACGACGGGCGGTTGGAATTGCGGGAAGAGATCGACTGGAAGCCGCGGGAACGCGAAGATGCCCAAAATGACGATCGCGCAAGCAAGCATCGTCACCGAGACGCGTCGACTGACCGCGAAGCGCGCTATGGACATCAGGTGATTCTCGGCCGTTTAGGTGCGAAGAGCCTCTCCACTATTAATACCCACTCGACACGAAACATGTCGGAAGTTGCCGAGGGCACACTGGAACGCGGGTTCATCTGCGCGGTGAACGTACGTTGCGCGCGCCGCATCCTGGGGTCTCGCTGGGAATTCCAAGCACCGCACCCCGCGCCATACCCTGGCCGCGAGCACCACGCCGCCGGCGGTCTCTCGGGTCCGGGTCGTTGCTCTCGTGACGCTCATTCGGACAGGCCCTCGACCGGCGGGTCTCCTGTCTTCGCCAACTGGGCCGCCTTGGGGGCAAGCTGATCTGGGGAGGGGCCTGGGCCCGACGCCTTGCCGGGTGGGCGTGCCAGGGTGGTGGCACTCGCGCCTGCTAGGGTCATTCCGTGAGGGGGACGGATCGTGCCTAGACGAGGACGGACTGCGTGTGATAGCATCCGTGGGTTGTCCGGGCGTTTTGCGGTCTGGACTCGCTCGCGCGAGCGGTGCTCGCGCTTTGCCCGCTGCTCGCTACCGGCTTCGTCCGGATTGCGAGCCGTTCGCCGCTCAGCGGCGACGTCCACAGAGGGAAACGTTCATGCCGACCGACTACGAAGTCACGTACATCGTCCGACCGAGCCTCGAAGAGGCCGACGTCGAAACCCGCATCACTGCCCTGGCCGATACCCTCCGTGCAAACGGCGGTGAAGTCGGCGAGGTGGAGAAGATGGGGAAGCGGCGTCTCGCATACGAGATCGACGATGTCCGCGAAGGGTACTACGTCGTCATGAGGTTCAAGAGCGACGCCGCCCAAGCCAAGGAGTTCGAGCGCCAGCTTCGTCTCAACGAAGACGTGATGCGGCATCTCCTACTCAAACTCGATACGTGAAGTAGGGAGGGTCGGCAACATGGCCGGCAGTTACAATCACATCACCCTCGTCGGCCGCCTCACGCGCGATCCGGAAATTCGCTACGTGCAGAGCGGGACGGCCGTCACCTCGTTTTCGATCGCCGTGAACCGTCGCACGAAACAGGGCGAGGAAGCGATGTTCGTCGACATCGTAGCGTGGGACAGCCCCGGTCGCAAACTCGCCGAGATTTGCAACACGTACCTCAAGAAGGGTATGTCGGTGCTGATCGACGGCCGCCTCTCGATCCGCTCGTACGAGACGAAGGACGGCGAGAAGCGCAAGGCCACCGAGGTCGTCGCCAACGACATGCAGATGCTCGACAGCCGTAACAGCGGCCGTCCCGCAAACGGCGACGGCTTCGAGCGCGGCAGCGCACCGGCGTACTCGGGAGCTCGCGGCGAAGGCGACGATTTCGAAGGAGACGGCGAGGTCCCGTTCTAGGCCCGTTGCATGGCGGTTGCGTTTCGTCTGCATGAACCAGTAACTGAAGCGGTCTTGCTCGCATTATCGCGAGCGAATCCACAATACCGCTTCGAGACGACAGCTGCAGGCGAGCTTGTTGTAAGCCCGCTCACGGGGACCGAGTTTTCGTTTGCCGAGGGCGAGCTGTTCGCCCAAGTCCAGGCGTGGAACAAGCAGCGGCGGTTGGGTCGCGTTACTCCCGCGAGCGGCGGTATCACGCTGTCGGACGGAGCGATCAAAGGTCCGGACATAGCTTTCATCTCGAACGAACGATGGGCGACGCTCGGCGAGGACGATCGCAACCGTGCTTTCGTGCGAGTCGCCCCGACCGTCGTCTTCGAGCTCCTCTCGCCGAACGACGACCCCGCCCTACGTGAGAAGATCCGCGAATACTTGCGGACGGGAACTCCGGTGGCCGTGTTGCTCGATCCGCGGGACCGGTCGGTCCGCATCTTTCGAAGCCTCGGCGCACAGCCGGAGATTCTCTTCAACCCGACCGCGGCTCCCATTTGCGAAGAGATGCCCGGCTTCACGCTTGACGCGAAAGCCGTTTTCGACGCATGCGAGGCGCCTTAGCCGATTTCGAGGGGAGTTCGCGTGCGTCACGGCTTGATCGCGAACTCTTCTTCAGAGTCAAATTCGCCTTCGCTGAGATCTGAGTCGAGGTCGTAGGCATGCATCGGCGCCCCCACGATGCGCACGGCCATCTTGGGCGAGATCGGGTCCTTCCCGATGTAATCCTTGCGCGATACGAGGATGGCAGGGTACTTCTTCGCCGGGATGGCGATGAGAAAGTCTTCAACTGCTGAGGTGTGAGGCAGAAGCACGAAAGCGATGTGCTGATTGCCGTTGACGGCGCCTCGACGCAGTTTCACGGACGTGTAGATGAGTTTGACGATACTGCGCGGGATGTCGTAGCTGGCTTCTTTATGCGTGGGCGTATTGGACGCTCGCAGTGATTTGACGTTCGGCGTCAGGGCTTCACCGTAAACGCTCAGTGCCTCTGCGGCGACGTCGATCGGGAGGTTGCCGTTATTCTCGAAGCGTTTGTGAATCGTCAGGAAGACGGTGCCGTTGATGGTCGGACCCTGTTCTACTTCGGTAGGTACGGCAAAGGACGGCGGCTCCGACAACGGTTTGACACGCTGCTCGTAGACGAACGTATAAATCGCCCATATACCGGCGGCGAGAATAGCTACGATCTCGATCAGCGTCCGAGCATGCTCGGTTCTCGTAGGAACGGAGTGAACGTGCAGATCACGGCGCATGCGAGTTCATTACAAACTTCCGCTCGGGGATCCCGAGCTTCTTTCGGCATCGGCGCTTCCTCGAGTGAAGCAAGCGCCCATCGTCACCTTTCGCGCTATGCTGAAGCGTCGGGAATGCCGAAAACGTCGACGACCAGATCGCCGTACCTTCGTCGGATTACCGTTTCGAAATCGCTTGTGACCTCATCGGTCGCTTGAAGCATCGCATCGCGCGTTGTCAGGCGGCGGCCACTGCGCGTGGCGTCGCGGATCAACTCTTTTGCACGGGCCGAGATTGCTGCCGGGTCGGCCGTCGCAGCGCGCTCCTCGTGCTCTCGCTGAATCATCGGCCGGGTGTCGAGGTAGTACTGCTCCCACTTCGCGCGCAGCTCGTGAATGACGGCGCCCGAGAGTCCGGCGTGCGTTGCTTGGCGGCCCTCGTCGTGACGACTAGTCGATCGCACTCGTCGGGTCGACACCGGCGAGGCCGAAGGCGCGTCGAAGTTGGGGTGGATCCTGAAGATGTGGACTGGTCGAGCGTTTTTCGACCAGTTGCCGGGACCCGGGCGCTGGACGAGCTCGCCGAGGCCGCTAGAAAGCACCTGTGCACGGAGCTGGGGGTCCTCGATGACGCGGTAGCCCTCGAGCTCGGAGGCCGGCGGCGCAGCCGTTCGAACGAAACCCGACAGCTCCGGCTTCGGCAGCCGCTCCACTGAGACGAGTAGCCGTTGACGCGCGGACTCGCCGTTTTCTCCAGTAATCGACATTGCCGCGTCTGCTTTTGCCCCAAGGCGGATGGTACCTACGGAATCCCCTCTGGCTTGATTTCCCCTCCGCCCCCGCCTGCGACGCAAGCTTGCGCGAGATTCACAGCACGAACTTCGCTGGGCCTAGCTGCGACACGCACCGCACGTCGATCGGATTGGACGGGGCGGTGACGAACGCATCGAACATCTGCCAGCCGCAGGGCGTCTCGCCCGCACCGTGGCTGCGGCCCTGAAACACAATGACGGTCGAGTTTGGGAACGACGAGGCGACGTGAGCTTCCCACGCAGGCGGAATATTCGGGTCGTACTCGCCACCGTAGATAAGGGCTGGCACCGAGCTTGTGAAAGGTCCTTGGGCGAGCGTCGACGTGTTGCCGACGTTCCATGCTTTGCAAACCGGTGCCGGCACCGTCTCTGCGACGAGACCAGCTACCTCAGAATAGAGCGAGTCTTCCTTTGCCACGGCCGCGGAATCGTCGAGCGGCGCGAAGTCATGGCACCAGACCGAGAGCCGTTGGCCCCAAGCAAAGAACGATGGGGAAATGTTACCCTGTATGGCTCCGATGAGCGCACTATAGTCTCCGCGACTTGCGCTGAAGACGGTCTTGGGGATCGTGCCGACCTGATCTGGGTCGTAGAGAATGTTGGAGAGCGCATCGAATGCGGCGCGCCCGTTTATTTCGAAGGGGAAAGGCTGACCCTCGGGAGTCTTGAGCGTGACCGCGACCGGATGCAGGGTTAGTGCGGCGAGCAGTTTGCGGAACACGACCGACGAGCCCTTGAACGCTCGCCGGCACTCGAGGTCGGCTTCGCAATCGGAGAAGACGGCGTCGAATGCGCGATATTGGTTCGCGATTCCGACCTCGTCGATCGAAACGTCGGGAGGGAGTGTAGAATCGAGGTACGCGCTGCGAACGAGATCGGGGCGCAGTTTGAGAACTTCCAACATGACGGTAGCGCTATATGAGAGACCGTAGAGGTCCATTTTGTAGCCCAATAGGCCGCTGAGGTCGATAAGGTCGCGAGCGATCTCCCTCGTGTTGTAGGCACTGAGGTCGATCCCGGATCCAACAAGCCGTTGTCTGCAACGCGTCGCCGCCGCGAACTCCGTCCTCTCGGCGTCGTCTCGTGAGAGGTTGTGCTCGAGAATCTCAAGACGTGCGTTCGAATACTCGGAGCACGTTAGGGGCGGAGTAGCCGCGGCCAGCCCGCGTTGCTCGAACCACACGACGTCGTGCGTTCGTACCAGCGGTATTCCTTGGACGCGGCGCTCGATGCGAAACATCGTGTCGGAGCCAGGACCGCCGATCGAGAAGAAGAGTGCGTGGCTCTGGTGGGGCGGACCGTTCAGTGCGCGACGAACGACGATCGGTATGCTGATCGTTCGAGCGGTGTTCGTCGAGCGGTTCTCCGGCACGACGAGCGTATAGCACGTAACATTTGAGATTCGGGCGAGAGCGGCGCTGCAAGGGGTCGCGTCGAGGCGCGGCACATTCGGTGCCGCGCTTGCGCCAGTCCATCGACTCGCGGCTGCGACGATCGCCATCGCCATGGCCGCGATACGGAAAACCCCCAACCGTCGTTTGGCTGCGCTACACTCTTCCACGCGCCCCACTATAGGTTGCGGCGCAGTCATTTGTCAACTAAAATACTAGTTGTTGGCAAGCGGAGAAGCATGCGCAGGGCCGGCTCCAGATTCGGATCGTTTTAGAGCACCTTGCCGTCGTCGTCGGAGCCGAGGAGAAGCGGCCGGAGGAGCGGGATTGGCGGATCGCCATGCGCGAGGAACGCGTCGTGGAAGCGCTGGAGCGTGTACGAGCTGCCGAGCTTCTTCTTGTAGTCGTCGCGCAGTTTGAGGATCATCATTTTCCCGAAGGTGTAGTAGCCGTACATAGGGTCCTGCGTTCCACGCAGCGCTTCGCGACGAGCCGTTGACTCGGATGCGTACGCATTCTCCTCGAGGAAACGCGTCGCTTCGTCGACCGTCATGCCCGCGGTGTGCTCCTTGACGCCGACGACGAAGCGCCCTTCGCGCAACAGCGCGCCCGCCAGTTGCCCGAGGCGGACGCGCGGATTGCCGCCGCCCCAGCCTTCGTCGACGATCATCTGTTCGTCGTAGTGGGCCCAGCCTTCGCCGCACTCGGGATTCCAGAGCAACCGGCGTGTGAGGCTCAAGTCGAGGTGCTTGTCGACGGCGTAATTCAGGAAGTGTCCAGGCATGACTTCGTGGGCACCGAGAATCGGGCGCCAGTAGTCGTTCAGCGCACCGAGCGACTCTTCGCGCACGGCAGCCGGGGCGGACGCGTCCGGAGGCGTAACGTAGTAGTACGACTGCGTTGCAACCTTTTCCAGCGGGCCCGGTCCGCTGAACGCTGCAAAGATTTGCGAGCGTTGAAAGGTTGGCGTCTCTACGACCGTGATGTCAGCGTCCGAAGGTAGCGTTAGGATATGACGCGCGTGGACGAAGGCACGAAGGTCGCCGACATCGTTCTGCGCCGCGGCGAGAAGGTGCGATGCGGACGGGTGGTTGGCGCCAAGCGAGTCGTACACGTCGAGTGGCGAAGCGTTCGGATCGATCGCATGGGCTGTCGCTCGGAAACGGGCCTGAGTTCGCCCGAGAGCGCGCTCTCCGATCGCCAGATAGTCATCGACCGACATCGTGACGCCGTCGTCGTACAGAAGTCGCCGCTGATACGCTTCCTTCCCGATGGCAAAGGTTCCGGACGCGCGCGCCAGTGGACCCGCCTGAATCCATGCGGCGTAGCGCTCGACTTCATTTGCCGCGGTCGCGTTAACCGTACGGAACTGTGCGAGTAATGCCGAGTCCTTCACGCTCGTAAAGGCTAATGGCACGTCGTGGCGAAAGAAGGCAACGGCTCCGCTCGTGTCCTGGCGGGCTACTTGTGCCGAAGCAGCATCGACCGTCGTGACGTTCTGGCGCGCTTGCGCGAACAGCCGTGGGAAATCCCGTTCGCGCGCGATGACATAGCGCAGCCGCGTGGCCGGTGATACATAGTTGCGCGCCATGAGCTGGTAGATCGCGTCGCTCGCAACCTGCGTGTAGAGGTCAGGCTTGTGGCGCCAGTTTGCCTCCTCGCCGGTTTGCAGCAAATCGTCCTGGATGTTCCATATGAGCATCTGGCGGTCGATTCGCACTTCGGCGGACAGGCTTGCCGGATCGATGGAGTCGAGCTTCGCCAAGACGATGCGGTCTCGCCCCAACTGAGCGGCGAAATGCGCCGCGGAGAGATCGTCGAGACGATCGTCGTACTCGTGCAGACCTGCATCGGTTGCATTCGATGGGTTGTCACGAAACTGATCGTAGAAAAACGTTTGCGCGATGATTACGTAGCGCGCGTCCGACGAGGTGGATTCCGCGCGGACGTTCGCACTCGAGCTCACGACCGTAAGAGCGGCGACCGCGGCGAGGGCGAGAGTAAAAAAGCGACCGATTTGCACGGTGGAGTCCTCCTGAGGGCTAGGGAGACACCAAGGAACTTAGCTTCGCGGTCGAGCCACCCTAGGCTTCGTCACGCCTTCGCGGCTGCGTATATGTCAAGAGCGAGCTTTCTGACATGCGCCGACTGCAAAAGGGCGCCTTTGACGCTCATGAAGCGTAAGGAAGCCGCCGTCGTCGCGGTGCTATCGGTCAAAAGGGCGGTGCCGACGCCTGTTCACGCGCGACATCACAACTAAAGTAATAGGTGAAGATGGTCGGGCGCGTTGGGCTGCGACGTTGCCGGTGGTGCCCGACCTTCGAGGAAAGTGAAAGAGAGATGAAGGTTGCTGCGCTGCACGATGACACGCACACGATTGCGAGAAAGTTCGCGCATCATCGAAGGACCTGCCACCTTCGACGAGCCGCCTAAGGGAGCCACTATGACGCGTCTGAGCATCCTCATAGCTTGCTTTGCTTGCACGTTTGGTGCGGCGCTCGCGGCGACGGACGGGCCGGTGGCGCTCGACTTCACCCCGCTCGGCACCGGGCATGCGTCGAATGCGTCAACGCAGTTGGCCCCGGCCGACGAGGGCTTCGGCAAATATCAGATGAGCGTGAGCGGGATCGAGAACGCGATTCACCACAACGATGGGACGCAGCGCCTGGACGATGGACCGATCGCGTACGCCATCGTCGCGCTGCGTGACTTGGAGTCGCGCTTTCCGCAAGACCCAGCCATCGCGCGCGACTTGTTTTACATGCAGCGTGTGTACGAGCACGCCCGGACGTACGAAGGCTTCGGCTACGCGCAGCGCATCGCCAAGTGGCTGCGCACCGACTACCCCGAGAGCAAGTACGCAACGTGGAGCGGCTGGGACCTCATGCGGATCGGTGCTCCACCGCAGTAGGGCCTAGCCGCCGCTGCGCCGTTTTCTGCAAAGGACGTGTAGCAGATGCGGCGCCACGCGAAGCGTTTGCAGCCGCGGATGCTCGCGGACCAATTCCTCGCTCGCCGTGGGTTCTCCGACGCGCTCGATCGCGAAGCCCGCGTCGACGACCGCGTTCAGGTACTGCGCGAGCGTGCGGGAAAAATACGGAACTTGAAAGGGCTTCCAATCCGAGAGCTCATCGGCCGCAGCGTGAAACGTCCACTCCTCCACGAACTCGGCGGGCTTGAAGTAGGCCCCGATCTGAATAGCGGTCACTTTTCCCGACGCGTCGGTGATAACCGTGCGATCCTCGGTGTTGAAGCACGGATGCAGGATTGAGAACTGGAGGAAGCCGCCGCCCCGCAAAACGCGCCGTCCCTCGCGCAGGGCGCCCTCATAGTCGGCCATGTCCATGAGCGACATGAAGGCGGTCGCGAAATCGAACGAATCGCCGGCGAACGGGAGCGACTGCGCGGGCGCAACCTGGTAGGAAATCCCGAGCGCTTCGCGACGCTCTTCCTCTGCAGCGAGCTCAACGAAGGTCGCCGAGATGTCGACGCCCGTCATCTTCGCGCCGAGACGCGCAACCGTGCGCGTATTGGCTCCCTCGCCGCAGCCGATGTCCAGGCCGCTTAGCCCCTTTACTGACGGCATCATCGCAACGAAGGCCGGCGTGTTCACGAGGTCGCGCCAGACGTCGTAACCTTTGCGCGAAAGCGCCGTCCAGGCGGCGGCGTTCCCCTCCCAATGCCGCGCTACGTCGCGATCATCCATCGTCCTAATCCTTCTGGGTGATCTCGTACGCAACGCCTTCACCATACTGGCCGCCGCCTTCAGTGGTGCCGTACAGGTTGCCCGATGAGTCGAGGATCGGCGCTGCTTTCGGGTTCGCCCCATCGCCGCTACCGGTGAAGTTGTAGAGGATCCGTTCCTTGTAATTGCCGCGTTGATCGGGATGGAGCTCGAACACGGTACCGTAGTTGTACGTGCCTCCGAACACTGTCGAACCGTAGAGATTGCCGGCAGCGTCGATCGTGAGACCAGCGTACGGCGAGCTTCCATCGGGCGAGCCGGTGAACGTGTGGAGGACTCTCTTACGGAAATGGCCGCCGTTCGGCAGAAGTTCGAAAACCACGCCGCTGCCCGAGTTGCCGCCCTCGATCGTCGTACCGTAGAGGTCACCTGCGGCGTCGACGGTGAGCCCCGCATAGGGGTTCTCGCCCGCTCTCCCGTCGCCCCGACCGAACGCCTCGATGAGATGATACTTAAAAGGAACGAAGTCGCGCTCTCTCAGCTTGAATACGACGCCGTCATTGTAGCCGTTATACGGATAGGTTGTTCCGAATAGGTCGCCGTTGGCTTCAACGACGCCGCCCGCTGGGCTGCTTCCGTCTTGTGTGCCGTTGAAGCTGTAGAGATCGTTGAACACGAATCCGCTGAAGACGCTGCGAATGCGAAAGACGACTCCAGCGCCGTGTGCTCCACCATACCACGTTGTGCCGTAGGTGTTGTCGCTGTTGCCGATCGTGAGATCGGAGTTTGGAAACTGTCCGTCGGTTCCGTCGAAGGCATGCAAGATCGCCTCGCTCCAAACGCCGCTGTTGTCGATGAGTTGATAGACGACGCCGCAGCCGAGCGAGCACGCGGGGTTACCCCCGGTGCTGGCAGATCCCCACAAGTTCCCGAACGGGTCGAAAATGACGCCGGCATTTGGGAAACCACCGTCGGGACCGTCCGCAAACGCGAAGATTGGAGTCTCGGTCCATCTGCTGCCTAGATGCGAAAGTTGGAAGACGACGCCGCAGCCGCCGCCAATCTGTCCACCGCACGTTACGATGCCGCCGAAGTGTGTCGTACCATAGAAGTTTCCCGACGACATATTGAGCGCAAGCCGGCCCATCGGACCCCCGCCATCGGTGCCGCCCGTGAACTCATAGAGCACATGCTCCTGCGGCGCCGCAAGAACGCTGCTTCCCGCAAGCGCAACGAAAGCAAAAGCCACGAGCGCGCAAAATGCCGTGCGAACGCCAAGTCTTTCCACGTCGGTCTGCCCCCTCAAAGACGGCAATCGGTGGCCGAAGCCAAGGCCGCTCGTTTCTCGCCACGGGCAGTGCAAGACCTTGAGGGTGGACCGGGGCCCGCCGGGCCAAGACGGGCCCCGGCCCGGATGCTACGCTTGTGGTGCTGGGGGGATCTGGAGCCGCTCGAGAAGAGCGGGCAGTTCCTTGCGAGAGGTCAAGTGGAAGCGTTCGAAGATCGCCGTAATGTGCGTTTCGACTGTGCGCTCTCCAATGAAGAGGGCAGCGGCGATTGCGCGATTGCTCATTCCTTGGGCGGCGAGCCGCGCCACTTCGAGTTCGCGAGCCGTAAGATGCGAGGTGCTCGGACGATGCCGTGCGCGGCGTCGCGCGCGCGTTACGCGCTTCGCGTCGCGCGTGCATCCAAGCCGTTCGTAGATCGCCAGCGCGCGCGCCAATTCTCCGGAGACTTCGACTGCTTGCGCGTGCTCCCAAGGACGGCCGAGCGCTTCAAAGCGGCCTGCCGCCTCGTGCGCCATCGACCGCGCCGCTTCGCGCCGACCTTGCCGCAGCAAGAGCCTGGCATCAAAGAGCGCAAGGTGCGCAGCTGCGCTCAAGTGATCGGAACCGTGGGTCGCGCGCTCGAGGATTGCGCGCGCTTGGCCGACGCCCTGCTCATCAGAGCTTGCGGCCATCTGGTCGAGTAGCCAGTACGCATTTTCGGCGTCATCGACGAGTGCGAGCGCGCGATGACGCAGCTCCCAAGCCTCGTTCGGCCGTCCGCGTGCTTGCAGGTACGCTGCGATGCTGGCGGCAGCCGGTCCAACGTCACGGCCTTCGAGGCTTAGTATTCGCTCGAGCGCGCCCGCATTGGTGAAGCGGTCGCCCGCGGCGTCATCGTCGCGAAGATACGCAAGGCGCACGCCGACGGCGAGCAACAGCGGATGCGAACGAGGGTCGCCGTTCGAGGCCACGGCTTGATCGTGCAACCGTTGCGCGGCCTCGAGGTCGCCTGCCAGAATGTGCGCGAGCGCCCGCTCGTGGCCGCCTACTTCGCCATTCGAGCGCTGTGAATTCGAGTGCCGAGTGGCCACTGGACCAGGGCAGCCACTCGGCTCGGGCGCACGGCGCTCTAAGCGCGGCGCTCCATCTGTAGGCGCTACCGAAGTGCGCGTAGTTAGCGCGCCTGGGTTGCGCAACCGTGGTAACCGGTGGTCGTCAAACGCTTCTCCTCACTGCCTCTGCGGAGGGGTCCGTCGCGACCGTAACACGCAAAGGTCAAGGAAGCGTCAAGATCTGCTTTCCCTGGGAAATATGCGTTCCGCGAGTAGGGACGCGCGTGCCCGTCGCGAGAAGGACGCGGCTCCGATGCGCATTCTGATCGTGGAAGACGATCCACGAATCCACAAACCACTGGCCGATGATCTGCGGCGACAACACCATTCGGTCGATGTCGTCGAAGACGGAATCGCCGGTCTCAACTTTGCCACGACACAGGTCCACGACGTGATCCTTCTCGATATTCTGCTACCGGGAATGGACGGCTTGGAACTCTGCGGCCGGCTGCGGGCCGACAAATCGACGGCGTTCATTCTGATGATCACGGCGCGCGACGCGATCGGCGACAAGGTCGGCGCGCTCGATACCGGCGCCGACGATTACCTCGTCAAGCCGTTTGAGTTGGCGGAGCTCTCGGCGCGGATCCGCGCGCTCTCGCGCCGCCAGCGCGTCTCGCAGGAGCCGATCATTTCGCACGGTGAGCTCCAGCTCGATCCAAGTCGGGGCGCGGTTACGTGCAAGGGTGTCGCGGTCCAGCTCACCCGAACCGAATACTCGATACTGGAGACCCTCATGCGTAGCCCTTTGCAGGTATTCAGCCGGGGGATGCTGCACGACAAGTGCACGACGTTCGACAGCGAATCCGAACATGAGTCGATCAAGACCCACATCACCAATATCCGTCGTAAGGTCCGTGCCGCGGGCGCGAGCCACGACCCGATCGAAAACGTCTACGGCGTCGGCTATCGCCTCGCCGACGCAGGCGTTTAATTTAGATTCGGGCCCGCTGGCGCTCGAGCGCCGGCTACTCCTTGCGTACCTGGCTGCATTCACGATCACATTTCTCGTGGCTGCCTTGGTGATGCGCGCCGTCTTCGTCGCGAGCATCGATCAGCAGGCGAACACCCGAGTCCAGATGCTCGCAAAAGCCGGCATCCGGAGCACCATCTTCGTGCACGGCCGGTTGGCGGCGGATCCCGTTGACCTCTCGAACGCGTACCTGATGGGAAGCGATCAAGGCTTGCAATGGTACGACGTTAGCCATTCGTCGGTCGCGTTGCAGGGCCTGACTCCCGGTGCTCCGGCCCCGCTTTCGGAGGGCCAAGGAGAGGTGACGGTCGGCAACCGCACGTTCAATACCGTCGTCATACCTATTACGAATCCTAGAACGCGTCAGTATGCCGGACTGCTACGAGCGAGCGAGTCGAACGAACAACAACGCGCAGCGGTTCGCTGGATGGATACGGGTCTGCTCGTTGGGACGATGCTTGCGATACTCGGCGGCGGAGTGGGCGGGCTCGCTCTCGCGCGCAGGGCGGTGCGTCCGGTCGCCCTTACGTTTGCGACGTTGCGGGAGTTTACGGCCGACGCCTCCCACGAGTTGCGCGGGCCGCTGACGGCGATCGCCGGCAACGCCGATGCAGCTCTGCGCGACCTCGAACGGGACCCCTCGCGCGATCATGCCCGATTCGAGGCGATCGCCGACGGCGCGCGGCAGATGTCGCGTCTGACGAGCGATCTGTTGTTGCTTGCCGGCGCCGAGAGGCCGATCGAGCGCGAGCTTTTCGTCGTCGACATGGCCGCGGTGCTCAATGGGTTGCGCGCCCGCTACGAGCAGCAGTTCGCAGCCGCGGGTATCTCGCTGCGGGTGGTCGTGGGTGAAGCTGCCGTCGTCATCTACGGCAATCCGGTGCAGATCGAGCGTACCCTCGCGAATCTTCTCGAGAACGCTTTGCGATACACCGAGGCCGGGGGAGCCGTTCTGGTAGAGGGCTCGCGAGATCGCACGCAAGTGCTCATAACCGTCCGCGACACCGGAATCGGCATAGCTCCCGAGCACATCGATCGCATTTTCGATCGCTTCTGGCGCGTCGACTCCTCGCGCTCGCAGGGAGGCTCGGGACTCGGACTAGCGATCGCGCGCGCCCTCGCGCGCCGGCACGGCGGCGATGTGACGGTCACGAGCCGAAGCGACGTGGGTAGCGAGTTCGTGGCGACGTTCCCTACCCGGCCGCAGCGCGTCGACTAGAAAGAAGTCCCGCGCAACCGGCTTCTTCACTGTTTCTTGACGCTACCGCGTTACGATGCGGTCGTGACGTCGACGATGACTCCGACGAGGCGCTACATCGACTGCCGTGAGATGCCCAGCGAGAATAACTGTTCGTTGCGGATCTCAGGGACGGAGGACGAAGTCCTGGCCGTCGCGGTGCAGCATGCCGTCGCAGCGCACGGTCATCGGGGGTCCGACGAGCTCCGCATGGTGTTGCGGGGCGCTCTCAAGGACGAGATATAGCGCCGCTCCAAGCGGCGCAAAAGGCGTGACCTGCACCAGGTCCGGCCATCCCGAGCGACTGCGAGTGCCCCTGCAGTCGCTCGGCTTCGGCCTGCTAGCCGTCCTTCCTCTCCAATCCAAGCGCCGCGAACGACCGGGCAAAATCTCCGGCCGCAGGGTCTAGAATTCGCAGCCTTTCGACGGTATAATAGGTCGGTTCGCGCTTTGGAGCCCTCACTCGGAAGTGGATCGCCTCGTCGAGGCGATTTCTGTTTCTGGGCGAACCCCGAAAGCCGACCGACCAGAAACCCGAGCGGCCGAGCTCGGTCGTGTGGCCCCTGGCCTCACGTGTGTAGGGTCGCCCAGCGGCCGTTATCCACCTACATGAAAGACGAGGCATGGCAGCACCAACCAAAAAGCGCGCTCAGAAGAAAGAGCGCCGTCCCAAACGAAAAGTCTGTAACTTCTGCGTCGAGCGGCTCGCGGACATCAACTACAAGGACGTGGCGCGGCTGCGTAAATACATCTCCGAGCGCGGGAAGATTCTCCCCCGGCGCATCTCCGGCAACTGCGCGAAGCATCAAAGGCTGCTGACCGTCTCGGTCAAGCAAGCCCGCATCATCGCCTTCCTTCCTTTTACCTCTGAGTAGCACGATGAAAGTCATCCTCATGAGCGACGTCAAGCCGCTGGGCACGAGCGGCGCCGTCGTTGACGTTGCCGACGGGTATGCCCGCAACTTCTTGCTGCCGCGCGGCCTCGCAGCAGAAGCCTCGAGCGGGGCGATCGCGCTGCTCGAACAGCAACGGCGCGCGAAGTCGCGGCGCGAGGCTGAAGCACACGCCGATGCCGAGAACCTGGCGAAGCTGCTCGAGAGCAAGCAGATCCTGGTGAGCGCGAAGAGCGGCGGAAACGGCCGGTTGTTTGGGACCGTCACCAGTTCGCAGGTCGCCGAAGCGATCTCATCCGAGCTCAACGTCTCGATCGATCGTCACAAGATCGAGATGCCCGACGGGATCAAATCGCTCGGTTCGTATCCGGTCGAAATCAGGCTCGGGAAGAACATCGTCGCTAAGACAACGGTCAAGGTCGTAGCAGCCTAAGCCCTCATGGCGAACGCCGCGGACCCGGCATCGGTCGCGCGCTTTCGTCGCAGATACGGCGGCGACGACGCGACGCGGCGCTATGTCGACGCGCTCTACGAGCTTCTCTCGAACACGCTCGGCGCCGACAAGATGGTGCTGCGCGCCGGGAAGCTCAACGCGCTCAAATTGATGCGCTCGGTGCTGCTGCCGGAGCGCGTGCTCGCGCTGCAGCGGCTCGTGTTCGAAGACCCGAGTCTGGAGCGTTTGCCCGCGCCTGGGAAGATTCGCGAGACGATCGCCGAGATCGAAGATGGGCTTGCCGACTTGATCGCGCAGCGCACGGTCGAAGAGACGATCGAGCGCAAGATCAACGTGAAGATGACGGAGCGTCATCAGGAGTATCTGCACGATCTCAAGCTCGAAGCGCTCAAGGAAGATTCGGGCCCCGAGACCCCCGCGACGCAGAAACGATACGACGAAATCGAAGCGCTCTCAAAGCGCAAGCTGAGCGCATCGGCCCTCGCGTTGCTGCGCCCGGCATCGCTGGATGAGGTGGTGGGGCAGGAAACTGCGATCCGCTCGATGCTGGCGAAGATTTCATCGCCGTATCCGCAGCACGTGATTTTGTACGGGGCGCCCGGGGTTGGGAAGACGACCGTGGCGCGCCTTGCGCTCGAGGTCGCAAAGAAGCGAGGCTATACGCCGTTTGCGCAGGATGCGCCCTTTGTGGAGGCCAGCGGTGCGACGTTGCGCTGGGATCCGCGCGAGACGACCAATCCGCTTCTGGGCAGCGTGCACGATCCGATCTACCAAGGAAGCCGCCGCGACTTCGCGGAGAGCGGCATTCCCGAGCCGAAGTTGGGTCTGGTGACGCGGGCGCACGGCGGGGTACTGTTCATCGACGAGATCGGTGAGATGGATCCGCTGCTGCAGACGAAGCTGTTGAAAGTCCTCGAAGACAAGCGCGTGACGTTCGAATCGTCGTATTACGACGAGCACGATCCGAGCGTGCCGGCGTACGTGAAGCGGCTGTTCTCGGAAGGCGCGCCGGCCGACTTCATCTTGATCGGCGCGACGACGCGCGATCCGCAGGATATCGACGACGCCATTCGCTCGCGGTGCGCCGAGGTGTACTTCGAGCCGCTCACCGAGCCGCAAATACGCGAGATCGTCGTTCGCGCGGCGAAGCGTTTGGGCGCACGGTTGGCAAAGCGCGTACCCGATCTGATCGCGTCGTATTCGATCGAAGGCCGCAAGGCGGTGCAGGTGCTGGCGGATGCGCACGGTCACGCGCTCTATCGCACCGGTCGCGCCGGTACGGTAGCGATCTCGGAGCGCGACGTGGAATCCGTCGTTCAGGCGCGCAGGCTCGTCCCGCACACGCCCGTCCGTGCACGGCGCACGCGCGAGATCGGAAAGACGTTCGGTCTGGGCGTCTCGCACCACGTCGGCAGCCTCATCGAGATCGAGGCTGCCGCATTTCCGCTCGTCGAGAAGAAGAAGGGCGGCGTGCGGTTCAATGAGACCGCCGGGTCGATGGCGCGCGACAGCGTGTTTAACGCGACGTCGGCGATCCGCTCGCTCACCGGGATCGACCCGGCAGACAGCGACTTGCACGTGAACATCGTGGGCGGTGGGAACATCGATGGACCCTCGGCGGGGCTGGCGATTTTCCTCGCGCTCTACTCGGCGCTGACACGTGTGCGCTTGCCACAGGACGTCGCGATCACCGGCGAACTGTCGATCGGCGGAAAGGTGCGCGGCGTCGGGGGCGTCGTGGAGAAGGTGTACGCTGCGCGACAGGCCGGCATGCGCGCGGTGATCGTGCCGCGCGAAAATGCGCGCGACGTGCGGGTACAGAGCGGCATCGAGATCGTTCCGGTAACGACTGTCGATGCGGCCCTCGAAGCGCTTGGCGCGGCGCGCGAAAGACGGGGTAGCCGCTAGTGGCGACGATGGCCTCGCCGACGCAGATCGAGCGCATTCCGCCGCACAACCTCGAGGCGGAAATGGCCGTGATCGGATCGATCCTGGTCGACCGCGAGATGATGGCGACCGTTACCGAACTGCTGGTTCCCGCCGATTTCTATGCCATCCGGCACGAGACGATCTACGCGGCCCTTTCCCAACTTTATGAGAAGGGCGAACCGCTCGATAAAGTAACGTTGACTGAGGAGCTGCGGCAGCGTGGGGCGCTGGAGAAGGTCGGTGGCGTTCCCTACCTGTCGGCGTTGATGGAGACGGTTCCGACCGCGGCGTCGGCCGAGTTCTATTCGAAGATCGTGCGCGAGAAGGCGGCCCTGCGCGGGCTCATTCACGCCGGGACGCAGATCACCCAGCTCGGTTACGAGAGCGAAGATGACGTCGACGGTGCCATCGACAACAGCGAGCAGATCGTCTACGAGGTTGGGCGCCGGCAGCAGCGCGGCGAGTTCCAGCCGATCACCAAATTGCTCAAGGGCGCCTTCGAGCAGATCGACCGCCTGTTTCACGCCCGCGGCGAGCGGACGGGCGTAACGTCGGGCTTCCGCGACATCGATGAATTCACCGCGGGCTTCCAGCCCGGCAGCTTCATCATCATTGCGGCACGGCCCTCGATGGGGAAGACCAGCGTTGCGCTCTCGATGGCGCTCGCCGCTGCGCGCGAGGAGGAGCGACCGATCGCGGTCTTCTCGCTCGAGATGACGAACGAGGAGATCGTCTCGCGGTTGCTGAGCGCCGAGGCGCGCATCAACGCGCAGAGCCTACGCCGCGGCGCCATCAAGGATCACGAGTGGGAGCGCATCTCCGACGGCATGAACGCGCTCTCACAGATCCCGCTCTACATCGACGACTCCGGCTCGCTCAGCGTCACGGAGGTGCGCAGCCGCTGCCGCCGCCTCAAGTCCGCCGATGGGCTCGCAGCCGTGTTCGTGGACTACCTCCAGTTGCTG
>Ga0073928_10004637_pt1 | contig 20104 bp, 18 predicted proteins | sample PaiPotPPA55metaG_FD_76969 | JGI IMG/M metagenome (GOLD analysis project Ga0073928, IMG submission 76969) | Iron sulfur acid spring bacterial and archeal communities from Banff, Canada, to study Microbial Dark Matter (Phase II) - Paint Pots PPA... ...
CCTGGGGCTGCAATAGGTCCCAAGGGTTGGGCTGTTCGCCCATTAAAGCGGTACGCGATCTGGGTTCAGAACGTCGTGAGACAGTTCGGTCCCTATCCGCCGTGGGCGTAGGAGATTTGACGAGCGTCGACCCTAGTACGAGAGGACCGGGTCGAACGAACCGCTGGTGAACCGGTTGTCCCGCCAGGGGCATAGCCGGGTAGCTACGTTCGGACCAGATAAACGCTGAAGGCATATAAGCGTGAAACTGACTCGAAGATGAGATCTCAATCCCGCAAGGGTTAAGGGTCGTGGGAGACTACCACGTTGATAGGCCGGAGGTGGAAGACGAGCAATCGTTGGAGCTAACCGGTACTAATAGCCCGAATACTTAACTACGCAACGCTGTCGTTTGGCACTGAAAGTTCTTTTCTATGCAGCTTTCGGACGTGCATCGCTCGAGCTCCGGCTCGCGGGCACGCTCCGGATCCAAGTTTCTGGCGCCGATAGCGGCGGGGTTCCACCCGTTCCCATCCCGAACACGGCAGTTAAGACCGTCAGCGCCGATGGTAGTCGAGCCGCAGGGCTCCTCGAGAGTAGGACAGCGCCAGATTATACGAGAGCCCGCCGCGGAAACGCCGGCGGGCTTTTTGTTCGCTTGCGCCGGGCATGTCGCGGTTGTCCTAGTTGATCGCCAAGCGCTCAGACAGAGCGGGCCATCAAGTGGCGTTTGGCGCTTCGGTCGTGAGGAGTTGGCGGTTAAGGATCTCGACCAGCCACTCCTGAGTCTCATCGAAGCTCCATCCATACGTGCCGATGAGACTGCGGTAAACGCACTGTTGCGTCAGACTGGCAAGCATCGCCGCCGCCCGTTCCGGGGCCAAGCCGGCTCGTAAGCCGCCAAGTGCTGCGATTCGCTCGGCGGTGAGCTGCGCCCCGGTTCGATGACGGGCCAGTCCATCTTGATATGCCGCGGCCATTTCCGAATCCGTGCCGGCGGCGGAGGCGAGGGCCGCGATCACGTCCCCCATGCGTTCGGCGAGCGTGCGGGTGATGGTCACCTGACGGCGGAGCACGTCGGACGCGTCCGTGCTTGCCAGCAGCTCCCGAGCCTGATGAGGAATGTCGGCCCGTTCGTCGACTCGGTCGATCAGGAGCCGCAGCAATACCGGCTTCCCTCCGACGCTAGCGTATACCGTGGCTAGGGCGACGCCGGCCCGGTCGGCGATCTCGGCGACCGACGTTGCGCCGTAGCCCTGGCTCGTGAACAAGGCCAAGGCGGCGTCGAGAATCACCTGCCTCGTCTCCTCGGCTTGCACTTGTCGTCGGGACGCACTTGACATGATACCAGACTTCGTGTTAGTTAACTAGAATACATATCTAGTTACAAGATATAGTATCTGATGGAGGGGTAGTATGACAATAGCCGCGACCCCGGCACGACCGAAAGTCTCGGCGCGGCTCCCCTGGACCAGCGCCCGCTGGGCGGGGCTCGGGGGTCTGACCTTCGTCGTTCTCGTGGCCCTGCAAAACGCTCTCATGGCACCCGCAGCCCCGAACAATCAGGCCAGCGCCCAGGAAATCCTCGCGTTTGCCCATCGCGACGCGTGGCTCGTCGAATTGCTCTTCGTCACTTACGTGATGGGCTTTCCCGCGCTACTCGCTTTCGGCGCCGGATTGAGCGCCGTGGCTGCGGCCCGCAGCGATCGCGCGATACTGCCCGGCCTCATCGGCCAATACTCGGTGGTGCTAGCAGCAATGTTTTTTGGTCTCATCAACGTCCTGCAGGTAACGCTCGTCGCAGCGCGCGACGACCTCGCTAGTGACGGCGTGCTCGTGACCACGTTGTGGACCGTACACAACGCCATCTTCATCCTCAATTTCGTTGCCGTCGCCGGAGCCTTATTCGGACTGGGTCGCGCGGCCGTAATCTCGGGGATCGTCCCTGCCTGGATGGAGCGCGTCAGCATTACGGGGGCGCTCGCCCTCGCGGCGGCCGCCCTCCCGATCGTGGCCGAGGTCCACGGGTCAAAGCTGTTCGGACTCGGTTTGGCTGGATTTCTCTGCTGGCTCTGGTTCGTGGTAGCTGCTGCGATCTCGTTGATCCGCTTGCCCCGCGGTGTCGAGCAATGACGACCGACGAGATGCATTCCTCCGAGCAATCGTGCCGCGAGTTGGTCGCGGCACTGGAGAAGGCGTGGAACGCCGGCGATAGCGCCGCCTTCGCCGCGGCTTTTGCAAGCGACGCCGATTTCGTGAACCCCTATGGAATGCGTGTGCGAGGAAGGAGCGCGATCGCCGAGGGCACACACTTCATTTTCACGACGATCTACAAAGCCAGCAACGTAGAGTACCGCGTCGCTTCGGTGCGGACGCTCGCAGAAAGGGTCGCTCTGGTTCACGTGTCCGCCAGATTGAGCGTTCCGGCCGGGCCCTTGGCGGGGACGCACGAAGCGCTGTGGACAGGCGTCGCGACGCCCCTCGACGATGGCTGGAAATTTGCGGCGTTTCACATCACCGTCGCGAACGAGCCGCCGATCCCAACGCGCGGCGCGACGGAGTAGCCATGCGAAAGGTCGTGACGCGTTTGCTCGGCACGTTGTTTGTTTGCGCCGTCGGCATGACACTGGGAACGCGGCCCGGGCTTGCCGATGAGGGCTACTTCTTTCAAGGCCAGGCCGGCTTTAGCCGGAACTTTCCGCTCATGGGCGGCACGTATTCCCTCTACGTGCGGGCGACTCGGCCCGTGACCGTCGCGGACGAGGCATCGAAGGCGTGCCTTTTCTTCGGCAACTTCGAGCGCATATCGCCCACCGCCGACACGCTCAGACTCGGCCCCGGCATTCCGATCGAAACGATCGTCCCGTACAAAATCAACCCGACGCTGACCATGCCGGGCGGCGTCTATCGGCTCTACGTGACCTCGTTGAGCAATTGTGATTGGGTTTTCAGCATTGTTTCGAAGCCCGAGAGTCCGAGCGGCCTGGGAGCCGTGCAGATGCTGCTCGCGGATGGCGATTCAGCGACCACCTCGCTGTCGGACAAGCCGCAGTTCTACGCACAGTACCGCGTTGCAGGCAACGCTGACGTGCCGGTCTCGGGAACGTTAGACCTCATTCACGATGGGCGCGTGGTTCGATCGTTCCCCCTTCTCGTCGGATCGGATACCGTCAGTAAGGCAAGCGTCGTCTATCAAAACCTGCAGTGGGATGACAGCGAAAAGTTTCTCGGCGCCAATGTCATGCGCTTCATGGTGAAGATCGGGAGCGAAGTATTCTCGGGGTCGAAGCAGTTTACGCTCACGCGCTGAGACGTCGCCATGAAAGTTTCGATTCAATCCTCCCGCGCACTCGAGTCAATACGAATTGCCGGGTTGCGGCTATTTAACGGTAGCGTCCGTTCGGAGAGCCGCCTCGAATGACGGCCACAGCGCTTGCGCGAGTTTCGCGTAGCCGGCGGCAGACGGATGCAGACCGTCGCTCGATACGTACGGAGCGCGATTGGCCTCAGGTTCGCGTGAAATTGCGGACAGTGAGAGGACGTGGGCGCCGTGCGCCCGCGCGGCCCGCACGAGGACCGCATCCTCGAGCGCGATGAAAAGACCGAACGGCACGCGCGACCATCGCGGCATGCTCGGCCGCAAAGAAACGTCCGGGAGATCCGTCACCCACAACGACGCCTCAGGATAGCGGGCGCGAAGGCTCTCGATCATCGACGCTTCGTCTGCCGCGATCCGCCAGGGTGGCGACGCCTGCTGAACGTCGTTTCCACCGGAGATGGCGAGCACGAGTTGTACCGGACCGCTCACATGACGCAGCTGGAGTAGAGCGATCTCCCGGATCGTCGAGCCCGGAAACGCCGCAGTGACGAGCGTGCTTCCGGGACGACTCGCTGCGAACCGAGCGGCGAGGAGCGCCGCCAATCCATCTCTTGCCGGATGGGGCGTGCCCCACCCAAAAGCGATGCTATCCCCGAATACGGCGATCCGCAAAGCTCCGATCGGGATTGGGCGCGCGCGGGCCACCGGGGTGCCGGTCGATTGCCACCATGCGCCGACGAGGCCCGCAAGGAGCAGTACGATCGCGATCATAACGCCGAGGCGCCTCGTGGCCGAGGTCATGTATGCACCTGTACCTTCGCCGATGCGCCGGCGCATCCGTAGTTTTACGGACACCTTTCCACCGGCCCAGCATGGATGGGGCGGCAGCGAGCGATACGCTAGATTTTTAGCCCGGGCACGGCGGTGTGCCAATCTCGCAAGATCGCTGCTTGCGCCGAGCGCAGCGTCATTTGGCCGGTACAGACGAGATCGTGCAAATCGTTTTCGACTTTGTCTTTTTCTCGCGCCGATTGAATCGGTTCGGGCCAGAGGTTTCGAATATCCGTCGGGTCGCCGCCGAGTTCGAGCGGCACGAAATGATCCACCTCGTAGGCGGGATGCCGGACTCCGTCAACGTCGATCGTGCTGCGATGGCCGCGGCCGATTCCGTAACGTTCGTAGGCTTGCTCCTTCAGACGGCGCCAAATGAGGCCGCGCGGACGCACGGCCCGCGCGTAGCCGGGCCGGCAAACGATCGACCGGTCCGTGGTCGCAACGGCACCCGGCGTCAAACCGGGATTCGGCAGATCGCCGGCGGCGGCGCGGGCGACCAACGCCATCAATAGCGTAGCGGTTACGACTACAGACCGCCCGGCGACCTCGAATTCGAGTCTCCCGTTTGGTTCGACGGCGGCCATTCTTCACTCAGCTCCCAATCGCGATTTCGTGTTGGAACGATGAGTACGAAGGTTTCGCGCTGTAGTCGTCGCGCAGCAGTCCCACTTGATCGAACGTACCCGTGCCGCTCGAGTCGTTGTCGCGCAGGTTGAACCAACGGTAATCGGTCACGCCATAGGCTCCGCTGAGGCGGCGAACGGCGTCGATCATCCCGGTCAACGCCGCCTGTTGCGACCCCTCGCTGCTCGACGAAGACGAACCGTTCTCGGTTACCCACAGCGGGACGGTGGACGCGATGTTGCCGAGCGGAAGATAGCAGCCGCGCATCGTCGCGATCGCATCCGCCATCTCATTTCCGGCCGTGTCGCCGGGCGGAAACGCCGGCGGATACACGGTGCCCGGGTAGTCGTCGAGGCCCACGAAACCGAGCGCGTGTTGAAACGACGCGCCGCCGTTCAACGCGATGTAGTCGAACAATTCGGCATCGGTCGCGGGATTGAAGCGGTAGGCGAACGTGAAGCCCATGCGGATACGCTGACCGTAGCCTCGTAGCCGTGCCTCGTCGGCCGCCGCCTCGATTCCCTGAATCAGCGCATCTTGCGCGCCGGGATACGCGCCGTCCGACGTGTTGGGGGAGACGTTGAAGTTCACTTCGTTCGTGATCGTGAGTGCGACGAGGTGGTCGTTGGGACCCAGAACGTCGACGACGTGGCGCACGTAGATAACCCAACCCGCGAGGTTGTCGATGTCGACTGTTGCGGGATGATAGCGCACCTGCACTTCCACGTCGTAACCCAGCGCGGCGTACCTCTGCGCATCCGAAGCGAACTGCTGCAGCAGCGCCTCGCCGCCGGACCAGAACAAGCGGTTCAGCCGCACGACGAGCGACCCGTGCGGCGGCCGAAGCCCACTGAGCGCGGCTTCTTCGAGCGCCGTGTTCACGGGCTTGGGCGTCGACGTCGCGACCGGCGCGAGGTTGCCGGCAGCTCCCGTGTCGATCCCAAATCGAACGGGTTGCGGCGGCGCAAGCGCGGCTGCCGGCGCGAGCGGTAGGCAGAGCGGGCCACCGCCGCCCGTCGATGTCGGAGTTGCGGACGGCGTCGCGATGGGGCTTTGCGTCGGGCCGCCCGGTGTCGCCGATGCCGAAGGGCTCGGCTGCGGGGCGGACGTGGCACGTCCCGTTGCAATGGCCGAGGGCGTCGGCGACGCGCCAACCACGGGAGGCGATGAGGTGCCGCCCGGCGAGTTCGTCGCGCCTGGAGCCTGAGGCGCGGGGCCGATCGACGTGCCGCTCTGGCCACACGCTACCAGCAGCGCCGCCGCAAACACCGCGACTAAGAATCTCTCGAGGTACGCGGCGCGCGCGAGTAGCGGGTAACGCATTACCCTCCGCCCGCCGGCGCGAGCAGATCGAAGGCGCCCTGCGCCGCGACCGTCTCGCCATCGCGCACGCCGCTGCGTAACAGAGCGGTGCGGTCGTCGGAGACGTCGACGTCGACTTCGCGCGACGTGAACGTGGCGTGGCCGTTGGAATCGACGCTTCGGACGAAGACGACGGCTTTGCCCGTCTGCGGGTCGTTGACGAGCGCGGTCGCCGGAACGAGGATGCCGTGGCGCGTCGCAACATCGATGCTCGCGGTGACCGCGTCACCCGGCGCCGAAGCCGGTGGGACCGCGGACGATACGACCGTCGTCGTCTGCGTCGTGGGATCGACGGCCGGTACCACGGCGACGACGGTTCCCGACCCGTTGGACCGGCGCAGCGCATCGGTGACGGATACGCGATCGCCGAGGCGGACGATCGCCGCATCGTTGCCCGCGACCGAGAGCGTCACCGACTTGTCGCTCGGCGGCCCGACGACCACGACCGGCTGCGACGGATCGACGGCTTCGCCGACGTGCTTGAGCAGCGCGAGTACGACGCCGCTCGTAGGCGCCTTCAGGGCTCCACCCTCGAGCGCCCGTCGCGCCTGCGCATACCGGCCGCGGGCAGCCTGGGCCTGCGCGGCGATGACGCCGACCTGGGCCTGCGCGGCCTGCATGTCGTTGACGGCCTGTTGGTAGTCGGAGCGCGCTTGCGTTCGAGCGCCGGGGATCGCGGCCGATGCGCTCTGCAGCCGGCTTCTATTCGCCGCGTCGTCGGCTTGGTCGAACCGAAGCTGCGAGCGAGCCGCATCAACCTCCCTTTGGGCCGCCACGCCGGCCGTGAAGAGTTGCTGCGCGCGCTCGAGAGCACGCTCGTCGGCGGCAATCTTTTCCTGCGATTGGCGCAGTGCTGCGGCTGCGGCGGCTGCGTCGCTATCGGCGCTTCCCGCCCGTCGCTGCGCGGCGTCGAGCTTTACCTTCGCTACGGCGAGCCGCGCTCGAGCGCTCATGAGTGCCGCGCCGGGAACGGCTCCGCCACCATACGACGCGGAAGCTGCCGACGACTCGGCCTGCGCGATCGCCGTGTCGATTTGAAGCGCAGAGGTCTCGAGACTCGCGAGTACCTGGCCGGGCGAAACCGCGTCGCCGACCTTGACCGCGATTGACTTGAGGATGCCCGATCCCGCGAACGAGAGCCGCGCCTGACTGCCGGCCGGTGCGCCGATCCGGCCGGTCGCGCTGACGCGAACGACGAACGAACCGGCTCGGGCACGTGCGGTAGCGACGGCCGGCGAGCGCGCAGCCGAATCACTCGGCGGCGGCGCGTGCCTCCCCAAGGCGAACGCGAGGACGACCGCGAGGACGACGAGCGCGAGCGTTGCTGCCGCCACGCGTGCGATTCGCGGATCGCGCACGGTCATGGGCGCACCTCGACGTCCAAGATCGCGCGAGCCTTCTGCAAGTCATAAAGCGCGGATAACTCATCGACGACCGCTTGAGCGTACGTCGCGCGCGCACCGGTAACTTCCAGACTCGACGACGCGCCATTGCGGTACCCGGTTTCGGTTGCTTGCAACTCGAGCTGTGCGGCTTGACGGGCTCGAGTCGTTGCAGCTGCCGCGCGCTGCGCGGCGCCGAGAGTTCGCGCGGAAGCGGCAACGTCGAGGGCGATCTGGCGCTCGACCGAAGCGGCTTTCGTCCGCGCTTCGAGCGCCCTCGCCTCGGCGGCTAGAACGCGGTCGCGGTTTGACGCAGGAAGCGGCAGCGTGAGCTGCGCGTTGATCGTGGGCGCGTTGATCGAAACGCCCGAGTCGGTACCGGTGAGATAACCGCCCGTGACCGTCAGCGCCGGAAAGGCCGCTGCTCGCGCGCTACGGATCGATGCGCCGGCTGCATCGGCGGTACGCCGAGCCGACGCGATCTCGGGGCGCGTTGCTCGCGCAAGGGCCACCGCCGCGGTCGGGTCGGTCAACGGCACGTCGGTCGGGGTGACCGATTCCGGGCCGGTCGCATCAAGGGACGCCGCTTCAACGTTCGTCTCGATCGCCAATGCTGCCGTCGCGTTGAGATCGTCGGCCGTTGCGATTTCGACGTCCGCTTGCGCGCGCGACAGGCCCACGTCGGCGCGCACGACGTCGAGTTGAGGCGCGTCGCCCGCCGCGTAGCGAATGCGCGCGGCTTCCCGCTGGCGCTTCGCGACGTCGAGCGCGCTCCGGCGCGCATCAGCGATCGCGCGCGCCTTCAGCGCGCCAAAGTAGAGCCCGGCGACCTTCACCCGCTCGAGCGACTCGGCCGTGCTTTCATCAAACTGCGCTGCGGCCAGCGCAAATGCCGCTTCGCGCACGGCGGGCGAATACGCGATCAAATCGGCGATGGAAATCGCAATTCCGGTCGTCAACTGGCGCGACGTAATGTTTGGCCCCGGCGGGTTTCCCTGCGGCGCCTGCACGTAATTTGCGACCAGCGACGGCGTCGTGCCGGCACGCGCTGCGGCCAATGCGTACTGATTTTCAGCGACCCGCGCCTTCGCGCCTTCGACCTCGGGAGAAGCCACGATCGCCTTCTGCTCCGCGACCGCGAACGGCAAGCCCGCGAAAACGAGTACGTTCCCGGGCGACGGGGCCGGCGCGGCTTCGGGAGGAGGTTGCGCCGTCGCGGTGCCGCGCGTCGCGGTGGACAACGCGAGCATCGAAGCAAGCACGGCAGACGAGACGCGCGTTTTCAAGCCGGTGCCTCGGGCGACGTGACGAAAGCGGCACTGCGCTTGCTCTGTGCGGCCATCGGGGCGCCCCGAAAGGTGGCGTATAAGACCGGGATGAGGACGAGCGTGAACAGCGTCGAGGTGGAGAGGCCGCCGATGACGGCGACCGCCAGCGGTTTCTCCATTTCGCTCCCAGGGCCGAGTCCAAGCGCCAGCGGAAAGAGGCCGCCGATCGCAGCGAGCGTCGTCATCACGATCGGGCGCAGTCGCGTCTTGCCGGCGACTACGAGCGCCGCCGTGACGTCGTCGCCGGCTTGGCGTCGCTTGTTGGCGACGTCAATCAGCAGGATCCCGTTCTTCACGACGATGCCGACTAGCATCAAGAGGCCCATGAACGAAGAGACGTTGAACGGCGTACCGGTCATGAAGAGGCCGAGCGCGACACCGATGAGCGCGAGGGGGATCGTCGTCAGGATCACGAGCGGCAGCCGAAACGATCCGAACGTCGAGAGCATGACGGCGAAAACGAGGAGCACGGCAACCGCAAGCACCGTCGCGAATTCGCCAAAGGACGATTGTTGAGCCTCGTATTGGCCGCCGATGCGCGCCGTATATCCCGGGGGAAGCCCGAGGCCCGCGATCGCGCGCTGGAGCTTTGGGATGATTGCCGACAGCGGTGCGTTTTCGACGTTCGCCGTAACGCGGATGAAGCGCTGGCCGTTCTCCTGGTTGATTTCGCTCGCGAGTACGGGTCGTCCGATTCCGGCGAGTGCCCCGATCGCGGTCGTGCCGCCTTTCGTCGCGAGTGGCTGCGCGGAGATGTCTCCGCCTGGCAGGGCAGACCCGGCGCGCACGCGCACGGGAATCAACGCGAGGTCGCCCGACAGCTGGGTCGCAATCGTGCCTTGCGTGCGGGCGGCGAGCGCGTCGGTCAAGTCGCTCGAACCAATGCCGAGCGCCGCCAGACGGGCGCGGGCCGGCGCGATCGTCCGGGTTGGATCGTCGTAGTACACGCCGTCGAACGGATCGACGACGCCCTCGATCTTACCCATCGCGTCGGTCAGCCGGTCGGCATACACGATGAGGCGAGCTTGATCGGGACCTTCCAACGCGATCTCGATCGGCGACGGCGCCCCGGAGAGGTCGTTCAATTGGTCCTCGAGGATTTGATGGAAATCGAGGTTCGCAGCGGGCACCGCGGCGTGGACGGCATCGCGCAGGCGGGTCGCGACGTCTTCATATGGCGCGCGAGCGCCGCTCTTTAGCGTGACGCGAATCGTGCCGGTGTTCGGCTGTGTCGGAGAGTAGCCGTTCGTGTCGATGCCCGTGATGCGTCCCTCCGCGGCGACCGCGGGATCGGCGACGATGATCCGCTCCATGACCGACGCGGCCGCGTCGGTTGCAGCGAGCGTGAGGCCCGTCGGCATCGCGTAGTGCAACTCGAACTTGCCTTCGTCCATCTTCGGTAAGAAATCGCTCGGCAGAGTCTTCAGCAGCACGACGGTCACGACCAGCACCACGGCCGCACCGACGAACACCTGCGCGCGATTGGCAAGAGCGTACCGAAGAATCGGCTCGTACCGTCGCCCGAGTGTTCCGCCGCCTTCGCCCGAGCCGTGTTCTTTCCCTAAGATCAGCCCCGCGAGCACGGGCGCCATGAAGAGCGCCAGGGCTAGCGATACCACGAGCGACGCGCTCAACGTGAACGCCAGCGCGCGGAAAAAGTATCCGGTGACGCCGGTGAGGAGTGCGAGCGGAATGAACACCACGATGGTCGTGAGCGTCGAAGCCAACATGGGGACGGCGAGCTGCGATACGGCGGCGGCGATGGTTTCACGGCGGTCGCGTGCCGGAAACTCCGCGAGATTGCGCGCAATGTTCTCAATGACGACGATCGTGTCGTCGATGATGAGGCCGACGGCCACCGCCAGGCCGCCGACGCTCATGAGATTGAGCGTGAGCCCGGCGCGCTCGAGAACGAATATGGCGATCGACATCGCGAGCGGAATCACGGCCGCTGCGACCAGCGTCATGCGCCAGCTGCGCAGGAACAAGTAGATGACGACGATCGCAAGCAGCGCGCCGAGCAATATCGCGTCGCGCAGCGAGGTCTGCGAATCGACGATCAACGTCGTCTGATCCCAGACTTTCGTTACGAGAATGTCGGATGGCAACCGTGCCTTCATCGCCTGGAACCGGCTGTCGAAGGCTCCGGCCATCGCGATGGCGTCCGCGCCCGCGAGCGCGTAGGCGTTGATGATGATCGCATGGTCGCCGCGCGTCGCAGCTTCGTCGGCAGGCGGTGCGACGGCATAGCGGACGGTCCCGAGCGCACCGAGCGCGATCACCGACCCATTCTTGAGCGGGATTTCCAGAGCATCGAGCGATCGAACGTCGTGGAGGCCTGAGTCCACGATGAGGACCTCGCGTTGGTAGCGCTCGTTCGTGCTACCGACGGCCGTAACGTTGTTTGCATCGGCAATCGCGGTCACGACGTCGGCTGCGGAAAGCCCGACCGCGTCGAGCCGGCTCGGGTCGAGGTCGACGTGAAATTCGGCCGTTGGGCCGCCGATGACCAGGACTTTTCCGAGCCCCGGTGTGCCGTAGAATGCCGGGACGATCGTCCGCTGCGCCAGCTGGCGCAACACTGCCGGCGAAATCGCGTTCGACGTCAACGCGTACGAAACGACCGGCTCGGCGTTCGGCGTCACGATTTCGGCCGTAATGCTTCCGGCAGCGGGGATAGTGGCCCGAACGCTTGCGATTGCGCCTTGAACGTACTGTTGGTCGACCCGAGGGTCGGTGCGCGGATCGAACTCGGCGATAAGCTCCGAAGCCCCCTGCGACGAGGTCGAGCGGACGCGCACGATCGACGGCAACGTCTGAAGCCCGATGGAGAGCGGCTGCGTTACCGCGATTCGCACGCGCTCCGGCGGCAGGTCGCCGGCTTCCGCGACGACGTCGATCCGCGAAAAGCTCATCGTGGGAAAGATGCTCTGCGGCGCGATGAGGTACGAATGCACGCCGAACGCGGCCAGCATCAACGCGACGAACGCAACGACCTTGGCGTGCCGGAGCGCAAAAGAACCCAGATTCACGGAGCCATCATACCCCCGAGGGGTTACTCGAGCGGCGCAGCTCCGTTACAAGGAAAAGCCGCGAGTCCGCGGCCGAAACGGTGATTGCGATGATGACGACACCCATGCTGCCCTGCGAGGAAGACGAATACGCCGCTCGAGCCCAAATCCCTCAGAATCGCGGGCGCCGGGGAAGGGGGCCCGGCCGCCTCGTCGCGTAGCAATGCCGAAAGCCTCGCGAGGATACCAGAGGGCCATCGCCATGTATCAGCAGCCGCCCGCACCACCACCGCCGCCCCCAAAGAACAGCGCGATGAAGCCGTTGATCCTGGGCTGCGTGGCCGTCCTCGTCTTGTTCGTTGTCGTTGGCGGTGTGGCGCTGTGGTTTACCATGCGCGCGATCGGCGGCGCGCTTCACACGGCAAGCGACGTCGCGCAAGTCGCGCGTGGGGCGGCGGAGAGCGCTCAGCAGGCGGCCCAACCCGGATCTTCGGCCAACCCGGACCAAGCTGCAGCGGCCGGCGTCGCGGCGCTCAAGTCGCTGGTCAACGGCGGAAAGAAGCACGTCGATACGCTTTCGCGCGACGATCTCAAGCAGTACTTGCCGGCGGCGGTGGGTTCGCTCGCACGCTCGAATACCGACAGCAGCTCGGGTGCGATCGGGGGCATCACCGGGACGAATGCCAGCGCAAGCTATGGAGACTCGAACAGCGGAACCCTCCAAGTCGAGATCACCGACGCGGCGAACATGATGGGATTAACGGCGATGATGGATCTCATGATGGGCGCGGTACAAAACGAGAACGACGAGGGCTACGAAAAGACGACCGATCTGCAAGGGATCAAGGTCCACGAGAAGTGGCAGAACTCGGGCAAGCACGCCGAGTTGATCGGCGTCGTCGGCGGCCGGTTCGTCATCTCGGTGACCTCCAACGGACTCGACATCGGGACAGCCGAGCAAGCCTTCCAGGCCGTCGACATCGGCAAACTGAGCGCCATCGCCGCGTCCACACCGGAGTAGGCTTCGGCGGCCAACCCGTCCCCCGCTGGGTAAGGTCGTTTCATGGCGGCGAAGCGGCGGCCCCGGCAACCGGCGCCTCAGGGATTGCTTTCCAAAGAAGAAGTCCGAGAGGTCGAGGACCGCCGGCCGCCGCGCGCTGCGGTCATCTTCGAGGCGGTCCGCCGCGAAGGCGATGAGGAACTCGAGCGCCCCGTGCTCTCGCTCGCGTCGTCCGGCTTGGCCGCCGGGATGTCGATGGGGTTTTCCCTTGCAACGATGGGCCTTCTGCATGCCTTTCTGCCGGCAGCGTCATGGCGTCCGCTCGTCGAGAGCATGGGGTACCCGATCGGTTTTCTGATCGTCATTTTGGGCCGCCAACAGCTCTTCACCGAGAACACGCTCACCGTGATATTGCCGCTGCTCGCCTCCGACGACCGGATCGACACGCTCCGGAAAATCGTCCGTTTGTGGTCCATCGTCTTCGTGGCCAACATCGCCGGCGGCTCGATCTTCGCCTTTACCGTCGCGCGGACCGACGCGTTCGCTCCCCCGGTTCGCGAGGCGTTCACCGCGATCGCAACGCAAACGCTCGCCAATCCGGACTTCGGGTCACTCATGGTGCGCGGCATTTTCGCTGGCTGGTTGATCGCCTTGATGATCTGGCTCATGCCGGCCGCCGACCAAAGCCGCCCGTTCGTCGTTCTCCTCGTAACCTACGTCGTCGGCGTCGCGGGCTTCTCGCACATCGTCGCGGGCTCGGTCGAAGTGCTCTATCTCGTCGCGATCGGTCAGGTGACGTTCGCGACGTACCTTTGGGTATTCGCGCTGCCGGTGTTTATCGGCAACATCATCGGCGGCGTGGCGCTCGTTGCGCTGTTGAATTACGGTCAGGTGGTCGCCGAAGCGCACGGGTAAAACGTTGGGCAAAAAAAAAGAGCGCCGCTTGCGGCGCTCGTCTGATCGTTTGGCGGGACCGTTATGCCGTCGGTGCGCTCCGACCCGTCATCAGGTTCATGACGAGCAAAACGAGCGCGACCACGAGCAACAGATGGATCAGACCGCCGGCAAAGTGCATCGCGAATCCGATCACCCAGAACAATACGAGCAGGGAAATGATACCCCAGAGCACGCCGCCCATGCCTTCTCTCCTTCACGAGCCGCAGCGGCTCGACAGTTAATATCTACCCGAATGAAGGAGATGCCAAACGTGCATGAAGGTATCTAAGGTACCTAAGGAAGCACGACCGCGGCGCCGTCGAGGGCGTCGGCCTTCACGGCGAGTAACGCATCATCGACGCGTTCTAACGGAAACGTCGTCACCTCGGGGCGCAACTCGATTTCCGCGGCGAGCGTGAGGAAGTCGCGCGCGTCCTCGCGCGTCATGTTCGCAACGCTTCGGATCTGGCGCTCGCCCCACAGGAGCGCATCGTAGTCGAATTCCGGCATGCGATCGAGGTGGATCGCGTTGATCGCGACGACGCCGCCTTTGCGCAGGGCGCCGAGCGCCGCGATTACGACGTCGCCCGCCGGAGCGAACGTGACGGCGCGATCGAGCGGTTCGGGCGGACGGTCGAGCGGACCGCCGACCCAATCCGCGCCGCGCTGCTCGGCGAAGGCACGGTGCTTCGTACCGCGCGTTGCGACCGCGACCCGGCAACCCCACGCTTGGAGAACCGGCAGCGCGAGGTGCGCCGACGCGCCGAATCCGTAGAGGCCGACATATTCGCCCGGACGCACGCCGGCGACGCGCAGCGAGCGGAAGCCGATGATACCGGCGCACAACAGCGGCGCCGCATGCACGTCGTCGATCGCGTCCGGCAATGCGAGCGTGAAATCGGCGCGCGCTATTGCATAGCGAGCGTACCCGCCGTCGCGATCGTAACCCGTAAACGTCGGCGAATCGCACAAGTTTTCGCGCTCCGCGAGGCACGACGGGCACGTACCGTCGGTTCCCCCGAGCCACGAGATGCCGACACGCGTTCCGACCGCGATGCGAACGTCCGACCCGCACGCCGCGATGCGGCCGACGATTTGGTGTCCCGGGACGATCGGTGAGCGCCTGGACGGCAGTTCGCCCTCGACGATATGCAGGTCGGTGCGGCAAACGCCGCACGCTGTGATTTCGACGAGCACTTCGCCCGCGTCCGGTTGGGGAATGGGGCGTGATTCGATCCGCAAGCGGCCGGGAGCCATCGGACCCGGCTCGCGGAGAACTGCGGCCGGCATCGTTTCCATTTCATCGCGCGTTCGGTGTGCGCGGCGCGGGTTCCGGGCGCCGCCGTGCCAAGGGCATCATGCGACGGCGGCGTAGTGGACGGGGCAGCCGCTTCGCCGCTCCGGCGAGCGCGATTTTCCATCGGAGCGTTCATGCCGATCCATCGCCGACGTCACCATAACGATTCCTCAAGCGCCGATACCTACGCAACCCAAGCGATGGAAACGTCGATTCCCAAAGGCCGCATTCCGAAAGAGAGCCTGCGGCCCGACGTCGCCTACCACATCGTCCAAGATCAACTGATGCTCGATGGCAACGCGCGCCAGAACCTCGCGACGTTTTGCCAAACGTGGTTCGACGACGAGATCCACAAACTGATGGACCAGAGCATCGACAAGAACATGATCGACAAGGACGAGTATCCGGCGACTGCCGAAATCGAGAACGCCTGCGTCCACATGCTCGCCGACCTCTGGAATTCGCCGTCGGCCGCGACGACGATCGGCTGCTCGACCACGGGCTCGAGCGAAGCCGCGATGCTGGGCGGCCTCGCGCTCAAGTGGCGCTGGCGCGAGCGCCGCCGGCGCGCCGGCTTGCCCGCGGATCGGCCGAACCTCGTGACGGGACCGGTGCAGGTGTGTTGGCACAAGTTCGCGCGTTACTTCGACGTCGAGCTGCGCGAGATACCGCTCGAGCATGGACGCCTCGGCCTGACCCCGGACGAAGTGCTGCGCTACGTCGACGAGAACACGATCGGCGTCGTGCCGACGTTCGGCGTGACGTTCACCTGCCAGTACGAACCGGTCGCCGAGATCGCGGCCGCGCTCGATCGGCTCGAACGCGACACGGGGCTCGACGTCCCGATCCACGTCGACGCCGCATCGGGCGGCTTCATCGCACCGTTCGTCGAGCCCGATCTCGCGTGGGATTTCCGCATTCCGCGCGTCAAGTCGATCAACGCCTCGGGGCACAAGTACGGTCTGGCGCCGCTCGGCGTCGGCTGGATCCTGTGGCGGGAGCATGCCGATCTCCCCGAAGAGCTGATCTTCCGCGTCAACTACCTCGGCGGCGACATGCCGACGTTCGCGCTCAACTTCTCGCGGCCGGGCGGCCAGATCGTCTGCCAGTATTACCTGATGCTGCGACTGGGGCGCGAAGGCTACCGGCTGGTACACCAAGCGTGCTACGACACCGCGCAATACCTCGCGAAAGAAATCGGGGACCTCGGCCATTTCGAACTATACTTCGATGGTGACAGCCGCTCGGGAATCCCGGCCGTCTCTTGGACCATCAAGGCAGATGCCGGCGCGGGATACTCGCTGTTCGATTTCTCGGACCGGTTGCGTTCGCGCGGCTGGCAGGTGGCGGCGTATACGATGGTGCCGAACATCGAGGACGTCGTCGTCATGCGGGTTCTCGTGCGGCACGGCTTCAGTCGCCACATGGCGGACCTGCTGCTCGACGACATCCGCCGCACGATCGAATACTTCGAACGCCATCCAGTGCAGGTGAAGATGACCGCCGAAGACGGCACCCCCCACAACCACGACGCGGTGCGCACGCTCGCGACCGCGGCGAATTGAGCCGACGCGCCACGGAAGGCGGCGCCGGGCGCTAGGCGAATGCGAAGCCGTTCTTACCTGCAGCCTTCGTCGCATACAATGCGCGGTCGGCGGCTGCGAGAAGGCCGTTCGCGTCGCGGGCGTCGGTCGGAAAGTGCGCGGCGCCGATGCTGCAACGCAGTTCCGCGGCACGCAGTTCGCCCGATATTCGCGCGACGAGCGCGCGACCGGTCGCCGGCGCGACGTCGGCCAAGACGACGACGAATTCATCGCCCGCGAACCGGCCCACGACGTCGTGAGTCCGCGAAGCGGCCGTCAGCGTTCGCGCGATACGCTGCAAGACCTCATCGCCATGCGCGTGGCCGTATGCGTCGTTGATGCGCTTGAAATCGTCGACGTCGACGAGCGCGTACGTGAGCCCGCCGCCGCACGCGATCGCCGCGGAAATCCGCTCGCGGACCGCGTGGCCGAGCGCACGTCGATTGTACAGCCCCGTCAGCGGATCGCGCGTCGCCAGGCGCTGCGTCCGCTCCAATAGCACGCTGTTTTCAAGCGACACGCTCGCCAGTGTCGCTAGCGCTCGAACGAGGCCGAGCTCCCATTCGGACGGTTCGGCACTCATATGTCCGTCGAGGTATAAAAGCCCGAACGCGCCGCCGGGTTCCGGCAGCGCGGTGACGACGTACCAGCTGCGCGTGTCGACCAGCGGCGCGCAGAGATCGCCCGCGCGCCCGACCCGTTGCTCCTCCGGGTGCCGCACCGCGTCGATGAGCGGGCCTTCCAGTGGCGTTTCATCGATCGGTTCGACGGTATCGTATCCGTCGATCTGCCAGCGCGCGCGCACGCCTTCGTGGCGATCGACGGTAAAAAAGATACCGCGCGAGAATCCGAGCGGATCGTACGCTGCCCGCAAGACGTTGGAAACGACATCGCTCGGCGCTCGAGCGACCGCAATCCGCGCAAGCGCTGCCTGAAGTGCGATCAGCGAGCGGGCCTGATCGCATGCGACGGCCCGTTCGCGTTCGAGCGCAACCAGACGCCGCTCGAGCGAGCGAATCGAACCAAGTTCGAGCGGGACGGTCATCGGCCGCGGTACTGCAGCGATGCCAATTCTCGGATCTCCTCGGGATATGCCGAGGCCGCGCGCGCGACCGCGACGTCGATCTCGCCGCTCGCCACGAGCGCCCCCAGATGGCTTTCCAGGGTCTGCATTCCCTCGCGCCGCGAACTCGCGATCGTCGCGCGAATCTGATGGGTGGCTCCGTCGCGGACCAGGCGCCGCAACGCTTCGCTCGCGACCGCTATTTCGGCCGCGACGCGCAATCCGCTTCCGTCGCGCAACGGAACCAATCGCAACCCGACGACCGCGCGCAATACGTCGGCCAGCCGGTGGCGCGCACGTTCTTGCTCGTCCGCGCCGAACATGCCCACGATCCGATTGACGGCATGCGGCGTCTCCGAGGGCGTATGCAGCGCCGCGAACACGAGATGTCCCGTCTCGGCGGCCTGTAACGCGGCCGATACGGTATCGGCGCCGCGCAGCTCCCCGATGAAGATAACGTCGGGATCGGCGCGCAATGCGCCGCGAATGCCGTCGGCGAAGTTGGAAACGTCGCGACCCACTTCGTACTGCGTGACGATCGAGTTACCCCATCCGTGCTGGTACTCGACCGGATCTTCCAGCGTGACCACGTGGCGACTCGACGACTGACTGATGCGGCTAATCACCGAGGCGACCGTCGTGGACTTGCCCGCGCCCGTGGGTCCCCCAACCAGTATGAGCCCCGAGCGCAACTCGGCGAAAGCGGCGACGATCGGCGGCAATCGAAGTTCCTCGAGATCGGGAATCGCGCGGGCGAGCAGTCGCAGCGCGAGCCGGTTCCCGCTCCGGCCGCGCGACGCGTGAATCCGAACCGCACCCGTGCGGTCGTCGGCGTAGACGCAATCGGACATTCCAATTTTTTCGAGCTTGGCCCGCGAGAGACGGTCCATCGCCACCTCGAGGAACGCATCGATTTCGCGGGGTGACGGCGGTGTGCCCGGGATGCGTTCGACGCGGGTGAAAATCCGGTACGCAGCACCGTGCGCCGGATCGACGTGCAGATCGGACGCCCGTCGCGCGCGGCCGCGTTCGATCAACCGCGTAATCGCCTCCACGCTCACGCGACGATCCCTCCCAACAGCGCCAGCATCGCGTCGATTCGCGGCGGATCGAGGTGCGCTTCGAGCATCCGAACGTAGTCGCCGCGCGTCGTGCTGCCGACGTAACCGAGAGCGGCCGCTGCCGCAATCGCATCGACGCGGTCGCGCAGCGCTGGAACCAGGTCCGCGCATTCTCCGCATTCGATGAGCGCGTCGACCGCAAACGCGCGCTCTTCGTCGGTTCCGGCCGAGAGCGCATCGACCAACGCCGCATGCTTGCCCGGAGCGTCAACTGCACATAATGCCCGCAGTGCGAGCAGACGTCCGTCGGCATCTTCCTCGCGGTACGCGGCTACGAGCGCCTCATCGAGGCGTTGGCGCGCCTCGGGCCGCCTGAGAAATGCGAGCCGCTCGGCTCGCGACGAGAAGGTTTGCCCGACGATCGTCGGCCACACGATGGCCTGCGCGTGTCGCCGAAGCGGGAGACGCGTCAACGGCACGACGCGCGCGACGACGGGGACCGGCGGCGCCTTGACGACGATCGATTCGGGTGCCTGCGCCTGGGGTGCCTCGACCGCTGCGAGTTCGTCGGAAATCGCCGGCAGCAAGGCACCGAGTTGCTCGGCAAACGATCGTTCGATCGCGGGTTCCAACGTTTCGGGCGAGAACGAGATTGCCGATGGCGGCGGCTCGCTCCGGAATGCGGACGCGCATGCGTCGGCCCATCGGGAGACCGTGCCCCAAGCGTCGCGCAGTGGGCCCGCGCACCGTGAACGCCACGCTGCGGTGTGGGCAGCGAGTGCAACGCCGGTACGCATGGGGCGAGGGCGAGCGCGCGGACCGTTTCGGTGCCTGAACTCGTCGCGGGCCGGTGCAAGCAGCGCCGCCCCGAGCGCAATCGTGGCGACGGCCGGCAAGACGAGCTGTTCGGCGTTCAAAGGCGTCTCAAGCGACGGCGCCGGTGCTGTAGGCCTTGCCGACGGCCCCGAGCAGCTGCCAGAGGCGATCGTCGAGCACCGGGTTCGGTTGCGTCATCCCTTTGAGCCGGACGGTTTCGGGCGATTGCGCCGTTTGGCCGAAGAGTTCGATCAGCGCACGGCGGTAATCGGTCAACGCGCGGCCGAGTTCGTCGTGCGTCGAACGGGTCGCGATCAGCAGAGGCAAGAACGCTTCGACGCTGCGGAGCGGTGCGTTCGCGAGTTCGGCGCGTAGAATCGTGCCGCACGACACGAAGGGGTCCGGAACGGCGACTCCCGCATCGTCGCACGCGTGCACATCGATCGTGGTCCGCAGTTCTGCAGCCGCCCTCGTGGTCGCGGGATCGTCCAAAGCGTCCAGCCATTCCG
>Ga0073928_10004642_pt1 | contig 20093 bp, 36 predicted proteins | sample PaiPotPPA55metaG_FD_76969 | JGI IMG/M metagenome (GOLD analysis project Ga0073928, IMG submission 76969) | Iron sulfur acid spring bacterial and archeal communities from Banff, Canada, to study Microbial Dark Matter (Phase II) - Paint Pots PPA... ...
CGTGACAACGCTGATGAAGCTGATCGGCAAGCTCATCAAGACATTTGCACCCGAGCAGTGCACGAACTACTTTCGACATGCCGGATACACGTAGTGACCCATATCAAGCGGAAACCGCTCTAGCCACATCATGACCGCCATGACTGGGACGGCCACCACGCCGTTGATCACGGCGCTCCAGTACAAGGCCCGGATCGGATTGATCGGAGTGAAGTTCATGATCATGCCGACAATGGTCGCAATGCAAATGACCGCGTAGAAGGCCTTGGCTTCCATCGGCTGGCGGGCCAGGCCGGTCGGCCATTTCCGCGCTTCGCCGACGGCGTATGCCGCCGATCCGGCGAGGACCGGGACGGACAACAAGCCGGTGCCGATGACGCCCAAGGCAAATACTCTCGCCGCCTTGGGCGGATGTCTGGATGTCGGTGACGTTGTTGGCGTGCAGCGTCGCGGCCGCCGTGACCATGATCGCAAGCGCGATGAAGTTCGAAAATCCCATCCCGACGAAGGTGTCGAAATGAATCCGGTTAAGCGCTCCTTCCCCCTGCTGAGGCGCCCGCTTGAGGATTTGCCGGGCCGGGACGGTGCGGACGTCTTCGGCTTCCTGGGAGGCCTGCCAAAAGAACAGGTAAGGGCTGATCGTGGTGCCCAACACGGCAACGACGGTGGTCAGGTAATCCTTGTCCCAACGCAATGAGGGGATGACCAGGCTTCTTGCCGCCTCGGACCACGGCACCTTCACCATGAACAGACATGCTACATAGGCGAACAGAAACAGCGTCAGCCATTTCAAAACCGAGACATAACGGGTGTACTGCAGGAAAATCTCCGGAGCTATGCAGATCGCCGCGAACAACAGGACATAGAGAAATTGCGGCCGCCGACTATCAACCTCGATGCGTCGGCCATCGCGCCGAGGTCCGCTCCGCATTCGCGATCAGCAGCAACGTGACGATTGCTGTGAGCAGCCACGGCGGACAGTGCTGACGCAGGTTGCCGGCAATGCCCCGACCGGTGCTGCGCCCCATGCGGGCACTCACGACTTGCACCGCAGTCATCAACGGATAGGTGAAGACCATGGTCCAGGTCAGTGCGTACCCGAACTGCGCGCCGGCCTGCGAGTAGGTCGCGATCCCGCTCGGATCGTCATCGGATGCCCCCGTGATCAGTCCAGGGCCCAAGACCCCGAGCAACCGCGGCTTGGACGGCCCGACCACCGGGCTGGGAACGATATCGACGGCTGCTCGATTTCGAAGGCCATGTGTGCCTCAGTTGGTCTGCCGCCTCGATACGCATTTACCGAGGCGGCAGAATTCACTTTCAGTATTGGAACTGCGGCATCGCCTTCAACTGGTCCTTCGTCGCGTTGTAGATAGCGTGGTCGGGATACCAGTACCCGCTGGCCTTCCGGTCCTCCGCCGTCGTGGTCGCGGCGCCCGTGGTCCGGGCCGTACCATCCGCGGCGGTGCGCGCGTTGCTGTCGACGTTCGGCGCCGGATGGTTCGTGGTGGACGTCGTGGTGCTTGCCGTGGTCGACCGCGGCGGCTCATTCGACCACTTCAGCTTGTCGTAGCCGACGGCGACGTAGTGTTCACCCATGCCGAGGAAGCCGCCAACGCCCAGGATGACGTTCTCGACCTTTCCGGCCTTGTCCAGGATGACATCATTGATATCGCCGATCTTTTCGTTGGCGTCGTTGTAGACATTGACGCCGACGAGCTTGGACGCGCGCCATTCGCCTTCCCTATGCGACGCGGCGGCTCTGTCGGCTGCGGCGCTGTCCGCTGCGGCGGTCTTGTTTGTGGTGGTTTGGGCCGATGCTGTGCCGGTGAACAATGCTGTGGTCAGCAATGCGGCGGCGAGATACTTGGTCATATGTCCTCCGTTGGTTTGATCGAGTTAAAATTGAAGCTTCCAAACGAGCCCGTCGTGCTCAGTGGTGCAGGAGCATGATGAGAATGATCAGCGGAATTGGAATTCCGACGAGCCAAAGCAGAATTGGCATGGTGTCTCTCCTTTCGTTTTCGAGGGGTTAGCGATTGATCGCGGGGGTTCCGTAAGCCTTCTTGCCCCAGGTGCCGTCGCGAAGGCCGCCGCCTTCGGTCGCGGCGAGCGACGCGGAGAACGCGCCGATGAACAGCGACAGCGTCAGCCAGATTGCGATCTGCATCGCCGCCTTACGCGCTTCATCTAGGTCCGTCTTCACCTGGGTGGCGACGTCGTTGACGCGCTTCTCGGCATCGGCCTGGCTTAACCCGGTACGGGCAGAGACGACTTTGGCCACGTAGCTGCGGTCGGCGGGATTGAGATCGTTTCCATTGTGGAAGCTGGTGGTGAACAGGCGGACCATCTCGCCCCGCGTGTCGGACGGATTCTGTTGACCTTGAGCGGACGGATTGTCCGAGCGCAGCAGCGTGTCGACATAGCCGTTCATCGGCGAGGACTGTGCAGCATTGGCCGCTCCTTGGGTGGCGCCGGCACGCGTTCCGCCCACCAGCGAACTTGCCGGCGAGGCGAGCAGCACGGCACCCAGTACGGATGCGGCCGCCCAGGCCAGAAAGCCATGCGCGGTATCGCGGAAGTGCACCTCGGTGGTCTGCACGCCGACCCACTTCGTCCGGAGACGGCCGGCGAGATAGCCGCCAATGGCGGAAGAGATCATCGCCATCACGATGAAGTACAGTCCTGCACCGATCTTGAACGTCGTTGCGGAAACGCCGGAATTACCCCAAGGCGAAACGACCGAAAATCCCATACCCGCGCCAAAGGATAAAAGGACTAGCGTCAGAGCGAGAGATGCCACCGCGCCGGCCAAGACGGCGGCCCAAGACACTCCGGGCACCGACGGTTCAACCAAATCTGCCTGCGCGTTCTGTCGAAAAGCTTGTTCCATTGATTCCTCCCAGCAGCCAGATCGGCTTCCCGGAAAATGCTCGAATGGAACGAAAGTTCCTCAAGTGCAACCTCATAAAGTGCCGGGGGCAGTGTGCTTGCGACGCGGCGGCTCTATGCAGCCGGGCAGGCTCGTCGACTGATCGCTGGGTGCGATGCAAAACGTAAATCGACCTCGGCCGGGGAGCCAAGAGCGACATCAACCGTCCTTGAGCACGAATTTAACCTCCTGGACCGGCCAGCTTTCGCCGGCGGGTATTACGCGAACCTCTCCGCCCCCGCCTCCAGCGCGTGAGAACTCACCTTGTCGTCGATGGGGAACCACCGCGAGGTCCGTCTCCGGCTTCCAGCTTTGCGTGAGGTCGAGGTCGCCGGGAAAGAGCTGCCATCGCGAACTGTCCTCCAGTTCGAGGATGTGGCTGTCGGAATGGGATCGGATCTTCATCTCGTCTCGCGGTGCGCCGCGGACTGGTCAGGATTTCCGGTGAGGCGCTGGCCGCTTCCCGACCGCCGAAACCGGCCGCCCTCTTGATGGTGGCACTGCGCACACCTGAACCGTATTTCTCGCTGCGACAAATTCGGTTTCGGCAGGCACGCGGCCATCGGCCAGCCCCCGCAATTGGGGCATTTCACCAGCAAAGTGTCGGTCTCTATCACGGTCGCGGCTCCAAATCCCGGGCCCCCCTTAGATCGACAACGATCAGAAATCGCAGATGGTTCCGCTCGATACGGACGCCGTTCAGCGCCGTCCCATTCCGGGTTCAGGGTCTTTAGTCCTCGCTCTGGGGCGACGCCGGTGGCCTCGCACCAGAACGGATGCCCGTCTGGCTGGGCTCAGAAATAATTCGGCCGCGGCGTTTCGGCCCGTCGCGTGCAGGCGGCTGAACGCTTGAGGGCGGCGGTGTGTTGGATCTCCGGTTGCTCGGACCTTGACGAGATAGAGTTCGCCGGCCACGATCATGATGGCAGCGACCGCCAACGCAACCATGCCTAAAGCTAGGTCGTACGGTCAACCGTTCTCTCGAAATACGGAGGTTGGCAGCCATCGCCCTTGGCTATCCGCGAGCGCTAGTGGTGAATAACAGCGGGTCCGAAGACCTTTGACTATCCGCGACAGGCGCCGTAGTAAACGGCGGGCGATGGCCACGCGGGATGGAAACGTCGCCAGGAGCATTTCGTTCCTAATCTGCGCTTCGGCTTGCAGGTCGGAGCTTCCATACCTTAACCTAGAAGCCCAGTCGATGGCGCAAACAGCAACGCCCGGCTATACTCTTACGTATAACGGGCCCGATGACGATTTCTACAAGCAGCGCGCACAGCGGGTCCGCGACCTTACGGGCAGCGGGATTTCGTCCTTGAGTTCACGCCGTCGGTAGATTCTCCTTATCCTCAGGCATCTAACTCTTCCCACCGGGGGAGGACTGGTCGATAAACGTTACCGGAATCCCCTTTTTAGCATTCCGACCTAAAACACTGGCTTTGTCAGGCGGACGCATCCATGGGATTCAGACTTACTTACTTTAGATGGATCAGGCGCGCCATGGATGCCGTATCCCTCTGCTGAGAGGCCGATCCAATACGATCCTACCGGATTGTTAGGCCCCGGCTTGATAATGAACGGCTGTTTTGATTTTGCTCCCCTAAATTTATATTCAGGATTGTAACGATAATTCGGACGGGCATCAGAGGACACCACCTTGAGGGTGCTGCTCGGAGCAGGTCTTTCTTCACTTCCGACGGTGGCCGGGAAGAACGCTATAAGCTTTCCCGACGGACATTATTCTCGACGGCCATCACCACTTCTTTCAAAGACCGCGGCGCAACATCGCCAGAAGGCTCGTCGCTTCCCCGGCGCCTCTCTCCAAACAGACAAACGACAACCTTTGCGGATGGCGCCTGGCGGGATATTTTCCTGCGAGTGAAGTCGGTTCTAGCCTCCGTAACTTCCTCCAAGAAGCAAACGCATATCGTCTCAGCTTCGTCGGCCTCAATAGTTGACCCCGCGCCGGCGGTGCGGGCGACGATACCTTCCCGTTTTAAGACCTCCGCGACGATGATAGCCGCGCAATCGTCGAGCCGGCCGAGGCCCGGAATGCAGAATACTCGCCGTCCGAGCTTGCGCGCGTCCACATCGACGACTTTGCTTTTTCCGGATTTCGCTTGCCCGAACGCCTTCACGCTTTTTGCAGCCCCATGCGCGGCCAGGTCTTCGATGATTTCCAAAACCGTCTGGTTCTCCAGTCGGGCATCGTCCAATCGGCCCAGCGCTGCGTCAGCTTCGGCCAGCCGCAGCGCACCAAGCAATATCTCGTCGTAGTATTGCTGGATCGAGCTTTCCTTTAGAAACGAGCGTGCCTGCTCGATGGCCTCGATGGGGTCGCCCGTCAGCATGCGCTGGTAAGCGGCTTGTTGCGGTGTGAGCGCCGGCTGGTCTCCCAGCATCACGTCGAGGAACTTCAGTCGTTCAACGTGTCTCGCGAGTACGACAAGACATAGCGTCAGCGGCGTGGAGAGAAGCAAGCCCAACGGGCCCCAAAGCCACGTCCAGAACGAAGCGGCTACCACGATAGCGACCGGAGAAAGGCCGGCAGTCCGTCCGCATACCAAAGGCTCGACGACCTGCCCCGTCAATGGTTCCACAATAGCAAAGAGCGCGATCGTCCAAATCGCCAAAGTCCAGTCGCTCCCGACCGCGGCAGCAAGCGCAATCGGAAGGGCAGCGGCCAGGATCGCGCCAATATAGGGTACGAACCGCAGGATCGTGGCCAACAGCCCCCACAGCGGTGCACTTGGTACCCCAATGATGGCTAGACCCAACCCGATGACGGCGCCAAAGATGGCATTGAGCACCAGCTGGGTCAGGAAAAGCTTGCTTAGCCGCTGGCCCGCGTCGTCAAGAGCCGCGGTGGTACGTTCGAGATCATCGCTGCCCGCCAATCGTATGAAACGGTTACGAAGATCTTCGCGCTGAAAGAGAAAAAAGATGAGGAAGATTAGAACGACGGCCGTCGTGGTAACAGGCGCCGCGAGAGGCTGCAGTATCGCCACAAACGTTTCCGAGGCCCCCGGGTCAGGCTGATGAACTTCCACGGGTATCGGTTTTTTGCCAACGGGTCCTGCGGTGAGCGAGCCCCCGGTGGCGGGGCTATCCTCCCGAACCTTCAGCTCCCTGTCGAGGTTTTTCAGCAAGCCGGAAGCGTTGAGCAAGCCGGCGCGACTAACGGCATCCCTCAGGTTGTGCATTTTATCACTTAGGGTCGACTGATAGCGTGGGAGATCATTACCGAGCTGATTGACCTCAACCATGACCATCGTAGCCAAGCTCGCAGATATTGCGAGCGCAGCGGTTACGGCCCCCATGACAGCCAAAGATCGCGGGACCTTCAGCCCCTGCAGTAGCCTTACAAGCGGCGCAAGAACGAAGCTCAGCAATACAGCCAAAGCGATAGGAACAAGGATTTCTCGCGTAAAGTAGAGGACAGCGACGACGACGACGCCGACGATAAAATTTGAAAATGCGAACCCGGCTGGGACTATCACCTTCGTTACCTGAGCTGATCAATCGCTAGGCCTGCAATCAACAATCACCTAATGAAAGCGAAGCCGTAAAGGTTCCGGCTTCGCTGACCGATGCGCTTGGCGAGGCGCTCTCCCGCAAGCGGAGCTTCGTCGGGGCGCGCTCGATACCGAATCCGCGAGCAGCGATGTGGGAGACGCTAAGCTCGTCCGGTCCGTGGCGTACCCTCGGAGCCGAGTGCCTCGTGACGGGTTCCGAGCACTGCCGAATATGCCGTTTCGATTTTCGTGGAACGATCTCTAACCGCTGCACTTGCTTTCCTCATCGAAGTTATCGCACGGCGGCCATGCGGCGCGCCCAATGCCGTTGGAGGCACTGATGGCAAGGAATTCCGATTCGTCCGCTCGCCGGCCCAAATCGGTATCGGCGGATCGTTCTGCGGGCCCTCCGGGACGGGGCGCAGAGGCGCCGAAGGGTATCCCGCCAAAAGGATGGCGGGATGTTCTCTTGCGCGTGTTCCACGGCATATCTGAGGATAGGATCACGACCATATCAGGAGGAGTGACCTTCTTTGTCCTCTTAGCGCTGTTTCCGGGAATTGCGGGTTTAATCTCGCTCTACGGGCTGATCGCCGACAGCGGCACGATCGGCCAACACCTAGGCAGCTTGGAAGGGATTTTGCCTGAGGGGGGCATGCAGATCCTTCGAGACCAGCTCCAGCAACTGACGTCGCAACCTCCTCGGAAACTAGGTTTTGCAACAGTTGCCAGCCTTGCAATTTCATTGTGGAGCGCCAACGGCGGCGTCAAGGCGATGTTTGAGGGCCTCAATGCTGTCTACGAGGAGCACGAGAAGCGCAGCTTCATCAAGCTGAATGCGATCTCGCTGGCGTTGACCTTTGGCGGCCTCGCCTTCGTGATAGCATCGCTACTGACGATCACGATTGTTCCGAAGCTACTCTCCTTCCTCGGCCTTCCCGGCATCAGTGACATCGTCGGCTATGCGCGCTGGCCGGTTCTTCTCTTCGTCGCAGCCTTAATGATAGCTGTGATTTATCGTTTCGGTCCGAGCCGCGATAGTCCTCAATGGCGCTGGATTTCACCTGGAAGCATTTTTGCCGCGATCACGTGGATCGCAACCTCGCTGTTGTTCTCCTGGTACACGTCTCACTTCGGCAGCTACAACAAGACATACGGCTCCCTCGGCGCCGCGATCGGATTCATGACCTGGATCTGGATATCCACAATGGTCATCCTTATAGGGGCCAAGATCAACGCGGAGTTCGAACAGCAGACAGCCACTGACAACACTGCGGGCACGCTGGCCCCCTCGAGGGGAGCGAGGAGCCCAGATGGCTGATACGGTCGGCTGCAGTTCTTGAAAAGCCGTCGTAAGGTCCAAGTTAATTGCGGGAACGACAAAAAAAGTAGCCGGCTTTTTGGCCGGCTACTTCAGAGCAATGACGTGCTGATTAATTTTCAGTGCAAACCTTGGTCGTCTTCATCCCACTTTCGGCTTCAGTCTTGGTCTTGTACATACCGTTGTCGACAACTGTGGTGGTCGTGGTGGTCGGCTTCGCCTCAACGACCGTACACTTCTTTGTTGAGGCGTCCCGGACGACATAATAGTCAGCGAACGAAGGTTGCGCCGAGGCCGTAATCGCGAAAACGGCCACGGCGCTCGACAGGATAAAGCTCTTCATTAGGGTATTCCTCCAGTGTTGGTAGCACTTCTGCATAACGGCAAGACCCGTTTCGAGTTCCCGCTTAACAATGGTTGGTTGGCTGGCACTACACGGTCGGGCCATCGCCGGCTAACAATAGGAGTGCGAGGAGGTCGACAATAAGTATCGCGCAAAAGGCACCGGCGACCGAGGTCGGCGATGCAGGAAACAATGTGCTATCGGGCCAAGCGGTCTCGGCGTTACTGCCCCTCTTTGCACATTTTGCCTTTGCCCATTTTTTCCAAAAACTTTGCGCCCCTTGATCCAGTGTTGATGCCCACACCTTCGTCATTTTGCGCCAGCGACTGCCAACCTGGGCCGAAAAACCCACCAATAAACCGGCGGGCGCTGAGGCTACTGCAAGCACTGTAGGCGAGGGAACGATAAACACGTCGTGGCCACACTTGCCCACAATAATGTCCGCCTGCGTCCGCTATGAATTCGGGAAACCTCCATTCATTTGGATTCTATTTATGCGATATTTGACGGCCGTGATCGTGGCGTTGCTAACATTTACTTCCGGCTTTCATTTCAATGCAGAATACGATCCATCGATTGATGCATCACAAACTAAGTCCCCTGACCTGGCGACGGCCGTTTCGGCTACATTGATCGAACCGGTCGTCTCATCCGACGCAGAGAGTGGAACCGAACCCGACGTGACAACTAGCGGCGCCCCAATCGAGGCGGTCGGCGATTCTTCCGGACAGCCTGCCCGCGCTCAGGATTTATGCGAGGCATTGAAGGAATTCGGTCGTCAGCGAAGTTTCTACACAAGCTGCACGACCACTTCGGAAATCTCGGACTGGCGGCTGCAGCCTACAATGCCGGCAGTGGGCGCATTCAACGTTGGTTTTTGCGCCGCACTACCTTGCCACCAGAAACGCGTGCTTACGTAAAAATTATCACCGGAAATACGGCCGAGGCATGGACGGAAGAGTCCTCGACGGTGGCTCTGCCAACGCGGATGCCTAGTGAAGCGCCCTGTGAGGGGCTCGCCGGCTTATCGAGAACCGACGGAGATCCGACTCCCGTAGCGGTTCACTTGGCTCCCTCGATCAGTGCCGTCATCAGAGAAATGAAGAAGGTCTCGGCCGTTACGGAAATCGTCGACACGACGGAAGGAAACCTGACGAAAACTTTCCCCCGCTCCCCCCGGGTCCGGCCCGACGCGCGTCAAATCATCAGAACGGTTTTGGCCACGCATCGGCATGATTTGGTCTCGACGTCCGCAAAACATTTGGTATCGGCGTCGGCAAAACGCAACTTCCGACTGCGATTGGCGTCGGCAACTGGTCGGTAGCCGATCGTACGGAAGAAGAACTCGGCGGGCCCTTTTGACTTAATGAACGCGCCGATGCATGGAATTTCGCAACCAAAACACTGACGGTGGGAACTGTACATTATGTTTCTATGTTTCTGCATCGCGGCAAGGCAGACTTCCGCCTTCCAAATTCAAAATAGTTAGGTTAACGGGTGCCCTTAGCGCGATACATCCTTTTTGTCGGCAGTTCCCTCCTCACACTTATTTTGGTAGCGGGTTTGCGGTACACACAGTCATTTGACAAAGATGCGCCGGCTGTTCGCCCGGTTCAGCGCACCGGAATCATAAGTTCACACGCCATACTTGGCGGACTTCACCATCACTACATCCGGGTTTAGGTTTTCGGTACACACAGCGCTCGCGATGGTCTTCAAATTGCTCGAGGGCGCGCAGAAAAGCTGGCGTCGTCTCGATGGCCACAGCCAAAACTCGTTTTTGGTGTGAAATTCAACGACGGGATCGAGGTCATCGCCAAGCCGACCGGCCGTCAGCCCATAACCGCCGCCTGACCAGCCCCGCCGTCACCAAAATTTGGCAATAGCTCTTAGCTGGCTTGCGCCCGCGGTGGATAACGAGATCGTCCGGCGCGCTTTTGCTAATAAAAAAGGCGGCCGAGGTGGCTGCCTTTGTGTTTGATGAAAACAGTCGAGTTTAGTAGCCGTAGTAACAGCTCGAATAGCCGTAATAGCCATCATAACAGCCATACCCGTAGCCCAGTCCGGCGCCGACGAGGGAACCGGCGATCAAGCCGCCCACGATGCCCGGTCCATAGCCGTACCCGCCCCATCCGTATCCACCATAGCCGCCGTATCCATAACCGCGGCCATAGCCACCATATCCTCTGCCGTAGCCGCCGCCGTAGCCACCTCTATAGCCGCCGCCAGCGAACCGACCACCGCCGAACCCGCCGCCGCGAAAGCCGCCCATGCCGCCTCCATGGAAGCCTCCGCCACCTCCGTGGAAACCACCGCCGCCACCATGACCACCCCCGCCGTGACCGCCGAAAGCCAACGCTGGTGAAGTTGCAGCTAGCGCGACTGCGAGGCAGGCCGCTCCCAGTGCTCCATATTTTTTCATGTTCCATTACTCCATTACAGGGATGGTAGAACAATCCCAGGGCGGGCAAGTTCCGCTCTTCATGGCTAAATGGTTGATACAGTTAACCTTCTCGCTGCACCGCACTCGTCCAAGAGACTCGATTGCGGTTGGATCGCAGCGCGGCGTTTGATAAATCTATCAAGCGAATCCGCCAATACTGGTCGGGAGCGACTAATAGCAAACACGACAGACGAATGGCATCAAAGATGGGAAGAGGCGAAACGCGAAGCGCAACGGCTTCCTCCCGGTAAAGAGCGCGACGCTCTCATGCGGAAGGTGCGCCAGCTCGAAACCGCCTCCCAAATACACCGTTGGATCTCCTCGCCTGGACTGGATCCGCCGAAGTGAATCTGTGTTGGGCAGAACGAAAGCGCCTAACCGGCTTTGATTTTTATGGCCAAGTTTTTCATAGTCGTCATTGTGATAGCTGTCGCGGTGTTGATAGCGGCATTCGTCTTCGCGGCTTTTCTCTTGTAGACCGGTTTGTGTGCCCGATGAGTAGCGAGATCCGTCTTCCGGAACAAAGTAACCGACACCGAATTATATGATGTGCGCCGGCAACGGCGCCTTAACGCGGCTCCGCCCGTCCCCACTATCCCCCCCGGCGGAGCCGCGTTTTTATCCTACGAGCCAGCAGAGATGGTTAAAGACTGTCCCATTTGTTTCGGCATCGGGGTGGGTCTGTGAAAACCATGCCGATCGCGCCTGGTCCGATGAGTTAGGTTGCATGTGCGGCGCAGGTATGCCCTACAAGTGCAACCGAACGAATGAGCCTGATACAAGTCAGGTCATCGAAGAGCTGCCTACTACGCGGCAGTCAACGCGAGCTAGCTATTTGGTCGGCAGTTTCAACAAGTAGCGAAGGTCTTTGAGGTGTGCTTCCGTAGCGGTCAGTTTGCCTTCGATAAAATTTTGATCGGGAGCCTTGATGCCCTTGCTTACGATAGCTTCCAGAAGAGGCACTAGGTCAGCGTTTCCTTGGTTCGAATCATATTAGGGAGCCTCAGCGAGTTTGTAAGACCAGGTGTGGACGACCGGGTGGCGATTGACGTCCTTGATGCCGAGCATGATGCGTTCCCTTAGCTCCTGCTTTGACGCCACCCGGATATGGCGCAGGACCGAGCGGGCGAACTTGGAGAAGAAGCCCTCAATGAGGTTGAGCCAGGAGCCGTGCTTGGGCGTGAAGGTGAACGCGAAGCGGCCCGCCGGTTGAGTGGCAAGCCAGGCTTGGGTTTCTCTGGAGATGTGCGCCGAGTGGTTGTCCAGGATCAGCTTGATCGCCGTACCGGCCGGGTAAGCGGCATTAAGGAGCTTGAGGAATTCGACAAACTCGCGGCTGCGATGGCGGTCTTTGACCAGGGCGTGGACCTTGCCGGTAAGCAGATCGATCCCGGCCAACAGGCTGAGCGTGCCATGGCGCTTGTACTCATGATCGCGCGAGAATGTCGTGTAGGTGCCAGGCACCGGCGGCAAATCCGGCGATGTGGTCGCGATCGCCTGGATTCCCGGCTTCTCGTCGTAGGAGACAATCGCTACCGGCTCGCGCGATGTTTTAGACTTTTTCTTCGCCTTGGCCGCGGCCTTCTTCAGGACCTGGACCTCGCGATAGACGCACAGAACTTCCGCCATCCTCTGTTCGAACTCGGCGTCGCGGCGTTCCAGATGGTACCCCACCTTATGCGGTTTGATTTCCTCTTGACCGAGAATCTTGCACACCGTGCCTTGGACAAGATTGGCGAGACATCCGTGTCCCGCCGCCGCCCCGTGCTCGCGCGCGTGGCGCGCCAGCAGACGCGTCGTCCATAGTTCGTGCGGATAGCCATGGTCCTTGGCCTTGTCGCACGCCAGCGACACCAGCCAGGCTTTGGCCTCCGGCGTAATCGTAGGCTCCTTGCCCGGTCTAGGTCGGTCATCAAGCGCCATCAACGGCCCATAGGCCAGCGCCCGTTCGATGCAACGTTGGACCGTCTGATGATGCACACCAACCCCCTGTCCGACGGCAAAAAACGACGGGTTTTCGCGATAAGCCAGAAGCATCTGCGCACGCTGCACCCGGCTCGCCGGCTCGGTGCGAGACCGTGAAACGCTTAACAGACGCGCAACCTCCTCATCTGTCATCACCACCTTAAGCGCTTGCCGCCATGTTGCCATGATCTCGCTCCTCGTTCAGCTCTTCTCAAACGAGGAATCCACCAACATACTTCCAGTTCCACGCCTTTGGCTTCATCGAAGCTGGTTTCATGGAATCGGTCGTCTAGGAGCCTGTCCGAGTAATCGGATTTTTCTCGACGAAGAACCAGCGTCGTGATTCAAACGGGGATGAGCAAGACATTTCGTCCTTGGGACGTTGATCAGGTTTGGCTGCTTCCGCAGTCGATCCAGGATTTGGTGCCTTCCGGGCACGTGGCCCACTTTGTCCGCGACACGGTTCGCAGCGGTCTGGACTTGTCGGCGATCATGGATAGCTATGACGAGCAGCGCGGCTATCCGCCTTCCCATCCGGGCATGATGGCGGCGCTTCTTCTCTATCTGGCGCTCGACGGCACCAAGATCAAGGCCAATGCCGGGATCAACAAGGCGATGAGCTATGGCCGGATGAAAGAGGCCGAACCGAGGCTTGCACCGGAAGTCCAACGCTGGTTCGCCGAAGCCGCCCAGACCGACAAGGCCGAGGACCGTCAGTTCGGAGCCTCGAAGCGCGGCGACGAGATGCCGGATTGGATGGCCAATAAAGAGAAGCGGCTTGAGAAGATCCGTGCCGCCAAGGCCGCGCTGGAAGCCGAAGCCAAGGCTGCCGCCGAAGCCAAAGCGGCCGCGAAGCCGGACGACGAAGGCTCCGGCGACGGAGGCAAGGCCAGGCCGAGACGCAAGTCCAAGCCCGTCACTGCAGTGCCGAGCGACAAGGCGCAACGCAACTTCACTGATCCCGACAGCCGCGTGATGCCGACAAAAAGCGGCTTCATCCAGGGCTACAACGCACAGGCCGCCGTCGATGGCGCCCATCAGATCATCGTGGCGCACACGCTGACCAACTCGCCGAGCGATCAGGCGCAGCTTGCGCCCTTGCTCGATGCCATCAAAGCCAATCTCGGGACGAACCCCGATGAAGTATCATCGTAGGTCCTTCACAGTGGTTCGTTTCGCTTGCTTCCGTCTCGGCATTGCCCTTCTCAAATCCAGCTTGAGAGAGAACATTGCCTGAACGGCGCTCCCGAAAAACCAGCCCCGAAACTGTCCGCGATTTAGCGGAATCCCTGTCCCGGAATTATTGAAATCGCTGTCCGTGAACCGAAATCGGTGTCCCAAAATTTCTGAAACACGCACGCTGCTTCTGCATCTCGGCGCGCTTGTGGCGGTTTTCTACGGTGTGATTGTCAAAACCGTCGGCGTTGGCTTTGATGGCCGCTTCGATTTCCTTATCCTCGGCCTGCAGTTTTTGGTAATGGGCGATAAGCTCGTTGAGGCTCTTTTCGATAAAGCCGGCGTGGCAGGCGGCGCCCCAAGCTTTTTGCTGGCAGTCTTCTATAAAGGCTTCGCGGTGGGCTTTGCTGCTTTTCGTTAAATCGGGTCATATGGTCATGATAGGCTGAGATCTTGTAATTCCTTGCGGCGCTTCTCGGTGATGTCGTCTTTGGGCATGGGGGTCATCAGCCCCGCGTCTCTAAACAGGTGGAAGGTTTCGCCAAATGACAGTCCCCAGCGGACAGTAAAATATTTCAGAAGCTCGTCCATCGACGCGCCTTCGCTTACCAAGGACACCAGATCTTGGCGATGAATGTGCATAGGCGCTTTTATTGTGCGCCTCTACTTGCCTATTTCCAAATTTCGGGGTGTTCATAACTCGATTTCGGGGACCAGTTTCTCCGCCTCGGCTATCAACGCGGGTGTCGCGTAAATCGTTTGGAACATCTTCGACTGCTCGTTCGGCGCGGTTCCAAAACATATATTTGGGATACAGCCGCGATTGCTTAAACGGCGTGACGTGCTCTTTCCGGATGCGCTCCAGCAAACTCACCAGCTTTCCTATTTCGTCTCGTCCGACAATTCTCATTAGCTGGTGACAGTATTGAGCTTCGCTCGCGTTGCGGGTCCCACAAAGTCGCCGCCCAACTCGTCAAGGCGTGACCGGCGAGGCGAGCTGATACTTGAGCTGGAAGCGTAATACAGCCAGCGCGCTGATAGGGCCATAGTATCCCGTAGGAGTGAGGTTTGAAGCAGCCGTCGTAAGACAGCAATTGCTGGAGGGCCAACACGTCGGCGTTTTGGTCGCCGAGATGCAAATTGGTATTGAACACGTGCTGCGGCGGGGTGGCGACCTTGGGTTATAAATCAGCGTCGTAGCTGAAAAGAAACCTCCCACATCGAAATAGGCCTGATCGAGCTTTTGCCAACCGTTGTTCGGTATTTGGAGGCCCCAGCTTTGTTCAACGCAGATTTTTTTAATGCCGTTTTCCATGAAGGCTTTGCCGGCATACAAATAGTGAGCCCATGGCATGTTCGTGAGGCCAGCCGGAGCGTAGGTGCGAGGTTTGGGCTCTACATCGAGCCACGTTCCATTGTTGCTGGCAAATACGCCGAGCACCGCACCTTTACAGGCGGCAATGGCTTGGGCGACCGTATCAATGTCGATTGAGGGAACGCGTGGGCGCTGACGATCTTCTCGCCGGCTGCGGCGATGCGCGCTCGCGCGGTGATGTCCTGCGGCCGTTCCATAAAAGCTTCGGTCGGCGGCTGGCCGTCCTGATATGAAGCACAGAGGCTCTCGGGAGCGAACCCTTGCCGAATGGCTATCTGCGCGAGGTCGCGGTCGCTTGAACCGCCGCCGGCAACATATACCTGGCTGTACGGGTATTTGGCGCTTCGCTCGATGATGCTGTGAGGATAGTACGCCGCCAACGCCTGGCCGTAATAGGAAAAGGCTTGGCCGCCGCAACTGCCGCTATCACCCTGATTTTTTGTGGGAAGCTCGAAGGCTGTTCCGAGGACGCTGGAAATATCTGCTTCAACGTCATACCGGTATTCCAGTCGAAGGGCCTTGAAGCTTGCGCAACCTCCTTCGGGTCCCATTGGTAATCGCGTGCGTCGGGCCGCCTAGCTAGCGCGCCGCTCGGATGCGCCCCAGCAAATCAATTGGAACTTTCATATACTCTGATTATATCATCGCCCTGCTTGTCGATCGCGGGTTGTCAACACCGGCAAACGCCGCGCACCGCAAGCATGTCTGTTGCCCGCGCCGGGTTTTCAGGTAGCGGTTGCCGCAAGAGCAGAAGTGAATCGTATTCTTGCTAATCGTTGTTTGGTGGGCAAGTTGGGCAATCTGAGGCGCCTGCCTTTTCGACCGCTCGCCGTCGTAAAAGGCAAAGGGATTATTCCGTTTCCGCGTCAAACTGCCAGGCTTAGGTGGAGGTTGCATATCTAATGTTTTTGCATTCGCGATGCATTGGGCGTCGTCGCTCGAATAATTTAGTGCGGCAAACAATGCAGAATCTAAAGTTGGGATGCGGTCGAGCGTCCTTACCGCGCGGTCTGCCGCGTATTGCGGAGGTCTCTCTCATTTCTTAGTTCCTTGAGTTTTTGCGCTTGCTCCCATGCGCCGAACTTGATAATCGAACGTGCTTTACGCTCAAGCGTTTCGTAACCAGCTTTGCCAAGCTGGGCGACTTTCCAAATTTTATAGTCACCGTGTTTATCGGATTCCCATATAGGGTGACATTTTTCGCACACGGCATCGCAGTTATCACCGTCAAACCTAGTCGACTTGGTAGAGCGTCCCCAGAAGTGGCTGCAATGTAGTCGGCAAGGGCTGTGAGCAAACGAGCGCCGGCACCTAGCGCATCGCCACTTGTCTCGATCTCTGACTTGTTTTGAAAAGATTGCATCGCATTCATCTAGGACGGTCACTTGCCATAAGTGTACCGCGACTTTTTCCAGCAACAGCCGGTTATCCACTTATCTCCGAACGGCGATGTCATGGCAAAAACAGCCGGGTAGTTGACTCCAACACGGAGCCTTCCACCCGGCCGGGGCAACAGGAAAAAAGCCCGCTTAATAATGCAATCGGCGAAATACTGTTCCAATAAAAATGGCCCCGGCTGGGGCCATTCGCTTAATAATCACAGTGCCGGTGGTGGTGCCTGATAATGACCGTCCGATCACCGTCGCGATGCCAATCGCGATGTATCCGCACATCGTTGCGGGGACCGTCCCGGTTGATGATGGTCGTCTCGGCACTTGCGGGGGCGACGATTGCAACGGTCGCGAGCGCAGCAATGAGATAAGCAAACTTCTTCATCATTTCCTCCATCAAAAGTGATGCAGCAAACAAACAAAGTCAGAATGGCAATGGCTATACGCCCAGACGAGCGTTCGAGAATTTGGCGCGGAACATAAGCAATCGGAGCGATTTATTCTACTCTCAAACCTCATAGGAAATTGATCATGAAACTCACAACAATAGCATTAGCCACGGCCTTCGCTCTTTCCAGCACGTTCGCGCTTGCACAAGGTGGCGGAGGAGCTGGTGGAGGAGCGGGCGGGGCGGCGGGCGGCTCGGCGGGTAGTTCCGCTGGCGGAGGGGCCAGCATGTCGGGCGGCTCCGCAGGCGGCTCAGCTGGTGGTTCCGCTGGCGTAACCGGCTCACCAGGAATGTCTGGTGGAACTACCGGATCGGCTGGCACCAGCGGAACGTCCGGACTGAACAACATGGGCGACCCCAATGGGGTGAAGAGCACGAAGGGCGCGCCGCCCACCAATGACAGGCTCAAAACTGGTCGGTAAAGAAAAAGCCCGCATCTTCGCGGGGCCGTGTTTGGAAGCGTTTGCGTTCAAGGCAATTCGCCCATCCCGTCTTCGGGTGGTTCGCTGAAGCCTCGCAGATAGTGGCCGCCTTTGAAGCCAGGCTTGCGGCTGTGAATATGGACCCGCTGTCTTCCTTCAGCAGTTCGATCCAGTTGTTGATGTATGAGGCGTGCCGCAATTCGCCCTTGAGGTCGAGATGAGCGCAGAGAAACGCTACGGTCATTTCGGCTACCAACTCTTCTGCCCGTAGGGTCAAAAAACCGAAACTGCGCAAAGGCGGCAGTTTTCCAATCTTTTTGGTCTCGGACGGGTGTTGCACAACAAGCTTGCCGTGGATGCTTGAGTAAGGACAACAGGCGGCAAGGAGTTCCAGGTGCCGCAGATCAGTGCAACGATTTTGGTGCTCCATGGCAGTGTTTGAACTTCTTACCGGAGCCACAGGGGCATCGGTCGTTGCGGCCGGGAACGGGCACCTTGTGAATCGGTCGTCGCGTATCGCCGATGGTGTCTGGCGCAGGGGCGCGGCGGGCAAGCCAGTATGCATGGATGTTGCGGGCGGCTGGCGCTATCAGTTCAACGAACCCCTGATGTCTCGCGTCGGCATCCTGGTAAGCCTCGACCGATTCCTTCAGCCTGTCCCACCCGCTTTCGGTGCCGTAGAGATGGATGACCTCGAACCAGTCGGGATGCTCTTCAATGAACGGTTTCCAGCCCGAAGGGTCGAGCGCGATGCCCTTGACGTAGCCGCAGCACCACTCGTCGACGATCGACACAGTGCGTCCTTTGTGGTCGCGTTCTAAGAAAAGCGGCTCATAGTACTGCGGGAACTGGGTCAACGTGACCGCGATATCGTTCGCGTGTCGCATCAGAAGGTCAAGGATGCGTTGCGCTTGCTTCTCGCTCGTAAACTCCGTGGACTGGTTGGCTTCCGTAGAATCCCAAACCCACGGTATCCACTTCGACGGCATGAAGTACTGCACAGAGGAAGCCGTCGAGGCTGGACACATCCATTGCATTTTCGAGGCCGTCGTCGGAAAGTAGAAACGTGTCAAGCTCCTCGATCTCAAGGTTGGTCAACGGTCCGGATTTGATCGGTCTCATTGGTCAGCCCCATTTGATCACGAAGCTCGGCTTTGCGTAGCGATGCTAAGCATTGGCATCCCCGGCCATTGCCAAAATGTTGATCTCCAGCTGCTCACGCCGCCTCTTGATGGTAATAGCTCAGGATCCCACCCAACCTCTCACGACATTGCACGGGCTCCGCGCGTCGCGTTTCCGTGGCCCGACAGACCAACAGGACGTTGGACTTCCCTTGATGATTCCGCTCGGCATGGTAATGCGCAACATATTCGCTCAGGGCCCGCCGCAAGGAGCGCTCACCAAAGACAATGATCTTCGACAAACACTCCTCCTTGACCGATCTCACCCAGCGCTCAGCGTAGGCGTTCAAGTTCGGGCTTCGTGCAGGCAGGGGAAGCGTCTTGACCTGACCTGACGCGCTGTTCACGGCTGGCGCTCAATCAGGAACGCGCGTCTTCGCGCGATATCAACTGACGGCATTCGGTTTGGAATTTATGAAAGCTGCGAGCAATATTGTCATAGGAAATGTGGAAGGCGAACGTACTTAGGCTGAGTTGTCGCAGAGGGGGGTTCATGTCTTGGGATCAACGATTTTTCGATCCAATCATATTGCCGGGTCGCAAACCGCTGGTGACGCTACGCGACGCCGCGAACTACATCACCAAGCTATCGAAGAAAGAAGCTAATATTCCAGAATGGCAAGCGCGATGGAAGCGTTGCTTCTCGTTGTCGAACAGAACGGGCCAACGATGTTTGCCCGGATTGGCATGATGCGAGCGTTGAACCGGCATGTTGAGCGTGTGTTCAACACCGACCGCAAAGAGAAGCATTGGGGTAGGCGGAAGCTGGCGCGGGATCGGTGACGATATCGGTGTAATAACGCCACCACGCTCGATGTTCGTTGGCTTTGGCTAAACAGCGCCGAAAGGCGAAAGGTTATATTTCGTGCATAATGCCGAAATTGGCTGGTCCTGATATTCATCAGACCCGGAAAGTGCCACCATGCCTGCCATCGACATTTTGTTATTAACAAAACCGATCACCGCAATAAACGGTTTTTGTCCGACATACCCGCCGTAGGAATTTTTTGCGTTGACCGTCGCGCAGTAGTGAACAGCCCCAGTCGGGGTGCTTGGCACAGGGATTTGGGCCCAACGAAACTGAGCAGAGCCGGGGTCTTTCAAATCTCTCGACAGCGCCTCAATAAGAAATTTCTTCTCTTCTAATGTTATCTCTCTGCGCGGTGTCTTTGCATCTTCTGGAGGCTCAACGTATGCCGTTGTTGTTGGCGACTGAGCAGCACAGCCGGTAACAATCAATGCAGCCAGCATGGCTGTTAACAACTTCTGCACTAACGCCTCCTTAGAAAATGGGAAGTATTGAACAACATGCCCACTCCCTCTTTAATATCAACGATAGGGAGCGCCATGAAAGAGAAACCCTTTCCGATTGGTTCGATCCGACGGGAATGCCTTGACCACGTTATTGTATTCAGCGAGCGCCACCTCAGTCACCTGCTGCTCTGTTACATGAAATATTACAACCGCGCATCAGAACACCCATCTGTCTATGTTGTTGAAGAGAAGAGACTTTGCTGATTGGGATGCGATCCCGTGGGGTATCTTGGGTTCTGTCGCGCTCGTTCGGCGATAGATTGAGCA
>Ga0073928_10004643_pt1 | contig 20091 bp, 23 predicted proteins | sample PaiPotPPA55metaG_FD_76969 | JGI IMG/M metagenome (GOLD analysis project Ga0073928, IMG submission 76969) | Iron sulfur acid spring bacterial and archeal communities from Banff, Canada, to study Microbial Dark Matter (Phase II) - Paint Pots PPA... ...
ATGAATGATCCCCTCAACTAGTATACAGGTCGCCGACGTTGGCGTCAGCGTTTTCGCGATGATATCGGCCACGTGCGGGCGCCGTTGCCGCAGCATTCACTGCGTAATGATAATAGATGTAGCTAACGTAGCTGCCAGAAAAAAGAGTTAGAGAAAATGTTTTCACCCGGCGCCGTGTCTAGTTTGAAATCCGGGAACCCAAATGCAAAAAACGATGGCGAAAGATAGGGATTTCATCGTGCGTATTCCCGCAAGGTTTCTCAAAGACCCCTGTATTTCATCGGACGCTAAAGCCCTTTTTGCGGTTATCAAATCGTTTGCAGATGGGAAAACAGGTTTGACTTTCGTCCGCCCAAAGAAGATAAATCAAATTCTTCATTGGGGACGCGGACGGCGTGAAAAGATTCAGCGGGAACTTTGCGACGAAGGATGGCTACAGGTGGGATGGAAGCGCGGACTCGGGAAATGGGCAAGGCGAGTCTATCAAATCTCCGAACCCTACACCGTTGCGCGTTTTCAGCGCAGCGGTGATTCCGGGCAACTTATCAGTTACCACAGTCAGAGTCAGGTTAGGTCATCAATTACTACAAGCCTAAGCGAACAGAAAATCCCGAAGAAACCGACCTTCTTTGAAGGTGACCTGACATGACCTTGACTCGCCTTCTGGAAATAAAGATGGAACTGCTTCGCTATGAAGACAAACAGGGTCTTCATTTGGCTGAAAGGCTGTGGAGCGAAAGCGGAGAGCCTATCGAACCGCAGGCCCTCTGTAGACGCTCGACGCAATTCTTAATGTGTACATGGAGAGAGGAATCTGGTTTCCGAAAATTCCTCTTGCCCGGAAGAAACAATTGCAATGCGGAACGTGGAAACCTCATGTTTCGACGGACACGACCCAACGTATTCCTGCCTCGGCTCAAATCGGTTCAGAATGTGCTGAACTGTGCGGGAACCGGACATGTTGTAAGACCGGGGGGCGGGTCGGTTTCTTTGTGTACACGGTGCGAAGCCTGGAAACGAAACTCTTTCAGCACCTCCGGAAAAATTCAGTAGAGCTTCTAACTCTTAGACTAGCCCGGGTTGTTCGCGGAGAGTTGGGCCAGTAGATTTATAGAATTCCTGGACGGCGATCTGCCGGCTCTAGGCCGAAAAATTCCATTGATTCGCAGCACCCAGATCGCTGCGTTCTCCACACGGCGATCAATCTTTGCCTGCGCGGAATATGCCCCGGTCTTCCAATTGGCCCTTCGAGACCGCTGTAATCCTTCTGCTGTTCGTGGACCCGTACTGGCCCCGCTATGCATCCTGCACCGGCCATTTGGCATAGTCGGACTCTTACAGGCCATGCCTGGTCGCGTCTTGGCGCCGCACCGTATTGCTAGACTGAGGTCTCTGGGCCGGTTGTTATTCTTGAGCCAGCCACGCCCGCGATGCAAGGGGTTCATTGTCCTAATCCTCCTCTGTGTGCCCCCTCTTCAGAGTTTTATATTCCGTGCTTGTAAAGTTTCTAAATTTTACAACATGGGCCCAAAAAAAACACCGGTCCATCCAAACACCCTGCTTTGAACTATTTAAGGAATTGGCTAATATGCTGCAATGGCCATGAAGGTATCGTTTCAGGGCACGCCGTACTGGCTGCTTGCGCCGCCAGATGGCGACTTTGGAGCCCTCGCTCCGCTACACCACTGCGACGCGGAAGGTAATCTGCTGCCAGTTGCACTCGCCGAAGGCGCAGCCATGTATCTGTACGAAGATGGCAACATATCTCGGGAAGGCGAAATCGTTGGCGCACGCAAAGACTTGAAGCCTCTGTAACTTCTCACGATTCGGTTGTGGAACTTTGTACCGAAGGGCAAGCGGCGTATGACTCCGCCGGGAAATTGCTACTCACCGGCATCTGGCAAATATCGTGAAAGGTCAGGCATCACTGAGCTTTTATGGCAAGGCCCTTCATCAGCGTCCTAATCGACACCTACAATCACGAGCGCTTCATTGAACAAGCCATTGCCAGCGCTCTCGGACAGGATTTCGCCGTCTCGGAGCGCGAAATCCTTGTCGTGGACGACGGTTCAACCGACAAAACTCCCGAGATCCTGAGGAAATACGAACCGCGGATTCGCGTCCTCCGAAAGGAGAACGGTGGCCAGGCCAGTGCCTTCAACTTCGCTATCCCGCATTGCCGGGGAGAGATCGTGTCATTTCTCGATGGAGACGACTGGTGGGCGCAAGACAAACTGACTCACGTGGTGGATGCCATGGACGCAAATCCCAACGTGGGAATTGTCGGACACGGCATCGTCACCGTCCAGCGTGATGGCCTGCAACGAAGTGAGACGCTCCGAGAAAATTTTCAGTTTCAGGCGAATTCCCTGGCGGGAGCACATCTGTTCCGCCGAAGGGGAGCATTTCTCGGCACCAGCCGAATGACGATACGCGCGGACCTCCTTCGAAGGATCGGGCCCGTGCCAGAACAGATTAAGATTCAAGCCGATGAATACCTCTTTACGCTGGCCTGTGTCCTCATGGTTGCACACATTCTGCCGTATGCTTTGACCTTTTACCGGATGCACGACCAAAACAGGTTCCAACTCGCCACCTTCGACCAGATGAGACTCTGTCACAAACAGAAATCTCTCGCCGTACTCGACACCACACTTATGCAAAAGCTTGGCGAATTAGGCATCGACCCGCTGGTAAGCAGAGCCGTCCTTGCATATACGCATAACAGCGCTGAACAGCTTCGACTTGCGCTCGACGGTGGATGGCCTTGGGAAACTGTAGCAACGGAATGGCAACTCTATCGTGTCGTTCATCCGGAAGCGCCACTTTCTCATCGCCTGTTTAAATGCATGGCTCTGGTTGCGGCACTCTTTGCGGCCCCCCGCAGCTATTACCGCGCGCAAAGATGGTTGTCCCGAAATGCATTTTACCGTCGGGCGCGGAAGCGGCTGTTTCCGGTCCCCGAAATGCCGCATCTCCAAAAAGACTGGCGGCCACATCCGTGATCAAGAAGGCAATCCACTCCTTATTTCACACTTTTGGCATCGACGTCATCAAATTCAATAAAGAAGTCCCGATGCCCGCGGACTTCGGCCGGGAGGAAATCGCAATTATTCGAGCCGTCCAGCCATTTACGATGACCAGCCCGGAGCGCATTTTTGCCCTCATTCACGCCATTCGTTACATCCAGAAGCGCGCCATTCCGGGCAGCATAGTCGAATGTGGTGTTTGGAAAGGCGGCAGCATGGCCGCAACCGCCCGCGCTCTCTTGGAGAAGAACGATGTCAGCCGCGATTTGTATCTCTTTGACACCTTTCAAGGCATGACCGATCCTACCTCGAAGGACGTGGACTATTCAGGCGTGAGTGCTTCGCAAGTTCTGATGGGAGACCCGGGATTCAAATGTGCGAATGCACCGCTGGCGGAAGTAAAAAAACTCCTCTACGCCACGGGCTATCCCAGTGAACGAATTCATTTCATACCGGGCAGGGTCGAGGACACAATACCCGCCTCTGCTCCGGCGTCCATCGCCTTGCTCAGACTCGATACGGACTGGTATGAGTCCACCAAATACGAACTTATCCACCTCTTTCCCCGGCTTGCCACGGGTGGGGTGCTTATTATTGATGACTATGGGCATTGGCGAGGCTCTAGCTTGGCTTGTGACGAGTATTTCGAGCAGAATCGCATTCCCCTTCTGCTGAACCGCATCGACTACACGGGTAGGATTGCCTTGAAACCATGAAGATTCCTGATCGCCGTTGGCGTGAGCGGCAAAAACTCGTGCGAGCGTGTCGTGCAAGCGATGTAAGTCAACTCCTTCCATGAGAAGGCCGGTCGCTCAGCTTCTGTGTCATGAGACTCCATTGATTGGAGCAGCATCCGGATCTAAACGGAGGCAGCATTTGATTGCGCACGCCGAAATTGAATTATAAACCCTCCCGGTTGGGCCACTGGTTGCTTTTCTCCCTAGCGGCGCCCAATATATCGTCTCAGCGGACCTTAGCTGCTGACGATTACAGAGTCGACGTGCGAGCCGAAGTGGGCTGAAAAACGAGTCTTTAGATTGCGCCGCCACTCACTCCAATTTAGGAATGTTGACGCAGACCGACTGCGGCCCCCGAGCTACATTGATCGCGTGCTGAACCACTCTTTTTTCTCCTGGGTCGGATTGCGTCCAATCGTTGCCCAGCATACGGCTGCCGAACACACTGCTCTCCAAAAATATTCACATGACCGTCTCAACGTCGCTGAAATTGGCGTTGCTGAAGGTGCCTCGGCGCTCGCGCTTCGTGACGGGATGAGTGCAAAGGGCAATTTATATCTAATAGACCCTTTTCACCTCTCGCGCTTTCCGCGCCTCAATTTCATGAGACGAACTGCTAGACGTGTGATGTCCGACGCGAAAAATCCTAGAATATTTTGGATCGAATCGTTCAGTCATGCTGCGGCTGGCGAGTGGAATAAGCCTATCGACTTTCTATTGATCGATGGCGATCATTCGGAAGAGGCTGTTCAACGGGATTGGGACGACTGGCATTGTCATGTCGTTGACGATGGAATTATCGCTTTCCATGACTCTCGGATTTTTCCCAGCGGTTGGACGTACCCATCGTGGGGACCTGTAAAATTTGTTGATCGATTATTCCGACAGCCATCACAACGCGAATGGCAAATAGTAGATGAAGTGGATTCTTTGGTTTTCGTTTCAAGAGTACCAATCCAAATCGAAAGAGGGCGAGGCTGGCAGGTATGAGTTGTCCCGATTGGCGCGTTTTATCAGGCCCTTGTATCAGGGGCACGTACCCGGTTCAAGCAGCCGCCGATACACGCCTCTATAAAAGTTGCCATTTGGACGTTTAAGCCGCGATGCGGACATTACAGCTCTAGACTTTATCCAGAGCCGTTTTCGACAAAATTTGTGTGGACAAGTGTACAAATACCAATGCCGGGGGTGCCTTCGCGGGTGCCCAGTTTTGTGCCCACCCCCGAACCGACCCGAATGAACTAGAGCGACGTGGCGACTCGCCAGGTGCTGCTGCAGACGCTCTTTTGAAAAAGACCTAGCTTCTTGCTTTCCGGGAGTGGCGATGAAGGTCGGTGCGGAGGCAGGTAAAGCATTTGTTTGAGCCGCTAATCGTTTTCAACCATCAAATCGGATGAAAGCGCGCCCTTGTGGAGTTTAAGACTCATCTCGATAAAAAGTTGCACTCAACGGAAGAGTTGGGAATCGCCGGTCCCACTCTTTGCGGGCTTCATCAAGTTGAGCGGCGTAGCTGAGGCGTTGCCGATCGCTCAAATTTGCTTCTTGTGAACACTTGCATTTCGCCACCATTCCCAACCGCAGTAATTCGGCATTGGATAGACTGAGGAGCGTGGACCGCCACTCGCCCACGTGAAGTCGATTCAGTTGAGTACTCATCGATTATCTCCATAAAACTGACATGGATGATATCACACATTATATTTTGTCTAGTAGTAATTAATGTGCCTTTACAGGGAAACGTTGTTCACAATAGAATACATATAACGTTGTACCACTAAGTTCCCGGCATCCTTCTGGTTCCAAAATGGCGCGATGATCCCATATTGGGAATGCTTCGACGATAAATGCTCCTGCCTCACTATCCTCTTGTGGCCCACAAAATCAAATCCCCACGCGGATTATGGGTGTTTATCACTGTTTGATAACTATTTAGGTATTTTTAATCATTACTAAATTAATTAGGCAATGACGTGCAATGAAAAGAGCTGCATCCAGAAGGGTAAGACCCTATGGCGATAGCGGCGGTGTCAATTCAAATGTCACTCGGTCGGCCTTATTAAAATTCGCTGGCCCACTCTCGCATTCCAGAAAACTATTTTGGTCGACAACTCAGATAAGACATCAGGAGGGCATAGTCGTGATCGACGAAACCAGGCTCCAGACATGCGAGAAGGAACTTCAACACTTAAAAATTCACATGACTTTATTGTTGAATGTACTTAAATTTGAGAAAGAGCTTCCAATTCTTGGTCCAGGGAGGTTTGAGAACTTTGTAAACTCTCTAAGAGAAGCTCTGGCTGAGCCCAACCTTTAGAGATGAGTCTTCGCTAGTTTCTCTCCTTACTTTTCGATCTTTCTGCAATTACGTTCTAGTGCTGTCATTTTCACTTCTTTCGGAAATGTCCTTTTGCGTTTTAGAATCCCGCAAATATCTTCAGCGCGTTAAAACGAAGCAGCGACCCAGGCTTTGCGGTGTGATCATCGCTGCTCCGTCCAAGTGTTTAGGGCTACTAGATTGCTTCCCTCATGGGCATTTATTTCAAGAACGCTATTTACAGAGCGGTGTCGAAACTTGGGGAAAGCGTAGGCATATGCTCAACAAGAATGTTATGTTTTCTTATGGACCCATTTTCAATACAAGTTGGTCAAAAGAATGCCCAGCGGCGCAGCCAACGCGTATTGATAGGGCTGCCGGTTTCCGTCGTTCTGGCGCGACCCAACCAGAAGCCGATTCTAGAACAAGCGCAAACGTTGGCGGTAAACGCCCACGGCGCATTGGTCCTGCTGGCGATGAAATTATTCGCGGGCGACCCGGTCACGCTTATCAATCCTCAAACGGAAGAACAGCAGCTTTCCCGTGTCGTGTATCTCGGCCCGCGGCAATCAGAAAAACAGGAAGTCGGTATTGAATTTGTGAAGCCTTCGCCGCTATTTTGGCGTATTGCGTTTCCACTGCGCGATTGGACACCAGCACATGAAGACGCCAAAGGGTTTGCGGAACGAAGGCCGCTACAGCCAAAAGGTTTGAAAAGCCAATGACAGGCAACCGTCGAGCTACGGAGCGGTCACGCTACTGGATAAAATGACGCTCTACACAGAAATGGTTCCGGAGATTCTCCATTATAGGAAGGCCACTGGATAGGACGATAGGCAGGAAAGACCGTATCCGTACGTGAGTTCGTGACCTTAGAAGGGTGGCTCCACGATTATCGCCGCCCACTGTGAGGCTGTAACAGATTCCGGTTTAGGTTTGTCACCCAACATTCTTTCGATGATAGCGAACATCTCGCTCGTTCGTATGGGTTTCGACACGTAGGCATCCATACCCGATGCAATGCATTTCTTCCGGTCGCCCACAAGCGCATCAGCGGTCATGGCAACGATGGGAATGTGCCCCGGTCTCAATGGGTCGACGCAACACCAGTTCGGAGTCTACTTGCAGGAGTTTCAACGGCCAAAGTCGCTCGCGAGCGTTGATTCAAACGGAACGCCACCCTGGCTAGGCTGGATTGAGTACAGCCGGACAGATCGGTTCCCTAGGGGAAGCATTGTCGGATCAACTGATTAGATGCTGTTGCATCGACCGGTTGAGCTGGCACCACTCATCAGGAGTTAGGCCGAGCCAAAGCAAAGGGCGAGAGTTTTGAAGCGCGGAGAAATTGCGTGCGAAGATTGTCTGCAAGAAGTGAATGGCATTGTTTCCTAGTGGACAGCGGATTCTCTTACGCCGCACTTTAAAAATTCAGCGAACTTGTCGGCAATTATCGGGTGGCAGAATAAGTATCCCTGTCCCTCGCTGCAGCCCTTCTTTTGCAGGAAGTGCAGCTGGTCGGGTGTTTCCACGCCCTCGGCAATGACGCGGTGCTTTAAACTGAGGCCGATATCGATCATGGCGCTGAGAATTGTGGCACTTTCTCCGGCTGCCGAAATTTCGTTGATAAACGTGCGGTCAATCTTCAAAGCATCCAATGGAAATCGTTGTAGATAACTGAAGCTGGAGTAGCCAATACCAAAATCGTCTACGGCAAGTTGTACTCCGATTGCTTTCAACGCGTGAAGAATCCTTACAGCGGACTCGGCGTCGCGCATCAGCACAGTCTCGGTTAGCTCCAGTTCTAAATTGTGAGGGTCCACGCCAGTGGAAATTAGCGCGGCACGAACTCCCGACAAAAAATCCTTGGCCATGAATTCCGCGGCAGATACGTTGACAGCCATACGCACCGGAGGAAGTCCTGCATCCTTCCAGGCACGCGCTTGTCGACAGGCTTGGACAAGCACCCACTGACCAATGGGAACGATCAGTCCGGATTCTTCAGCTATCGGTACAAATTGCGCTGGTGGGATCATTCCACGCGTGGGGTGTCGCCAACGTAGCAGGGCTTCTACGCCCGAGATCTCTCCCGTCTTGAGGTCGATTTTAGGCTGGTAGTGCAACGTAAACTCGTTGCGGGACAGGGCGAAGCGCAGGCTGCCCTCCAGAATCTGCCGCTCTAAGAACCGAGCTTGCATGTCAGCTCTGAAAAATTGACAATTGTTGCGTCCGAGTTTCTTGGCAGCATACATGGCAGTGTCGGCTTTGTGTATGAGGGTCTCCGCGTCCTGGCCATCGTCCGGATAGGTGCTCACCCCAATGCTTGCATTGATGTCCAAATGCTTTTTATCAACGGAAAATGGTTCAGCAAGTGAACTGAGAATCTTTTTGCTTATGAAAGCGGCGTCTTCAGCGTGCTCCACTTGACTGAGCAACACGACAAATTCATCTCCGCCTAACCGGCTCACGGTATCGGAGCGTCGGATGCAAGCGACCAAGCGGCTGGCGACCGATTGCAGAAGTTTGTCGCCACTGGTGTGTCCTAGCGAGTCGTTTATTTTCTTGAAATCATCCAGATCCACAAACATCACTGCCAACTGCTTGCTGTAACGTGCCGCGAAGGCGATAGCTTGGGTTATGCGGTCATTCAGGAGTACTCGGTTCGGGAGGTCCGTCAGGAAATCGTGCTGCGCCAAGTGCGAAAGCTCAAGCGATTTTGCCCGAGCCGCGCTTATATCGTTGAAAATGAATATCGCCCCGGTTTTGTTTCCCATAGGGTCGCGGGTATAGGCAGCTGAACCCTCAATCGCCACTTCAAAACCATTACGTTGGACCAGTACACAGTTCGAGCACAACGATACGTGCTTTTTCTGGGCAGGCGCCGTCGCCAAAGGATCGCCTACGGCCTGCCGACTAGTCGCGTCGACGGTTTGAAATACTTCGCCGAGTGAGCGGCCGAGGGCTTCTCGGCCAGTCCATCCCGTCAGGGTTTCGGCAGGTTCATTTAGATGCCTGACAAAGCCAGCAGCATCGGAAATCAAGACCGCATCACCGGTACACGAGAGAATGACATCGGCACGCTCCTGTTGCTGAATCGCGGCTTCCTCCTTCGCTCTCAGCTCGATCATGCTGCGTACGACCCGTTTTAGTCTGAACTCCTCCAGTTGATTCTTCAGCATATAGTCATGGGCGCCCTGTTCCACAGCTTGCCTAGCGATACATTCAGTTTCTGTTCCACTGAGAATCAGGATTGGAATGTGGGGCGCGGCGTAGAAAAGCTCTTCAAATCGGGCGAACCCTTCCGGCATTTCTAGGTCTATTATGACGGTCCGGACCCCGCCCTTACAGATTCTTTCGAGTGCATCGGGCACTTTGTTCACGCACTCAACCTCTAACGTGCTATGCGATGGGGTTGTCAATGCCTTTGAGATCAGGCGGACATCGGCGGGATTGCAGTGAATCAGCAGTACGCACTCTCTTAGTTTGATTGTCATACGACCTCAGCTCGCATCATCGGCCCACGAAGTTTTCGTCACGTCGAGTCCGATGAAGAGGACAGAAAATTCAATAGCGCTGATCGCACACCGTGACCGTCGTCGGTTAGGGTTGGACTTGAGTAAAAACGGCGTTGGCTTCCATGTAGCGGAGCATCTGTTGCTTCAACTGGACATCCACTTCGTCTGCGATGGTCACCACGTCTGGCAGCAGTCTGCTGTATTCGATCCGGCTGGTGTTTTTGTGCAGGGTGGTGAAAAGACAAACCTGTAAGAGCCGTGACTCCTCAACCACCATAGCAACCGTATAGCCCTGTTTACGGCACAGGTCGCCATGGTGACTCGCTGCTACAGAGATTGGGGCTTTTGTGCCTGCATCCAGGCGCAGGCGGACGATGACTTCGCGGAGCAGCGCCGGCAAATGCCCGGTGCGATCTTCGTAGCTCAAGGCAATGGACATCAGGTCTTCTTGTTTTTCTACCAACGCCAACCATTCGTGAATAACAGGCTCCAGTTCACGTTCCAGAATGTCCGCGACGCTCTCCGTTGTCACGCTACGTGCGGCATTGCCGTTCGATCGTTCCGTCACAGTTTTCGTCATCAATGTCTCTCCGTTCGTCTCTCGTTCGTGGAAATTGATCGTTACTTTCCGCTGATAACTAGTCAGCACGGCAAAAACTCGGGGTGGCAGTCCCAAATCCGCGCCACTGCCGCCCCGAGCCTAATTAGCGTCAACTCTTATTTAATAGTGCCTGGAATGGCTTCGCAAGTCTGTTTACTATTGGACATCTAGTACTATTACAGTACTACCTGTGTCAATCGATAGGGTGCGTTACTGTTAGTCGTGAAGCACGACATTTAAGAGGCGAACTATGTATCTGCACGATGCAACACCACCTCATCAGTTGACCCCTCGAGAACCGTTCAGTCCGCAGGTACAGTCAGAACCAGACAGTGTAGTGTTCCGTTTGAACCAACGCTCGCGAGCGACTTTTTAGCTTTTGAGACTCCTGCAAGTAGACTTCGAGTTGGTGTTGCGTCGACCCATTGAGACCGCCCGACTTATCGGGAGTTGACCATTCACGTCGAAGACGTTTCGGTATGCCGCGACGAATAATGTCGTGGTCATCCGCCTCCAGGATACACAGACTCTTCATGCCTCTAGTCATCCGCCGGTATCGTCACGCGCACCGTAGTGCCGCTGCTGCTGGATTTAATATCAAGCCGGCCGCCTATAGCCGTCACTCGTTCGTGCATGCTTGGGATGCCGACGCCAAGTCCATGGGGCACTTCTCCACTTCGTATCTGCAGCCTTCCGGGCATTCCGCTGCCTTTGTCGCTTATCTCCTGTATGACCTTGCCGCGGTCACGCTCAATCCGTATCTTGGCTCGGGGACTTCCTGAATGCCGGTGAATATTAGTGAGACTTTCTTGAACAATCCGGAAAAGAGTCAACTCGATATGTGACATCATCCGTCCGAAACGCCGCGATATCTCCAGTTCAACTGCGATTCCGGTCCGCTTCGTGAAGCCCTCTGCGTAATGACGAATCGCATCCTCAAGTCCGGCTTCATCCAACATCGGCGGGTGCAACAGATAGGAAAGGGTGCGGACCTCCCGGATGCACTGATTCGCCAACGCTCTGCATTGCGAAGCGAGCTTGCGCAACTTCCTGCTGGACGGAGGAATGGAAACACGGAGTTGACTCAAGCAACTTGTCAGAGCGACCAGGTCTTGGCCGGTGGAGTCGTGCAAGTCCCTGGCGATGCTCCGCCGTTCCTCGTCCTGCAAACGCAAGAGCTGACCTGTAAGTCGCCGCAGTTCCTGTTCGGCCTGTTTCCGATCTTCAATATCTGTGGTTGTTCCGTACCACCTTACGATGTGCCCTCCTCCCACATCGCGGAACGGAAGAGCACGCGACAAGAAATAACGGTACTTCCCGTCGACTCCGCGATGTCGTTCTTCTTGTTCGTAAGGCGTCCCCGTTGTTAATGAACTGTGCCAGGCTTTTAGGACCCTCTCCTGGTCCTCGGGATGGAGCGTCCTCTGCCAGCCGTCGCCTTGCAATTCTTCGAGTCCTAACCCCGTGTAGGAGCGCCAGCGCTCGTTGCAATAATCAACTGTCCCGTCAGAAGGGCCGCTCCAGATCTGCTGCGGGATCCCATCGAGGAGTGTCCGCAACTGGCTTTCCCCCCGCTTGCGGTCCTCAATATCGATGGCTACTCCGTACCACTTAACCAGGTTTCCTTGCTCGTCGCGCAAAGGCGCAGTGCGAATCAGGAACCAGCGATACTCTCCATCAGCCCGCCGCAAACGCATTTCATCCTCGGAGGGTTCTCCAGCGGCCATGTCCTTGAGCCACTTTTTCATGACTCTTGGAAGATCTTCGGGATGAACTACCCGCGTCGGGTCTTGAAGCTCCTCCGCCAAAGAAATGCCCGTATAGTTCAGCCAACGCTGATTGACGAAATCAACGCCGCCATCAGCCCGAACGGTCCAGGACATTGTGGGAATTGTGTTGATGATAAGCCGCACGCGATCTTCGCCCCTTTTCAGATCCTCGATGTCGCTGGTCGTTCCATACCATTTGACTACGTTTCCCTGCTCGTCTCGCAGTGGCACGGCCCGAATTAGGAACCAACGATATTGCCCATCAGCCCGGCGGAGACGCGCCTCTTTCTCAAAGGGTTTCCCGGCCGCCAAAGCAGCACGCCATTCCTCCCTCAAACGGTCGTCAGGATGAAACGCATTCATCCAGCCCCAGCCCAATCCTTGCTCCAAGGAAAGGCCGGTATATTCCCGAAAATTTCGGTTGAGAAAATCAGCCGAGCCATCAGGATTTTTGCGCCAGACTATTGTGGGGATTGTGTCAATGATAAGCCGCAGGCGCTCTTCGATAACATTCGACGCCTCGTCAGCATCGTTGTGGTGCGTGCTGGCCCCAGTTTGGCTCATGGCGTCCTCCACCAGCCCGACCTAGCAGTCATCAGGGTATTTTGCTAGTGGCTGAGTGTCCTAGATTTTCAATCGAGGCGACTACATAGGGTACTTGCGTTTCGCCGCGCCGATGGTACTCCAATCGCGGAAAAATGGCTCGCAGTCTCGTGCGGCCGGGCCGGGTTGGTAGCTTGTGCCCTAACACCTGATTGATGTCATGACGACACCGGCCTCGCGACGGCCCGATTAGACTTTTTCGGTGTTCACCCTAACAGGGCAGATGCCAGAAGAATTGGGATAGAGGGTTGCATACGCAAGCGAGAGGCAAGCGCGACGCTCTAGCCATTGTGGATACCCTAGTACGTAATCAAACTTTTTTCCGTTAAGATTTATTGAGAAGGTCGGCATGTGCGGATTCTCCTAAGGCTTGCCGGATGACCCGCAGGAGTTCCGCGTTATCGACTGGCTTTTGAAGATATGCCTTCGCTCCAGCCTTGATCGCGCTTTCTTTGTTTGCGCGAAGGTCCCGAGCGGAGACGACGATAACAGGAATAATCGCCAGAGACGGCCATACTTTGAGTTTCTCTATCACGACTAAGCCATCGCCACCCGACAGACCTAGGTCGAGGATAATTAAATCCGGCTCATGCTTGCGAGCCTGGCGTAAGGTGGAAACGGCATCGGTTGCAAAGAAAGTGTCGTAGTAGTTCGCCTTGAGGCGCACCTGCATGCCTTTGCATAATTCCGGATCATCATCCACAATGAGAATTTTCTTGTTATTCATATCTAAAGTTTTGAACTAGGAGAATTTTCCTAGTGGGTACCGATTCTCTTGCACCGCATTTTAAAAATTCAGCGAACTTTGTCGGCAATTACCGGACGAAGTATCCCTGGCCCCCACTGAAGCCATCCTTCTGCAGGAAGTGCAGCTGCTCAAGTGTTTCCACACCCTCGCCAATAACGCGGTACTCGGGGTGGCAGTTCCAAATCCGCGCCACTGCCGCCCCGAGCCTAATTAGAGTCAACTCTTAGTTGATAGTGCCTGGAATGGCTTCGCAGGTCTGTTTACTATTGGACACCTAGTACTATTGCAGTACTATCTGTGTTAACTGATAGGGGTGCATTACTGTTAGTCGTGAAGCACGACATTTAGAAGCGAACTATGTACCTGCAGTCCGCCGTTATAGTGGATGAAACCAAGCTCCCTAAATTTATTCATGAAAACATTGACACGACTGCGCGTCGTGCCCACCAGTTCCGCCAAGGTTTCCTGTGATATTTTGCCAACGATCGGTTCAGGCTGGCCTTCCTTTCCATAACGCGCCAGCAAGAGAAGGGCACGTGCCAATCGTTCCTCGGTGGAATTGAAAAGCTGATCCACCAGGGTCGGCTTCATCCTGACGTTACGTTTGAGCATGTAAGATATGAAACGGTCTGCAAATTCTTTCTCTTCGTGCAGGACCCGTATCATTTCGTCCTTCTTGATCTCCATGGCGGTTGTCGGCGCGATCGTCGTGGTCCTTGCCATGCGCATTGAAGAACCGTTGCTGATGCACCCCTCCCCGAGAAAATCGTCTGCGGCCAATAGAACACGCTGTCGCCGGAGTCGCCCTGCGTGAAAATCGTACGTTTCTTTGGAAATTTTCCGAGCTTTCCTACCGCACCAAGATAGTGCTGAACACCTAAAGAATCGTTTTTATTTGCTTTGCGCTTCATGTTTCCACCGCGTTCGTTCCATTTTAGCGAAAAAGTACACAAGGTTTCGTCTATTAACTTTAGTACTAAATTGAACAGTAGTTGTCCTCACGGACTGCCATGATTGGGCATGACGCAGAAGAAACCCCGGAAAGAATCTGCGAAAGCAGTGCTGGCTGGCGTCCGAAAAGAGATGGCGCGACCTCGGGTCGCCGAATCCGCCCAAAGGAAAAACCTCAATCCTGCAGCAGTTCGTTTTACGCATCGTTTTTCTTAAAAACGGCACCCACCGTGGCTGTAAATTTGTAAGAATTTCTCCAGTTCGCTTTAGCTACGGTGTTTGTGATAGAGACCTTTCGGGCCATGTAATGCATAACCGCGACCTGAACATGCCAACCGGGCGACTTCGCGAAGAATCCTCTCTTAATCACCAACAAGAAAAGCTAATCTTGCTCGAGGATTTTCTTGAAAATCCGGAAATGGCTAGTCGCTCGCCACGCACGATATCCGCGCACCGGCATGGAATCACCGATTTCCTGAACTTCACGCTTGGGCCGAACGTTGCGAACGTAAGCCATCGTGAGGTTAGTCAATGGTTGCATTTCTTGAGTTGTCAAAGCATGACGGCTTAGACGATCACACAAAGGCTCTCTAGACTCCGTTCGTTCTTCAACTTGCAAAGCTGATGGGAGTTAAGGAGATATCGCCGGCTCGGCGTCGGGAATTCTATGGGAGCGACGCCTCGTGACTGAAAGGATTCTATGGCCACGGCCTCGTTGTTCATAATGTCGAAGATGGTATACAGCTTTGTAATTTCCACACGTCTTGAACCTTGTTTGTGAGGTTGAGCAGTTTCAGTTCTCCGCCCTGTGTGTGTATGCTCGTGAACGCACGCACCAGAGATCCTAACCCTGAGCTGTCGATCATGGTGCGCCGATGACAAGGGAAACGCGAAATTGACGCCGTTATTTGGTGTTCTCCGGTCATGGCTTCATTTTGCACCATCAACAAATTCCTTCTGCAAATACTAAGCAACCAGTTGCGGCGGATCGAGAGGCGATCCTAACTGAAACTGGAAGTTACCAGGATGTGGCACGATCGACGTGTTTCTAGATCTCCGATCCCATCAACGCTGTCGCGAGTGATGCCGGCGGCGGGACGTTTCGGTTGCACCTGGGCTGGAAGGCGCAATTACCGAAGTGGCCAAGGTGGCCATAAGAAAAAAGAGCTGCGCATTCGCGGGCAGATGTAAATTGAAATCAACCAGGCTATGTACCAAAAATCCTATGCATGCCACCAAGCCCGACAGATTCAACACTGCTGCAAACGACGCATTGCCTCCCGACAATTGTTGCGACGAGTGAAACAGCAGCAGACCCAGAAACAACGTGCAGCATAACCCACCGGCAATCCCCGTCTCTGCCAGCGCTTCCACGTAATCGTTATGGGCATGATTCACAATTCGCCCGTCGTACAACGTGTCATACGCGGGGAAAACTATCTGCAGCGTTCCCAATCCCGTCCCCATCCACGGCTGATCCACAAAGATCCGCCAGGTGTCCCGGCGCATCGACGCGCGTTTCCCACTCGACACTTCCATGGCCTTCATGCTTGAAAATCTCTGTGCAATTTCTTTCACCCCCAGCCAGGACACCATCACCAGCGCCGCGATCAACACCGCCGCTCCGCCCAGCATTTGCTTCGCCCCCATCCGCCGGAGGCTCATCGATAGCACCACCACCCCCACTTCCACCGCGAAACTTACAATCCCTCCACGAGAGGCCGATAAAAATAAACTCCCGATCGAAACTACCGCGAACAATCCAACAATGACCCATCGCTCCCGCCGCACTTTCCCCAGCATCAGCGGAACCAGCGACATGGGAATAACCAGCTCGGCAAATCCCGCAAAGTGATTCCGATTTACGTAGGGCCCAAATGGAATTCCTCCATAATGCATCTCACGGAACCAATACAGTTTCCCGTTAAATGTCAGGTGCTGCAGGATTCCGAATACCGATACCACGAAACCGAATATCATCACGAACCACACGAATCCGCGCCAATCTTCCAGCGTCCGAAAAGCCTGCACCGCCAGAAACCCCATAATTACATCCGCCAACAGCAGCGTGAATTCTTGATGCGTATTAAAAGGCGAAGCGCTGGTGGAAAATAACAGTTGCGCAAGGACGACCAGCAGAAACCCCGCCATCGGCGGCAATAAGGGGGAAATAATTATAGTTTTTTCGCTGTGTAGGTAAAACCATACCGCCCAGGCGACGAACAACACTGCAATGCCCGTCTCAAAAAACGCCCTCGACCAATCCTCAACGCCGCCATGCGCCAACACTCCAAACGCTACCAGCGCGCAAATTCCCACGCGTACAAATTTCATTTCTTAGCGCCGCTTTTAGTTATCGGCGTCAGCGCCACGTCGTCCACCCACGCCGTGCCGCGAATCTTGTTATCTTCCTGATCGCTCGCATCGCGCCTCAAGCAAATTTGCGTCTCTTGATTCTCCGTCGCAACCGGCCATACCGCTGCAAAGCGTGTCCACGGCTGCGTCCCTTTGACGTCTGCGGTGATCGCCCCGGTCTGGCCGGGAATTCCCGGACGCAATTCGATGCGCACGCCCTGGTCCGTGGTTAAGTCCTTGGATTTCATCCACGCAGAAAGCTCGTACGCCGTTCCTGGTTCCGCGGGCACCGTCTGGCAAACATCGTAAAACGCAACGTCGGAGCTGCCGTCAAACGACACCCGCAGTGAACGCTTCCCGGAATATTTTTCCTGGCTGTCAAAGCCGATCTGCGCACTACGCGAACTTCTTTCAAACCGCCACGCATATGCTTCGCCGGTAACATCTGATTCGAATCCGCCATCCCATACCATGGAATTTTTGGGGCCTTCCAGCCCCGTTAGGCCCGCCAATTCAACCGCTTGCTCCCAGACTTTGTGCGCCTCGCTAGCTCGGCCGTGGCCCCGCAGCTCCATCACGATTTGAAAAGCATCGTGCAGCGCAATCTTCGGATGCATCGCCACTATCCGGTTCCACAGTTTCAGCGCGTTATCGATCTGGCGGTCTTGCGCCAGGTCGGCCATCACCGCCATATAAATGGCGCTCCTCGCTGGCAGCACGCGGTCTAAAATCACATCCGCATCGGGTTCTACGCTCAGGCATCGTGAAAATGCTTCCGCGGCTCTGCCCGGATCGGCCTCCACAGAACGCCGTATCTCTGCGAACGCAGGTTCCAGTTCGCCTTGTCTCAAAAGGAAATTTCCATATCGCCAGGAAACTTCCGCGGAAAGCGGATAGGTCTTTTTGGCATTGAGGAAGGCATTCCGCGCCGCAACGTCGTTGCCCTCGGATTCGTAGGTCGCCGCCAGTTCCAGCCAGGCGGATGTCGCGCGAGGATCTGTCTCCAGTGATTTTCTGTAAATGCTGATGGCCCGCTGCGGATTCGAATCTTCAAAGCTGTATTGCAGGTAACGGCCCAACAGGTACCAATTCCGTGCGTTGCCCGGCTCGATTTGCGTTGCTCGTTCGAATCCGAGCAGCGTCTCGGTGTCTGTGTAATAGGTCGCGCGCGCGCTACGCACGCTGAAGTAAGAAAGATACGCCGCCGTGGCGAGCACGACTCCTACCAATGCACCACGCGCCGCCCCGCTCGAAATGGACACTATCATGAGCCTGTACTCTGCCTAGCCCACTTCAAACTTGCAAGCCAAATTCGCCTAAAGATAAAAATGTCTTTTGCTGATCTGAATCAATTCGGACACGCGACCACGGAATTGGCGCCATCTTGTTTTGCGGTACCATAGCGTTATTTCTGGTCGTGTTCAGCGGCCACGTGCTGCGTCAGATCCTCTGCATCAGTCGCATTTTAAAGCGATCGCAAGCAGATGCTGTACACTCGCTTGCTGTGCGACTTGTAGAAGCTATTCGAAGCGGCGGCGTCGCCACACTGTGCGCGCTTTATGGCTTTAGGCTCGTTCCGTTCAAATTCCGCCTGCTCTAGACGTCACGCCCAACTATCGAACTGGTGCCAGAGACCGAAGCCACAAAAGTAACGGTGACGCATGACGAGTGGGCCGAGGATGACCCCACTTTACGATGTCTGCGCCGATGGATGGCCACGTATTCCTTCCCGCCTGAAGACGCTGCTTGAGACGGGGAAGACATTCAAACCGCATTGATACGAGGTGGAAATGGTCTGAAGTTTTTCGCCCGGCAGTACGCCCCAAATAAGTGGACGCGAAGCGTCCGCCGCCGGGCGGCTACGTCCAAACGCTGTTATCAGGGCTACCGGCTGGCGAACACATCGTTTCTGAGGTTTCGTGGTTATTCGTATAATCACGAAGATGAGAATTCTGCGGTTTCCATCGTTCTTGTTGCTCGCGGCGGTCCCGACGAATGCGGCGACGTTTAGTGGCACACCTTTCCCGATAGCCAACAACGTTGCACCAACGAATGCTCAAGATATCTTCGCTGCGCCGCCACCCACCCGCCAAACCGAAACGCAGCAACCACCCGTGGACACTCCTTCCGACATCATCAGCAAACAACTAATCCCTGACTTCGCTGAAGTAAGCCCGGTGCTCTATCGGGGCGCCCAGCCCCGCAAACATGGTTTTGAAGCCTTGACCAAGATGGGAATCCAAATCGTCGTCGATCTGCGCGGAGATCGCGACGGCGAGCACAAGGAAGTGACAAGCTTGGGCATGTTATACGTTCCCTCACTGTCGAGTTGGTGATGACCGCACCGGAATGATGATCGCCGCTTATCGAATGGCCGAGGAGGAATGGAGTCCGAAGCAAGCGATGGAGGAGATGACGAAGTATGGCTTTTCGCTCCCCCACAGACGGCTGATTTGCCCGCGTCTGTCTGAATATGAGGAACACTTTCCCGAACGTTTTGCGACGAAGCCCGAGTTTGAAGAACTTCGTTCTAAAAAACCAGCTCCCTGAACAGATTTGAATGGTGAAGGCGTTATCGGCCTTTCGCCCGGACTTAGCAGCCCTGGCACCGCCATTGAGGGACCACGGCTGATCATTGGCTACGGCCTAAAGATTCCCGAAAAGAATCTGGATGAACTCGCAGACGTGGATTTAAAGGGCAAGATTGTGGTCTATCTCGCTGGTCCGCCCTCTGATATTCCTACAGCGCTAGCGTCGCACTATCAGACTCCGCCCGAGCGCTGGAAATCCCTACACGCCGCGGGCGCTATTGGCTCAATCACCATTCCTAACCCTGCGTCGATGGACATTCCATGGTCGCGTATTTCAGTGAACCGCAACCAACCATCGATGGATCTTGCTGATCCGGAATTCTACGATACTCCCGGGCTTCAACTCGGTGTCACCTTCAATCCAGCGTCAGCAGAGAAACTCTTTGCGGGGTCCGGGCACACCTTTGCCGAGATCGCCGCTCTGGGCAAGGACCGCAAGCCTCTTCCTCATTTCCCACTGGCCGTTTCGCTGGACGCCAAGGCAGTAATCCAAACCACGACGGTGGAGTCCGCCAATATAGTGGCCAAGCTACCGGGCTCCGATCCCGTGTTGAAAAACGAGTTTGCGGTTCTTTCCGCGCACATCGATCACTTGGGCATCGGCGCTCCGATCCAACGGCGATCGCATTTACAACGGTGCCATGGACGATGGGTCCGGCAGCGCTTTGGTTCTTGATGAAGCGGCCAGCCTGAAAGCACATCCCGAACAAGTGCGGCGCTCGCTGCTCTTGCTGTTGGTGACCGCAGAGGAAAAGGGACTCCTGGGCTCAAAATATTTTGCCGCGCATCCCACGGTGCCGCTCAAATCCATCGTCGCGGACGTCAACGTGGACATGTTTCTTCCGATCGTGCCATTGAAGATTCTGAAGGTGGAGGGTATC
>Ga0073928_10004644_pt1 | contig 20086 bp, 16 predicted proteins | sample PaiPotPPA55metaG_FD_76969 | JGI IMG/M metagenome (GOLD analysis project Ga0073928, IMG submission 76969) | Iron sulfur acid spring bacterial and archeal communities from Banff, Canada, to study Microbial Dark Matter (Phase II) - Paint Pots PPA... ...
ATCCCAGGTCCGGGCATGGCAGCCTCCGTGCTTTGCCCGGCGATTCTACCGCGCGGGAGCCGTCTTTGCGCGGGAATTCGCCTGTAACGGTGCTATAGACTCGCGATTTTGGAACCTTGTACAGCGCGTCATTATGCGCGATTGTGCGCTATCGCGCCTTCTCGAAACCGCTTACCGGCAGATGTGGCGATCCTGGTGCGGCGGACTCGGGTGAGTCCGGCGCGATGATACAAGCTGGGTCGTGCCGGTGGTTTCGCCGGCTTGATCGAGGGCATCGACGAGCTTGTCCTGGCCGGCGTCAGTCAATTCCATCAGGACGGTAAAGCCGCCGCCGCGGGCATAACCCTGAAGCTGCACCCGCCGGCTGGTGAGCAGCATGCGGGCCAATGCCACGGCCTCAACTTGGTGGGAACCGGGGTCCTGGAGATAGTCGCTAAGGGTCTGCGGCAGGCGGTCGATCGACGAGCCGACGAGGAACAGCACGCCGTAAAGACGCAGGTACTTGCCGGCGGCCTTGTCGGAATCGACCGGGGCGATGTCCCACATCGGGTTGTCCGACAGCAGGGCGGTTGAATCGTTGGGACCGAGATTCAACGAAGAGCCGTCGGTGTAGCAGTCGACGCGGAAGTCGCCGGCCTTCAGATAGCAGACCTCGTTGCGCTGGAGGCTTCCGGGCTGCACGGTCTGGTCCTTCTGCGGGAATGCCAGGCGCAGCCGAGTGTTCTGGCCCTGAAGCAGCAGGGGCAGGGGAGGTGCGGCGGCGTCGCTGACGACAATCACATGCTGGGTTGCGCAGCCGACCAGCATCGCGCACAGCAGCAGAACGCATCCGCCCGGCCACACGTCGGTCACTCGCATGGGCAGTTCCCTCACGGCCTTTAAGCTTCGGATCATCGGGCCGCGGGTTGGTTCGGACGGCCGAACAGATCGTTGAAGAACAATTGCATCGCCTCCCACGAGCGACGGTCGGCCAGGGCATTGTACTTGATGCCCGGGATTCCGTGCTTGTCGGCGTCGGGGTTGGTGAAGCTGTGGACGGCGTTGCCGTAAATGTTCATCTGCCAGCCGACGTGGTTCTGCCGCATCTCGTCCTCGAAGGCCTCGAGATCCTGCGGCTTGGTGAACGCGTCGTCGCCCCCGTGGCAGACGAGGATGCTCCCCTTGATGTTCCGGCCGGCAGTGGGGTCGGGGGAGTCGAGCCCGGCGTGGAATGTGACGGTCGCCTTTACGTCAGCGCCGCTGCGAGCCAGCTCGATGGCAGTGGTGCCGCCGAAGCAGTACCCGATGGCCCCGAGCTTCCGCGGATCGACCAGGTGGCTCATTCGCAGCGCCTCGAGGGCGGCGCTCGCGCGCTGACGGAGCAGCGGCCGGTCGGCCTTCAGTGCGCCGGCCAGTTTCGCGGCCTCGTTTGGATCGTTGGTGACCCGGCCATTGCCGAACAGGTCCGCCGCCAGCGCGACGTATCCGAGCTGCGCCAGCATCTGGGCCCGATGCTTGGCGTAGTCGTTCAGACCCCACCACTCGGGAAAGACCACGATCGCCGGCCGCTTGCCGGAGATCGCGTCGTCATAGGCAAGGAACCCCTGAAACTGAATGCCGCCCTGCTGATAATTCACGACCTGGGTTTTTATGGCCGCCTCTGCCATACAGGGCCAAAGGACGAGTCCCAGCATTGCCGCCAGCACGTATTTCATGACAATCTCCTTCCGAGGCCCGCAGCCAGGCGGGCGGGGATTGTAGCCGCCATTCGGTCGGCGGAGAACACTTGACCTTAGCTCTTTCTGGCAAGCGCGGATGAACATGCGATGAAGACCCTGGAAGGACTGACCGGATTGCGGGAGCTGGCGCCGGGCGCCGTGGTGTCGATCGGAAACTTCGACGGCGTACACCGTGGGCACCGCGTGCTGCTGGAGCGCGCCGGCGCATTGAAGGCTGCAACGGGAGCGGCGGGGGTTGCGGTAGTGACGTTCGAGCCGCATCCGCTGACCGTGCTCCGTCCGCGGTCGGCGCCGCCCCGGCTCACGCCGCCGCACATCAAGCGCGAGCTGCTGGCGGCGGCGGGAGTCGACGAGCTGGTCGTCCTCCCGCCATCCAGGGAAATACTCGATCTGACGGCCGAGCAATTCTGGCACATTATCCGGCACGACGCCCGGCCGTCCCATCTTGTGGAAGGCAATTCGTTCTCATTCGGTAAGGGCCGCGGCGGCAACATCGATCGACTTCGCCAATGGACGGTCGAGAGCGATATTCGATTGCACGTCCTCGAGCCAGTGACCGTCGCGCTGGTGGACATGCTCGTGGTGCCGGTGAGCAGCTCGGTGATCCGCTGGTTGTTGGAGCAGGGGCGCGTGCGCGACGCGGCCATCTGTCTCGGCCGCGGGTATGCGCTCGAGGGGCCGGTAGTGAAGGGAGCTGGCCGCGGTCGGGAACTCGGGATCCCCACGGCAAACCTCAAGTGTGATCAGCAACTCATCCCCGACGATGGGGTCTACGCCGGTCGCTGCACGATCGAAGGCCGCACCAGGGCAGCCGCCGTCAGCATCGGCACCAACCCCACTTTCGGCGACAACCCTCGCACGGTGGAGGCGCATCTGGTCGGCTTTGAGGGCGACCTGTACGGGCGAACGCTTCGCCTGGAGTTGGTCGATTGGCAGCGCGACCAGTGGATCTTTCCGAACGTCCACGCGCTTAAAGTCCAGATTGATTCCGATATCCGAGAGACGCTCGCCCGCAGTACCGCCGACCCAAGCCGCGCAATTGCTGTAGCAGGGGCTGCCGTCCAACGCATATGATCTGCGTTTGTGATCGATGCGTACAGGCAAGTGATCGACGTCCTTGGCCGCTGCCGGCGGGTGCTGGTGACGACACACGTCCGTCCCGATGGCGACGCCCTCGGCACCGTTGCCGCGATGGTGCTGGGGCTGCGGAAGGTCGGGATCGAATCCGAAGCGCTGCTGCTGAGCCGCCTGCCGCAGAAGCACTCGTTCGTATTCCAGGAGAACCGGATCGCCCACCACGACGCCGAGCAGGACTGGCCGCCGGGCCTGTCCCTGGAAGGTTTCGATGCGTTGCTGGTCATGGATACCGGCACGTGGTCGCAACTTCCGGGGCTGCGGGAGCGAGTGATACCGTGGGCGGCGCCCAAGATCGTGATCGATCATCACCTGACGCAAGAACAGTGGGCGGATGTGAAGCTGGTGGTGACGGAGGCGGCCGCCGCCGGGGAGATTGCCGCCGAGCTGTTCGACCAGTGGGGCATCGAGTTCGACCGGCCGATAGCCGCGGCGTTGTTCCTGGCCATCGCCAGCGACACCGGCTGGTTCCAGTTTTCCAACACACGCCCGTACACGCTGCGGCTGGCGGCACGGCTTATCGAGGCGGGCGTCGATACCGACCAGATGTACCAGCTCCTTTATCAGAACGAGCGGGCCGAGCGCGTCGCGCTTCAGACTCGCGCCCAGCAGTCGCTGGAGCTGCTGTTGGACGGCCGGCTGGCCGTCATGCGCTTGAGCAAGCGCGACTTCGACGAAACCAACGCGAACGTCGGCGACACCGAAAACCTCATCAACGTCCCACTCCAGATCCGAACCGTGGAAGTGTCGCTGCTGCTGGTTGAGCCGAGGGAGCCCGGCCCGGTTCGCGTCAGCCTGCGAAGCAAAGGCCAACTCGACGTGGCGAAGTTCGCCGAGCAATTCGGCGGCGGCGGCCACGCGCGGGCCTCGGGCCTCAAGCTCGATGGCACGCTTCAGGACGCCCACGATCGCGTGCTTGCGGCGATGGTTTCGCAGATGGGCGGCGGCGATTGAGTGGGGAACCCCCTCGAAAATGCGACTGATCCCTGCCGTTGCCGACGTTCAGATGGGTATTCGCATTACCGTATTTCGTAGCTCCTCTTCGCTCACTGCATGCGCAATTAGCTCCAGGTCGTTAACCGCCTGGCCGATCGAAATCCGCAACTGTTCACTGTAGACGACTCCCGAAAACTCTCTCTGCGCTGACTTCCACTCGTCGGTGAGGCGCAGAAAATCGCGATCCTGCGTAAACAGTACTCTTCCCAGTTGTGTCGCCCGCTGCAGAACCAACTCATCCGTGCGGCGGTGATAAAGGTCATCATGCAACGTGAGACAGTCCACATGTCGCCGCCGGAGTAAGTCGGTGATCGCGCCGTGGACATGATGATCCATGTAAAACCGGAGCATTAACGAGGCTGATTCTTTAGGGCCCGCAACCTCGCCATGAACGGCGGCTCTGGACGACGGGCGAAGAACTCGTCGGCGTCGCGCATTCGCTCCGCGATGTCTCCGTCCACCCCTGTCTGGTGGTCGTAATAATACGCGAGCGCGCTGTAGATTTGGCTCAGCGTGAGATGGGGGTGCTGTCGCTGGATTTCATCCGCGTCCCAGTGGTACGCCAGCCGGTCAAGTACGATGTCGACGACCTTGGTGCGCGTGCCATCAAGGCAAGGCTGGCCCTTCGCGTTTAGCTCGATGTGCGGGTATGCGGTGGCTGGCATAAACAAGCGTCCGGGCGGACTGATTATAGCACATTTGTTGAGCCGATGACGCGCGGCGCTTACACCGTCATCCCCGCCTCGGCGTCCGCCTGGGCTTGTGCCCGCATGGCGTCCCACTGCTCGACGGTGATCAGCGCTTCGCGGGCCTGCGAGCCCTTGTAGTCGCCGACGATTCCGGCGGCGGCCATCGCCTCGATGAGCCGTGACGCCCGGCTGTAGCCGATCGTCAGCCGCCGCTGAAGCAGGCTCACGCTGCCGCGTTTTGTTTCGAGCACGACTCGCACCGCGTCGTCGAACAAGTCGTCCTTGGCTGCTTCCTCGTCGATAGTGCCCGCGGCCTTGATCTGCACCAGCTCCGGTTCGTACTGCGCCTCGGCCAGGGCCTTAAGCAGCTTGACGCTCTCGCGGATCTCCTTGTCGTCAATATACGTCCCCTGCCCGCGGATCGGCTTGCTCGCCCCGGGCGGCATGAACAGCATGTCCCCCTGGCCCAGCAGCACCTCGGCGCCGTTCTGGTCGAGGACGATGCGACTGTCCATTTTGCTGCCGACTCGGAAGGCGATCTTGCTCGGCATGTTCGCCTTGATCAGCCCCGTCACGACCGTGGCCTGTGGACGCTGCGTCGCCAGGATCAGGTGGATTCCCACGGCCCGCGCCTTTTGGGCCAGGCGGACGATGAAGCTCTCGACCTCCTTGCCGCTGGTCATCATCAGATCGGCCAGCTCGTCGACGATGATCACGATGTACGGCAGCTTCTTGGGGATCTTCGCTTCTTCCTCGGGCGACGACGGCTGGAACTTCTCGACCAGTTCCTCGAGCGTGAGGCTGTTGTAGTCCTTGAGGTTTCGGACGCCGGCCTCGGCCAGGAGGTCGTAGCGCTCGTCCATCTTCTCGCACGCCCACTCCAGCACGCTGGTGGCGCGGGCGGCCTCGTTGATGACCGGGCACATCAGGTGCGGGATGTCCTTGAACGGGGCCATCTCGACGATCTTGGGGTCCACCAGCACCAGCTTCACCAAATCCGGCCGCTGCATGTACATGATGGACATGATGATCGAGTTGATGCAGACCGACTTGCCCGAGCCGGTGGTCCCGGCGATCAGGCAGTGAGGCATCCGGGTCAGGTCGTGCACGAGCGGCTCGCCGCTGGCGTCCTTTCCCAGGAACAGCGGGACCATGTACTTTTGCGATTCCGGCGGCGCGGTCTGCATCAATTCCTTCAGCCGTACCTTCTCCTTCTGCGCGTTGGGCACTTCGATCCCGACCGTATTTTTCCCCGGCACGGGCGCGACGATGCGGACGCTCTCGGCCTTCAGCGCCCGCATGATATCGTTGGAGAGCGCGGTGATCGCCGACACCTTGATTCCGGGCGCCAGGCTGATCTCGTACATGGTGATCACCGGACCGGTATCGATCTCGACCACTTGCGCTTCAATGCTGAACTCCCTAAGGGCCTGCTCCAGGATGGCTGCCTGCTCCCGGACGAATTGCTCCTGCGACTGGGCGAACCCGTGCTCGGCCTCAGCGAGACAGTCCCAATCCGGCAGGTGATAGTCGCCCAGTTCCTTGGGAGGCGGCGGCGCGGTCTGGCGGGGCTTAATCAGATTCGGAAGCTTGACGATAATGTCCATCCTCGGCGGCGGGGGGGGCGCGGCCGCGGCCGCTGGTTCCGGGGCGCTCGCTTCCAGAGGCGGGACGACCGCGCGCCCGGAGGGGTCGGCGCCGGCAGCCACGGCTTCGTCATCGGGATAGGACAGATCGATCAGATCGTCGTGCTCGTCTTCGTTGCCGGCCACGACGGCCGCGGCCGATAGCGGCGCGATCGGGCCCGCTGGCTTCTCACGCGGCGTGCCTCCGGCCTTGAGTTCAAAGGCGCCTTCGGTCTGCTCGGCGGCCTTTGCTCTTCTCGACGGGCCTCGGTTGGCGGCCGCGTCCCGTGTGACGAACTTTGGGAGCGCGGGGAGCCTGGGCAGCGGGACGAAGTTCCAGTTGATCCGCGGGGCCTTGTCCTTGACGGTTACGATGGCGCTGCTGACGACGCCCGGCGTCCGCAGGACCAGGTCGTCGGCCGCCAGCAGCAGGCCGACCAGGGCAGTCGTGAGCAGGATCAGCCGAGTGCCCACAGTGCTGAAATAGTGTTGAAGCACGGTGGCGGTGCTGATACCGACGATGCCGCCCCGTCCCTCGGGAAAGGTGTCATATGAGCCGGGCTTGAAATGATGCACCGTCGCGGCGAACGCGGCGGTCAGCAGGAGCAGCCCGACCGCGCGCATCCACAGGTCGCCGACCCGGTTGCTGCACATCAGCAGCACCAGGCACACGCCGGTGAAGAACATCAGCGGAAACGCCCCTTGGCCGATGGCCAGAAACGTGTAGTAGGCGATGAACGCCCCGACGCTTCCGCACAGGTTCTGGATCGGCGGCCAGGGATAGACCGCGTGACTCGGCCAGTCGTTGTAATGGAAGCTACCCAGCGCCACCAGCAGAAACACCCAGGCGCCGGCCCCCAGGAAGATCAAGACACTACGCGTCGGAGTTGAACGTTCCATAGCAGTTGTCAGTTGCCAGTTGCTAGTTAGTTGCGACAGACGCCAGCGATCGCGTGTCCGCTGGCAACTGGCAACTCCCAACTGGCAACTCCTATTGCCCCGTATGCCCAAACCCGCCTTGTCCGCGGGGCGTTGCGTCGAGTTCGTCCACCTCTACGAGTCGGACAGGCGGCACCGGCAGGATCACCATCTGGGCGATCCGCATCCCGCGGTCCACGACAAATTCTGCTTTACCGAGGTTGATCAGCGGCACCTGCACCTCGCCCCTGTAGTCGGCGTCGATCGTTCCCGGCGTGTTCACGAGCGTGATGCCGTGCCGGCTCGCCAGCCCGCTGCGCGGCCGGACCTGTGCTTCATAGCCTTGAGGCAATGCCATCGCGAACCCGCAGGGGATGAGGCGAATGTCGCCGGGCGCAATCCTCACCGGCTGCTCGACCGCCGCATGGAGATCAAACCCGGCGGCGTGCTCGGACATCTTCACCGGCAGCGGCACGCCTTTGGCTCTCCCGAGCCGCTTGACCTTTACCGTTATCGGGCGAGGCACGCGGAAATCTCCATATCCATCCAGTGCTTCGACGACGATCGGTGCGGCACGACGCGCGAAGCGTAAGATGTGCGGCCCGAAGGAGATCGAACAGACTCATCGTCAGTGATTCGCCGCCGGCGCTCACCGCAGGAATATCGGGCAGCGGCGGCCGTCTGCGAGAGGCGGTTTCGGTGGTACCATAAGCAGATCCTGGGGCCAGGGATTCCGAGATGACCAGTGTCGCGCATGATCTGTGGGGGCTGACTTTTGGGCAGCCGTGGATTGATCCGGCGGAATTGGCGGCCGCGCTGGAATCGCAGATCAATCAGCCGGAACTCGATTTCCGTACGCAACTCCTTATCCGCGATAGTCTCGATGCGCTGGCCGCACACTGGGGACGCGAACGTCTCGAAGCTTGGCTTGAACGATCCGCCAGCGGGGGTCGTTTGAAACAAATCTGGACGTCCGACCTCGGCGAGCCCGGGTTCCCGACACTTCGGGTGCGTCTGATGAGCAAGACTGATCCAGCGGCCGTCCGGGAACTGCTTGGCGAGCTTGGCGCGGAACTCAAAAAGCCTGCGCTCGCCGTGATTGGGGGCTCGATCGCCCTGATGCTGGCAGGCGAGCTTCGCCGCGGGACCGACGACATCGATTTCGTCGACGAGGTGCCGTCCGAGATTCGCGACCAACACGAATTGCTCGGCGCATTGGCGATCCGCTACGGCCTGCGGGTGACTCACTTTCAATCGCATTTTCTGCCAACGGGGTGGCGGGAGCGGATTCGATCACTGGGGCGGTTCGGGCAACTCGATGTCCGCCTGGTTGATCCCTGCGACGTGTTCGTCGGCAAGCTGTTCAGCGCGCGCCATAAGGACCTCGATGACCTTCGCGTGCTCTCGCGAAACCTTGACAGAGGCGCCGTCGAAGCTCGCCTTTGCTCGGCCGGGAGCGTCTTGCTTGCGGATCCGAGCCTCGCGGCTCACGCGACTAAGAACTGGGCGATCCTTTACAATGAGCCGCTGCCACGCTGAGTTTCCGTCGACTGAAACAGTTGAGCCGCGTGGTCGATCAAGAGGCGGGCGAACGAAGCCTTGTCTTGCAGCGGCAGCGGTTCGCTGCGCCCGTCCGGCCAGAGGAGCACGGCCTCGATCGTCGCGCTGCTCATCGTGTCAACGGGGTTGTAGACGATCACGTCGAGGCCTTTGCGAAGGAGCTTTTCGCGCGAGCGGGCGAGATTGCCGCGGGACTCGAGGCTGAATCCGATGGTCCGCTGGTCGGTCCGCTTGATCTTGCCGGCGGCGGCGAGAATGTCGGGCGTCGGCTCACACTCGATGACCAGCATGCCGTCGCGACTGAGCTTATCGCGCACCACTTGTTTGGGCCGGTAGTCGGCCACCGCCGCCGCCATGATCAGCAGGTCGTGCTTCGGGAACTCGCTCAAAACGGCTTCGTGCATCTGGGCGGCGGTCTCGATGTCGATCCGGCTGGCCTCTGGCGCCATGGAGGCGGTCACCGGGCCGAGGATCAGGGTAACATTGTGTCCCGCCGCCAGCGCCGCATCTGCCAGCGCCGCACCCATCTGCCCGCTGCTGCGGTTGCCGATGTAGCGAACCGGATCGATCGGCTCGTGCGTCGGGCCGGCGGTAATGAGAATCTTCATGCGATCGCCTCTTACGATCCGCCCGGAAATTTGGGAACACCCGCAGCAAACGCTTCCGGGGCCGCGTGCGAAATGAATTCCGGATATCCGGGGGCGCCCATCTCCGGGATGTCCAGGCCGGCCAGTTCGACCTGAGTTGGGACGCGGTTGCCGCCGGTGATTCGATCGAGCAGGGCGAAGAGAATGCCGCCCACGGCGGCGGCCCACACGATGCAGACTGCCGCGGCGATCAGTTGGCAGAGCAGTTGTTTTCCGCCGCCGCGGTAGAGCAGGCCGCGGACGGGGCCGGTGACGCCGTTGTAGCCGTCACCGAACGACCCATCCGCCAACAGGCCCACCGTCACCGTCCCCCATAGTCCGGCCAAGCCGTGAACGCTGCTCGCGCCGACCGGGTCATCCAAACCGCGGCGTTCGCACAGCAACACGCCCCATACCGCGATAATGCCGCCGATGACGCCGATGAACATCGCGGCCCAGGGGGCCACGAACGCACACGACGCGCAGATGGCGACTAGCCCGGCCAGAAGGCCGTTGCAGGTGAGAGACGGGTCGGGCTTGCCGTAGACGAGCCACATGTAAGAGGCGGCGGCCAGCGCCCCGCCGGTCCCGGCCAGCAGCGTGTTGACGGCGATCAGCGCTGCTCGCCCGTCGCCGGCCAGCAGCGAACGGCCGGTCGTGAAACCGAACCAGCCAAACCACAGGACCAATGAGCCGAGAATCACCATCGGCACGTCATGTCCGAGGATCGGCCGCGGCCTGCCGCTCTCGTCGTACTTCCCAAGGCGCGGGCGGACGAGCCATGCGAGCACAAAAGCGAGCGTCCCGCCCTGGAGGTGCACGACGCACGATCCGGCATAATCGACGGCGCCGTGAGCCAGATCCGCTTTCACGCCGAGCTGCGCGAGCCAACCGCCGGTCCAGATCCAGCAGCCGAATATCGGGAACATCACTGCCCCGACGACGAACGTGAACGCGGCCAGACTCTTGAGACTCCACCGTTCGGCCAGCGCGCCCGCAGGAATGACCGCGGCCACCGCCGCGTAGCCGGCGGCCAGCAAGAACCACGTCAGCGAGAGGACGTCGGACTTGTCGGCCTGAAGGAGATAGCCGCGGCTGTGGTGGAAATGCCAGGGGCCACCCTTCGCCGTCTGAGGCGAATCGCCCAGTAGCGCGAACCCAAACACGAAAAAAGCGACAGCGACCACCCCGACGACCAGCAAGTGCATCGCCATCGTATGAGCGGCGTTCTTAGCGCGACAAAGCCCGGTCGCGACGAGGCCAAAGCCCGCTTGCAACAGGAAGATAAGAAATGCCGCCAAGAGAGCTGCCGCCATGGGCCTCCGTCCGCGCGATCGGTTGCGCCAAGCGTACCCGCGGACGTGTTCAGCGTCACGAAGCCACCGGGCCGACGAGACCGGCAGGCGCAAAAGCGGACGGTCACTTGAGCGTGACCGTCCGCTAATCATCTGCACCGAAAGTTCGACGACCCGCCTACGCGCCGGCAATTGCCGGCTGATCCACCATCATTGGCTTGCCGACCTTGCGGCTGCGCCGGGTGAAGTAGATCACCCCGTAAATGCCCCAGATCGCTGCGAATGCGAGAGCGAAGTACGGCTCTTTCCAACTCATGCCGGCTACTGAGAAGGGGCCGACCAAGTAGAAGAGCATACAACCCAGGTTGCAAAGCAGGCCGAAGATTGGGACTACCAGATGCTTAAAACCATTGAACATGTGGTGTTCGCGGAAGGCCACGATGGCCACCACGCAGGTCATCATGTACAGCAGGAACGTCCCGAAGTTGCTGATCAGAGTGATGACCAGCATGCTCTGCGGGATCTTAACGGCGGTCGCATTCTTGAACAGGCCGAAGCTGTACCAGAAGTTGTGCGGCAGGCTGCTAAGCGTGGCATCGGTCTGTGATCCCGCTTGCCCGCAGAAGTTAAACAGGACTCCGAAGATGCCGAGCCCCACGGAGATCGTGGCCAACGTCCAGATCGCGCGGTGAGGGGTAAGGTTCCTGCCGTGCAGCAGGCCAAAGTGGTTGGGCACTTCCTCATCGCGGCCCATGGCGTAGGTCACGCGCGCGCCCGTGTTCATGCATGAGAGGGTGGTCCCAATGAGAGCGAGGAAAACCGTGACGGCCTCCATCATCATGAACCACCAGCCCGCGTTGGCGCTGTTAAACGCCCAAGCGCCCACGAGCTGCATCATGTCGCCGATCGGCGCCGACGACGTCGACGCGTTGGCTTGTATCCCGTATGCGCTGCTGGTGAAATAATTGGCCGCGAAGTACTCGAATAGATAACAGAACCCGCCCTGAATGAGCAATGACAGGATGACGGCCTTGGGAATGTCGCGTTTCGCGTTCTTCGCCTCCTCACCCATGGATGTCACGGACTCGAAGCCGACGAGGATCAGAATGGCGACGCATGCCTGCACGAACACGTAGCTGAATTTGTGCGGCGCGATCACGGATCCGGCGCCGATGTGGTAATTTGCAGTCGTGACGTTCTTGTCATCCGTGGTGATGCCGCCCTTGTACGAAATCGTGAACAGTTGGGGCACCGCCTTGGCTGCGCCGGGGGGAACGGCGGCGAGCTTGCCGTCTTTGTCCGTCGCAACCACGATGGGATTCCCACTAGCGTCATTCAGGATCTTACCGCTGGCGTCGACAGCGTTATAAACCCAGATCGGATTGCTGTTCGAGTCGGCCTTAGGGAGCGTGGCATTTGGATCTTGGATCTGCTTGCTGGGATCTTTCGGATCAGGAATCGTCTTGCTCGTGTCCGGCATCGTATCCTGCACGTATTGCGTGGGGGTGCCGTCTGAGCCGAGGGTCCACGCGACATCACCCTCCTTCACGTGAACGCGATGGACAATAGCCATGACCGAAAAGATGATGAGCGCGGTGATCTGGATGACGTTGATCGCCACGTTTACGCCGGTGCTCCCGACAACACCGCGGAACGCGATGTAAGCGACGCCGAAGGAGAACACGACGCAGAAGAGGAACATGAACAGGGGGCTTGGCACGCCGGGGTTAAAGTGGGTCCCACCCCAGAAGTGGGCATCAAGCTGCCCGAGCATGTAGCCGGCGACAATCGCAGTCACGCCGACCATGACCCCGGGATAGACCCAATAATAAAGGTGGCTGGCCCAGCCGACCATGAACTTTGAGACTCGGGCCCATTTGTACGCCTGTTTCTTGGAAAGGAATGCCTGCTCGGCGAAAAAGTACGATGATCCGGCACCGGGATAGAGCTTTGACAACTCGGCGTAAGCAACCGCGGTTGCTAAACACAAGCACAATGCGAGCAGAATGCCGAACCACATTGACATGCCCGCCGCCGGCGCCCCGTATTGGGATTGCAGGGCGTAAGTCAGCCACAGGAACGCCCCGGGCGCGATCAGCGCCATGGCGTTAGAGGTAAGCCCAGTCAAGCCGAGCGTCGGCTTGGGCCCAGTGGGCGTTGTCGGAGTGTCTGCCACAGGTCTCTCCTTTGCTGGGCGGGTCGGCTGGCAACGCGGTTTGGTTCCGGCGTCCGGCGGCGCTTACTCTAGAAAGGCCAACGCCGAGGCGCACATCCTCGTTTCCGTACCTGGTTGCTCTAACTTGCCCTGCCCGAAATTAACGCAAGCTGCGGTGGTTAGTGAGTCCCAGAACAAAGGTTGTGCCAAGTCAGGGAGCGAACCCACCTTCCGGGCCAAAAGTTGCGTTTGGCCGGCGAAAATTGCCGATTTTTCCGACTATTCCCCGAAGGGCTGGCATCGCGCGCTGCTGCTTACAAACTGCGCAGTGCCGGGAGAATGCCCGACTGTCGCGCCGCATGGCTGCGCAGGTGTTGAATTCACCGGCCCGGATGCCAGCCCTGTTCAGGCGGGAATTCGGGGGGAATTGGGTGTCGGGACAGTCGGGGTCGCGGGCGAGATACCACGAGATGTGGCAGACAGATATGCCAAAAGTAACGTGCCGTGATATCGTACTCGACAATGCGGTGGCACCGGGTCCACCGTAGAGACCGTCGCGGGCGGCTGATCTCCCGCACGCCCTTTGCTCAAGCGTTGGCGTGAGCATCGCCCAGCCGCCGCGGCAAGTGGAGCAGCCGAGGGTCTATGCCGTTGCGCGCGGCATTGGGCTGGGCGGAGGCGGTATGGAGTTAGTCTATGCGGGCCGGACCTCCCCCGGCCCGGTCCGCGCCAATAACGAAGACTGCCTCGACTTCTGGCAGCCGGACTTGCCGGAGGGATGGCGCACGCGCGGGGCGGTTGCCATCCTGGCCGATGGCGTCGGCGGGCACGGGGACGGCGAGATCGCCAGCCGGCTTGCTTGCGATCGCGCGCGCCAAGCCTTCGTCGAGGCCAAGCCGGGCACCACCCCAAGCCAGCTCCTCTGGCAGATGTTCAATGCCGCCAATCTGGCGGTCTACGACGCCGGCATGCACAACCGGGCCGAAGGCCGCATGCTCACGACGCTGACGATCAGCGTCTTCCGCAACAACGAGATCACCATCGGGCATGTGGGGGATTGCCGTGTCTATCTGATCCAGCAGGGCCGCATCCGCCGAGTCACCAGCGATCATTCCTATGCGGGCGTACAGCTCAAGCTCGGAATTGTGACGGTGGAAGAGGCGGCGTCGAGCCAACTCCGCTCGGTTCTCACCCGCACCATCGGGCAGGACCCGATGATCCGCCTCGATTACCATACCGCGGTCGTGAATCGGGGAGACAAGCTCGTACAATGCACCGACGGGCTGTGGTGCTTCGTCACGGAGGGGGAGATATACGAGATTGTCTGTAAGAACCCGCCGGAAGAAGCTTGTGCGCGGCTGATCGAGCTGGCCGAGAAACGAGGCGGCGACGACAATCTCACCGCCCAGGTCGTACAGATCGAGAGCGTCGAGCGGCTCAGCTATTATCGCGGGCTGCCCATGTACCAGAAGGTGGACGGCAACCCCATGGGCACCGAACCCGAAATAGGGCAACTCCTCGATAATCGCTATCAGATCACCGACCTGATCAGCCGCAGCGGCATGGCCTCCATCTACAAGGCCACCGACATCAAGGACAATCGCACTGTCGCCCTCAAAGTGCCGTTGATGCAGTATGAGAGCGACCCCGGCTTCTACTCCCGCTTCAAACGGGAGCAGGAGATTGGCGTCACCCTGAATCACCCGTACATCCTCCGTGTCGAACCCGACGACGGCACCCGTACCCGCCCATACTTGGTGATGGAGTATCTCGAGGGCCAGACGCTCGGCCACCTGATGCGCAGCGTCCGGCCGCTGCCGGTGAATGATGCGCTGAAGATCGCCAGTCGGATCTCCGAGGCCTTGCACTACATGCACGACCACGACGTCGTGCACCGCGACCTCAAGCCGGAAAACATCATGATCTGCAACGACGGCAGCATCCGGATCATGGATTTCGGCATCGCCAAGTACGAAGGCCAGCGGCGGCTCACGTTCGGGGGCTTCACACCGACGATGGGCACGCCTGACTACATGGCCCCCGAGCAGGTCAGGGGCAAGCGGGGCGACCGCCGCACCGACATATACAGTCTCGGCGCAATCCTCTACGAGATGGTGACCGGGTCGGTCCCGTTCGAAGGGGCAACGCCCTTCGTCATCATGAACGCCCGCGTCTCGGGCGACCCCGTCGCCCCGCGGCAAAAGAACCCGGAGATTTCGCCCCAGGTCGAAGAGATCATCCTCCGCGCGATGGCCCGCAATCCGCAGGAGCGCTACCAGACTGCCCTGGATATGAAGCACGATCTCGACCACCCCGACCAGGTCCACGTCACCGGACGGGCCGAGCGCCTCGAAGCTCCGGCGGCCTGGAAGGGCCGCTGGCGCGGGATGCGAGTGGTGGTTCTGGCGGTGCTCGTTCCGGTGTTGGCGTTGCTGATCGTGTGGGCCTCACGCCACGTGCATGTGACGATCAACCCCAAATGACCTCGATCACTTGCCGGATTGGATTGCAAGCGGCAGGAGCTGCTGTCGAAGGGCGGCCACAGCGGCCGATCGCGCCGCACGGTCGGCATTCACGTCAAACTGGAGGTCCGGTTTGGCCACCGCCCGCAGCCGCTCGGCTGCCGCCTTGCGAAGCGCGGCGTCGTCCGCATAGAGGCAGTCCAGCAGGAAACCGGGGTCCGACCTCAGCCGCGCCACCTCTTTGCCCGCAAGCTGTGCGTAGGGCGCCAGCGCCCGATCGACCCGGGCGTTCTGCTCCGGCGAGAGCTTCGACCGGTCCATGTGCATGAGCACCGCCGCCCCGTCCCGTCCCAGCCGCTGCAGCTTCGCCAGCGCCGCGTCGCGCTCGTGGAAGTCGTCGGCGTTCAGCCGGGGGAGCAGCTCCGCAACCCGTCGGGCGATCTGCGGGTCCGGCTTCCACAGGTCGTTAAATACTTGCCAGACGATCATCGGCTCGGGCGCGAACACGCTTTCCTGGCCAAGCTCGCGCAGCAGCGGCCGGACGTACAGGTTGGCCTCGCGGGGGTGCTGGCGGAGGAACGTGAAAAAGTCCGGCGACCCATAGTTGAGCGTCTCCACCGCCGCCCCCGGCGCGCGAAATTCGGTGACGCTGAGCTGGATCATCCCGCCGCCATTGGACTGCGGCCCTCTCTGCTGCGAGATGATCACCTGCTGCGACGGCCCGTTGGTGATCTGGACCGTCTTCATGATCATGAGCTGGCTCGGCTCATTTGATGTGGTCACGCCGAGATTGGAGGATCGCTTGGGGGCGGGATAGTCGACCACCTGCATTCGAAACTGGTCGGGTTCGCCCCAGTCGGCCTTGCGATCACTCCGCAGCACGACGACCGTTACGGTCCCATGGATGCCGGCCAGGTGCGCCTGTTGCTGCTCTTCGGTCGGCATGTTCGGCAGGGGGGTGAGGAGCACCAGCAGCTTTTTTTCCACTCGGATCTGCATCACCTCTTCGATGTGCCGCTTGTTGAGCGGCTTCATGTGCCGCACGAAGTTGTCGCAGGTGATCCGCTGGCCTTGCCACAGGTCGACGGCAGGGTCATCGCCGCGCGCCGCGGGTCCCGCGGCCAGCAGGACCGGCATCAACCACAACCTCACCTGCCGCGTTCGCTGTTTCATCACGCCTCTGGGCATCGGCCTACCTGCCCGCAATCATAGCACGAACACGCGAACAAGGAGGATTCTACCTATAGTGTCGTCATGGAAATCAACCTTCTGGCGTTGAGCCTGGGAAATTGCCGGCTGGCGATCGGGTCATTTGCGGCCGGACAATTGGGACCAGTGACGCGCGTCCCGCACGGCCAGCGGGGCGATTGGGCGGCGCGGATCAGGGAGCTCTGGGCGCCGCTCGCCGATGAGCCCGGGGCCGCCGTGGCAGCGGCCAGCGTGAACCCCGCCCTCGACCAGCCGCTCGAGCAGGCCATCGAGCGAGCGACCGGCCGTAAGGTTCTGTGGATCGGCAAGGACATCGACCTGCCGATCAGGGTGATGACCGAGGAGCCGCAGCGCACCGGCGTGGATCGTGTTCTCAACATCGCCGCGGCCCACGAGCAGATGGGCAAGGCCTGCGTGGTCGTCGACGCCGGCACCGCCGTCACCGTCGACTGCTGCAACGACGCCGGCGATTTCCTCGGCGGCGCGATCGCGCCCGGCGTGTCGATGATGTTGGACGCGCTGCACCACGGGACCGCAAAGCTGCCGCGGGTCGATTTCGACATACCCACCGAGGTCTTCGGCCGCTCGACCCGCGAGGCGATCCTGCAAGGCGTTTATCATGGCACCAGGGGCCTCGTGAAAGAGTCGGTGGAGCGATACGCCACCGAACTGGGCCAATGGCCCGAGATCATCGCCACCGGCGGCGACGCCCCGAAACTCTTCGAAGGCTGGGAACTGATCCACGCGGTCTCGCCCGACCTGGCGATGTATGGAATCGCGTTGGCCTACGCGGACTACCATATCAAACATGGCACGTGAGCTGTCAGATTTCAATAGTAGTAGTGGCACAGCCGCTCTCGGCTGTGTTCGACCGAAGGTCGAAATCAACCGGCCGGATTTTCGCCTTCGGCGGAACACAGTCCCGGCGCGCCGGGACTGTGCCACATAAAGCCGACGGGGCCGTGCCACATCGGGATGACACACTGAGGAGAATGTGTGGTAGCGGAGAACGTCGCCATTCTGTTGACGCCACCTGGCCCCGCTGCTATCGCGGTCATTCGGCTGCGCGGGCCGGCGGTCGGGGAGTTTCTGTCGGCGCATTTCTCCAAGCGGGTCATCGCAGCCCGTTGCGTTTATGGCGAGCTGAGCGAGGGAGAGCGTGTCATCGACGATGCCATTGTGGTAACGGCAGACCCCCACACGATCGACCTGAGCGTTCATGGCGGCCCATGGGTCGTGCACATCGTCCTTGACCTGGCCCAACGAAACGGCTTTTGCGTACCGGCGTCCGCGCCCGTCCCGCTCGTGCCTGAGGCAATCGACGCCGAGAGTGAGTTGGAGCGCGAGGCGCTCGCGGCCCTGCCTCTGGCGAAGACGGAATTGGCGGTGCGCCTGCTGTTGGCGCAATTTGTTGCCTGGGAGCAGTTGAAACACTCGCCGCCCGGCGCGGCGGAGCTTCGCCGCGTTTTGAGCGATCCCACACTCAGCCATCTGCTCCATCCGCCGACCGTGGCCATCGTCGGTGCGACAAACGTCGGGAAGTCGACCTTGGCCAATCAACTGTTCGCTCAGGAGCGGTCGATCACGGCCGACGTGCCGGGCACGACCCGAGACTGGGTCGGCGAGATCGCGAATGTCAACGGCCTGCCGGTGATGCTGCTGGACACGCCCGGGCTGCGCCGCGCGCCTGACGCCATCGAACGCGCGGCTATCGAGCGCAGCGTCCAGCAGATCGAGCGGGCCGAGCTCGTGGTGCTCGTGCTAGATGCCGCCCGGCCACTGGAACCAGAACAGGCGCCCCTGATCCGCGAATACCCCGCCGCGCTCAAGGTCGCAAACAAATCTGATTGCGCCCCGGCATGGGAGGTCGGAGATTTGGACGCAATTGCCACCGGCGCGACGTCCGGCCAGGGAGTGGACCGCCTTCGGCGGGCCATTGTCCGCCGCTTCTGCGGCACCGACGAGATCTCGCCCGACCGCGCTTATTGTTGGACATCACGCCAGCGCGCCATCATCCAGGGCGCGATCGCCGACCCTGCGGCACTCGATGCAATGTAGGGCGGGCAGTGCCCGCCGCGATTGGGTCTTCGGCGGGCAGTGCCCGCCCTACGCGCAGTTCATCATCCCCACGTCCACTTGAAGCGTGCGATGTCGTGATAGGTGACGAATAGGAACACGCCGGCCAGGAACGCCAGCCCGACGTATTGCGCGATGGTTTGCGTTCGGGCGGAGAGCGGTTTGCCCTGGATCTTTTCCAGGATGAGGAAGGTAAACAGTCCGCCGTCCACGATCGGGATCGGCAGGAAGTTCACCACGGCAAGGTTGGCGCTGATCATCGCCAGGAACCACAAGAGCCAGTCCCAGCCCCTGAACGCGAACTTGACGCCGCCGCGGAAGATGCCAATCGGCCCCATCAATTGGTCTGGGCTGACCGACCCGCCCGCCATGCGGCGGAGGGTTAGATAGAACTGGAGGATGAAATCACGCGTTTCGGTGACGCCCCAGTACGCCGCCTGCGCGGCGCCTGTGGCCTTTCGAATGATGTTGAATTCGGCCAGTAGCAGCGAGGGGGCAGACCGCCGGAGGCCCTTCACAACCGCGATCTGCGCCTCGTCCAGGACCAGCGTCTTGGCGCCTTTGGAGCCGTTCTTGTCGGTGAACTGGACGGGGACCGGCTTTCCAACCGCGGCGTCTCCAAGCGAGCGCTGCACGTCGAACCAGGTGCCAACCGGTTTTCCATCAACGGCGGTGATCGTCGCGCCTTCGGGGATCTGTGCCTTCTCCGCGGGGCTGTTCGGAACAGTGCCGGCAACGACCGGATGAAGGTCGTCATACATCAACCCGATCCCCAGGCCCCTTCGGTCCTTGTCGACCTTGGTGGAGGCCGACAGGTTGCCCAGCGGCAGCAGCTTTTCTTCCTTCCCATCCCTGCGGAGCACCGTCAACGTTACGGGTGCACCGCTTTGCCCGGCATCGTTCAGCCGCTTGCGAAGCGCCTCGCTCGTCGGGTTGGACTGGGTATCGGTGCGAACGGCAACCGCGACGATCACGTCACCGGGCCGCACCTTTCCGCGAACAGAGGAGTCCTCCAACACGTTGTTCACGGCCGCACGTGGGATCATCCCGGCGAAGTTGATGTCCGCCGCCCCGAATGGGTGATCGAAGTGGGGCTGCACCGATCGCTCGGGATAAACTTTACCGCTCTTGTCGTCTTTCACCGTCAGCCTGACCGGATGCCCATCGGGGCTCTGAAGGGCCTGATCGAGCTTCCAGAATTCGTCGGGGTTGACTGGCCTCCCGTCGATCGCCGCGATGGTTTCACCTGGCATCACCGCGTCGGAGCCCGGCAGCGCCAGATCCTTCCAGTCGGGGGCCAGCTCCCCGGCCTCCTTATCGCTCATTCCCGCCAGCTTCTGCGGTTGGCGGATGCCGATCGAGAGGAACCCCGTTCCCGCGTCCGGCTCAGGCGTGATCCGCAACTCTTCGGTGGTCCCATCGGCGTGCTGCACCCTGATCGGCAGTGGCGTGCCCTCTGGAGCCAGCGCGACATTTAAACCAATTTTGGTGAAATCTTCCTGGGGCTTACCCTCGAAATACAGAATCCTGTCGCCGACCCGGAGCGGCCTGAGTGTACCGTCGGGCGCGGTGGTCTTTTGCGCGGGCGATTCGCTCTGGATGCTGCCCACCCAGGCCGGCGGC
>Ga0073928_10004645_pt1 | contig 20085 bp, 21 predicted proteins | sample PaiPotPPA55metaG_FD_76969 | JGI IMG/M metagenome (GOLD analysis project Ga0073928, IMG submission 76969) | Iron sulfur acid spring bacterial and archeal communities from Banff, Canada, to study Microbial Dark Matter (Phase II) - Paint Pots PPA... ...
CGCCTCGCGCGGCTCGCGGACGTTGACATCCTTATCCACCACCACGAGCACCTTCGCCAACGACATGAGTCCCTGACCCCATAACGCGTGCATCACCTTGTCCGCCTGACCCGGATAGCTCTTGTCGATCGAGACGAACACGAGGTTGTGGAAGATGCCCTCGGCTGGCATGTGGTAATCGACGATCTCCGGAGTCGTGAGCTTGAGCAGCGGAAGGAAGATTCGCTCCGTAGCGTGGCCGAGGTAGTAGTCTTCCATCGGCGGCGGCCCGACGATCGTCGTCGCGTACACCGGCTCGGAGCGAGAAGTCACCGCGGTTACATGGACCGCCGGGTACAGGTCAGCCGCGGAGTAGAATCCCGTGTGGTCGCCGAACGGTCCCTCGGTAACGAGCGGCTCGCTCGGGTCGATGTAGCCCTCGATCACGAATTCCGCGTCGGCCGGCACCTCGAGATCGCAAGTAAGCGCGCGAGCGAGCCTTACCGGTTCTGAGCGAAGGAATCCGGCGAAAAGAAACTCGTCAACAGTTGGCGGAAGCGGCGCGGACGCGGCGTATACCGACGCGGGATCGGCGCCGACCGCTATGCACACCGGCATGCGTTCGCCGCGCTCGGCCATAGCGCGCCAGTGCGCCGCGCCTACCTTGTGGCGCTGCCAATGCATGGCCAGCGTGCGCGGCCCAATCACCTGCACGCGATACATGCCGACATTGCGTATGCCGCGAATCGGATCACGCGAGATCACCATTGGAAGCGTGATGTACGGGCCTCCATCGCCGGGCCAACACGTGATGATTGGCAGCCGCCCGAGGTCGACCTCTCCGTCTCGCCACACGCGCTCCTGACAGAGCGGACTGCCGCCCCGAAGGCGCGGCGGAAACTTTGCGATCTCTAACAGGCGAGGAAGCAGCGCGAGCTTGGCCAGAGCTCCGGATGGCACCTTCAGGTCAAGCAGTTGCGTGATCCGGGCGCCGACGGCGTCGAGATCGTCAACGCCTAGCGCCATCGCCATGCGGCGCAGCGATCCGAACAGGTTTATCGCGACTGGATAGGGAGAGCGCGTGCCATCGTCGAGAATCACGTGCTCGAACAACAAGGCGGCACCACCCCCCGGCTGCTTCATGACGCGATCGGCGATTTCGGAGAGCTCGAGCTTGGCCGCTACCGGCTGCGCAATGCGGGCCAGCTCGCCCGAGCGCTCCAGCGCCACCGCGAACTCAGAGATGGTGTCGAGCGCCATTGGAGCTATCGCTCGGCGACGTGCATGGTAGCAATACCAAGCGTGAGGCGGTCCCAGCGCACGTTTGCAAAGCCTGCCCGCGCAACTCTGTGCGCGAAGTCCGCCGGCTCCGGGAAGTTCGCGACAGATCGTGGCAGGTACCTGTAGGCTGTCCGCTGGCCACTTATGGCACCTCCAAGGGCCGGAAGAGCGTGGTGGAAGTAGGCGTGGTAGGCGGCCCGCACGATCGCAGACGGGGGCGTCGAGAACTCGAGCACCACGAAACGCGCGCCGGGCGCAAGCACGCGATGAATTTCGGCGAGTGCGGCATCCAAGTCGGCGACGTTGCGGATACCAAACGCCACGATCGCGCCCGCGGCCGCACCATTGGCCAGGGGCAACTCCATCGCGTCAGCGGCGACCGGTGCTACCACGTCCCGCGCCGCCTTGCCGATTCCCGCCTGTAGCATTGGCTCGGCGAAATCCGCGCCCATTACGAGACCGGCGAATCCCGGTTGCCGGGCAAGCATCGCCCCCGCGTCGAGGGTCCCGGCACAGAGATCGATATACAGACCGGTGGGCTTTCGAGGCCACTGGAGGGCGCGGATCGCACGCCGGCGCCACGACCGGTCGATGTTGAAGCTCAGGAGATGATTGAGCAGGTCGTAACGCGGAGCAATCTCGGAGAAAATGCGCCGAACGTATTGCTGCTTCTCCGCCCCGCCCGCGGCAGCCGAGTCGGCCGCCGCCGTTTCGGCGTCGACGATTAGCACGACGGGAAAGCTGGGCCTGGAACGGGCGCCAGGCAAACGCCAAACCTAGATTGTACCGCTTGCTCGAGCTCACCAACCTCCCCGACGCCGACGTCGTGGCGCTGGCCCAGCAGGGGCGCGAAGTGGCGTTCCGGGAGCTATTGCGACGCTACCAGCGGCCAGTGTTCTCGCTCGTGTACCGCATGGTACGCGATCGGGAGACCGCGGAGGAGCTGGCGCAGGATACATTCGTAAAAGTCCTTAGCCACATCGACCAATACTCGCCCGAGTTCAAGCTCTCGAGCTGGCTCTTCAAGATCGCGAACAACGTTGCCATTGATCACCTCAGGAAGGGCCGGCTTGCTACCGTCAGCATGTCGGGCAATCCCGAGGAGGGAAAATCCTTCGACGTCGCGGCGCACAGCCCATCCGCTCTGGACGCCCTCGAGGCTAGGGAGATCGGATCGTCGATCGAGCGTGCGATTGGGGCACTTCGGCCCGAGTATCGCGCATGTATTCTCATGCGACACGTAGAGGGTAGGTCGTACGAAGAGATTGCCGCCACCCTGGACCTTCCCATGGGGACCGTTAAGACCTACATCCACCGCGCTAGGAATGAGCTGCGTAAGCTGCTGGAGCCCGACCGGAAATCATGAAACTCGTTGGCACTCTTTATCGTAGAGGTCCATAAGCCCATGGACCGTCACCTCCTTCCCGAAGAGCTCGAGCAGCTGCTGGACGGCGACATCGGCGCCGACATCGTGCCGCTCGAAGCCCACGTGCGCGGGTGCAGCCGCTGCCAGGCAGAGCTGGACCAGGGCAGGCGCATAATCGAAGCCGTGGAACACGCTCCACCACTCGATCCGTCGCCGCTGTTCGCCATACACGTGATGACGCAAGTTCACGTGAGAGTGCCATGGCGGGTGAGCGCGCGCGACGCGATCGAGCGTTGGGCGGAACGGCTAACTCCTCGGTCGCGCCCAATGCGCGTGCTGGCCGGGGCGGGCGCTTTGGCTACCGCGACTGTACTGTCCGCCGGGTGCGCGTGGCTGCTCACGCACTTCAACGCCGCATTGTTCGTCGCACGGCTCGTGGCTACCCGGGTCGGTAGTAGCGCGGTTGTCGTCGGTCACGGCGTCGCCACAACGCTGCTCGGAGGCGCAGGGCCGCAAGCCGCGCTCGTGGCTCTTGTTGGGGCGCTGGTGGCCGCCGTGATCTTGCGGTCGGTCGTCGCGGTTGCTCGCCGGCAAAGGCCACTAGCGTGAGGCTGGCGCCCGGGATCGTTTCAGCGTTTTTTTTGTGCAGCGCGAGTTACACTGGCGCTGCGCACGCACAATCGCCGGACTCCTCGGCCGCTGCCAGCCTCGCCCAGGCGCGCTCGGCGCTCAAGATCGCGAAGCAACGGTTGGCCGCTTCCAGTGCGTCGGTCCGAAAAGCACGCGCCCTGGAACGAAAGCCTGATTCGCTCGACTTCGACTCGCTGCACATGCGAGCCGCGGTGCCCGCGATGCCAACTATGCCGCCAATGCCGCCAATGCCGCCAATGCCGCCGGGAGTGCCGGCACCGCCCGCGATGCCCGCCGGCCCCCAAACGCACCCGCAAGCCGGCACCAGTGCGCAGCGAGACGTGATTGAGACCGTGCGGAAGGACCCGGCCGCCCCGCAATTACCATCGGACGACAGCTTTGGTATCGGCTCGCGAACTATCGCGGCCGGCGCCACGGTTCGTGGGCCGGTCGCCGTCGTGGACGGCACGATCGACGTTCTTGGTACGATCGACGGGAACGCCGCCGCGATCAATGGCGACATCGTCGTGCATCAGGGCGGCCACGTCCGCGGGGATGCATTCACGGCGCACGGGAAAGTGCGCCTCGAAGGCGGAACGGTAGACGGTGAGATTCGCTCTCTGTCCGGCACCGTCGGCGTAACGGCAGGACACGTCGCCTCGCACGGACCACACGGACGTTACGCCACTGGTGGCGCCGGACGATACTCAGCCTGGCGGGCGTTCAAGCTTGCCATCGCTTGGACGGCGCTGTGCCTCATAATTGGCATCGGCGTGCTGACCTTCGCCGAGGATCCGCTAGGGAACGTCACCCAAGCGCTCGCCGATCATTTCGGTCGCTCGCTTTGGTACGGCCTGCTCGGCCAGCTGGCCTTTGGCCCTGCGCTCCTGGCCGTCGTCGTCGCCCTTGCGATCACGGTCATCGGCATTGTGGTTGCGCCATTCGCCGCGCTTGGCGCTGTGGTCCTTGCCATCGGCGTAATCGCGCTAGGGTTCATTGCCGTAGCAGAGACCACTGGCCGAGCGCTCGTGCGCTCGCGCACCCAGGCAATGCTGACCCCCCGCGGCGCGCAGTTGCGGGCGTTGGTGACTGGCGTCAGCGCTTTTGGGCTGATGTGGGTCGTAGCCGCATGCGTATCGGAGAATTCCGGAGCCGGCCTTGCGATACGCGGGATCGTGGCGATCATCACCATTGTGGCCGTTACCGCGGGTGTGGGCGCGGTCATCGTGTGGCGTCTTGAAGTTCGCCGGATTGCCCGAGGGCTATTGCCGGCATCGAGCCCGCACTCAATCGACGACACGAGTTGGCAGACACCGACACCCGTGTCCGGAGTAGCCGCAGCTCGCAGACCTACCCCGCCCCGGCCACCCGGGAGCGTCACATGACTCGCCCGCTCGCAATCACGGCGTGGATGTGCGCCACGCTCATTGCGCTCATCTCGCATCCCGCGCTCGCTCAGAACGAAGGCGCCGATTCGAGCAAGGATGGCGGCGGCGAGCGAGTGCTCGACGTGATGCGCCAACAGCACGATTCGGTGCCACTGAACGTTCATGTCGGTTATGGCGGCGGCGAGCTGATGGTGCGGCCCGCGCCCGTTGGTGTCCTCTTCGCGGCGCACTGCGTGTACGGCGATGAGTCCGATGTGCCCAAGATCTCGTTCGACCCGGGAGCACATCGGCTCAACATCGGCGGCGAGGGTGGTAATGGAAACGTATCGATCCACATGCGCACGGCCAGTTTCTCGGGATCTGCCAATAGCGGCGATATGCGGCTTGAGCTTTCGCCTTATGTGCCGCTCGATCTCAAGCTCGAATTCGGAGCGGCTGAGGCAACCCTGCAACTCGGAGGGCTCGCAATCCGCCAGCTGGAGGTTGCGACCGGCGCCAGCAGCACGATGCTCCGCTTCGATTCGCCCAACGAAATGGCGATGCAGAATCTGTCGTTACACCTGGGCGCCGCCAGTTTCCGCGCTACCGGCCTCGCGAACGCACGCGCGCGGGAGATCGAGGTCAACGCCGGCGCGGGCTCGGCCGATCTCGATTTCGGCGGCCGATGGACCGATGACATTAGGCTGGATCTCTCGGCTGCAGTTGGCGCGATTCACGTCCACGTTCCCGCGGATGTCGCCGTGATATCCGACGTCAAGGCCGTGCTGGGGGACGTGGACAGCGACGTCGCCCACAACCCCGCGAACGCCGCGCATCATCTCGCAATCTACGGAAAGGCAACCATGGGATCGATAGAAGTCGATCGTTCGGTGGGCGGATCAGACTAGCGGCGGCGCAAGTGGTCCTTGATTTGCGGATGCGCGTGCGGCGGGCAACGATGCGCTGCCCGTGCTGGCGCGAATGGACGGACCACTTCATCGGAGTACATAATGGCGGCAACCAAACGGTCGAGACGGAAGGGCACGCGTAGGTATGGCCCGGCCGCGAGCAAGAGCGTGGAGAGCGCGATGCACCGCGAGAAGCGGGGGACGCTGAAGTCCGGTCGCGGCGGTAAAGGCGGCACCGTGAAGAGTCGCAAGCAGGCGATTGCGATCGGACTCTCCGAAGCTCGGAAGAAGGGAGCGAAGGTCCCCGCCCGCAAGCGCTAGGCAGCTGAGCCGAGATCGGCGCGGAGGGGCGCGCCGACTCATCGCCGCGAGGCCCTTACTCGGTCGTCGGGCGAAAGAGCACCGACGTGCCCCTTCCAATGCCGAGCGTTCGGGCAGCGTGGCCGTCCCGCTGCGCGATTTCCAGTAGTCCAGAAGAACCGCAAAGGGCAACCACCGCCCCGGGCGGCGCGTCGGCGTATGTGCGCACAAGCGTAAGGACCTCGCCGGCCACTTCTACCGTGCCATCACGCAGCGCGAGAAAATTGGTGATCGCGTTTCCGAATCGATCGACCGCGATTACCTCGCCCCGAAGTGTGCCATCCCGCCATCGTTCTGGCTCAGGCGTCCGATGGATCACCGGCGAAGCGTACGCTGTGCCCAAGCTTTCCACGTCGGCTCCGAGCGCAAGGGCGGCCGCTGCCGGCGCGAATACATCTCGGGCGTGGAATGTCGGCGCCGCGGTTGGTGGTATCGGCAGCGCAACCACGCGCGCGTCCGGCGCTAAGAGCGCCGGCGAGAGCACACCGTTGTCGGGCCCCACGAGGCTGCGACCAGCTGCCGCCACCGCGAGGGCGGCCCGCGCAGCACCTACCCCGGGATCGACAACAGCCAGATGGACCGTTTGCTCGGGAAAGCGGCGCCAGTACCGGGCGAGGGCAAGCCGGCCGCTCTCCACATCTTGGGGAGGAATGTCGTGCGTTACATCGACGATGTAGGCACCGGGTGCCGCGGTTAAAATCGCGCCTTTGACCTCGCCGACGTAAGCGTCGGCGGTGCCAAAATCGGTGAGCAGCGTGACGAGCGCCGGCGTCACGGCGCGCGCTCAGGGCGCGGCGCCCCGCGCTGCCCTAAGTGGTTATGCGGGCACGTACGCCCGCACCGACTCGGCGACCTTGTCCGCCAATTCGAACAGCGCGCGCGCGGCCGGGGACTCGGGGTGCGCGATCACGATTGGCCGGCCCTTGTCCCCGCCACCCACGATTCGCGGATCGAGCGGCACGTGCGCCAGCACTGGCAGCTTCACCTCGCTCGCAAGCCGGTTCCCACCACCTTCCCCGAAAATTTGTGATTCCGCGCCACAGTGCGGACACTCGTAGTGGCTCATGTTCTCCACGATACCCAGCACGGGGACGTTGACGCGCTGGAACATCTTTACCCCACGCAGAGCATCGCCCGTTGCCACGTCTTGGGGCGTGGTCACGATGACCGCTCCGTGGACGTGCGTGGATTGCACGAGTGACAGCTGCGCGTCCCCGGTCCCGGGTGGCATGTCGACGACCAGGTAGTCGAGCTGCCCCCATGCGACGTCAGACAAGAACTGCACGATGATCTTCATGACGATCGGACCCCGCCAAATCGCGGGCTGGTCGCGCTCGATCAGGAAGCCAAGGCTGATCACCTTCACACCATGAGCCTCTAGCGGAATGATCTTGCCGGCAGCAACCGGCGGGGGCGTGTTTACTCCCATCATCCGCGGCAGATTCGGGCCGTAGATATCTGCGTCCATGAGTCCGACCCTGGCGCCCCGCTTCGCCAGAGCAATGGCGAGATTCGCTGCGATGGTGGATTTTCCCACTCCGCCCTTCCCGCTCGACACTGCGACAACTCGCCCAAGCGCTGGGTAAGCCACCGGCGTCGGCGCCGGAGGCACAGGCCGCGTCGCGGATTTGGGCCCCGCGTCGATCACGGGGAGGCGGCGTCGAGGCGGGTTCTCAGGCACTCGCGGTCGTCTCGGCCTGCACAGCACGGATCTCGGGGACCCGCTGCTTGAGGTGAGCCTCGATCCCTCGCAACAGCGACACCGCCGACATGTCGCAGTCCGGGCAGTCGCCAGCCAGCCGCAGCGTGACGAGGCCGCTCTCCGCCTCGAACGCAATCAGCTCGACGTCAGAGCTTCCGAGACGCACGAGCGGCAGCAGGCCCACGATTGCCTCGCGGATGCGGCTTTCGATCTCCAGCTTTCTCGACTGTGCCATCTAGCGCAATCTAGGCCCGTCTCACGGCCCCGCCTACCGTCTGGGCGACGGCTGTGGCTTTTGGGCCGCCACGAAAGCGCGCGCCGCTGCGACGAGCCGCTCGCGAACTTCGTCAAGCGTACCTTCGATCAGCGCTCCAGCCGCCTTGGCGTGACCGCCGCCGCCAAACTGTCGCGCGAACCGGTTCACGTCGACATCGCCGGTGCTCCGAAACGACACTTTGACCTTGCCATGTCCCAGGTCGCGGAAGAACATCGCCAGCTTGGTACCGAGAATCGACCGTGGATGCTCGACGATTCCATCGAGGTCTTCAGACTTGAGGCCGTGTCGCTCGATCGACCCGGCGGGCAGTGATATCCAGGCAATTCCGTACGCCGCATCGACCTCTAGGGTATCCAACGCCTCGCGTAGCAACGTCAGGCGGCCAAGCGGCACCGACGCGTACACTCGCCGATACATCGACTCAGGATCGACTCCCACACTAAGCAGATACGCCGCGATCGCGTGGCAGCGCGGCGACGTGTTGCTGTATCGGAAGCCCCCGGTGTCCGTCAGCAGGGCCGTGTACAGAGCGGTTGCGGCCGGCAGGTCAATTGTCCAACCCAAACGCATCGCAATGTCGAAGACGAGCTCGCCCGTGGCGCACGCTGATGTATCGGACAGAACGATCGCGCCCGGCGGCTCATCGCCCGCGATGTGGTGGTCGATCACGACCTTTGGGACGGCCAGAGCACGGACCGCGTCGGCGAGCACGCCAAGCCGCCTGACGTCGCTGATGTCCAGAACCGCCAGTACATCGATCCCCGCTAGGGCTGAGGCGCCCCCACTACTCTTGTCAACCAGCTCGGGCCCACGCACGAAGTCGAACGCGGAAGGCCATGGCGTCGGATTTACGATGCGCGGACGCAGACCGGCCGCCGTTAGCAAGCGCGAAAACGCGGCCTCCGAGCCGCAGCCGTCACCGTCGGCGTTGATATGCGTGGAGAGCGCAATGCTCCGCCCTGGTATTAAGACCTGCGCGATCCGATCGATCCCCTCTGCTCGCGCCGGCGGAACCGCCAGGGGATCTATGGCGCTGCTTACCGCGGGCCTCGCATGCACCAGGTCAGTCTGCGGCAGCGAGCCCTATCGCTGGAACCTCGTCCCTCAACTTTGAGTGGGATCGGCTATACAGGAAATACACGACCAGGCCGATTGCCATCCAGATAATGAGCCGGATCCACGTACGGCCGGGCAGGCTCGCCATGAGGCCAAGACAGATCAGTATTCCGAGGATAGGAACGACCGGAACGAAGGGTGTGCGAAAAGGCCGCGGGAGATCGGGGCGACGCACCCGCAAGACAATGACGCCCGCGCACACGAGCACGAAGGCCAGGAGAGTCCCGATCGACACGAGCTCGCCCAAGATGCCAATTGGGAAAATGGCAGAAATCACGGCCGCCGCGGTTCCGGTGACGATCGTCGTCACGTATGGTGTTCTGAATCGCGGGTGGACGCGGCCGAACGCTGCGGGGAGAAGACCGTCGCGCGCCATCGAGTAGAACACCCGTGACTGGCCGAGGAGCATGACGAGCACGACAGATGCCAGCCCCGCGATTGCGCCGATGTTGGTGAACATTCTCAACCAGGCCAGCTGAGGAATCTGCTCGAGCGCATATGCCACCGGGTGTGGCACTCCGAGCTGACGGTATGGCGCAAGGCCGGTGAGGACGAGCGACATGAGCACGTAGAGCACGGTGCAGATCACGAGGGAGCCAAGCATGCCAATGGGTAGGTCGCGCTGGGGGTTCTTTGCCTCCTGCGCCGCGGTAGATACGGCGTCGAACCCGATGTAGGCAAAGAAGACAACGGCCGCGCCACGAGCCACACCACTCCATCCGAAGTGCCCGAACTCCCCGGTGTTCTTCGCGATGAACGGGTGCCAGTTCGCCGGATTGACATACATAAAGCCGAATCCGATCACCAGGAGCACGATCGCAACCTTGACGAACACGATCACGTTGTTGAATCGCGCAGACTCCTTGATTCCGATCACCAGAAGCGTCGTGACGAACATGACCAGCAGGAACGCCGGCAGGTTGACGATTCCGCCCGGCACGCGATCGAAGTGCGCGGCTGCCTCGTTCCACGCCAAGGGTGCCTGCGTGAACGCGGCTGGAAGATGCACACCCGTTTCGCGCATCAGGTCATTGAAGTAGCCAGACCATCCGACTCCGACCGTCGATGCTCCGAACAGGTACTCGAGCATGAGATCCCAGCCGATAATCCAGGCAACCAACTCGCCGAGCGTGGCGTACGCATACGTGTAGGCGCTGCCGGCGATCGGCACGATCGACGCAAACTCGGCGTAGCACAACCCGGCCAACAGGCAACCCACGAACGCGAAGGTGAACGAGAACACGACGCCATTGCCGGCGTTGGATGCCGCAGCCTGCCCCGTCAGCACGAAGATTCCCGCGCCAATGATCGCGCCAATCCCGAGCATCACGAGATTGGTCGCCGTCAGTACGCGCTTGAGGCTCCTCGTCCCTTCCGTCGTGGCCTCGGCCTGAAGAACGGAAATGCTCTTGGTGTCGCCTAGGCCCATCACTGCCACTCCGGTCGGCTAATTATTGAGGCGTTGCGGCGGCTCACGCCAAGCGGCCCCGAGTCGCCGGCGCCGCGAAGGTGCCGCCCCCGTAACTGCTTGTCAAGCCGAATAGTTGGGGGCTTCGCGCGTAATCGTGACGTCGTGCGGATGAGACTCCCGAAGCCCGGCCGAGGTAATTCGGATGAATTGGCTGTCCGCGCGCAGCGCTTCGATTGTGGCGCATCCAACGTAACCCATCCCGCTGCGGAGCCCGCCAACCATTTGGTAAAGCACGTCGGCGACCGGTCCCTTGTAGGGAACGCGGCCTTCGATCCCCTCGGGAACAAACTTACGCGGCGACATCTCCCCCTCCTGGAAGTAGCGGTCAGCGCTCCCGTCCTGCATCGCGCCAATGCTGCCCATCCCACGGATCACTTTGAACCGTCGGCCTTCCAGGAGGAGCGATTCCCCGGGGCTTTCCTCCGAACCGGCCAGCATCGAGCCCATCATGACGCTCGACGCACCGGCCGCGAGAGCCTTGACCACATCGCCCGAGTATTTGATGCCGCCGTCCGCTATGACCGGCACGTCCCCGGCACCGGCGACTGCCTCGAGAATCGCCGTAAGCTGTGGGACACCGACACCAGTCACCACTCGCGTCGTGCAAATCGACCCGGGTCCCACGCCAACTTTGACGGCGTCGACCCCGCGCTCCACCAGCGCGGCGGCACCGGAGCGCGTGGCAATGTTCCCAGCAACGAGCTGCACATCCGGAAACCCTTCGCGCACCTCGCTCGCCACCCTGAGCACGCCTTCGCTGTGCCCGTGCGCCGTGTCTACCACCAACACGTCCACACCCGCGTCGACCAGCGCGCGGGCCCGGTCCATGTAGTCGCCGCCAGCGCCCACGGCTGCCGCCACGCGCAGGCGGCCATGCCGATCTTTGTTGGCATAGGGAAACTGCCGTCGCTTGTGGATGTCCTTTACGGTGATCAGCCCCTGGAGTCTTCCCTCCGCGTCGACCACGGGGAGCTTCTCAATGCGCCGTTCGCCGAGAATGCGCTCCGCCTCGTCGAGAGTCGTTCCGACGGGGGCTGTCACAAGCCCGCGAGCCGTCATGACTTCGCGCACGGGACGCTCGAGGTTGCCCTCGAACTGGAGATCGCGATTCGTGATGATCCCGACGAGCGTTCCCTCAGAGTCGATGATGGGCACGCCCGAGATCTTGAACCGCTTCATGAGCCCGACGGCTTCCCGGAGCCTTGCCTCGGCGGTAAGCGTGATCGGATTCAGGATCATGCCGCTCTCGGAGCGCTTGACCTGGTCCACCTCCGTAGCCTGCCGCTCGATCGACATGTTCTTGTGCAGCACGCCGATCCCACCCGCACGTGCCATGGCGATCGCCATGCCGCTCTCCGTCACCGTATCCATCGCCGCCGACACTAGCGGGATGTTGAGCGCGAGCCCGCGCGTGAATCGGGTGGCGGTGTCGACGTCGCGCGGATGCACGAGCGAATGGCGCGGGACGAGCAGAACATCGTCGAACGTCAGCGCTACGTCGGGATCGATCCGGTTTTCACTTGGCCCAGTGCCGTTGGGCGACGCGGCGTCGCGCCGTCTGGAGGACCTGCGCGAGGATTGAACGCTTCGAGATATGGGCGCCATGGTATAACGTATGGCCACTCTGTACGCGGGGCAACCGCTGAGCGGCCGGTCGGGCTGGCTGCCTCGCTAGTCCCGCGACGACAGTCGACTAATGCGACGCAGCCGTCGCCGAATTCTTCCCGGAAGAAACAACGCGGCGGCCGCAAGGGCTTGCCCGACGTTCAGCTCGGAGATTTCCTTTGGATCGCCCGGCCAATGCTCCTCGATCACATCCTCCGGCGTGTTGGCAATCAGTCTCTGCAAGGCAAGCGTCACGATGAAGAGGTCGTCGATCTCACCGATGATCGGGATGAAGTCGGGGATGATGCCAAAGGGCGACACGACATACGCGATCGCCGCGGCGACAATGAGCTTGTTCGTTCCCGAGACGCGCTGATCGAGCAGCAGGCCTACCAAGAGACGTACATAGCTCGGCACTAGGCGAAGTTGATGCAGCACATCGCCGGCGATGTCGAGGCCCGATTGTTTGCGCCGCGGGCCTATTCGGCCGGCATCGCGCGCTCTCGCGCCGCTAGCGCGCGCGGATGGACGCGGGCCAGCGCGCCCCGGTGGACGCGCCGCGGAGCGCGAGGCCGCACGGTCGGGCGTGCGCGGACTCATGACAGCTTCTTGCGAGCGGACACCGGCGTCGCGTGCCCGCGCCGCCGCCTCGCCGGCTCTTCGTTGGCCCAGCGCGCCGGGTCGCCTCGTACATCCACGTGAAGAAACGGACCGTGCATCCGCGTCCCGCGATAAACGCCGGCACCGCCGACGAGCTCCGGATGCGCAGCCTCCACGCGCTCGACCGAGGCGAGCAGCACACGCGCGTCGCGCGAGTCGATACGTCCGTCGCCATTCAGATCATCCATTATGCCGTCGCCGTCGTTGTCGACGTAGATGTCAGCCGCATCGCCAAACTGATGCCGGCTGTCACGTGCACGACCCCCGTGATGCCCGACTCCGAGCGAATTGTACTCCGGTGTTCGGAACCCGGACATGATGGCCAGATGCGCGTTTGGATGACCGTGAGCTGCCAAGTCGTCGATGATGAGCTCGAGCTTGTCCACGAGCGCTTCACTCAACACCATGTATTTTGGCCAGATGCCTTCCTGGTCATGCGTGAGAAAGTCGCGCAGCGTGAAGTGCTCTGACACAGGCGTGTACTGGTTCTCCGGCGTAACGACGATAAATCCGTCCGGGTTCTCGTATGCCTCGGTGCGTAGCCCGCGTCGCTCACCAGGCCACCAACCTAGCCGATAGCCGCCCACTCGACCACGCGCTTTGCTCTTGAATGGCAGAAGCGTGATCACGGAAAAGGGCGTGCCCAGGGCCGTGTCGCCGAGCGGGTACACACCGGGCCTGCGAACGGCCGAGTCACCGAAATACCGAAGCAGGAGCGGAATGGCCAGCACGTTTCGCTCTTCGCTGACGAAGCAAGCACGCAGCTTGCCGCTGGAGCCGAGCAACCACTCGGGCCGGTAGGTCGGGGCCGCTGGCGCCACTGATCGGGTCGTCGCTGCGTCCGAGTCGCCTCGGGAAGGGGCCGCCGATATCCGCCCCGCGCCTCCCGTGTCTACCGTCAACACCGCCGCCAATTGGGCGACGAGTATCGCGTGAACGGCCATTAGTGCATCCCCCTCGGCTCCTGCCTATCGGACGACCGCCCCCTGATTGGAGATATAGCCGCTCTACATTCGCTCTGCACGACCACGACCGGCCGTATCAGTATATGTAAACAGTCGTGCCAATCGGTACCATACGGTAAAGGGTCTCGATGTCCTCGTTGCGCAGCCGCACGCAGCCGTGGCTCGCCGAATGTCCGATCGACCACGGCTCGTCAGTGCCGTGAAGGCCGTAGCCGTCCCCCAGATACAGCCGGTTCACGCCTAACGTCCCGACGTACTTCCGCTGGTTCGTGCCGAACGGCGGAACGATGAGGTTGCCGTTGGCCACGATTTCATGTCCCTCCTTGACCTCGAACGGCTCTTCCCGCCCATCGAGGTATCTCGTCACGACGTTGCTGCCGTCCACGAGAATCTTGGAGCCGCCCGGCAGCATGACGGACTGATTTCGCGCCAGGCGGATGATGCCAAGCTTCTGTTTCTGCGCGATCTCGACGTAATGCCAGTCGGGCGGTGCCCAGATTGGGTCGGTCTCTTTGCTCTCGACCACGAGGCGCCCGCGCGGAGTCTCGAACTTCCAGTGATCCTGGCCGCTGTCCTCGGGCACCAGCTCCTTCCCACTGCCGGTCGCGACTCGCGTTGTGTACAGAGTTTGGTCGCCCCGCTTGTACCACAGCCGGTTGTCGTTGATGCTGACAACGACGTAGGGCTTTGTCCCGGGGACCACCGTGTCCACGGCGAGCTTCCGAGCAAGGGTGTCGCGTTCCGCGCCAACGCCGCGCTCGACATCGTGCAGTACTTCCAGGTTGCCGTTGAATCCCATGCGCATGACGTCGCGCCGGAAGCGCTCCCGCATGGTGTCCGCGAACAACCGAGCCGTGCCCGCCGCGGCGAGCAGCACGGCCGCGGCCAGGCCCCACGCGATGCGCTTGTGTATCACGCCGCCGCTCAATACAGGTACACGTTCATTCCCGGCGTCAGCACGGGAAGAATGGCCTTGAGGTCCGCTGCTCGTGCCCGGACGTTGCCAGGGCTCACACCCGCACGATCATTGAGCCAGTCGCCGTGGGCGTCAGCATAGATCTCGGTACCGCCGCTGAGCGTGATAGTGTCGGCAGCGATGGCCGCGATGGTGCGTGTCCCACGAGGCGCTGCTACTCGCACGGTATCTGGCGGCTTGCCGACTAGGCGATCCGGCCCCACGCGCACTGGCATCGACCGCAGTAGCGCCCGCTCCTGCGACAGGTACATAACCCCGCTGTCGACCGCGACTGCCAGATGGAGAGCCCGGTCTCCCTGCTCCTGCCGGCGAATGAGCGCAACCATGACCTTGAGGCGATCCTTGTTGGCCGCGAACTCCAGATCCGCCTTACGCTGTTCCACCGAGGTCATGCCGCCCCGCAGGCGGCTTATCTCGCGCTCGTAGCCAATACGCTTGGCGAAGAGCCAGCCATCGGCCGTCAACAGTCCCGCCAACGCAACCGCCAGCGAGACGATGAGCCACGTGCGCCACATCACCGGCGCGCGAGACTCACGGCGTCGAGTATCGGGACTCCGACCGGTTCGCTGCGGCCGGTACGCACGGTAGCGACGAGGACCATCGGCACGGGCGCCGCCGCAGCCGCGATGCGTGCAGTCTCAAGAAGCGATGGTGGAATAGCGACGTACAGCACCGCGTTCTCGGAGCCGGGCCCGGTTGCCAAGAGATACGGCTCCTCTGGCGCCAGGCCTTGACGCAAGGGGTCCGCCGTCTGCAGCGCGAATACGCGCACATTCCACTGAACGGTCTTGCCTTGCGTACCTGTTGGATCTGCGCGAAGAGCAGCGGCCGTAAGGAGCGCGGGGACGGCGGGCGACTGGGTTGTGCTACCCGCGGCTGCCGGAGTCACGCAGACGGGAGGGTTTGCTTGTGTCGTAGCCAGAGTCGCGTGAGCTGTCTGCCTGTGAACGACGCGCTTCTTCGACACAGCGTGCTGTGCCCGCGCGGGCATCGATATCAGCATACCGCTCGTCGCCATGGTTGCCAGGACAACTGCCAATTTCACGGGCGATGTCATTGCGCGTGCGGGGCCCAGTACCCTCGATTGAATTCTGGATGGGTGGTGCGTCGACCCGTACATTTGCAAAGATGGCCGCATTGGCACAGCGACCGGTAGTCCTGGTCGTCCTCGACGGCTGGGGGTACCGGCCCGGGCGCGAGGGAAACGCCATCGCGCTCGCTAACACACCGACATGGAACGCTGTTTGGTCGCGACCTTCTCGTACGCTTCTCGCTGCGTCCGGTCTGAGGGTCGGACTGCCTGAAGGCCAGATGGGCAACAGCGAGGTCGGCCATCTGAACCTCGGCGCTGGACGCGTGGTCGCTCAAGACCTGGTTCGCATAGATACTGCGATCGAGGACGGCTCGTTCGCGCGCAATGCAGCTCTCGCGAGCGCATGCCGCAGGGTCAGACAGTCCGGCGGCACGCTTCACCTCGTGGGCCTAATCGGCAACGGTGGCGTCCACGCCTTCGATCGCCACCTGCTCGCCCTCGTAGACCTCGCTTCCGCGCAGCGTGTTCCTCGCACCGCGATTCACGCGATGCTCGACGGCCGCGACACGCTTCCCCGCTCCGGTCTGGAATTCATGGAGCGGCTCATGCGGCAAGTGGACGGCCGGGCGCGCATCGCAAGCGTGGGCGGCCGTTACTATGGCATGGACCGCGATAGGCGGTGGGCGCGCACCGAACCGTACTACCGCGCGGCCGTGGACGGGTCAGGTCCGGCGGGGACGGACCCGCTGGCGGTAATTCGCTCGGCGTACGACCGTGACCAGAGTGACGAGTTCATTACCCCGGCGGTGATCGTCGAAGACGGCAAGCCGGTCGGAGCGATGCACGACGGCGACGCGGTCATCTGCTTCAATTTTCGGTCCGACCGCATGCGCCAGCTCACGCGCGCGCTCACGGAACCTGGCTTCCACCATTTCGATGTCTCGAACCGCCCCGCCCTGCACGTCGTCACCATGACATCCTACGGACAGCAGTTCGCGCTCAGCGTCGCTTTCCCGCCGCTCTCGATGGCCCGCATCGTCGCTGAAGCGCTTGTCGAGCATGGCATGACGACGTTCCGAACCGCGGAAACGGAGAAGTACCCGCACGTAACGTATTTTTTCAACGGCGGCGAGGAGACACCATATCCGGGCGAAGAGCGCATTCTCGTGCCAAGCCAGAAGGTCGCGACGTATGACCTGATGCCGGAGATGAGCGCGCCCGGCGTGACCGAGGTCTTGAGCCGCGCAATCGAAGCGCGCAACCACGATTTCATCCTGTGCAACTATGCGAATGGCGACATGGTCGGACACAGCGGGTCGCTGCCAGCGACCATCCGCGCTGTCGAGACCGTGGACGCGTGTCTCGCGCGCGTCCTTGCTTCGGTTTCCCGCGCGAAAGCCCGCGTTCTCATCACGGCTGATCACGGCAACTGCGAGCTCATGATTGACCCCGCCACCGGCGGCCCGCACACGGCGCACACTACCAATCCAGTACCATTCGTCATGATCGATGGCGATCAGCAGCATCCGCTGCGTTCAGGCGGCGCGCTTTGCGACGTGGGCCCGACAGTGCTTTCCATGCTGGGCGTCGAGGTGCCGGAGGAGATGACCGGCGTCGATCTGCGGCAGGTCGACTAGACAGTGCGCCATGTCCTCGCTGTTCTTGCGCTCACTCTCGGCGCGGCGCCGTTGCTCGCCCAGGCGCAGGTCGGCCATCCACCCGACAAGAGTCCGTACCGCGACATTGATAGACACTCGGACATCTACCTGCTGACCGGCTATTGGTCCTCTGCGCGGGACTACGCGGGCGTTGGGCCGCACAGCGGGCCTCTGCTTGGCGTGCGCTACGATCTGCTTCTCGCCAATACGCCGCTCTTTTTCGTGGCCCGCGCGACGCATGTCTTCACCGACCGCACTCTCCTCAACCCGTTCTTGCCAACGGCCGAGCGGACTACGTCCTTTCCTTCCAACCCCGTTCCCGCCTCGATCAACATCGCGGACATCGGCTTGGGAGCGCAGCTCACCGGGCAGAAGACATTTCACGGCTTCATCCCGGTCATCAACATCGGCGCAGGCGCCGTGTCCGACTTGGGCGGGAGCGGCGGCCCCGGCCACTACCATTTGGGCACACAGCCGGCCGCGACTTGGGGAGGCGGCCTGCGGTGGGTACCCGGTGGCCGACTAACATTGCGTGCTGACGCGAGCGTGTACCTGTACCCACACCGGTATCCGTCGACATACAAGACGATCTCGGGCGATGGCACATCGGTGATCCCGCCATCCCATTCGCTCGTTGCCTGGCGCAACAATGGTGCGTTCACGTTCGGCGCATGGTACGCCTTCTTCCGATAAAGGTCGATGCCAGCCGCGTCGCTTACTCGTCGGGTCATCTTCGCTGCGGCGCACAGGTATCGGAAGCCGGAATGGGATGACGCACGCAACGCCGCAACGTTCGGCTCGTGCGCACGGCCCAATTACCACGGCCATACATACACGTGCGATGTGACCGTGGGCGGCTCGATCGATGAGACCACCGGGATGATCGTCGACCTAGCGGTGCTCGATCGCATTCTCGCCGCCGAAGTGCGCGACCGCTTCGATCACCGAAACATCAACCTCGATGTCCCCGAGTTCGGCGACGGCAAGCTCATTCCGACGGGCGAGAATCTGGCCCGCTACGTCGCCCAGCGCGTCCAGGCAGCCTTGGTGCGCGAGCGCGGAGGACGCACGGACGTCAAGGTGATCGAGGTGCGCGTCGCCGAAGACCCAACACTATCCGCCACGTACCGCCCGTAACCGTAGGGGCGGCATTCATGCCGCCCCTAGGTGGGAATAACCGGCACGCCACTGTGCGGCGTGCGGAACGCGTAGTCCACGGTCACGACTAGGCGCTCTTCGTCCACTCTCGCCGCCACTCGGCGCGTGCAACCCGGGCAGCGAGCAAGCTGAATTGGCGCTTCGGTGCGCTTGCCGATAGGGGTACGGCACACTGGGCAATGAATCGTCGCGGTCACGAGCGCCGCGGACATCACCGGCAGCGGCGCCGCTGGCTCGGCGGAGCCGTCACGCGCTCGAACGAGTCGCGGGCCCGTGCCGTCGCCCAGCCGAGCGGCGGCGGTCGCCAGGAAGAACTCGCGCTCGGCGGATGTCATCGCGGCGAGCTGCGCAGGGGAGACGAGTCCTTTCTGCACCACCGTGCGAGCCACGGGAGATGCGGGATGGCTGGGGCCCATCGATCTCTTGGCCTCGACTCGCGGGGACAACTGCGTGCGCAAATCTCGGCCGGCACGACGGATCAATGCGCCGCCGCCGAGGATCACGGCCAGTGCGGCGACATCGATCAACATCTCCGCCGGCATCGCAATCATGATTACAACGCGAAATTCGAGCTCGTCATCGCGTCGGCAGTCAGCAACAGCGCGTTGAGAACATCGCCTGGCTCCGATCGTGGGCGGTCACCGGGAACGACGAGCAACGCATTGGCGTGTGACATGGACGTTAGGATGCCGGATCCTTGGGGCCCCGTGAGCCGGGCCGACAGCGTCCCATCCGTCTGCGGCGTGACGATTGCCCGCAGGAAATGTGTGAGCTTCGCCGCGATAACGATCGGCTCCTCCAGCACCACGGGAACCGGACGCCGGAAAGGGCGGCGGTGCCCGAGCATGCGCCGCAACGCGGGCCGGACGAACAGCTCGAATGTCACCATGGCCGATACCGGATTACCCGGCAAGCCTACCCACGGCGTGCCTCCGAGCGTGCCGTAGCCGAGCGGTGCGCCGGGACGCATGCTCACGCGCCAGAACTTCATGTCCGCCCCGAGCGACGCGAGCGCTTCCCGCGTGTAGTCGAACTCCCCGACCGAGATTCCACCCGCGGTCACGATAAGGTCGCACCCGGCCGAGCGACGCAGCAGGTCTTCAATGTCCACGCGCTTGTCGGCCGCCAAGCCCGCGTTGACGGGCTCTCCGCCTGCGGTGCGCACCAGCGCGTGTAGAGTGTACGTGTTCGACGACACGATCTTGCGCCCCGAGAAGGCTTCAGTGAACCGATCCAGATCGACCAGCTCATCCCCTGCGGCGACGATCGCCACCCGTGGACGCCGATGCACGTCGACGACGGCGGCGCCAACCGACGCCAGAACGCCGATCTGGGCGGCGCCGATCGCTGTCTCAGCGGCGAGGACGGTGTCCCCTGCCTGTATGTCTTCGCCACGCGCACGCACGTTGCGATGCGCGTCGCGCTTGTCGCGTATCTCCACCTGCACCGCGCCGCCATCGGTATCCTCTACTCGCACGACGGTGTCAGCGCCGCGCGGGATGGGCGCACCGGTCATGATTCGGATTGCCTCGCCATAGCCGACATCGCGCGCCGCGAAACCGCCGGCCGCCAC
>Ga0073928_10004646_pt1 | contig 20073 bp, 19 predicted proteins | sample PaiPotPPA55metaG_FD_76969 | JGI IMG/M metagenome (GOLD analysis project Ga0073928, IMG submission 76969) | Iron sulfur acid spring bacterial and archeal communities from Banff, Canada, to study Microbial Dark Matter (Phase II) - Paint Pots PPA... ...
GATTGTGGCTGATGGCTATAAGTCGTTGAATGACGGCCAAGCGGTTGAATTCGAGGTTACCAAGGGACCAAAGGGCCTGCAGGCCTCCAACGTCCAGCCCCTCTAACCCACTTCGCAAAATCATAATTACCAGCGGCGCGCTTCGGTGCGCCGCTTTTTTTTTGGCGCCGCCTTTTTATAATGCGCTCGTCCCGCCACCTGACCCCCAAAAAACCCCGCCACGGTTTCATTCGTTTGTTTGCGCCGCCCGATGGGCAAACTACCATTGTTGTTTGCGCTACGTAAACGCGCGCGGCTATTGCCCTCGACCATGCTTCACGTGAACATGGAGCTACATAAGTCGATACGTCCATCTGCAACTTGGGGCACTGGATATGGCGAAATTCGATCGCGCAGAACTTGATCATCTCGAACAACGTGAATTACAGCTCACGATTCTCTCAGCGGTCTTTGTGTTCGTGCTGGCCGCCGGCTTGGCGATCTTCATGTATCCACTGGTCTTCGAGCACCCTGAGGGCAACAAGTGGACTCTGCGCGTGGCCTATTTTGGTTTTTGCGGGCTCACGCTGCTCTTCATCGGCTACCTGATTGACCGGCAGGGCATGGTTCGCAAATTTGAAGCAACAATTGCTGGAGGAACTGGAGCGCAACATCGAAATAAGCCACCAGGCCAGCGTGGACGTGCTGCAATCCATGCCGGACATCAACCATTTCTGGGACCGGCTCACCATGGAATTTCGCCGCGCGGTGGCTACGCAGAAAACGCTGTCGCTGTTGCTGGTCAAAGCAAAACCCGCAGCGAAAGCTGTGGCCGCCGGTGACGAAACTGAGGCCTGGGGCGACGCGGCGAGGGCCCTGGCGCGGAAACTGCGACCCACCGATTCGATCTATCGCCTGGGGACGGATTTGTTCGGAGTAGTCCTCCCGGAAACGGATCCTGCCAACGCTCAACGCGTGGCGATGCGGTTACAGGAATCCTTGCAGGCCGTGCGCGCGAAGTTTGGCGGCACCTACGACATCAATTGCCACAACTATCCCGAGCAGGTTCAGAGCGCGCACGAAATGGAAGACGTCGTAAAGTCTTTGCTGCCAGACGAGATGGGATGGGAAGTACCGGCGGCGCAACCTACACGTTAGGTAGCACTCGACATTCAGCAAGTAAGTTTTAGCAGCGCACGATATTTCTCTACGAAATTACTTCAACGCCTGTTGCAGGTCCGCGATTAAATCTTCCGCATCTTCCACGCCGATCGAAACGCGCACCGTGCCGGGACTGACGCCGGCACGCCGCAATTCTTCGGCGCTCATGTTGTAGTGCGAAGTGTAGAGCGGCAACGCCACCAGCGATTCCGCGCCGCCCAGACTGACCGCCAGTAGAAAGAGTTGCACGCGATCGCCAAAACGCCGCGCCGCAGCAAGACCACCCTTCAAATCAAAAGCCAGCATGGAACCAAATCCGCGCATCTGTTTTTTTGCGATGGCGTGATCGGCGTGCGATTTCAGTCCGGGATAGTGGACGGCCTCAACCTTTGGATGTCCCTCGAGGAATTTCGCCACAGCGAGGGCGTTTTCGCACTGGCGTTGCACGCGCAAACCCAAGGTCTTCATTCCACGAATCAGCAAAAATGCCGCTTCGGGATCCATCGAGCCGCCGAGCGAAATTACCATGTGCTGGATGCGATGCATCCATTGCGCACTGCCCGCAACGGCACCGGCGATGATGTCAGAATGGCCGGCGAGTGCTTTGGTGGCGCTGTGCACCACCATGTCGTAGCCCATGGAAATGGGATTTTGAAGTATGGGGGTGGCAAAAGTATTGTCGATGATGGAAACGAGTTTGTGTTTTTTTGCGAAAGCCACGGCTTTGTGCAGATCCACGAGTCGCAGCATGGGATTCGTGGGCGTCTCGACGTACAACACTTTGGTTTTGGAAGATAATTTTTCTTCCAGGCCGGCCAGATCGGTTTCTACGTGGTGGACGGTGATGCCCATGCCGGGGAAAATATCGCGCATCAGCCGGTAAGTTCCGCCGTAAAGTTGCGCGGTGGAGATGAGTTCGTCTCCCGCTTTCAGGGCGCAAAGTAACGCGGAGGAAATAGCGGCCATGCCTGACGCGGTAACCACGGCCGCTTCCGCACCTTCCAGCGCGGCGATTTTCTCCTGCGCCACGGTGAGAGTGGGATTGCCATATCTCGTGTAGATGTACGCTTTGCTTTTGCCTTCGGCCCACAGCTTCATTTCTTCCGTGGAAGAAAATGTGAAGGTGGAGCTTCGGCAAATCTCCGTGCCGACCGGAGCGCCGACCCCGTGTTTGTTCGGTTCGCCGGCGTGAACCGAGCGGGTCTGCGGGCCCCACTTCTGGGTGCTTGAATTTTTCATGGTGCTGAAATTGTTGGCCTCATCGCCCATTCCGGGCAAGCGCCATTTTGGCGCTCTACGGGCGCCAGCGCTATGTCTCGTCGTCAGGATGCTGATCGGCTTGCGGTTTGTGGGTGGCGATTACTTTTTCGGCCAGCTCGTTGGGGACGTAATCGTAGTGGGAAAATTCCATGGTGTAGGTGGCGCGTCCCTGGGTTTTGGAGATGAGGTCGTTGGCATAGGTGAGCATTTCCGCGAAGGGGACCTGGGCCTTGATCACCACGTGGTGACCTCGAAGGTCGCTGCCGGCAATACGCCCGCGACGCGAGCTCAGGTCGCCCATCAAATCGCCGGAGTATTGGTCGGGCGCGTAGACCTCGACTTGCATGATGGGCTCGAGTAGCGCGGGTTTGGCGGCTTTCATGGCTTCTTTGAAGGCCAGCGAGCCGGCGATTTTGAAAGCCATGTCGCTCGAATCGACGTCGTGGTATTTCCCGTCGTAGAGGCTCACGCGAAAATCGACGACCGGGAAACCTGCCAAGTAGCCGCGCGCGGCGGCATCGCGAATGCCTTTTTCTACAGAGGGAATCCAATTCTTGGGGATCGAGCCGCCGAAAATATCGTCGACGAACTCGATGCCCTTGCCGCGTTCGGCAGGCTCCATCTTGATGCGGCAGACGCCGAACTGGCCGTGGCCGCCGGACTGTTTTTTGTGTTTGCCTTCGGCGTCGGCTCGACCGCGAATGGTCTCGCGGTAGGCGACTTTGGGCGGCTTCAGTGTCAGGTCCACGTGATAGCGCTTGTGCAGCTTGGCGACTACCACTTCTATGTGCTGCTGGCCGGAACCGGAAAGTAAAAATTCCTTGGTTTGCGGGTCGCGAGAGAAATGCAGCGCGGCGTCTTCTTCCAGAATTCTGTGGATGGCGACGCCGATCTTGTCTTCGTCGGCGCGAGTCTTCGGCTCAATCGCGAAAGTGATGGAAGGTTCGGGGATGGGCGCGCGTTTATAAAAGATCGGATTCGATTTATCGCCAAGCGTTTCGCCTGTGGCGGTTTCTTTCAGTTTCGCGATCGCACCAATATCGCCGGCATGAAATTCAGGTACTTCGATCAGCTGCTTACCTTGCACGATTTGTGTGTGCTGAAAGCGCTCTGGCACGCTTCGGTTGTAATTCATCAGCGTGGCGTCATTTTTCAGCACGCCGCTCATGACCTTGAAATAGTTGATGCGACCGGCGAAAGGATCGGCCAGCGTTTTGAAAACAAATACGGACAGCGGCTGGGCGTCGTCGAATTTGCGCGGCATGGCTTCGCTCTTGCCGGTTGGTTCTTTGTAGGCGACGATGGAATGCTCGTCGGGATGCGGGAAAACATCGACGATGAAGGACAACAGGCTGACGCTACCGATATTGTGTAGCGCCGAGGTCATCAACACCGGAATGATTTTTTCGCCCACGATGGCGCGGCGCAGTCGGCGAAAAGATCGGGCAACGGAAGAGTGCCTTCGTTGAAAAATTCTTCCATCAGCGCGTCATCGCCCTCGGCGACCATCTCGACCAATTTCTCGTGGGCTTCCTTGGCATCTTCCGCGAGCGCCGCGGGAATTTCTTCGATGGTCACTTTCCCATCGCTATCCGGCTGGTAGAAATGAGCTTTCATGGCCACCAGATCGATTACCCCGCGAAAGGCTCGTTCGTGACCGATGGGCAGCTGCAGCGCGACGACATTGCGGCCAAAAACCTGCTCCAGCGATTCCATGGAGCGTTCGAAGCTGGCAAGGTCGCGATCCATTCCGGTGAGTACGAACGCGCGCGGGATGTCATACTCCACGCAATAATCCCAGACTTTTTCGGTGGTGACTTGCGTGCCGACGTGAGCGTCCACGGTAATCAGCGCGGCGTCGGCGGCGATGAGCGAGGCTTTCGACTCGGTGATGAACGTGGAATAGCCGGGTAAATCGAGAAAATTAATTTTGACCTTACTGCCCGGGGCGTGGCTGGTGGGATCCGCGGTGGTGGACCACTCGGCGTGCGCGATAGCGGTTTGAATGGAAAGTTTGCGGGCGATTTCTTCTTCGTCCCAGTCGGTGGTGGTGCTTCCTTCCGCAGCTTTTCCCCAACGCGGGGTGGCCCCCGCGGTGAAGAGCAACGACGACACCAGCTGCGTCTTACCGGTGCCGCCGTGGCCGACAATGCCAACGTTGCGAATGTCCTTGGTGAGATAGCTATTCATGTAGACCTCCGTCGCGCGAGGTCCGTGCTCGATGAGAAGGGCGCGGGCCTGCGCCTGAGCGAGTTAAATCCTCTGAAAAGCGCGGCCCTTGGTCTGTCGCTCTTTTTGTCTTACCGAAGCAGAGCGAAGAACTAACGAATCTGTGGTCTGCTCTTCAGTCGATTGACTGCCCCTAGCAGCCAACCGGGCGGATGCTAGCACACCGGATTGTGTGACCGCAATTGTCGCCAGGAAAAAACTGGGTCTCCATTGGGTTCAGCTAAATGGGATTGAGCGTGGCTTTCACCGTAACGACGCTGTCCTTCAAAACTGTGATGGAGCGCTGCCAATCCGCGTGATGTGGGGACTTTATTATCAGCGAGTGTGCGCCTTCGCTAAGGCGAAGTGTCGCGGGACTAGTGCCGACGAATTTGTCATCCAGGAAAATTTCTCCGCCGTCGGGATCGGAAGTAATCTCGGTAACCCCAAAACCGGGAGAAATTTGCGGGCTGGCAGCGGTGTTCATCAGGGAAGCGCCAGAAGGCAATTTTTCATTCGCAGATGTTGCGAAGCTTTCGTTTGCGTTAGGCCCCGCCGGATAGAAATGATGAAGAACGGCCAGCAGGTCGGAGGCGCTGAGGGCGAAGCCGATGCCGGTGACATTTTTCTTGATCAATTTTTGGGAATTGATGCCGATTACTTCACCGCGGGAATTGAGCAGCGGACCGCCGCTATTGCCGGGGTTGATGGGGGCGTCGGTTTGAATCCAGGTGCCAGGCCCGGCAGCGTCGAAGCGGCCGATGGCGCTGACGATTCCTTTTGTCACGCTGAAAAGCATAGCGTCACCGGAATTGCCGATGGCCAAAACGCTTTCGCCCTGTCGCACCGTGGCGGCATCGGCAAGCGGAAAGATGAGGGGAGCCGTCGCCGGGCGTTTTTGCCAAAGCGATATCAAGGTCTGGATCGACATAGACAACCTTGGCTTCCAGTTGAGCGCCATTGGGCAAGGTCGCCAGCAAAGCTTCCTCACCGCGCGCCAAATGGGCGTTCGTGGCGATGACGCCGGTAGCGGTAATAAAAAATCCCGTGCCGCTTTTGGTGAGACTTTTTAAAAAAGACCACTGCTGGTTTTGTGCGGCTGACTAATTCCTCGAGCGAAAGTTCCGCCGGGCGCGGACCCGCAAAGAATCACAGAAGATCGAGTACCATCTAGCCCGAATGTCTTGATGCGGGCTCTGCGGTTGATTGGAACCCGTCGCAAGAGAGAACTGGTATGCGGGGATACTTTGCAAATCGGGGATCGGTACGCGAGAGTTCGCAGAGGACAAAGGTTGAACCGCGAGCAGATTCGATACGGCGGGCATTTACGCAACGTGAGCACAGTCCGGCCGAAGGATCGTAATCGACGGTCTTGGCAGGGTCGTTCACAATCTACATTCACAAATCGCGATAGCGAAGGGTCCGCTTAATTTTAATACCTAATCTTCTGAAGGCGGCTTGTCGGAACCTGCTGGCGGCGTGGCATCCGGGGAATCGACCGGAGCCGCGGCAGGAGCGGCGGGCTTGCCGAAGTGGGATTCATCTATTTGCGGATTGACTTCAATTTTATCGGCGATGATTTTTTGAGCTTGGCCCGTGCCGGGCGCCCGGGAATCGATTTCAAAGGCGAATTGTAAACCGTCCACTTCGCGATAATCATGGAAGACCGATTCCCACGGGACATTCTTATCGCCAATCTTGCGAGTGCCTTCCCATTTGATGAGTCGGAATGATTCGGCGTCGAAGAGATAGCTGCGCATTTCGCCCTTTTTATTGGTGAGTTTCAAGCGATACGCGGGTTTACCGTCGACATCTTCCTTGCCTACAAGAGCGATCAGATTGCCCTTCTTTTTGTAATCGACCAGCGGGCCATCAAAATCAGATTCGTCAGAGATATTACTGATGTCCTCGGCGGACATCGGCTGCACCGCTTTATTCTCCGTGAAGGGATTGAGAATCCAGCCGGTGGACTTGCCGTCGTAGCTGCGCACCAAGGTTTGGCCTTGCACGGTTACTTCGATGTGCATTTTTCCGGGCCGCTCAAGCTCAACAAGAAATGGCCCGTCGGCTCCGGCGCCAAAATTGATGGTTCCAGAGATTCGTTGAGAGTGCACGGCTTTGATTCGGGATACTCCTCCGCGAGCGGCCAGAACCTTGGTGACGATTTCGTCGGCGGTCTGCGCCGCCGCGATCAGCGGAAAAAACAGAACAACAGATAAGCAAAGTAGTTTGATTTTCATGATGCGGGATGAACGATCGGCTGATTTTCTCCAGAGATAATGGTAGGGGCAGGGGCTACGAAGGTCAATTTGAGCACTGTTTCGGCATGCGTGTGCTAAACAGCGGTCATAATGCAGCCGTCGCTTTGAACATAGCCATAAGACATGCGCGGAGTATTGAAAGCCCAACCGGGACTTCCGTCGCGGTCGAGAAGAATGAGGCCGCCGGTTGCGTGGGTGCGGCGTGCCAGGATCTCAACTGACGCGCGGGCAGCGGCCATGGCAGACTCTGTGTTACATGCTGCGGGATTATTTTGCTGCGATGACAAAATAGCCGGGGTTTTGGTTCCATCGGGCGAGTGGCGAAGAAGGTCGGCGGCGGTCTTGGCCATAAGAATTTTCATGATGGCTTCGCCGTAGCCGGTGCAGGAGACACCGCCAGCTTCCTGGTCCGCGTAACAACCGCAGCCGATCAGCGGTGAATCGCCGACGCGACCGGGCAGCTTGCAACAGGTTCCGCCCGTGGAGGTGGCAGCGAAGAGTTGGCCGTTCCAGTCCATGGCCACAGCACCGACGGTGCCTTGCTCATGCCCGCGATGAAAGGCTGCGGCATGTTTGTCCATTTTGCACTTCGACCAGGCCTCACGTTCGGCGTCGGTGACCAGTTCTTCGTTAGCACACAGTTTAATGCCCTGCTCGTGAGCGAAGCGCTCCGCTCCTTCGGCGGCGAGCATCATATGAGGACAATTCTCGAGAACTTTGCGCGCAAGGCGCACTGGATTGCGAACGTGTTGCAGAGTAGCGACCGCCCCTGCGCGAAGTGTTGAGCCGTCCATTACGATGGCGTCACATTCGACTCGTCCATCGAGATTCAGGTGCGAGCCGTAGCCCGCATCGAACACCGGATCGTCTTCGAGGATGACCACGGCGGCCTCAACGGCATCGAGTGCTGAGCCACTGGCTTCCAGGATGCGCCAGCCGGCGATTAGTGCGCGTTCGCAACCTGATTTACATGCCGGAACGGCGGCATCAGGAATGTCCCACGCGCCGCCGTGAACGATAAGTGCTGGTTTCATCTGCGGATTTCAGGATGGCAAAGCGGTGCAGATTTGTAAACGCAGGCAGTCTATTGAAGTAGCGAAACTGACGCGTACCACGTAGATACGGCCGTGGTATTTCAAGATTGCTTGGCGTGCTTTTTCAACACTGCCGCCATGCGCGTCTGGTAACCGCGCCCCTGGGCTTTAAAAGCCTCAACGGTTCCAGCCTCCACACGCAGTGAGATCAGCACTTTGCGAGGTTTTTTCTGGAGCCCGCGCTCACCACGTTTGCGCTTGGCGGATGCTGCCGCGAGTTCAGGAAATGTTTCACGCGCTGGTCTCATCGCGGCCAGAATGTCATCACTCAATGCGGGTGAATCGACAGCGTCCCAATCTTTCGCGCTGATATGTCGCGGTCTTTTATTTTTTGCCATAATAGGTGTCCCTTTCTTTGCGATTTGCTTTGCGCAAGCTGATAACCTGCAACTTACGGCCGCGCATAGTAAAAACCAAAACATGCAGCCGATGGCCGATGAAACCGATGGCAACTGTGCGAATTTCTCCGTAGCTTTGCCGTGTGTCAGTCCAAGTCTCAGCTGTCTCGAAGTCGAATTCAGCCGCGGCGGCCATATCTACCCCATGCTTGGCGACATTGGCTATGTTCTTGTCACGATCGAACTCAATCGTCAAGATTTAATTGTATATACAATAAAATGGTGAGTCAACTCTTTAAAGCCCTGCTCGAGTGTGCCCTGTTCGCGCATTCGACCATGAACAAGAGTGATGGTTAGAAGAAAAAATCGAGGGAAACAAGCAGAGCAGCAATGGCGATCAAGACCACCGAGCGAAACACCGGAGTCCCGGGCAGACGGTTGAGCGAAGCGAATAAACAATTGAGGAGAATTTTCAAACGCGATTCTTCCCGCGGGCTATAGAACGGGCCGATAGGGGTGTACCGGGAAAGATTGCGGCGCGTTACGCTCGCTTCGCTGTACAGCCAGAAGTAAACGGATTCACGTGCGCGCCACATGTACGCAGCGCCGGCAACAAAAAATAAATAGCCGAGAATGGTTAAGAGCCCGAGATGTGGGCCTGCTCCCCAGTACATAAGACCTCATCAACAGCCAAACTACGGAACGGCGTGCAACCTCAAAATAGGACGAGGCGCAACCTCCAAGGGTTACAGTTCCTCGTGAATAGTTGTCAGGCGGACGACCTCGAACTCTTTTTTCCCGGCAGGCGTAGCCACTTCGATTTCATCGCCGACTTTACGATTGAGGAGAGCTTTGCCGATGGGCGAGGTAGTAGAAATCAAACCGTGTTCAGCGTCGGCTTCTTCCGTGCTGACGAGTTTGTATTCGATCTTGATGTCGCGCTGCACATCCAGAACCGTCAGGCGCGAGCCGTAACCGGCGCGATCCTTGGGAATGTTCGTCAGGTTCAGCATGCCAAGGTCGCCCAGGCGTTTTTTCAGTTGACCGATACGCGCGTTGACAAAGCCCTGGCGCTCCTTGGCGTACTTGTATTCGGCGTTTTCGGAGAGGTCGCCATGCGCGCGCGCCACGGCAATTTCCTTGGGCAAATCAACGCTCAACTCATGGGAGAGCTGGTCGATTTCCTCCAGCAACTTTTGTTTTATCTTGGCCAGCGGGTCTTGCATGATTTGTCAGCGACCTATTCCGTGCAGCGATAAATATGTGCAGCGATTAAAAAAATATGGCGGAGTCCGGAAGTGCCGAACCCCGCTGTAAATGATTATAGATGGGGTGGAATTGCGCCCACAAGGGGCAGTAAGTCGCAAACCACGGCGCGTACTCGCGAGATGCACGGCCAACACTATAGGATTACTTAACCTTGATATCCAGTGTCTGGGTCTGGGTGTGACCGGCAGCGTCCTGAATCGTCAAGGTATAGGTAGTATCTTTTTTGGGCGCGACCTCCACGCAGCGGTTGTAAGAGGGCCAAACCGGGTTGTCTTGCGGCTCGAGCTTCACGGTCTTGGCGTTAGCCACGCCATAACAGAGCTGTGCCGTCTCGCCACGGTGAATCACGCCGGCAGTGGCGTAGAAACTCTGGATGGCCAGTTCCTTCCCGCCAAGTTGATCGATGGTCTGACGGTCCGCGTCGAGCTGCTTTTGAGAGCGCTCTTCTGAGGCGTGCCGCTGGAATTGACGATTTTCCTGCCATCGGAAGAAAAAGATCCACAGCACATACAGCAAGACGGCCAGAAGCGCGAGTGAAGAATACATGATCGGGTTCTTTAATGGGGACTTCGGGGCTGGTGGTCCTTGAGTGGGCTGTGGTTCGGTCAACATGGGGCCTTTGTGTGATTCAGTTTGCTTATCAATCCGGGAAGCGCGACGTATGATAACATTGCGCGCCAAGATTAGTCCGACCCTCTCTTAAAGAACTTAAGGAGACGAAAGGGTGCCATCTGCTGTCACTGATGGAACGTCCGAACCTGAGCGGACTGCCAGCCGCGCCTCAAATCGCCAAGCGCATCGCTCGTATCGCGCGTTATTGCCTAGCGATGCTTGGCGGCAACCGGCTAACCTGGCATTAAGCCTTCACCGTTCTCTCTCAAAAATAATTCCTTCGCTATATTTTGCCACTTTTCGTGTAGCCTTCCATACCAACTGATCTGGACCGTATCGATCATCGGGGCGCAAGTTGAAGTGATCGAAAAAAAATTTGAAGGGATATCTTCTCAATGGGAATTTGCTTTGGTCTCGTGGTTCGTTCGATCGCTTTGCTGCTCGCGGCTGTGATTACCATGGGCCAGACGCAGCGGAAACCAGCCGCCGATCTGATTATCACCAATGCAAAAGTATGGACGGTAGACAAATCTGCTCCCAGTGTGGAAGCGGTCGCTATTCTTGGAGACCGAATCGTGGCGGTGGGACTCAACGCAGATGTCGATTTATGGCGTGGTCCGCAGACCAAAATAATCGATGCCGCTGGGAAACTGTTGTTGCCGGGTTTTAACGATTCGCATGTGCACTTCACCACCGGGGGATCACAGCTCGACAATGTGCAGTTGAATGACGCGACCAGTGCGGAAGAGTTTGCGCGGCGCATCGGCGAAAAGGCGCGGTCGCTTCCCAAGGGGCAGTGGATTCTTGGCGGTGACTGGGACGAAACGAAATGGAACCCCGCGGTATTGCCAACTAACAAAACCATCGATGCGGTAACCCCGGACACACCCGTATTTGTGAGCCGCTACGACGGCCATATGGCGCTGGCGAATTCCCTAGCGATGAAACTTGCAGGCATCGATAAATCGACACCTGACATTGCGGGAGGTACGGTGGTGCACGACGCGCAAGGGAATCCCACCGGCGCTCTAAAGGACGCGGCCAGGAGTTATATGGACAAAGCGATCCCGATAGCCTCGCATGAGGAAAGAACAACGGCCGCCAAAAGGGCATTGGCGCATGCCGCGTCCTTGGGTGTGACGAGTGTGCAGGACATGTATGTAGATTTCGCGGATATCGCGGTCTATGCGGAATTGCTCGAGCACGGCCAATTGACCACGCGAATTTATGCCGCGCCGCCCATCGGCAGAGTAGATGACCAGGCAAAGGTGGGCGTGCGCCACGCCTTTGGCGGTCCGTACCTGAGGATCGGAGCGGTGAAGGGATTTGCAGACGGCTCTTTGGGTTCGCGCACAGCATATTTTTTTGAACCGTTTAACGACCAACCCGGGAACCACGGCCTGCTGTCGGACGAGATGCAGCCGCTGTCGCGGATGCGCGATCACATGATGACCGCAGACGGCGCCGGCATTCAGATTTGCACGCACGCGATTGGCGACCAGGCAATTTCCATGATTCTTGATCTGTACGCCGAAGTCGCAAAAGCACATGGCCCCGCGGACCGCCGCTTCCGCATCGAACATGCGCAACATATGGCGGCAAAAGATTTCGACCGCTTTGATCAGCTGAACGTAATCGCCTCCGTTCAGCCATATCACGCGATTGACGACGGCCGTTGGGCCGAACCGCGCATCGGACATGATCGCGCCAGCCGGACTTATGCGTTTCGAACATTTTTAACTCATCGGGTGCGGCTGGCGTTTGGCACGGATTGGGATGTCGCGCCTTTAAATCCGATGCTGACACTTTATGCGGCGGTAACCCGGGCAACGCTGGACGATAAAAATCCCGGCGGCTGGTTTCCAGAACAGAAGCTAACCATTGCGGAAGCGATCGAGGCTTACACGATGGGGTCGGCATACGCGGAGTTTCAGGAAAAAATTAAGGGATCCATCACGCCGGGGAAGCTGGCTGACATGGTGATGTTGAGCGACGACATTTTGTCTATCGAGCCAGTAAAAATTCGTGACGTGAAAGTGCTGAAGACCATCGTCGGGGGCAAAATAGTTTTTGATGGGAATTCCAATAACTAGCTGAAGCTGAAATTAGCACCTGCCGGGACGAAGTTGAAAACGCCGTACGTCAGGCGGCAAGGGGACTGTCGATGAACGTATCCGAAGTGTGGCTTTTAGCTTTTCTCATCGGAGTAGTCGCAGGGCTGCGATCCCTCACCGCGCCTGCGGTGCTGGCGTGGGCGGCTCATCACAACTGGCTCAATGTACATAACACGCCTCTTTCGTTTATGGCTTCCACCGCGGCGATGGTCATTTTTGTTTTGCTGGCCGTCGGCGAACTGATCGCCGACCAACTTCCGTCGACTCCCAGTCGCACAGCGCCGCCCGGGTTGATTGCGCGCATTGTGACAGGCGGATTGTGCGGCGCTGGGATGGCGGCCGCGGGAACACAATCACTTGTAGTGGGCGGAATTCTGGGCGTTGTAGGCGCGCTTATCGGAACGTTCGGCGGTTACCAGGCCCGCATCGGATTAGTGAAGGCGCTCAAAGCTCCCGACCTGGTGATCGCCACGCTTGAAGATGTTGTCGCCATCGGCGGCGGCCTGTTCATCGTGTCTCGCTTCTAAGGCAAAACTCACTGTAGTCCGGCTAGCGCGTAAGATCGCAGGCGAAGAACTTTTTCTGTGAGAATCGAGCGCAAGGAGAAAATGTGCAGCGAGGGACAAGTACATCATCCGCTCGAGAGCGAATAAGCAGGATACTGACCGACATTCATTTTTGGGTGCCGCTCGCGGTGCTTATAGGCGGTTTACTGCTCCTAAGAACGATAAGCTGATTTTCAATTTCGGAGAATTATGCAAGCTGTGGCAATGCCCGTTTCTGAAGGTGCGGTCCGAACCGATCGGCGAGCGAAGAAGTTGCATGCCGTGGGAGTGCTTTGCGGCTTTACGGCCGGGGCCTGGCTAGGCGCTGCGGAAGCACCGACGAAACTTGTTTCGGTTGGAGTTTCGCCGCTGGTCATTTCGCTGATCATGGTTATCGGTGTATTTCTGGCTCGTTGGAGCTTACCCGCTTTGATCGTTGGGACATCTTCGATTCGCGCGGACGTTCAACGCTCACCACACCTCATTGTCTGGGCTTTACTTGCCGGATGCATGTGGGCCGTGGCGAACACGCTGACAATCTTTGCTATACGCGACATCGGATTGAGCATCGCATTTCCTCTGTGGAATTCGAACAGCCTGTTGGGCATATTTTGGGGCTTTGTTTTTTTTCGCGAATTGCGGCAAGCGGGTTGGCGCCACTGGATCGGAGTTCTTGGCGGCGCGCTGATGATGTGTGCAGGTGCAACGCTGCTGGCGATCGCTTCCTCGACGCAGGCCCCCGCGGGTCATTCCATGCGCGGCGTGTGGGCCGCGCTGGGCGCCGGAATACTTTGGGGCACGATGTACATTCCCTATCGCAAGGCGTATCTCTCCGGAATGAATCCGCTTTCGTTCGTGACTTTCTTCACCTTTGGCGAGCTCGGAATGATGGCCACGCTCACCGTGAGTTACCTTGGTTTCACGGTGCTGTGGCGTGAGTTGGTCAGCGCGCGTGCGGTGCTCTTCTGGCTGATGGCCGGCGGATTTATTTGGGTGATCGGCGATCTCTTTCAACAATATGCCGCGAAATACCTGGGAATCAGCCGCGGAATCCCGCTATCGAATTCGAATCAACTCTGGGGTTTGTTGTGGGGAATTTTTGTTTTTGGGGAGCTACATGGAAGCGGCGCCCCTACGTATCTGCAAGTGATCGGCGGTTCGCTGCTGATGATGTTAGGCGTCGCAGCGATCGCATTTTCTTCTGCGACTGGCGAGGAGCAAGTACAGTGGGCAGCAGCTACGCAACGAGAATGCCAGCGCTATGGTATGGACAACCAATTCGTAGCGGCCCGGATGCATGGTGAAGATGGGGCGGCGGAAACCAGAGGGGTACGCCGACCCCTGGACTGGATATTGGTTGCGATGGCCACTGGGGTCTTTGTGTATTTTGGAACTTTGGCGCGTGCACCGAGTTTGCCTTTTAATGGGCCCATTGCGGCGTTGTTGACCGTGGCGATACTCATCCTTTTAGTTGTTTGTGGTTCCATGCTGTGGCGAACCACGCGCTTCAATTAATTCATGACCAGCTCACCCAGAGTTGACCTCGTTGGAGTCGGATTAAACGCTGTCGACACGCTAATTCCGCTGCCCCATTACCCGGCGTTGGGGTCCAAAGTGGAGTTTCGCTCCGCGAATATTTTGCCTGGAGGCCAGGTCGCCAGCGCAGTTATTGCCTGCCAACAATGGGGATTGCGCACTCGGTACGTCGGGAAAGTTGGAGAAGATCGATTCGCAGACATTCACCGCGCGGAATTTGCGAAGGCCGGTGTGGAGGCACATCTATTCACGGCTCCAGGCTGCGCGAGCCAGCAAGCATTCATTTTGGTCGACGGTACCGGCGAGCGCACCGTGCTCTGGAAGAGCGACAATAATTTAACGCTGCGGCCGGAGGAACTTAAAGAAGAATGGGTCGTGCGGCGCGCGCTTTGCATGTCGACGGACACGACACGGCCGCAGCGATACGAGCAACTACGTGGGCTAGGGCCTCGGGCGTGCCGGTTATTGCTGACCTCGATGAAGTTTATCCTGGCGTGCAGGTTCTGTTGAGCAGCGTCGATTATCTGATTACCAGCAGAGATATACCTAGGCGCCTGACAGGCGAAGCGAATTTGCGCGTGGCGTTGCGAGCGCTACAAACCAAGTACGACTGTCGCCTTACAGCCGCGACGTTGGGGCACGAAGGCGTGATCGCCTGGGACGGCTCGCAATTTCATTATGCCGCGGCGTTTCGCGTGGAGTCCGTGGACACCACCGGAGCGGGCGATATTTTTCACGCCGGGTTCATCTATGGACTACTGCAGGACTGGCCACTCGCGCGGCAACTCGACTTTGCTTGTGCCGCAGCGGCGTTGAACTGCAAGGCCATCGGCGCGCGCGGTGGCATCCAGACTGTCGAAGCAATCGAAAATCTCGTCAGTACAGGCGCGCGGTACGAGCACGTTTCCCAGTAGCCCCACGAACGGTGCTTGGGAGTCCCAGCTGACCCGTATGTAGCAGGATATGCATCCGCCCGCGAAGTGCACTTTTATACACTATCCCGCTTTGGGAAACGTGCACTAGCGCACAGTATTGACACCCACAAATCCCCATACTTGATTCTCGCAGTATCAGAGGAGAATCATCGTGAAGAGACTAGCTATCATCTGGTCCGTGGCCGCGACGCTTTGCCCATTCGCACAAGCGCAATACCAGACGCAAGCCCCAGCAGACTCGGGCAATCCCATGCCGGAGTTTCGCAGCAATGTGGTGAGCCGCTCGACACCGGCGGTGAGCTACAGACATCGCAGTGGCTCGACAAAAATTGATTTTCAAGGCACGGATTTGATGCGTGGCGCGATGGGGCAGGCGAAGGTTGCCAGCAAGCGCGGAGCGCTCTCCATTGATGCGGAATTCTCCGGGTTGGACCGTCCTACCAGTTTGGGCCACGAATATTTGACTTACGTATTGTGGGCGATTTCGCCGGAGGGCCGGCCAGTAAACATTGGTGAAGTGCTGGTGGGCGATAATCACCGCAGCAAGTTGTATGTGACCACCGACCTGCAATCGTTTGCCATGATCGTGACCGCCGAACCTTATTATGCGGTGCGCCGGCCGAGCAACCTGGTGGTGCTGGAAAATATTGTTCGCCCGGATACGCGGGGCTCTACTGAGTCGGTGACGGCGAAGTACGAATTGATCGATCGCGGCGGGTATCTTCCGACCGGTTACAAGTTTGATCCCGTAGTGTTGAACGCTGGACTGCCACTTGAATTCTTCGAAGCGCGCAACGCCATTCGCATTGCGCAATCCGCCGGCGCGGAACAATATGCCACGGAAAGCTACCGCAAGGCGGTGCGCCAGATGGACGAAGCGGACTCCATGGCCATCAGAAAGCATGAAAATAGAAAATCGCTGATTGCCGTCTCACGCGAAGTGGTGGAAAAGGCCGAAGACGCGCGTGAAATTTCAGTGAAACATATCGACGAAGAGCGTTTGGCGCACGAACGCAGGGCGGGAGCGAGCCGTGAAGCCTCTGCTAACAATCGCGCCGACGAGGAATCACAACGCCGCGCCGATGCCGAAACCGAAACCGCGGAAGCGCAACGCCGACGCCGGGAAGCGGACCGCAACAATCTTGATGCCCAGTCTGCAGCCATGCAGGCTGCCAGCGCGCAGGCCGGCGCAGAAAGAGATCGCGACGCCGCGCAGCGACACCAGCAAGACGCCGAAGCGGAATCCGACCGTAATCGCGCAAACGCGGCTTCATCTGACGCGCAGCTCCAACAAGCTGCTGGCGCTCAAGCGGATGCCGAACGAGACCGCAACACCGCGGAAAGAGACAGGAACGATGCGCAGCAACAGCAGCGCGCCGCCGAAGCGGATTCCGATCGCAACCGCGCCAGTGCCGCGTCCTCTAACGCGCAACTGCAACAAGCGGTGCGCGACCGCGAAGAAATTCGCGCGCGTCTACTGGCGCAATTTAACTTAATTCTGGAAACACGCGACACGGCGCGCGGGCTGGTCGTCAATATGTCCGACGTGCTGTTCGATTCCGGCAAATACACGCTTCGTCCGCTGGCCCGCGAAAAGTTGGCCAAAATCTCCGGCATCGTCCTCGCGTATCCAACGCTGAGGCTGGCCGTTGAAGGCAACACCGACAGCGTCGGGACTGAAATGTTCAATCAGCAACTTTCCGAACGGCGCGCCCAAGGCGTGCGGAGCTATCTGACGCAACAGGGAGTTCCGGAATCTTCCACGACCGCGTCGGGCTTTGGCAAGTCCCGGCCAATCGCTTCGAACGAAACATCGGAGGGCCGCCAACAGAATCGCCGGGTGGAACTGGTGGTATCCGGCGAAGTCATCGGTACCAAGATTGTTTCGCTTAGTATGCTTCCCGTCGCTGACGCGAGGGTCCCGCAGTAGTTTTATGTATTTTCAGGTGCTCTCTGACTGGTCCGCTCAGCGGGTGGCCGTGGAGTGGGCCAGAATGATGGCAGTGTCCGCGGGACTGGCGTCGTAGTATTCGACGAAGCGTTGCGGCTCCATCGCCTTATAGGGGCTCAGGTTGTGAGCCCAGCGAAACCCGATGGGTTGATACCAAAGTTCCACGTCCACGTGAAAAGGTCCTGGAGCGTCGCCTAGCGCGACGGAATAGCGGATCAGGTCCCCAGCATCTGTAAAATTCGGATCGTCGGCGGCGTCTCCGGTGACGGCAATATCTTTTTCCGCGTTTTGTTTTTGAAAGCCGGCCGGTAACAGTCGATTGTCCTTCAAATAGCCCACAGCGTTGACAAGTCCCGTGGTGACATGGCCGTTCTGGTCTTTCAGGATCGGTTCGTAAATCTGTACCTGGTCTGCGGTTTTAATCTCGCGGTAATGGGGTTCGAAACGCGCAGGATCGGCATCATTATCATTCCCTTCGATGGAGCCGTCAGGGCGCAGCGCTCCGGATTCGAACGCGGTCCGGCCATTGCGGTCGCGAACCACTACATGTAGCCATGCGCGTCGCGATGGATAGGCAGTCGGGAATTTGTGTCCGGTTAGATTCTCTACGAACACATCCAGTTGAAGCTGCGAAGAGACCACCTCAGCATTACGAATCGTCAGACGCACGGATTTCGATTGCAAAAAGTCTATCGTTCGTTGCGCCTCCGCGCTCAATTCTTGAGGCATCGCGGTTACGCTCAAATCCCCACGATGGAGGTTCAACATTTTCAGCATGAAAAAGTTTGCGCCGACGAACGTGTGTTCCCTAACACCGCTTCGACGCACTCCAAGAACTCCAGAGATGGGCACGTCTTCCTGGATTTCAGGCATATGGCACGATTGGCAACTATTTTTATTCGCGTAACTGCTGTGCTGCCACTCCAAAAACGGAACCTGCTCCGGAAATAACGCGAGTTCTTTGCCGCCTGGCCCGAGGCCTCGGGTATATAGCGTGTGACAGGTGGCGCAAAGCGCTGAGTCCTGAATATGCGTGTCGTTTGTCGGGCGAAAACCTTCGGAAGACGTTTGCATGATGTGCGCTTGGCCATTTTCGATCTGGTATGGGCCGTATTCCGGATGCTCGCCTTTCGTGCGGGGGGGATCGATTACAAAGCCGCCATTAAAACTTTCTCTCGTGCCGAGTTTTTCCGTGCCGATCTGGTGGCAGATCGAACAGGACACGCCGTCTTCAGCGGAGGCATTTTTCTTCGGGTCATGGTTGAAAGGAAGATGCGCGAACACCTCGCCCTTGTGGCCTTCCACTTTTGCTTCATAGCGGGCCATGGGCATGTGGCAAGCCGCGCATTCGTCTTCGATTACTGCTTTTGATTCCGGATGATCGATATCTTCGCGGCGAACGCTAGCCTGCCAATACGGGTCGCGCGCGGAATTGGCCATGATCGTCGAACGCCAGTCGAAGCCGATCGAAACATCTTTGCCGGAGGGAGCAGTAAGTCCGTTGTGACAAGCCAGGCAGCGGTCAGAAGTCTGAAACTTCGGCTTCAACTCATTTTTTTTACCTGGCTCTTTAGGAGCATCTTTAGACGTTTGGCTAACAAGCGCCGTAGGTAACGAGAACACAGCGGCCGCCAAGAGCGCATACCAGGAAAGCTTTCGCATTTACCAGCCCTCGTTCAATCGTCCGTCAAACCAATCCCACAGCAGGTAGAACACAATTTGTTTTGGCCGTCCGGCAGTATTGGTGACGGGGATGCGCAACCCGAGATCGGCGCGGATGTGTTGCCGCTTGCTGATGGTTACCTGCATTTGTGGGAGAACGTCCCAATCCGTTTTGGCACGGTCGGTAAGATCGCGGGCGGCAAGAAATTCCATCATGGGAGTCACCAGGCGGCCTAAGCCGTGATCCTGGGGAAGCATCTGCCCAATCGCAGTGTTAAAAAAAATGGATTGCGGCGCGATGTCGGTGTGGCGCGGCAGATCAGCGCCTAATTGCGTCTGCACAAAAGTATTGGTGGGGAAAAGTTGATCAAAGGCCGCGAATGTTTCGAATGTAGTGGTGCCGGAGCCGAAGCCCCGCGGCCTGCTGCCAGTCGGCACGATGACGCCGCCAAACAGACTGAGGATCGACCCTGATTGCAAATTCGAAAACATCACGCGCTTCAAACCCAGCGTGGCGTCGCCGACGCCGCCATACCAGGTGTGCTTCTCGTCCTGGAAATTGAACGGAACATCCACTTCGATTTGATTGTTTTTTCCGAAGCGCTGCTCGTGAATGATGTGGCTCACGATGCTCGGAGCGCCTTCGGCGTTGAAGGTGTTGGAAATCACCACCTCATCTTCCGGATAAGCTTTTTCCGTGGCGATCGCTCTCGGCAAATTTAATTCGCCGCGCGGCCATCCTGGTTGGCGGCAGAGGCTTCGCAAGTAGTGCACTACTTGATCGATCTGCTTCGATGTGAGCGCCTCTTTAAAGGAGGGCATGATGTGCGAGAAGCCGCGGTAACCGCCGCCATTGGTTATCACTGCTTTCCATGCGGTATTGTCTTCCGGCGTGGTCTGATCGCACTGGGTAAAGTCGGGAAAGGTGCGCGGGCGTTCGAATCCGGCAATGGCTTGCGGTGTCCCGGTGCCATCTGGCCCGTGGCAAGCAATGCAAGCGGCTTTGTAAATATGTTCGCCCGAGTCCAGTTGCAAGGTTGATTGAGCGCCAACCTGACCAATTAACGCGTTGGCCGCGAAGCACACGAGTATTGCAAGCGCGCCGGTACACGCAGCAAATCTATTGGCATTGTTCATGAAATTCTCAA
>Ga0073928_10004650_pt1 | contig 20057 bp, 18 predicted proteins | sample PaiPotPPA55metaG_FD_76969 | JGI IMG/M metagenome (GOLD analysis project Ga0073928, IMG submission 76969) | Iron sulfur acid spring bacterial and archeal communities from Banff, Canada, to study Microbial Dark Matter (Phase II) - Paint Pots PPA... ...
GTTGTTCACCTCGTCGGTGACACCCGCGTAGCCGTCCTGATCGGCTCCCGGCATCGATGGGAGATCCATGCTCGAGGGGTTCGGGAAGATGAGCCGCTGCCACGCGATCTCGAGCCGTTGCTGACCATGGGCTGAGGCGTTCTGGTATATGCCGATGACCCGGCTGCCTTGCGGTACGAGCAGCTATTTTCCCGTGGCGCTGTCGAAGACGTTCTGACTGGCCTGGGCGAGGATCGGCCCCGGCAAATCTGAATTGATCCCGCTTACAAGCACAGCTGGAATCACGCTTCCCGGCATCAAAGAGAACGCCGATGCAGGCGCTTGAAGTGTCACAGCGGGATTAGTGGAATTGCCAGCATTGAAGTTCGTGGTCTGTTGGCCATTCGCGCGGGAGATTTCCAGCGTTCCGCCGCCATGGAACGCGGACACCATCTGCGGCGATGCGAGTGCCTTAATGTACTTCTGTTCCGCCCATTGCGCTTAACGGCTCGGCGGTCGCGGTGGTGTTTGTTGAATGGGCGTTCGCACGGGTCCAAACCACGGCCGGGGGTGGTACGAAAGTCGGTGCTGCGAGCGCCCTGCCGCCATGCGCGGCGAGGTCCGCGATCTCTCCGTTGTTGCGAGCCGATGCTCCGGGATCGTCAGTTGGCTTCCGCAGCGCGCTCTGCCCGGACCCGGATGACTCCACTCCCAGTACCACCACGACATCGCTCACGATCGCGACCGCCGCGAACGCAATCAATATCAGCCGGTTGAAGCGCCCATCTCCCGGATGCTCCTGCTCCAGGAACTCTTCCGTTTCGTCCCAAAGATCGCCCTGCGCGTTGAGTCTGATATTGGCGTCCGCCATGGTTCTCACCTCGCCGCTCCCGCGTAGCTGATCGTCACGCGGTCCTGACCGCGTCCGCCCCTGAGACCAGCCGGTCGACGACGTAGTAGTTTCCCTTGACCCGGTAATTCACCATCTGGGTTCCGCTGCCTGCGTTTACGAGCAGAGCGAGCGCCCGCTCGACTTCATTCCTGGCGGCATCTGGATGTACACGTGCGAACCGTCATCAAATGCTCGAATCGGCCTCCACAGAACGTTCGGTCTGCCCACGGTGTACATGAAGTTGAGTTGTACCGGATCGACATTGGAAACCTTAACGACATTGCCGGAGTCACTGCCCTGCGGATCGGCTCCCGCATCCTGTTGTGCCTTCGCGGCGGAGTCGGCATTTTTCATCGCGCCGTGATCAGCTCGTCGGGGTAGTAGAACTCCACCTCTTGCATGGCGTGTCCCCCCCCGCAGCCGAGCAGCAAGTGGTAGATGTGTTTGGTTGTGGAGATCGTCAGGTTGGTCTGGATGCCCGGAGCTTGCGGCTTAGTTGCGAGATGCGGCACCGGGTCTCCGGGTCTCCGGAGGAAGCGGGCGTCGCCATCCAGCGCTCCCTGTCACCAATCGCAACGTCGGTGATCGTCTCGTCTGGCGCATCTGAATGTCTGAAGCTCTCAGTGGCTCGCAATCGACTGCCGCGAAGTCGTTCTGAATGCGCTAAAGAAGTAGAAGTCTGACCATTGTAGCTTTGGAGAGCTTCTTCGCCTGGGCGTCGTTAGCATGAAGCTTGGTTGCGAGATTCAGAACATCGATGGCGTCGTTCAGCGCTACAGCGAGGGCTTTATGGGCGACGGCGGTCGCATTTGGTTCCAGCTCCTGGATAAATCTCTCCGCCATGACGCTCCCGCCGAACCCACTCTAAACCTATTTTAACCACTATTCGCTCCTTGCGACTGTCGAGGCCATCTTCAACCTAGGTACGCTCGGGCGGAACTACACCTGCGCCACCCCGATATCGGACCTGTTCAGGGGCGGAACTCCCTTAGGACTTCGCTTTCTTCGAAGGTTTCGACTTGCCAGAACTGTTGAGGGCGACCGCCTGGCGAACGAGCGCCTTGAAGGCGGACTCGTCAACTTCTTCTCCTTCGTGGATGTCGATCGCGCGGCGTGCGTTTCCGTCGAGACTCGAGTTGAAGAGGAGGGCCGGATCCTTCAGAGACGCGCCCTTGGAGAAGGTAAGCTTCACGACATTCTTGTAGGATTCGCCAGTGCAGATGATGCCGTCGTGCGACCAAACCGGAGTGCCCATCCACTTCCACTCCTCGACGACGTCCCGGTCTGCTTCCTTGATGAGCTTGCGCATTCTGCCGAGGGTTTCCCCGCGCCAGTCCACGAGTTCGGCGATTCTTTTCGAGATGAGCTCCGATGCCGACTGGCCTTGGCTCGCGCCCGACTTTTTCATGTTCTCATCCTCGAAGTTCCAGATATATTTCCAATTCCGGGGGCATATAGATAAGCACTGGAAGTTACTCGAACCTGAGGCGGGCTCGGCGATTGAGCTTGTCGTCGATTATGCGCATCAGATCATCGGCGTGTTTCTGCGCCGCATTGACCCAGTCGCCGGGCGCGGCCCCGTTGATGGTGGTCGTGTAGTGCACGTGGATCGTCACGGCGCCGCTCGCGGCGGCCGGTGCAGCTCCCGCCGTTGCTGTCATCCCCAGTGGCACAGGCTTTAGCCTGTGTTCTTCTCTGAGAGGAGGTAGAGCGAGAGAAGACACAGGCTGGGGAACCGGAAACGGTGCGGCGAAGGAGGACGGAATTAATTCCGTCGTACCGGCCGCGATCCCGGCGGCTAGCGCGATTGACGGGCGATTACCGCGATTGGCTTGATGTGCTTGGGTAGCTCTTCGCCCAAGTTGAAATGGAGGATTGCTTCGCGCAGCGGGCCGTAGGCTGGGGGTGAATGGAAATGGAAGAATGTGAGCGCCGCGCTCGGGATCGCATTTATCGAGGCGCTGGCCGGGAGCGAGATCGATGGTGCGGCCGCAGTCAGGGCAGGTTACTGTTTTCATCTAATCCTTCCTTCGGAGAAACACAGGCTGAAGCCTGTGTCACTGGAGCAATAAACCAGGTTCAATTCGATGGCTGCCTCGATCTGCTGTATACGCCAGTGGTCGAGTCGATATTTTCTCCGACACCATTTCCAGACCATCGTTGGGTGGATATGCAGCACTCGCGCGAGGTCGCTCATCGCGCCACGATGCGCCTTAATCCGTGCGGCCATTTGCCAGACAGTGGAGGATAGTCATGCAGGCTAAATGGTTACGACATGGCGCCCAGAGCGCGTTCTTCGACTGCGTTTCAGTGCCCACTTGGCGCCCACTTCCGGCTTTTACAGCATGATCTGGGATGATGTCGATTCGCTAAGAACCCTTATATTTCCTGAACTATATGAGCTGGGGTAATCTGAGAAAACGCCCTGCACAGTTTAAGAATCCTGTGCTCTATCCATCCGAGCTAAGGGGGCGCACCAGTAAAATCAACGATTTTTCGGCGGCGCGCAAGCGACAATGGCTGTTTGACAGTGGAAGGTGGAGCTGATCCCAGAGCCGCTCGCGGAGGATTTTCGTTTGCGCGGTTCAGTTGGGTTGACGACACACGGGCCGCAGCGCTTTCGCGGATTACGTTCGGATGATTCGCTTCGCGTTTCCGGATTTCACAATCAAGTGGAATTGATGATTGCCGAAGATAACAGGGTCGTCGCGCGCTTGAAGTATACCGCCACGCATCGCGGTAAAATCTTCGGCATTGAACCGGCCGGGAACCACATATCGTATGCAAGCATCGGTATCTTTACCATTGGCGCCCATCAATTGATGTCAGCCTGGGTACTCGGTGACCGCTACGAACTTATGCGTCAACTCGGCGCGATTCTTGAACCATAGATCGGACCCAGACTCGCAACCGTTGCCGCGGGCCACCTATTCGTGGCATTAAAACCATATCCAAAACCAAGCGCCGCGCACCCTTCAAGAGCGATGAGCACATCAGACGAATCGAGATTAGAGTCCAAGCGCCGCATCCAGTTCGCTTTCACAGACGAGCAGGAGCAGTTCCGCTCGGCGATTCGGCGATTTCTAAGCGACAGGTCTCCGACGACTGAGGTTCGGCGCCTCATGGGCACTGCCGAGGGTTACGATCCCGCGGTGTGGCGCCAGTTGAGCGAGGATCTCGCCCTGCCCGGCATTCACATACCGGAGCAATATGGCGGCGCAGGGTTCGGCATGGTGGAACTTTGCATCGTTACCGAGGAGCTTGGCCGCGCATTACTTTGCTCGCCCTATTTCTCCACCGCGGTGCTCGCGGCCAACGCCGTTCTGAATGCCGGCACCGAGGCCCAAAAATCGGCGTTGTTGCCCGATATTGCAAACGGCGCACGGCTGGCTACGCTGGCTGTTACCGAGCCCGACGGTAATTGGGATCCGATGAGCATCAAGGTCGCCGCTATCCCCGATGTGGACGGTTATCGTATCGGCGGAGTCAAAAGTTACGTCGTGGACGGCCACGTAGTCGACCAGTTGATCGTCGCTGCACGTGCCCCTAAGGCCGCCGGCCGAGAAGGGTTGGCGTTATTCACTCTCGATGCGAATGCCGCCGGCGTGGAACGACGCCTGCTGGAATCTACGGACCCTACTCGCAAGATCGCCCGCATCGATTTTCACGGCGCTCATGCGAACCTGCTCGGCGACCTCGATGATGGCGCAAAGCCGATCCTCCGTACGCTTGATCAGGCGGCTATCTCGCTCGCCAATGAAATGATGGGCGGCGCCCAGGCGCTGCTCGAGTCGGCGGTAAATTACGCCAAGCTGCGAGTGCAGTTCGGACGAACGATAGGCTCGTTCCAGGCTATCAAGCACAAGCTCGCCGATATGCTGCTGGACGTGGAACTTGCCAAATCGGCGGCCTATTACGCAGCTCAAGCCGCCGCGGTGGACGATCCCGAGTGGCCCGCGCTCGCCAGTTTGGCCAAAGCTGCCGCGTCAGAAACGTACCTGCATACCGCGGCCGAATGTATTCAGATTCATGGCGGCATTGGTTTCACCTGGGACAACGACACGCATCTCTGGTTCAAGCGCGCCAAAAGCTCGGAGGTGTTCCTCGGTCAGCCGAGTTACCATCGGGAGCTCTTGATGCAGCGCTGGGGAGTTTGAGCGATGAGTAAAGTCAGCGAAGCCGAGGTGCGTGCCGAAGCACGCGAGTGGCTCGCGGCCAACTGGGATCCGGATATGTCGCTGGTGGAGTGGCGTAGGAAGCTCGCCGATTCCGGATGGGGCATGCCGCAATGGCCGAAGGAATGGTACGGGCGCGGCCTGCCGCACGCCCTGGCGCGTGTGGTGGAAGAGGAATTCGCCAACCTTGGCGCCGTCGGCGTTGCTAAATCCGGGGTGCGGTTGCTGGCGGCAGCCACGCTGCTCGAGCACGGATCGGACCTGCAAAAAAAGAAATTCCTGCGGCGCATTCTCACGGGCGAAGATACCTGGTGCCAGTTCTTCAGTGAACCGGGTAGCGGCTCCGACCTCGCCGGCGCCACCACGCGCGCGGATTTGAAGGGAGATTTCTGGAACATCAACGGACAAAAAGTGTGGACGACGAGTGCTCATCATGCCGACCACGGCATGTTGCTCGCGCGCACCGATTGGGACGCGCCCAAACATGAGGGGTTGTCGTATTTCGTGATCGACGTCAAGCAGCCTGGTGTCGACGTGCAGCCGCTCAAGCAGATGAACGGCCACGCGTCTTTTAACCAGGTGTTCTTCACCGACGCGAAGGTCCCACAGGAGAACCTGGTGGGGCGCGTCGGCGAGGGATGGAAGGTGGCGATGACGACACTCGCTCACGAACGCCGCGGTGCCGATGGGCTCACCTCACCCTCAAAGCGCGGGACGCGGGTCGGACGAATACACGCCGAAGAGCGAGCCGAGGCCGAAAAGGCGAATCAGCCCTACAAGTGGTATCCGCAGCGCGCCGGCCGGGTGGACCTCGTCATCGATCGCGCCAGAGAAACCGGCGCGAACAGAGATCCTCACGTGCGCCAAGAGATAGCCAAGCTGATGATCATGGCAAAGTCGGCCGAGTGGACCTCCCGCCGGGCACGCGCCGCCCAGCAACAGGGACGGCCGCAGGGGCCGGAAGGCTCGCTCGGAAAGCTGGCCGCCAGCAATGTCGCGCGGGCTGCCGCCCATGTGCATACCTTGATTACAGGCACGGAAGCGATGCTGACTGGAAACGGAAGCCCGCGTGACGGAATCATCGCCGAAATTCTGGTCTCGGTGCCTGCCATTTCCATCGCCGGCGGCACTGATGAGATTCAGCGCAACATCATCGCCGAGCGTGTGCTTGAACTGCCCAAAGAACCGCGCTTCGACACCGGCCCGTTCCGGAACGTGCGAAAGAACTAGGCGGTTTGCGGACTCGATAACTTGGGTCCGCCCGCGATCGTGGCGAGGGTCTCTCGCATTCTGCTAGGGCGAAGAACTGCCGAGGGTTTTAGCGCGATCCGCTTGGCGCACCGACAGAGCAAGGACCCCGCAAGGACACTGATTGAGTACCCGGGGGCGGCACGCCGCAAGGCGGGGTGATTCCCCCAATTTCCCTTGCCCTCGAGATCGCCTTCGAGATCTTCAAAACGCTTTTCCCCGACTTGCTACAGCGCCGCCCGGCCAGCTGCCGTACTCCCACGTGGGGCGCGCGCCTCGGCTGCTGCGTAACGTGCAACGAAGTGCGGCCGCCGCCAAGCGATATACCCCGGCAGGATAAACAAACCGACCACGAGATTCGCCAGCATCAGGAGGATCAGCAGCACGCTCATTTCGTTATGAAACAGCAGTGGCGAGAAGACCCATGGCAGGATGCCGCCCACTATCACCGCGAAAGTAGCGAACACCCATCCGCCAGTGGTATGCAACGCGGTGGTAATGGCATTGTCGAGTTGCGCGCCTGCGGCTACCTCGTCGCGAATTCGCGCGACTGTATAGATGGCATAGTTGATACCGAGCCCAATACCTAATGAGATAACCGGAATCGTGTCTATGGTCAGACCGATGACTTGGTAATTCATATACAGGAAGGCGCCGAAATTGGCCATGACGGAGGCCATCACGAACAGTAGTCCGGCAATCGGCGAGGCAAATATCAGGGCACTCGCGAGGAAAATCACGCCCAGTGTCAACGCCAGGTTAACTGAATTGAGCCGCCCGACAACGTTGTCGCTGGCGAGGTAGAGTCCTGCATCGCCACCTACGTAGCGTAATTTGACCCCGCTAAGCTGCGGGTCGTTCACTACCCGGTTCTTAACGAAGTGGTCGAGGTCCGCTCGCAGGCGCTGCAACCGGCCATAGGTATGGTCTGCGAGTAGCAGCCGGATACTCATATTGTTCATAATCGGGTAGGTAGAGAAGAAACTGAAAACCTCATCCGGTGCAGTGCCACTAAAGAAGAATCCCCACAGATTACCGCTCAGTGCGTCAGAGTCAGGAAGCGCATAAAATTTCGGGTCGCCGTTGTGCAGCAGCATATTCATCGGCTTGGAGGCAATCTCGGGAAAGCCGAGCACGGCCAGCACGTCGCCACGGCTCTGCAGGTAGTCAGCGAGGTCATCCGCCATTCGCAGCGTGTGAATTGCGATAGGGTTGTGCGGCTGGGGATAATTGGGTGCTTCCAAGACTACCCAAGCCATATTGGTCGGAACAAACTTGCCAATCGCAGCAGTGTCCTGGTTTATTTTAGCTTCCTGCCTATAGATCGGAGTTCCCGGGGTTTGATAACCGATTGGAACATGCGTGCTCGCCGCGATTCCGAGAATCATTAGCGCGATCCCGGCCATGCCTAATCCGCTGCGGACTCCGCCCGGCGTGACCGGAATCCGTTCGACCCAACTCACCCAAGAGCGATAAGCAGTAGGACGGCTGGAGTCAGGCTGCATCATGCGCCAACCATAGACTTCCGGCTTTGCCAGGTAGCTCATCAGGATCGGCTGGAATACGAACACCATTGCCAGGCTCGCGCCAAGCCAAACCGCGCCCCCATAACCTATCTGCTTCAACACGGGGATTTCGCCGACAGCGAGAAATACTACACCAGCGACGTTGGCGAGTACTGCCAATAAACCCGGCCGGAGCATCAGGTCAGCGGTCGCCGCACACGCGGCCATCTTGTCATCAGCTCGATCGAGCTCGTCGTAGTATCGGCCATGCCATTGAATGCCATGACTGAGATCACGCGCGGTCAGAATAAATGGTATTACCAACATTACCGGGTCGAAGTTGAACCGCATCAGGCCAACGAAACCAAGCCCCCAAATGGTCGAGCAGAGCCCGGTCACGATCGGTGCCCACCATCCACTTCGGCGCCCCAGAGTCAGATAGAGGATGACCAGCATCAGCACGATCGAAATCAGGAAGATGAGCGCGATACGGGGCAGGTAATAATAACCCCAGGCGGCAAACATCGCCGCCCCGGTCGCATATATCGTTGTGTTGCTATCCTGGTATTGAGTGATCAGCCGCTGGACGGCGTCGAAGAGCGCTTTGTAATCGAGCCCCTCCTCGTTGAAGGCGGCAATTATCATTGCGCCTTTCAGGTCATACGTGACGTAGCCGGCAAGCTCCTCGCGATGGGTCATCACAGTCTTTTTCAGATCGTCAAGCTCGGCCTGGTTCTGAGGTAATTTCGGGTACATGTAGGGCGTTGCTACCAACGCCCCCGGCATCGCTCGTGCGTAAATGACCCGATATGATGCCAGCGAGAACACCTCGTTGTGGTTGACGCCAGGTAAAATATCGACCTTGCGGGTAAGGTCCTGAATCGCGCCCAAGGTCTTTAGATTGAAGATGTCGCCGTCATGCACTCGTACCATCAGCACCAGAGTCTGAGCACCGCCGTATTGGCGGCGGTACTGGCGATAAAGCAGGACGTTAGGGTCCTTGCTGGGGAACAAATCCTCAAACCGCGTTGCGATCGGCACATGGATCGCCCAATAGGCCATGAAGATGGTGATTGCGATCAGAACAGCGGCCAACGGTTTGCGATAGCTGAGAACATAGCTGCCAAAGCTGGGGGATGTTTCACTGCTCTCAGAACCCATAGTTTCAAATCCTTCTTGGCCAAAAAATGAACGGTCGCGCGGTCCGCTTGCACCGCAGATCGTCTAGCAAAACGTCACCGTCTTCTATCAATCCTTAAGGACGCTCGCCAATATCTTTTTTGCGTTGACTTTCCGAGATCAAGAGGGAGTTTAGATCTACGTTCGTGAACGCCGGTAAGGCGCCGACTGACACTTAGCAGCGAACTATGCGGGCGGAATGAGCGGGCAGCTCTATTTTTTCCCGCGCCTCACTTTCACCATCGGGACCGATCAGCTTTGCAACTCCACCGGCGGTTGGCATCGCAGCAGTCGAAACCTCTTGTGGGATCTCGCCGGCATTCAACAACAGATGGAATTCGCGCTGCTGCCCGCGAGCAAGGAGGGTGTGTATGGCCGTGTCGCGCATCAAGCTTCTGGCAAGTGGCGGCCCGTTGGCAGAGGCCTGGTCTACTTCCATCCCTATACCCGCGGCCATACGAAACAACCTCTGAGCATGCTCATCGACGAGGTTCATGTCGTCGGAAAAGAGCAGCATCCCGCCCGATACGGCGATTGCCGAGGCGAGCGCGAAACGTTCCTCGCGCGAGAGGCGGGTTTCGCTGGCCCTCAGCATCAGGCAGTCGGGATCATTGAGCCACAGACGCCGATGCATGAAGCTTCGCGCGATGATTGCGTTAATTGCCAGCCTGGTACCCGGTTCGACATCGCCTCCCCAGTACGGCGCAACATCAGGACCGATTCGCATCCCGTCCACCACGCCGACCGCGGGTCCGAGCGGGCAACCACAGCCGAGGATAAACGTTTCGTCACCGGCGGCGCGTCGAATCGTCTCGAGGCCGCGCCGCAGCGTCTGAGCGCGCGTCAGGGCTGGATCGTGGCGGCGGCCCTCAGCGGCAGCGGCAAACAGGAAGTCGAGTTTCAGATATTCGTAGCCGAATTCGTGCGCCAGCCGATGGAACAGGTGCTCCTGGTGCTGATTAAACTCAGGGTGGCTCGGATCAAGCGCGTAGGCGGATTTGTCCTCGCCGGCGGTCCAGCTCGGGTTATGGACCGTGGGAAGAGGCTCGCCATTTTGATTGCGAATGAACCAATCCGGATGTTCGCGCATTAAATGCGAATCGCGTGTGGCTAGAAATGGCGCCGTCCATAATCCTGCGGTGAAGCCCGCCTCCCGAATCTCGTCAGCGATCCTTTTCAGACCGCTCGGAAATTTGCCGTTAGTGTACTCCCAATCGCCTAGGGCAGACTGAAAGCCATCGTCGAGCTGAACCACATCGATAGGAAATTCGCGCTGCAATTCCCTTAGTTTGCGCAAATTTGAGCACAGCGCATCCTCCGTAATCGCGTCGAAATAGTGATACCAGGAGCACCAGCCGCGCTGGTACGGTGCACGAGTCCGCGCGTTCATGCGTCTGCCGAGCAGTTCGGCCCATCGCGCTGCCATTTGCGCTGCGTCCTGGTGGGAGCGCCAGTAGGCTAGCGGCTCGACTGTAAATGTCTGGCCCGGGTGAATCCACGCACCATCGAACAGCGCACGGGCACTTACGCGGGTGGGCGAGTTTACGGTCAGGGTGCTGAATTGGTTGGCCGCTCCGATAAAGCCGCAAAGAAACCGTTCATGCGCCGAATCGCTTTCTACAATCGTGAATAACTCCGAAGTCGCGTTTTCAGGAGTACCTTCGGGACGCTCCGCTTCACTCTGATGGCTAATGCGGATGATTAATGCCCGGCTGTGCTGATGCGCAGGATGTCCGACGACGACTGGATGGGATGCGCTCCACGACTGATAGCCATGCTTGAAGAATCGCGCGGGCGAAGCAGAGCTAAATCCGGTGTCAATCTCAAAGCCAAGCCATCGGAGTCGAACTGGCCGGTCACTCTCGTTGACCACTCTGGCATAGGCGATCTCGCCGCCCACAATAGGTTCGGTCTGGGCTGAGAGGGCGATACCCGCATGCCCGCTACGCGCCAGGCCGGTAAGTCGCAGCACTCGCTCCGTTCCTGTCTGATCCTCGTAGCGTAAGTGGGTCTCGCGAATCATGCTCGTGCCAATTGTGAGAGTACCCGCACCCAAGCGCAGGCCAACATTATTCAGTCCAGCGACGCGGTGCGACTGCTTCGCACCAGCAGCCGCTCGACGCATTGACGCTCGCCCGGTGAGGCGGGCGATGAGATTCAGGATGCGCGCCGCATCGCTGCTGTCGCCTAGCTCGGGTCAGACACAAGCATTCCTCCTACTGCAGCCGCGCGAGCTTCGCATCGTCAGCGGCGGACGGGGGCGTGACGTTGTAGAGCTTCTGCGAGTTCTCCCACAGGATCTTGCGGCGCACCGGTTCTTCGCAGTCAGACAGACCGCCCTTGATCCGGGCGTGCACTTCTTCGCCGTAGAGCGAAGTCGGATGCGGAAAGTCGGTCTCGAACAGGATGTTGTCCACTCCAATCTTGTCGAGCAGGCGGCGCGGCGCCGTCTGCTCAAACCAATAACAAGCGTAGACGTTGCGCGCGAAGTACTCCGAGGGCAGCCGATCGAATTCGGGATGCTCTTCCGCAACGCTGTTACCCCGGAACTGGTAATCGAGCGCTTCGAGCATGAAGGGAATCCAGCCGATGCCGCTCTCCACGGAGACGAACTTGATCTGCGGATAACGTGCCAGCACTCCTGACATCAGGAGGTCGTTCAGTTGCAGGCCGTTGCGCAGGAAGATATCGACCGCCAGCTCAGTGAAAGCCGCCATTTTACCGTAAGCCGCTATTCTACTTTTCACCAGGCCCTCGGTCATGTCGCCCGATCCGATATGGAAGCTGAGCGGCAGGTCAAGCTCGACGGCGACTTCCCACAATGGGTTCCAATGCGGTTCGCCGATCAGCGGCAGACCGTAGTATTGCGGCTCGCCAGTGAACAAGATCCCCTTGTGCCCCATTGCGGCGCAGCGGCGTACCTCCTTCACCGCGGCAGCGACGTCCCAAAATGGGATCGACGTGATGGGTAGTAGGCGGCGTTCATCGGCAGAGGCCCATTCGGTTTGCCAGTCGTTGTAGATGCGCACACAGGTGAGCATCAGTTCGGGATCACCTAACTTCAAAAACTGCTGCGCGCCAAACCCGCCTACATTCGGATACATGACCATGGCCCAAATGCCCATTTGGTCCATGTACTTCAGGCGCGCCTTGGCGTCGAATGCTCCCGGATGCATCTCTTCGTAATTCCTGGGCGGTTTGTTGAAACTTCCCACCCCCGCGGTGGCGGTTAAACCCACGCTCGCCAGGCCGCGGCTGGCACCTACCACCCATCTCATGGTTCCATCGGCATCGGTTTCCACGCGTGGCACACGGTCGCGCATCTGAGCGGGCGCCCGGCTGGTCCACAGATCTGGCGTTTCGGTCACATGCGTATCGGCGTCGATGATCGTATAGCTCATGTTATCGCTCCTTGGGCTTGTTTGTACGACATACGATTCCTTTGTGTCTATCGCACATCGGCGCACCAGACATCTTTGCAGGAGGTTCCAGACGGTGCTACTTGCGTGGTTTGTACCTCCGGGATGCGATGCGCTAGAAGGCAATTAACAGCAGGAGGGTGATTGCCGTGAGACTCGAGAACAAGGTCGCGATTATAACCGGCGCCGGGCGGGGAATGGGGCACGCGGAAGCGGTCAGATTCGCCAAAGAAGGAGCCCAGGTGGTTGTCGCGGAAATCGACGAAACCAGCGCCCGGCAAACCTTCGAGGAAATTGGCCGCGGTGGGCTGTTGTCGATGACCGATATGGCCAGCGTCGCCGATATCAACGCGCTGGTCGATAAGACGATGGCCACGTTCGGCCGGGTTGACATCCTGGTGAACAATGCGGGCGTCACAAAAAGCCTGGGGTTTTTCGAAGTTACTGAGCCAGACTGGGACTGGATGTATTCGATCAATGCGCGGGGCCTGTTTTTCTGCATGCAGCGAGTCGCGCGCGAGATGATGAAGCAGAAATCAGGCAAGATCATTAATATCGCCTCAATCGCAGGCAAGGGCTTTCGCGGCACCTCCAATATCGCTTATGCAGGGACCAAGGGGGCGGTGATCGCGATGACGCGCATAGCGGCTTCGCAACTGGCGCGCTACAACATTAACGTTAACGCGATTTGCCCGGGCGCCACCCGCACACACCTCTACGAAACCATCCAACAGGAAATGCTCGCCAAGCGGGGCATGAGTGCCGACGAGGCCGAACGGCGGATGGAAGCCTCGATTCCGCTCGGCCGCGCCAATTCGCCTGACGAGATCGCGAATATGGCCTGCTTTCTCGCCTCAGACGAATCGAACAATATCACCGGTCAGTCTATCAACGTAGACGGCGGCCTGGTTTGGGATTGAGAACGCTATCAGCTTGTCATACAAAATATACCCAGGGGCCAATGGCTGCCGCGGATAGCGAAAGAGCACCTCCCAACAGGAACTAATGACTTCATGGGAGACCGCTGGCGGCCCATGCTTGGTCGATGAGAGAACGCGGCCTGCCGCCAGGCCCGCGCGACCGTTTAACCAGTCTGTTCATTTTTTTGTAAGGGGACGAGACATGGCAGAATTCGATACGGTCATTCGAGGCGGGACGATTGTCGATGGTACGCTCGTACCTCCGTATAAAGCGGATATCGGCATCAAAAACGGCAAAATCGTCAAGATTGGACGTCTGAACAGCAGCGACGGCAAGCAGGTCCTCGATGCGAGCGGCCTTATCGTCGCACCCGGCGTGATTGACCTCCATTGCCATTACGACGCGCCCATCCATTGGGATCCAACCTGTTCGATCGGGAGCTGGCACGGAGTCACCTCGGTAACGAACGGCAATTGCGGTTTCGGTTTCGCTCCGGTGCAGCACAAGGACGCCGATCGTTCGATGCTCTCGATGGAACGCAACGAGGCGATTCCCTACGAAGCGATGAAGGCGACAATGCCGTTTTCATGGGAGACCTTTCCCCAGTGGATGAATCATATCGATCGCTTACCCAAGGCGGTTAATATGATGCAGCTCGTGCCGGTCACCCCGTTGGTCAGCTACGTGATGGGTGGCTGGGACGAGGCCAAGAGCCGGCAGCCCAATGAGCAGGAGATGGCGCGCACGATCCAAGTACTTGACGAGGCGATGTCATGCGGCGCCAACGGCTGGGCCGCCCAGCGTCTAACCGGTTACGGCGCCTCAGTGCAGCGCGACTACGACGGCACGCTGATGATCTCCGATATGATGTCGGATGAATTCTATCTAAAGCTGGCCAGGGCGCTTGACAAGTACGACCGCGGCACTATCCAGTTCGCGCAAGTGTCGGGCGCGATCGACGAAGGCGTCGAAGCGCCGCGGCGCGATGTCGACTTCGGCGGCAAGCTCGCGGAAGCAAGCGGCCGGCCGCTGATTTTCAACGCGATCGCGGCAGTTGACGATCGTCCGCAGGTGTTCCGCACGATGCTCAGCGTGGTCGACGAATACAACAAAAAAGGTGTGCCGCTGGTCGGCCATGCGGTCACGGTACGTGCCAACTTCCGGTTCACTTTCAAAGAGCAGTGGAATTTGTTCGACAACGTCGACGCGTGGCGAGAGGCGACCCTGGGCACCGCCGAAGAGCGGATGGCAAAGCTGGGCGACCCGGCCCTGCGCCAGCAGATGAAGGAAGAATACGACCGGTCCAAACAGCCCAAAGTTCTGGGCGATATCGCCGATTTCGTCTGCAGAAAGATCTCGCGAACGGACTTGAGAAGCAAATATGCCGACCGCACCGTGCGCGACATCGCGCGGGCGGAAAGCAAGCATGTCATCGATGCGCTGCTCGACGTGTCAGCAGCCGATGATTGGAAGACGGTGTGGCTCACGCCGACCAGGAATCAGAGCCCGGAGAACTGCAAGGAGCTGCTGAACCATCGCACGGTCGCCGGGTTTTCCGACGGTGGCGCCCATACCAAATTCCAGAACCTCGGTGCTTTCCCGACGGATTTGCTGACGTGGATGGTCCGCGACACCGGTTCAATCACGTTGGAGCAGGCGCACTATCACCTGAGCTATATGCCGGCCTGGACGGCAGGGTTCAAGGATCGCGGCTCCATCCGCGAAGGAATGGCCGCCGATCTGATGATCTACGACCTGGCGAAGCTGGCAATCAAAGAGCCAGAGACCGTGTTCGACGTACCACCGAACAATGATTCCCGGCTGGTGCAGCGTCCCGAAGGCTACCGCTGGATCATGGTGAATGGCCAGGTGACGTTCGAAAACAGTGAGAGCACAGGTGCATTCCCAGGAGTCCTGGTCCGTTCCGCCTGATTCAGGATTCGGTCGATTAGGCGTAGCCAATCGCCTACATGTGAATTGATCTGTCTTCAAACAGGGGCGGTTCGCGAACCGCCCGTGTTAAGCGCCGTGGCGACGCAGTTGTCGGTGACGCGAGATGCGCGTAAGCGCCAGGGCGGCGCGGTCTCCCCCTGATAGGGGAGACGCACCACTTGCAGAATGAAATTTTCAGGCGCGGAAAATTTCTTCGAAAAACGACGCCATCGCTTTCCACGAGCGTTCGTCGGTTAGTTTGTTATAAGCAAGGCCTGGATTCCCCACGCTGGCGGCATCGGGGTTGGTGAAGCTATGTACCGTGCCGCTGTAGCTGATTATCTGCCAATCAGCCTTGGCCTTGGTCATTTCCTCCTCGAACTTGACCACCTGATCGGCGAGTACGAACGGATCGTCAGCGCCGGTTAGAACCAGAATGCTGGCTTTGACCTGACCTTCGGAAGCCGGACGCTGCGTTTGGAGCCCGGCGTGGAATGTTGCTACACCTTTGAGCGGAGCGCCGTCGCGCGCCAATTCCAGGCCGAACGTGCCGCCCATACAGAAACCGATTGCAGCAAGCCGCGCGGAGTCGACCTGTTGGAACGAGGCGAGCTTATCGAGTGCGGCTCGTCCGCGCTGGCGGAATTTCGCCGGATCCTGCGTTAGCGGGCCAGCCAATTTCATCGCCTCCGGTAAGTCCTTGGCTTCCATACCATCGCCGTAGGGGTCCCCCGCGAACGCCACATAACCAAGCTCGGCCAACCGCTGAGCCCGCTGCTTGGCGTGCACCCCGAGACCAAACGCTTCAGGCATCACCAGAATTCCCGGCCGCTTTCCTGACTGACTTTCGTCGTAAGCTAGGAAGCCTTTGAGGGTGACATTGCCATCGCGATAATCGATCGTCTCTGTCTTCATAAAATCGCTCCTGTGATTGGGGTCGTGAGATGATGCACGTTTCCATGATTCAGGGGCAACGGCAACCGCTGCATCCGACTCCTCACGCAACAGACGCTCACCCGCTCGCAGGAATTCACCGCTTCTGACCTAATCTGCGCGAGTCTTTTAGTAGCCGATTGTCGGAGCTGATCAGGATGAGAACGATGGTCAATGCGCCGGTGCGCCAGCCGTGCGCTTCGAGCTTGGAAGCAGGAGGCAAAGAGGGATCAGCGGGATGATTGCGATCGCTATAATCCAGTAAATGTCGTTAAACGACAGCATCGACGACTGCGCCTGCACCGCGCCATAGAGCATTCCAAGTTGCTGATGAGTACGCGGGAGCGCGGGCAGATAGTTGAACACCGGGGCCCCGGGCAAATGTTGACCAAGCTTGTGTAAGCGCCAAGCGTCGAAGATGGAGAAGTGCTCGACCAGACGGGACTGATGCACCTGCTGGCGGCTGAGCAGCGTATTGGTCATGAAGGCGATACCAATGGCCGCCCCGGTGTTGCGCAACATATTGAATAGACTCGACGCATAGCCGATTCGGTGGGCCGGTACGCATGAGAGTGCAGCGGCCGAAGTGTTAGGGAAAATCATACCAAAGCCCAGCGACATTACGGTGCGGTTCCAGATTACCGTCCAGGCACTGATTTGGAGATCCCAGCCGGAGGTCAGCCAGGCACCCAGCGACGCGAGCGCAAATCCGAAACCGACCATAGGCCGGGTGTTGAATCCTGTGCGCGACAACTGCCCGGTCAGCATCATCGAGAACATCGCCCCCAAACCCTGCGGAGCCAGCACAAGTCCAGCCCTCCAGGCGCTGTAACCCATAAGCTCCTGGAGAAAGAGCGGGGTCATAAGAATGACGCCAAACAACACGAAGCTCATCGAAACAGTGAGCGTGGTGGCAACAACAAACACGCTCTGTTTTAAAATGCGCAAATCGAGAATAGGCTCTTCCAGCGACAGCTCGCGCACGACCAGCAGCAGAAACGAAAAAGCTGACAAGCTCGTTGCGTAGACCACCCACGGTGCATGGAACCAGTCAGATCGCTGACCACGATCGAGCACGATCTGGAGCAGGCCGAGGCTCAAAACTAAAAGAGCGATGCCGCTATAGTCTACTGCGCCACCTTTGGTCCTCCGCTCATGGATAAAAGACGGGTCATGAACGAATGCCCACACCATCCCGAACGCAAGTGCGCCGATGGGGACATTGATATAGAAGTTCCAGCGCCAGCTCCAGTTGTCAGTAATCCAACCGCCTAAAGTTGGTCCGGCAATAGGCGCCACCATCAAGCCCACTCCCCATAGCGCCATCGCAAGCTGCTGTTCTTCAGGCGGAAAGGTCTCCATCAAAATGGCTTGCGACGACGGGATCATCGCGGCACCGGCGGCGCCCTGGAGGAGGCGAAAAATGACGATTTGCGTCAGTGACTGGGCGGCTCCACATAAAGCTGACGCCGTTACGAACACGAGCACCGAGGTGAGAAAATAGCGCTTGCGGCCGAAGTGCGAAGAGATCCAACCCGTCATCGGGATCATGATGCCGTTGGCGACCAGGTAGCTGGTCACGACCCAGGTGATCTCGTCCACGCCAGCGGAAAATGATCCTTGCAGATGAGGCAGGGCAACGTTGACGATCGAGTTGTCGAGAACTTCTAATGTCGTCCCGAGCATCACCGCCGTAGCGATCAGCCATTTATGTGACGATGCCCGCGGCGATTCGACATGAACGGCCGTAGCGGGTGCTGCCATCGGTCCCGCACTCAGACCGGCAGAAAAACTCGCCAGAAGCGACCCGCAGGTGTCGCTTTGCGTGCTTTGTTCTTACTGCCCGACATGCTCGGCACCCTTCCCGGCAAAAGGCGGAATAAGCTGCTCCCTGTGTTGACCCTTTTACGTCGCGAAACGGTCAGTTTCAATAGCCATTTTTTCGTTTGACAATTTCGTGGCGCCGGTACAACCTCGTTAGGTAAGTTAACCAACGCAACAGTTAACCGGCTCAATTTGCATCTATTGACGACGACGCAATGGATTAGCCGGCAGTTTAAATTGGTCCGGCTTCGCGATGAGCAGGCGGAACGCTGCGATGGACGCTCGCATTGATCGTAGGCGCGGACCTCAGACCAGGGAGATGGATATGGCTGAATTCGACGTGCTCATCCGAGGGGGAATGGTAGTCGATGGAACGCGGATGCCGAGATACCAGGCCGACATTGGGGTTAAGAGCGGCCGTATCGCGAAAATCGGCAATCTCAAGGCGCATCAGGCGACCAAAGTGATTGACGCCGGCGGCATGATCGTTGCCCCTGGCTTCGTTGACCTGCATACACACTATGACGCTCAACTGTTTTGGGACCCGTATTGCACGATTTCGAGCTGGCACGGTGTCACCTCCATCGTAATCGGCAACTGCGGTTTTGGTTTCGCTCCTGTCAAGCCGGAATTGCGCGATCGCGCAATGCTGACAATGACCCGCACCGAGGCGATTCCCTATGCGTCGATGAAGGCGGGATTACCTTGGGACTGGGTCATTTACCCCGAATTCCTCAACAGCGTCGAGCGCCATCCCAAGGGCGTCAACATGCTGCCTTTCGTGCCGATGGCACCGGTGATGACCTGGGTGATGGGGCTCGAAGAAGCCAAGTCGGGAAGGTTGCCGACCGGGGCCGAGACCGAAGAGATGTGCCGGATCATCAATGAAGCCATGGACCAGGGTGCTTGTGGCTGGTCGGCTCAGCGTTTCGGCCGCAACAGCGTGCAGGCCGACTATGATGGCACGCCGATGGTGACCGACCTGATGGCAGATGAAACCGCGATTGCGCTGGCCAAGGTGCTGGGCGAACGCAACGAAGGCTTCATCCAGATGTCGTATATTCCGGATGCGAGCAAGTACGAAGGCGATGTTCAGGATCATACCGAGCGTCATTTCGAAGAGCTTGCGCTCGTCAGCGGCCGCCCGATTCTTTATAACGCCATCGCCGTAAATGACGCGTATCCTGAGCGTTTCCGCCGCCAATTGCACTGGATCGAAAGCTGCGCCCGCCGCGGTATCAGGGTTTACGGGCAGAGCGCGACCCTCGAAGCGGGATTCGCCTTTAGCTTCAAAGACTGGAACTTGTGGGACGATATGCCGGCGTGGCGCGAAGTCACCGTGGGCTCGATCGAAGACCGTTTGCTCAAGCTTTCCGACCCGTCGCGGCGGCCCGAACTACGCAAGGTGGAGCAAACCGGCCTCATCACCAACAACGTCGCCGATATCTTCGTGCTCGAATGCAAAGACCCAAGTCTCAAGAAGTACGAGAACCTGAAGATCGGCGAAATCGCCAGCCGGGAAAACAAACATCCGGTGGATGCGATGCTGGATATCGCCACCGCCGATGGGCTCAATACCGAGTTCTACACCCCGCCAATCAACCTCCGTGTGGATCATATGGCCGAGCTGATCAAGTCCGAGGGATTGGCGATTTTTGGCGTTTCCGACGGTGGTGCCCATACCAAGTTCTTCACTGGCGGGCGTTATGCAACCGAGGCGCTGATCAAGTGCGTGCGCGACAATCCGGTGATTTCTTTGGAAGAGGCGCATTGGCGTTTGAGCGCACATCCTGCTATGTGCGCAGGGTTTAAAAATCGTGGCACGCTCAACGAAGGTTCATCGGCGGATGTAGTGGTGTACGACCTGAATAAGCTGAATATTCGGCCGATGGAGATCGTGCACGACTTTCCCGGCGGTGAATGGCGCCGGGTCCAACGTGCCGACGGCTATCGCGCGATCATGGTCAACGGTGAAGTCACCTTCGACGATGGCAATTGCACTGGGGCAACTCCGGGGATGCTGCTACGGCGTGGCGGCGTTGCTGCTTAA
>Ga0073928_10004651_pt1 | contig 20056 bp, 14 predicted proteins | sample PaiPotPPA55metaG_FD_76969 | JGI IMG/M metagenome (GOLD analysis project Ga0073928, IMG submission 76969) | Iron sulfur acid spring bacterial and archeal communities from Banff, Canada, to study Microbial Dark Matter (Phase II) - Paint Pots PPA... ...
GATCCGAAAACGTTCAACGCGCAACGAGGGAGCTCTAAACCCTTTAGTTGCCACAGATCCGAGAGACGCGCGCGTAACCCCAGCATTTGCCACAGATCCGAAAAACCGGGGGGGAGGGGCACGCGTCGATGCTTCACCGGAAATTCCCCACGCAGCCTTGACGACAGCGTTCATGCAGTGGACTATATGCGCCCAAAGGGGCAAACTCGCTCCACAATCACGCAATGAAACTTAATCCAAACTTACTCAAGGCCACCGTAGTGGGCGCGCTCGGCGGACTCCTCTTCGGCTTCGATACCGCCGTCATCGCCGGCACCACGCACTCGCTCACGCTCGGTTACAACCTTTCGCCACGGCAACTCGGGCTCACCGTTTCCATGGCGCTAATCGGCACCGTGATCGGCGCGATGTCCGCCGGCATTCCTGGCCAGAAATACGGAGCGAGAGAGACGCTGCGCGTGCTCGCTGTTTTCTATGTTCTGTCGGCGCTAGGGTGCGCGTTTGCGTGGAATTGGCATGCTTTGCTTCTCGCGCGATTTCTCGGCGGCCTCGGGATCGGCGGCTCCTCCGTTCTCGGTCCGGTCTATATTGCGGAACTCGCTCCCGCAAAAATTCGCGGCCGCTTGGTCGGAATGTTTCAAATCAATATCGTGATCGGAATCCTGCTTGCGTATCTTTCCAATTTTGCAATCGCGCGCCTTGGCCTCGGCGCCGCCGAATGGCGCTGGCAATTCGGTGTGGCGGCAATTCCAGCGGTACTGTTCCTCGTGATGCTGTTCGGCATTCCGCCAAGCCCGCGCTGGCTCGTAACGCGAAACCGCATCGAGGAAGCGCGTCAGGTTTTGCAACAAATGGGTGCGGAAAATCCGGAGAGCGAGCTGCAGGAAATCATCAACTCCGTGCATCTGGAGAGCCTACAAAAAGCGGAACCGCTCTTTAGCTGGAAATACCGTGTGCCCATTTTTCTAGCCATCACCATCGGCATGTTCAATCAACTCTCCGGAATCAACGCCATTCTTTATTATCTGAATGACATTTTTGCCGCCGCGGGATTCAGTAAACTGTCCGGCGCTTTGCAAACCGTGGCGATCGGCAGCATGAACCTGCTGGCGACCTTGCTGGCCATGTCCGTGATCGACAAGCTGGGCCGCAAAACGCTGCTCCTGATCGGCTCCGTCGGCACAGCTCTGTGCCTCGCTGGTGTCGCTCGCATTTTCCTGACCCATCAACATCAGGAATATTTGTTGTGGTTCCTGGTCGCCTACATCGCCTTCTTCGCGATTTCCCAGGGTGCGGTAATTTGGGTGTACATCAGCGAAGTCTTTCCAAATCGCGTCCGCGCCAAAGGTCAGGCACTAGGCAGTTCTTCCCACTGGATCATGAACGCCGTCATCGCGTACACGTTCCCGCAACTCGCCAAATCCTCCGGCGCTTATCCGTTCATGTTTTTCTCGCTCATGATGGTTTTGCAGTTTTTTGTCGTGCTGTTTTTCTATCCGGAGACAAAGCGCATTTCCCTGGAGCAAATGCAGCAGCGTCTCGGAATCGAGTAATACGTTACATCTCCTATGGACCGCCATGTCTGGCTGCCCTCGCAGAACAAGAAAATGACCTCAAAGGAGCAGCGAACCGCAGATCAGAACGGGAACCTGACGCTAGGCGTCGATATAGGCGGCACAAAGGTCGCTGCCGGGCTCGTAGATGCAAAAGGCACAATCCTCTTTCAAACGCGCGTGCCGATGCCCGCGCGCGAAGATGCGGCAGCAGGTTTCGCGGCAGTAGAGCGCGCAATCAATGCTGTCTTTGAGGCCCAGCCGGAAGCCCGGGCTTCGCTGGCGGGAATCGGAATTTGCGCACCTGGTCCGCTCGACCCGTTTCGCGGTGTAGTCCTGAATCCGCCAAACTTGCCGTGCTGGCGAAATTTCCCGCTTGCCGCGGAGGTGCAGCGTGTTTTTAACGTTTGCGCGAAAGTTGACAATGACGCGAACGCAGCCGCTTTGGCCGAAGCAATCTGGGGCGCAGGTATCGGTTTCCGCAACGTCTTCTACGCCACGCTCGGCACCGGTATAGGCAGCGGAATTGTGTTCGACCGCCACATCTACCACGGTCGCACGGGCAGCGCCGCCGAAGGCGGACACGTCAGCATCGACTACAACGGCCCGCGCTGCGGCTGCGGAAAGCGCGGCTGCATTGAAGCGCTGTGCTCCGGTCCCGCGATCGCACAACGGGCGCGGGAGCGACTAGCGGAATCCAAGACGCCGTCGCCTATGCGCAAACTTGCGGGTGGCGACCTTGAAAAATTAACGGCGGAGCATGTTGCGGAAGCCTTCCGCGAAGGTGACGCGCTCGCCAGAGAAGTTCTGGAAGCAACAGCCGATTTATTGACTGTGTGGCTCGGCAATATCATCGATTTTCTGGAACCGGACGTAATCGTGGTCGGTGGTGGCATCGCGCAAGTGATGAGCGAATTCTTCCCCCGCATGCAAACCGAGCTGCCAAAGTGGGCAATCAACGCGCGCTGCTGCGAAATCCCACTCCTTTTAGCAAAGTACGGCTCCGACGCCGGCATAGCCGGTGCCGCCGCTCTCTGCCGCCAGAAGCGATAGTAGTTTACCCAACACACCGGAAGCAGCAGCATGGGCTTCGTTTTTGCACTCTGCTGTTGACAATGGGAAACCAAAGACTATGCTTATCCGTCCCCGCAAGTCTCTCGAAAGTAAAAAGACAGAATTGGGTTTGGTCCTCGCTACAACCGGATATCACAAATAGGAGACAAACGATGTGTTCTCGCTCAGTACTGGTTTTGCGTTTTGCACTCGCAATCGCGTTACTTCCATTGGTGGTCTCGGCGCAGTCTCAAATCGTGCGCCAGGTTCCACTGACGCGAAGCGGCCCGTTGCCCGCGACTCCTCCCATCAATGCGAATGCTCAGCAGGGCCCAGAACTCGATGCCGGCCTGTCTGGGAATGATGCTGACGGTTCTGACGCAAGCGGCTCAGGCATTTCTGTGAACCGCACCATTTCCAAGGGGCCCGGCAGTGGCCTTTCGCATCACGGTTCTGGGAAAGCCAAGTCGAACCCGGAATTGACCCTCTCGGTTGACGCGCTAAATCATTTCCAACAGCGCTTCGTCGCGGCAGGCGGAAACCAATTCTCGATCGAACCGCCGGACCAGGGTCTCTGCGTGGGAAATGGTTTTGTGATGGAAACCGTAAACGATGTTCTGCGAATTTTTGACACCGCGGGCAATCCCGTTAGCGCTCCTACAGGTCTCAACAGCTTCTACGGTTATACTCCCGCGATCGACCGCACGAAGAATCCTCTACAGTTTGGGCCATCGATCACCGATCCAAGCTGCACATTTGACGTGCAAACGCAGCGCTGGTTCCATGTTGTGCTCACTCTAGATCGCGCAGTTATCACCAGTCAGGCCCTCTCCGGCACCAACCATTTGGACATCGCCGTTAGCGCAACTGCCGATCCGACCGGGGCTTGGAACATCTATAGCCTGCCGGTGCAAGACGATGGCACCCAGGGAACGCCAAACCACAATTGCGCAGCGGGGCCGTGCCTGGGCGATTATCCGCACATTGGCGCTGACGCGAACGGCTTCTATGTCACTACAAATGAGTTCAGCTTGTTTGGGCCGGGTTTCTACGGGGCCCAGATCTATGCATTTTCCAAAGCTCAATTGGCCGCAGGAGCATCCTTGGTCAACGTCGTACAATTCGACACCGCGGACACGAGCTTGGGGGTCCAGTTGGACGGCAATCCGGGTTTTACCGTTTGGCCGGCGCTCTCCACGGGAGATCAGTTTGACGGTAGCCAAGGCGGCACGGAATACTTCCTGAGTTCCGAAGCCGTTTTTCAGGACAGCGGTGTAGACAGCCGACTCCGAATCTGGTCTGTGAGCAATACCAGCTCTCTCAACAACATGCCTGCTCTGAGGATCAGCGCCAATGTCGTGAGCACAATTGCCTATGCGGTGCCTGGGCGTTCAATCCAAAAACCAGGCGATGTCCCTCTGGCTCAGTGTCTGTCGGATTCTTCCTTGTTTCTGACGCCAACTCTTTCCGGTTGCTGGCGATTGGTCACCGGGGGACCCGGACCGTTCCCCAACAAGGAAAAAGTGGTTGACAGCAACGATTCGCGGATGCAGCAGGTGGTATTGGCAAACGGAAAGCTGTGGGGCGCGCTTGACACCGGCCTCATCATCGACGGAGACACCGCGCCGCGGGCTGGCATCGCATATTTCGTGATCAACCCACATGCTGGCAAAGTGGATCAGCAGGGCTACGCAGGCATGCTGGGCAACAACCTGACCTATCCCGCTATCGCCGTGACGCAAAGCGGAAGAGGGGTGATGGCCTTTACCGTTCTTGGTAACGATCACTACCCGAGCGCTGGCTATGCCGGTATCGACGCTAAGATTGGAGTGGGCGAGATTCACATTGCGGCCGAAGGCGTTGGACCGGACGATGGCTTTACGGGTTACAAGCCGGCTGCCGCATTCGGAACCCGCCCACGCTGGGGCGACTATGGCGCAGCGGCCAGCGACGGCAACTCCATCTGGATCGCCAGCGAATACGTCAACCAGACCTGCACGTATGCAACCTTCGTGAATAGCAACTTCAGGTGCGGCAACACTCGTACCCAGTTGGCAAACTGGGGCACCAGAATCTCCAAGATCGTTCCTTAGTTGGGATTGTTTCTTGGTCTTGCCTTAAAAACGCTAAGAGAGCCGCTCTTCCGAGCGGCTCTCTTTTTTGTAGCTCACCCGAATTGCTAGAGTTAGCAACGCACGCCTTTGGCAACGAATAAGTTGGCGGAGGCGTGTGGAAGTCGAATCCACCATTCCGTCCGCTAAGGACGGAATCGCCGGCTTTGAAGGCCGGGGAGATCACCGGACCCCTTTCGCCTCCGGGTGAAGTATAGCAGGCGACCTAAGAAGCAGTTTGCGGCTGCGGCTACTGCGCAGCGTGGGCTGGTTCTGCGGCGCGCTGGGTTCGAACTAGGGCCGCGACCAAATCGTAGAGGGCTGGGCTGGTGCAGACTTCGTAATAGGGATGGGATGTAGGCATTCCGATTTTTCCGTCCGGGAGAAGCTGGCGGGCGAGGCCTTTGCGCAGGACCAGGAGCTCGACAGAATCACCCAGCGGAACTTCGCCGAAATGCAACGTGACGTTTTCTTTCCCCCAAGGCATCTCGAGTTTGGTCTCAATCGAGTCGAGTGAAATCTCTTCGGACAATTTCTGAAATCCTTCTTCGTTCAGTTCAATTCCATTCATGTTGAAGCGAACGAGAAATTCGTCGAGTTCTTCGGCGGAGGCGCCTTCCATGGCGTTAAGAAATTGGAAAACGGAAAAATGCGTTTTTTGTGCGCCAAGCATACGCTTAGCCAGCTTGGCGCAGCCGGAGAGGCGGTCGGAGAGATTTAGCGCCTTGGAAATCATGATGCGGGAGTCGCCGTCGGCCCAATACGTTGGGGCGGAGCCTTGGAAGGCGACGCCAATACCGAGCTCAAGCGCGGGAAGATCGTTGCGGCATGCGCGATCGTTGTAGGAATTGCAGACGATTAGAATCTGGCGGGAGAGGATGCAGGCTTTGGCAACGGCGCGGGCGTAAGCAAGATTCGATTCGGTTTCGAAAATGGCGAGGATCACCGCATCGCCTTCGATGAAAACCTTTTTGGCATTGAAGCGGTCGAGCAGCTTTTTGACCGGCTCATGCAAATTCAAGCTGAAGTGGGAGGCGGGACTCAACCCACGCGCGAGGAGATCCTGGGTCATTTTGGTGGAGCCGCGCACGTCGGCTTTGATGATGACGTGAGAAACGACCTGGTCCTGCTGTGGCTTGGCCTCATCCTGTAAGACGCATTCGTAAAGGCGATTGTTCAAGCGGGAGAGCTCGCGGGCTTGTTCCGTGGTGACGAGATTGATGCGCTCGGTGCAGGTGGTCAGATGATCGGAGTCGCGCAGCTCGCGGCGGAGGCGCAGAAAATCCACGGCGAAGCGTAATACGAAAGCCTGCATTTCTTCACGAGAATAGCGATGTATCTTCCGGGACAGTTCTTCAATTGGCTTAAGCGAGAGCTTGCGCGCGGGAACTTGCTTCAGCACGTGCTCGACGCGCTTCATTTCTTCTTTGGAGACGAGCGCTTTGCGAAGCTGCTGCAGGTGAACCGGCGGGCTGTAATCCTGCGCGATGGCGCGAATCTCGTAGCTGGCCAGAACGTGATACAGGATTTCCTGCTGCTCGAGGCGCTCGAGTAATCGCGCCAACATTTGCGCCCGGGCAGAACGGTTGGCTTCCGAAGCGAACAACGGATCGAACAGGCGCTGCGCATTTTCCGGCTCGTTGAGGTAATTGTCGATGCGGCCTTTGTGCTCCTTGGCAAGGAAATCAATTTTTTGCTTCGCGGCGTCGATCTGCGGGCCGAGTTCTTCGAGCTTGTATTCCCGGTGCTTGAGGCGCATCTCGACGTCGGCCAACGAAGCCTTTGGATCGGAGTCGCTAGAAGAGTTGAAGATCTTGTTTAAAAAAGCGCCGCGATCGAGGCGCTTGCGAAGGCTTTCGCGCTGCTCCTCGAGATTAGCCACTTCGTTGCGCATGGCTTGCGCCTGATCGAGCAGTTCGGCGTTGATTTTTCTGGCTTGGGCGTAGGCTGGATCTTCGCTGACGGTCAGGCCAGCCTCGCGCAAGAATTCGTGAAAAAGCGCGTCCATGACTTCGAAGCGGTCCGGGTCGCGGACGTAATTGCCGAGCAGGACGTAATTCTCCAGAAAAAAACGGTCGTCCGTGCCACCCTCGAGAAAGATGAGCCGATTTTTCAGCAGGTCGTAAAAAGCCGTGAAATCATCGCCAAAGAGAGCGCGGCGCGCTTTGCAGACGACGTTCTCTTCCGCGTCGGCGACCATCTGGGCGACTTGCTGTCCGACAACGCGAACGACGCGGCGGCGCGAGGCCTGCAATTCCGCGAGTTTGGCCTTGATTACGTGAGCCTCTTGGCTGCGCTCAAAATGCTCTCCGCGCTGGCGAACCCACTCCTTGCCTTCGAGGATAAGATTCGCGAACTGATTGCCGATTTCGAGGGTAAGAAACTTCAGCAGGGCCAGGCGAAACAGCAGATCGATTTCAATATTTTTGTGAAATTTTGCCTGGGTCACCGCGCTCTGCATGAAGTCGGTAAGCAGCTTGCGGAAGGTGGTGTGGTCGGGCCCTTTAACGGCGCGCAACTCCGTGCCGGCAACGTAGGAGCCTTTTGTGTGCTGGCGGATGAGGTCAAATAAATAATCACGCGCGACCTGGACGAACCTGGGGCTCAGGAACACATCGTGGTGGATGTTATCCACCCCGATGGCCAGCGACCCCATAGGGATCGTGATGTTGTAGCTCTTGAGTTCGATCCGGGCCGCTTCTGTCGCGCTGGGCGTAAGAATACTGTTGACCATGAGCTCGCCGGAAGGGCTGTTTTTAACGTAGCAGCCGGAGGGGGAAGGGGCAAGAAATGGCGGGGCGGTGGTGGCTAGAGAGTTAGCGGGGATAGGGGTCGCGCAAGGTGCTGGCGTTACCGAGGTATGCTTTGCAGGGTCGCGGCTGTGCTGGGCCCTACGATGGGCCAGCGTGGGGGCGCCGTTAGGTGATTTGGATGCGGCGGGCGTCGCCGCCTAGGTGCTCGAATTTTAGGCGGAGCTGGGGCCAGGGGGATTGCAACGGGAAGCGTTCGGACCATTCGAGGATGACGACGGCGGGTTTGGCGAAGACGTCTTCTAGGCCGAGCGTTTCGAAATCGTGAAAGGTTTCAATGCGGTAGAGATCGGCGTGGTAGATCTTGGCGGCTTCTGCGGCGCCGTAAACGTGAACTAGCGTGAAGGTGGGGCTGGTGACTTCATCCTCGGTGGCGGCGCCTAGTCCTGCGACGATACCTTTGGTGAGCGTGGTTTTACCTGACCCGAGATCTCCGGTGAGAAGAACCAGGACAGGAGGCTGGAGTCGCTTGGCAAATTCCCTGCCCCATTGCGTTGTTTCTTCCGCGGATTGCGTGATGACTTCTTCACTCACGCGCTTGCAGCTCCTGCAGGAGTTCGTGGCGCGCGTGCGGAACGGCGGCGGCGACTTCCGTGGCGAGCAGGCCGGACTCGTCGGTATTTTTCGTCGCAAACTCTGCGGCTTTGCCGTGCAGGTAGACGCCGAGGGCGAGCACGCGCGTCCAATCGTCGGTCTTGAATTGCGCGGTTAGCGCAGCGAGGACACCCGTCAGGACGTCGCCGGAACCGCCTTTTGCGAGGCCGGGATTGCCGGAGGTGTTGACGAAGATTTGGCCGTCGGGGCCGGCGATGACGGTGTGCGAGCCTTTGAGGATGACATGAGCATTCCAGCGGCTCGCGGCCTCTTGCGCAGTCTTGACGCGATCTTCCTGCACGCTTTTTGTGGAAGAGTTTAGGAGCCGCGCCATTTCGCCAGGGTGCGGCGTGATGGCGAGGAATTTCGTTTTGCGGTCGCGCATCGAATCGGCACTTACTGCAAACGCGTTTAGCCCATCGGCGTCCAGCACGAGGGGGAGATCGGTCTGCAGGAGGACCTTGCGGACGAAATCTTGCGTTTCAGGGTGAAGGCCGAGACCTGGGCCGAGCGCCAGAACGGTTTTGCCTTCCGCTATGCGTTCGAACCGCTGCGCGAGATTCTGGATTGCCGCTGTGCCTTCAGCGGTCGCTATCAGCGGTTCGGTCATCAGCTCCGGATGAGCCGACGCAACGATGGGGAGGACGAGATCGGAAGTGGCTACTGTCACCAAGCCTGCTCCTGCCCGCAAGGCCGCGTAGCCGGCCATCACGGCGGCGCCGGACTTGCCGAGTGAGCCGGCGACGACCAGCGCGTGGCCGTAAAAACCTTTGTGTGAATCGACCGTGCGGACTAGCGGAAGTTGCGCGAACTCGTTCGGCTCGACCCAGCGGAGCGAGCTTTTCCCAATTTCTTCGATAAGCGAAGCTGGAGAACCGATATCGGCGACTTCAAGCATGCCCACCGCAGCTGAATCACATGAGATTAGGTGACCCGGCTTGGGCGCGGTGAAGGTTACGGTTTTATGCGCGTATACCAGTGGACCTTCCGCAGGTTGGCCGTCGGACGGCAGGCCGGACGGCGTATCGACCGCGAGAATCAGCGCTGGCCAAACCGCCGTGGCATTTTTTGAATGGCGATTGATGTCCGAGATTGCTTTCGCAATGACTCCGGTCGCTGCTCCTCGGAAGCCTGTGCCGAAAATAGCGTCGATCATGACATTCGCGTTGGAGATTTCCGGCCATGCGGTCTGCCACGCGGCTTGGTCCGTAATGGAGATTATGGAGTTGCCCGTTGCGGTCCAGCGCTGAAGATTTGTGGCGGCGTCACCGTGCAATTCTTGTGGCTCGGCAAAAAGATAGACGTTCACCTGCGCGCCTAGTGATTGCAGGTGCCGCGCGGCAACCAGGCCGTCGCCGCCATTGTTGCCCTTGCCGCAGAGGACAGCGATTTTTGCCGGCCGGGTCGCGGCTGTGCCAACAAATTTATCGCAAGCATCGGCTACCCGAGTTCCGGCGGTTTCCATTAGCTGAGCGCTAGGAATGCCGTAGCGCTCGGTGGTCAGGCGATCGACCTCGCGCATCTCGGCAGCGGTGAGAACTTTCATGGCTTCAGTGGACTCGAGAGTGGAGTAAAAGTCAAAATCGTCCGGTTCGGAAAGCGGGCACTACAAAATCGTCCTTACCCGCTAGAGCATCCAACCGCCGCTGACGTTGACGACTTGGCCGGTTACGTACTCCGCCTCTTCGGATGCAAAAAAGGCGACGGCGGCGGCTACATCTTCCACGGTTGGTGGGCGGCCGATGGGAAATCGCGCGTCTCGGATGCGGCGCGCTTCTTCGCGGGTCAGTTCCTTCTCATCGATGCTGGAAGGATTGACGACGTTTACCGTGATGCCGTTCTTGGCTTCTTCGAGAGCCAGGGAGCGGGAAAGCGCGACTACAGCGGCTTTCGCGGCGGCGTACGCGGAGATTTTTGCTTGACCAAAGGCGCGCTCGGCTCCCACGGCGCCGAGGTTAATAATGCGTCCCCAGCGGCCGCGGCGCATGTATGGCAGCGCGGCGCGGCACATGTACAGCACGGTCATAAGGTTCGAGGTGAAAATGCTTTGCCAATCTTCCAGCGAAGACTCGCCGAGCGTGCCCCACCGAAAATCGCCGACATTGTTAACGACCAGATCGATGCGGCCGAAACGATCGGCGACCGTTCGCACGAGCTGATCGGCGCGCGGTGCGTCGGTGATATCGGTCTCGACGGCGACGCAATCAGCGCCGCTGGCCTGCAACTGCAGAAGTGTCTGCTGCGCGGCGGCTTTATTTGTGCGGTACGCAATGGCCACACGCGCGCCGTCCTTGGCCAGCCGCACGGCGATCCCGCGGCCGATGCCGCGGCTTCCACCCGTAACTAGTGCCACACGATTGCGAAGGGACATTCCTCTCCTCAAAGGATGCGCGGGAAAGCATGCCAGTATAACGCAGGTGGCACGGAGTCCTGGAGCGATCACAAGCGCATCGACGAATTCTATCTCTCAATGTGAGAAAGAGAGATGCCATACGTAAAGTAGATTGTCAGTCTGCGCAGCTAGAAAAGAGCCATCTGGCGAGAGCGCGAAGGCCAGTTTATGAAGAGGCAGCGGGGATATGGGTAAAGAGAAGATGATCCGTTTGTCCATCAGGTCGTATACGCAGAGGTCCATATTTCTGACGTGGGTAGGCGAATCTTTGGCTTTGGCGCGAGCGAACGCGAAGCGCCGGCCGTCGCGCGAGGGTTGAATCTCTCCTCCGAACCGATACTCCGGAGCGTAGAGGTCAGCAATCTTTCCGCCAGCCCCTGTGAGAATGAGACGCGAACAGTCACCGGTTACGGCCAAGACAGAGTTGCTTACAAAGCTGGCGGAGTTGCAGCGTGATTCGGCGATATCTATAGCCGAGCTGCTGGTTTGCCCAAACAGGCGGGGAGATTTGGTCGGTGCGGAATCATCGGCGTTATAAACGAAGAGGCGTAAAGGAGCTTCGACGGCCGCTGCAAGCCAATAGACAACTTGCGTATCGGAAACAGTGTCGTCCCGGTGGCCCGGTGTCACTTTGAATTTCTTCGAAACGAGAGAGAGGGGGTCAAGCACATCGACTCTTGTGAGCCAGCCCCGCTTCGCATCGAAGGCTTCTTGAAATTCGTAGAGCGCGCGGCCGCTCGGAGACACAGTAAAACGAGGAGGGATGTCTCCCGGCACATCCATTTTCTTTTTCAGACCTTCTTGGAGTTCGCTGGAATACAGTCGCACCCATTCCCCATCCTGAACGAAGAAGCTTCCGTCATGGAATGCCTGAAGAGTACTCGAATGTGCGGCATTTCCCCAAGTTCGCTGGTCGCGCACGCGTCCACTCGCGGGGTCAAGAAAAACGGTGTGGAACACAACCGCGCTGCCCGGAGTCCCATCTCGCCGGGAAAGGCCTGGGTGTTCGTTATTCTTGAAGAAAGACACAGCGAGAGCATGCTCATCAAGAAACGTGATCGCGCCACGCAAAAAAGTGTAGTAGCGAAGATCTCTTTCGGCGACGGGAGGAAGATAGCCAACGGTTCGCAAGTCAACGGATAGGACGGGAACGTGGTCGTCCGCCGAGACAAGCGAAACGATGTCAAATGACATTACGCTTGCAAGCAGCAAGATCCGCGTCAACCGTCTCATTGGAATTTTCCTGTGCGATTTTAACCGAATCATTAGCGCAGGCGGGCGACGATTACGGTCATGTCGTCGGCTTGCTCTGGCGTGCCGGCCCATTCTTCGGCGGCGTTCATCAGGGACTCGGCAACAACTTGCGGGCTGGCGCCTTGCACGTGGACGGCGGCTTGCTGCAGGCGGCGGATGCCGAATTCTTCGCCGTAAACATTTTCGGGCTCGACCAAGCCGTCGCTGTAGCCTACGAGGAGCGAGTCGGGAGCGACGATCACGGAGCCTTCCTCGTAGTCATAATCCTCCACCACTCCGAGGACCATGCCGCCTTTGTCGAGATGCAGCGCGGAATCCTTGCAGATTAGGAATGAGGGAAGATGGCCGGCGTTGGTGTAGCGCAGGTTGCGCGTGGCGCTGTCGTACACGGCGATGAAGAAGGTGGCAAAGCGATCATCGCCGGTGTTGCGCACCAGATGCTTGTTGAGGCGAGAGACTAACTCTGCGGTGCTCATGCGTTCGCTGCCGTCCACCAGGACTTGGCTGCGCAGCGCGGCTTGCAAGCTGGCCATCAGGAGCGCGGCGGAAATTCCTTTCCCGGAAATGTCAGCGATGGCGATAGCCAGGTGCGTGGGGCTGAGCTGAATGAAGTCGTAGTAGTCGCCGCTGACGGCACGCGCAGCTTTGCAGATGGCTTCGATTTCAACGCCGGGAACTTTGGGCAAAATTCTAGGAAAGAGCTGGTCCTGCACTTCGCGCGCGATGGAGATTTCGTTCTCGAGGCGCTGGCGCTGCTTTTGTTCTTCGATCAGGCCGCTGATGGAGCCAGTCATGAGGTTGAACGATTCGCCGAGGACGCCTAGTTGGTCGCGGCGCTCGATGCGCACGCGGTGCGATAAATCTCCGGCCTGGACATATTGGGTGGCGCGATAGAGTTCGTTGACGGCCTTCGTAATTTGCCGCGTGAGAACGATTCCGGTGATAAACGCTCCAGCCCAAATCACCAGGAAGGCGATGACGATCAGGACGAACGCAATCAGATAGGTGTTCCGTAACTCGCCAAGGGAGCTGAACATGCGGCCGCTCAGTTGCGAGGGCCGCGCGTTGAAAACGGCGAGCACGGGTCGCACGTGATCAACCACACCGTCGGGTCCGACATAGGTTGAATCCAGGCGAGAGACTACATTGACCGGAGAATCGATCCAGAGCATCGCAGGTTGGAGTGATCGATTCAGAGCCACGATGCGATCAGTAGTTTCATACTGAACATTGTTGGTCTTGTACAAAACACCGTTGTGCGGGCCGCCCGCGTAGCGCCGCATTAGATTCAGTTGAATGGCGCCCAGGTCCGGCGCAATGGTGGCGAGAAATTCGGGATTTACCGGAATCCAAAGCGTAACCACGCGAACGCCATGCGGCTCGTCCATGGCACGGACGCTGAAGATGTAAAGCCGATCGCGTTCGAGTCCGTACCGGGCTTCGCCTTCCTGCAGCAGTCCGGCGAAGAATTTCCCGTTTGAAGCGACTTTGCCCAGCAGAGTTTGGTCGTTGGAAAATTCGATGTTTAGGTCTGGGAGCTCGCGGTCGTGCACGGAATGCGATTGCGCGGCGAGGATGTGCTCTGAATCGACTTCGCTCATGCCGCGCGGCAGCGTGCTGTGAGCGGCGGCGATGTGCTCGGCAATATCGGCGAGGATGTCTTTGCGGCGCTGCACGTCTTCGTAGAGCAGATAGGAAGCGAGCTGCGAATAGAGAATCTCCGCGGAGCGAACAGCAAGGATCATCAGCAACAAGACGGGAACGAAAGCTAAGAAGAGACCCGCAATAATTAGGCGATTGCGCAGACTCCACAGTAAGCGGTTCCTACCCCAGACCAGTAAGCGATAGAGCAGGTAAAGGGCGGCGAGCAGGGCGATAAATTTTAGGTAGTCGAAAATCCTGCCGCTGGCTTCGAAGAGGTAGGCCAAGCCGCCGGCAAGCGCTAGCAGCAACGCGACGAGGTCAATTCGCGAGATGCGATCCCACAGTCTGCGGAGATTGGAAGCAGCGGTCACGCGTCAGCCTCAGACAGAAAGACTACTTTACCTTAAGGATGCGCTTTGAGCCGAGAGCGCGCTGCGTGCGCCGGAACTGGGGTTGATTATGGTGAGACCTACTTCACGACCGCGCTGCGTACGCGGCTGTGATAGCGGCTGTAGGTGAAATAAATCACGAGCCCGATAACCAGCCAGATGATCAGGCGCGCCCAATTGACCCAGCCGAGCTTGTACATCATGTAGCCGTTAAAGATGATGCCGAGAACCGGCACGACCGGCACCCAGGGTGTGCGGAAAGGCCGTGGCTGCTGGGGATTCGTGCGGCGCAGGATCATGACGGCAATACACACCATGACGAAAGCAAGCAATGTGCCGATATTGACCATTTTTCCGATGTCGTCGATCGGGGTTATGCTGCCGACGATGGCGGCCAACAAGCCGACCAGGATCGTGTTTTTGTAGGGCGTACGGTATTTCTTGTGGACCGCGGCGAAAAATTTCTTGGGCAGCAAGCCATCATTGGCCATAGCGTACAAAACGCGAGTCTGACCGAGCAGCATGACGAGCATGACGCTGGTAAGTCCCGCTAGAGCACCGATCGTGATTATGTGCGACGCCGTGTACAAGCCGCGATCGAGGAAGGCTACTGCAATGGGAGCTTCAATGTTGACGTCCTGCCAGCGAACCATGCCGGTGAGCACGCCGGCGACGAGAATATAGAGCACCGTGCAAATTAGCAGCGATGCCATGATGCCGATGGGCAAATCGCGCTGCGGATTCTTGCATTCCTGCGCGGTGGTGGAGACGGCGTCAAAGCCGATGTAGGCGAAGAAAATGTAAGCAGCGCCTGCGCCAATGCCACCGACACCCATGGGCGCGAAGGTCGCCCAGTCATGCCCCCAATTGGAGAAGTTGATGTAGTGAATACCGAGTCCGATGACGAACAGCACCACGCCCACCTTGATGGTCACGATGGTGGCATTGAAGCGCGCGCTTTCCTTGATGCCTATGACCAGGATGGCGGTAATGACCAGGGCGATAACGAAGGCCGGAAGGTTAAAGCCGATTTCGTGGCCGAAAACCACGGGAGCGTTGAGCAGGGCGTGAGCCTGCTGCACGAGCTGCGGCGACTGCGCGGCAATGATGGCGTCGACCTTGTCCAGGAACGCCTGCGTGCCGGGCTGCAAGGTGGCATCGGAAGCTTGCGCCATCTGGCGAGCGACAATTTTCGTGGCGGTGCCGAGGCCCGTCCAGTGATCGTAGGCCAGCCAGAGCGGCATTTTAATGTGGAAAATGTTCAGCAGCTCAATGAAATGGTTGGACCAGCCGGAGGAAACGGTGCTGGCGCCCATGGCGTACTCCAGCGTGAGATCCCACCCGATGATCCAGGCGAAAAATTCTCCAAGTGTCGCGTACGCATACGTATAGGCACTTCCGGCGAGCGGGATCATAGCTGCAAATTCGGCGTAGCAAAGTCCCGCGAATGCGCATCCAAGGCCAGAAATTATGAAAGAGAGCATCAGCGCGGGGCCGGCGTAGTGTGCGCCGAGCCCGGAGAGTACGAAAATGCCAGCGCCGATAACCGCGCCCACGCCTAGAGCGGTGAGCTGACCGGCGCCTAGGCTGCGCTTTAGACTGTGCTCGCCGGCTTCACCCGCTTCCGCGAGCAGCATGTTCATCGGCTTCTTTACGAAAAGCCAGCTTCTGGGATCGCTGGCCCCGGTCGCATCGAGTTCGTTTGACCTTGTTGCCATGAGGGAAGCACCTCGCAGGGCGCGCTTGGCGCCCTCACAAACTAGTTTACGCTGCGTGTTTGGCTGCCGCCGAGCGGCGTGACCACAGCAGATATACCGGAACACCAATCAGCACGATCACTAGCCCTCGACCTGCCGTCTGGGTTTGGTACAGCAACAGCACAAACATGATAGCGGTCGCGGCCACTATATACAGCAGCGGGATGAAAGGATAGCCCGGCGCTTTGTACGGCCGGTCGGCGTCTGGCCTCTTTTTGCGCAACGCGAAAATTCCGGCAATGGTCAGGACATAGAACAGTAGCGCGGAAAATACGACGTAATCGAGCAAGTCGCTATAAAGGTTCCCGTAGCTGACCTCGCCCATTACGCTGACGCGGCGTGTACGCAGCAGAATCAGCACAGTGATCCAGATGCCTTGATAGATCAGAGCGCTGCCTGGCACGCCTTTCTCGTTCAGCGTACCCGTCGACTTGAAAAAGAGGCCGTCGCGGGCCATAGCATAAGAAACCCGGGCGCCCGCCAGAATCAACCCATTGTTGCAGCCGAAGGTAGAAATAATGATCGCAACAGCCATGATGGCCGCGCCAGCCGGTCCAAAAACTGCGGCGAGAGCGGCGCTGGCTACACGATCATCCGGCGCGTTTTGAATTTGCGCCAATGGAAGCGTGCAGAGATAGGCGAGATTGGCCAGGCAATACAGCGTGATAACAATAAGCGTGCCAAAAGCCATCGAGAGCGCAACATCGCGCTTGGGATTTTTCACTTCCGCAGCGGTGAAGCCAATGTTGTTCCAGGCGTCAGCGGAAAAGAGCGAACCTACTTGCGCCACACCGTAAGCCACGAACAGCCCAAATGCGCCGGAGGCGGCCGTGACCGTGGGGACAAGGCCGCGCAGAAAACTTGCTCCGGGTTCAAGGGGTTGCGCTCCACGAATGGCCCAGAAGTGGCCGAAGTTATCGGAGATAGCTACGGCATTGCGGCCAATAAAGACGCATACAAAGATCAGGCCGAGCAGAGCGAGCGTCTTGGCGCTGGTGAAAATATTTTGGATGAGCTTGCCGATGCGCACGCCCTGTGTATTGAGGAACGTGAGAAAGACAATCATCAATATCCCAACAAGTTGCTGCACGGACAGGCTTACAGCGTACTTAGACGAGAGTGCAATCGGCGGGATGATCCAAGCCGTAGGCGAAATTGCGGGAAACAACACACCAAGGTAACGAGCGAAACCCACGGCGACGGCTGCGATAGTCCCCGTTTGAATCACCAGGAAGAGTGTCCAACCGTAAAGAAAGCCCCAAAGCGGCGAATACGCTTCCCGTAGGTAAACATATTGGCCACCGGCACGCGGGAACATCCCGGCCAACTCTCCAAACGAAATCGCCGCGAAAATTGTGAGGAGTCCTGTAAGAATCCAGGTGAGCAGCAACCCCCCCGGAGAGCCGGCCTGGCGTGAGATCCCGGCCGCGACGATGAAAATGCCGGAGCCGATCATGGAGCCGACGACGATCATGGTCCCGTCGAAAAGCCCAATAGCGCGGACAAAACCGGTTTCCTGCTTCGCGGCGACTGGTCGCTGAATGGTTTGCGTCGCGTCGGCCATTCCGTGAAATCCTTAGACGGCAGCGGCGTGATTTGCCGCGCCCAGTATGTCCAGAAAACGCCGGGCTCGCTCGCCGGGCTTTGCCGCGCACATTACATCGCGAATCACCGCCACGCTATCGGCACCAGCCTCGATGACCGACGCCGCGCGCTCGAGGGTAATACCGCCAATCGCCACGATCGGTTTCTCGGTAAGATGGCGCACCTGACAGATCAACTCCAGTCCCACAACGGGATCAGGGTTTGCTTTGGAAGTAGTCGCAAAAATCGGCCCGATAGCAATATAGTCTGCGGACGTCGCAGCAGCTCGGCGGAACTGCTCCAGATTATGCGTGGAGGCGCCGATCCACATTTTTTCTCCCACGACGGCACGCGCTTGCTGCGGTTCCAAATCTTCCTGCCCGACGTGCACACCCGCTGCCCCAGCGAGCACGGCGACATCGGGCCGGTCGTTCACAACCAAAGAAGCTCCATGGGAGTTCAGCGATGAGACGAGTTCACGTGAAGTCGCCAGCAAATCACGCGCCGACGCCGTTTTGTCGCGGTACTGCAGCAACCGGACACCGGCAGCGGCAAGTTCCCGCGCGCAATCGTGTGGAGAATTATTGAGCAACGTTGCGTCTAGTATCACATACAGCCTGGGCGGGACAAGACGCATAAACCTATTTTCCGTTCGTTCCCAGCAACCGCTCGATGAAATGCGTATCGATTTTCCCAGCCCCGAAATCAGCATCAGCAAGGATGCGCCTATGCAGCGGAATCGACGTCTTGATGCCCTCGATCACAAACATTTCCAGCGCGCGCTTCATCCGCCCGACGGCTTCGGCGCGATCGCGGCCCTTGACGATCAGCTTTGCAATCATCGAATCGTAGTACGGCGGAATCACGGCGTCGGCGTATGCAGCGGAATCCACGCGAACACCGGTACCTCCCGGCGCCTGAAACGTTGTGATGCGCCCGGCCGACGGAACGAACGTATCGGGGTCCTCGGCATTAATCCGGCATTCTATCGCGTGACCTGAGAACTGCATTTCCCCAACAGCGTCCTCCAGCCGTTCCCCTGCCGCGATGCGAATCTGCGCCTTAATCAGATCCACCCCGGTAACCAACTCGGTGACCGGGTGCTCCACCTGAATGCGCGTATTCATCTCGATGAAATACAGCGAACCATCCTGGTCCATCAGGAATTCAACAGTTCCAGCGTTGGTATAGCCGATCTTTTCGAGTGCGCGCACCACTTTAGCGCCCAGCTCTTTGCGTCGCTTGACGTCCATTCCCGGCGACGGCGATTCCTCAATCAATTTCTGGTGACGCCGCTGAATACTGCATTCGCGCTCGCCCAGATGGATGATCTTGCCGTGCTGATCCCCGAGCACCTGAAACTCAATGTGCCGCGGATGCTCCAGAAACCGCTCCGCATACACGTCTGGATTCCCAAACGCTTGCTGCGCCTCGCTACGCGCCGTCTGATATGCGGAAAGCAATTCGCCCTGGTTGCGCACAACCCGCATACCGCGCCCACCGCCTCCGGCGACGGCTTTAAGGATTAAGGGATAGCCTATTCGCGCAGCCTCTTTCCCAAGCTGCTCTTCCCCTTCCACGATCCCGTCGCTTCCGGGAATCGTGGGCAGCCCCGCGGCTTTCACTTCCCTGCGTGCGCGATCCTTCTCTCCCATCATCTCGATAACTTCAGCGGTCGGACCAATGAAAGTAATCTCGGAAGCCTCGCAAACCTTGGCGAAGTTGGCGTTCTCCGAAAGAAAACCATAGCCAGGGTGAATTGCGTCTACGTTGGTGATTTCAGCGGCGCTAATCACTTGAGGGATATTCAGGTAACTCTCACTGCTGCGCGGCGGCCCGATGCAGACCGCCTCATCGGCAAATCGCACATGCAGGGAATTGCGGTCCGCCTCAGAGTAAACCGCCACGGTGGAAATTCCGAGCTCCTTGCACGCGCAGATGACGCGTAGCGCGATTTCCCCGCGATTAGCAACTAGAATTTTTTGGAACATATCGGTGAGGGCCGGCTATTTCTTCCGGCGAGGATGGATGCCGAAGAGCGGCTGGCCATATTCGACGGGCTGCCCATTCTCCACGAAGATACGCAGCACCTCGCCGCTTATGTCCGACTCAATCTCGTTCATGAGCTTCATGGCCTCGACAATGCATAAAGTTTGCCCCGTCTCCACATACGCGCCGACCTTAATAAACGCCTCCGCGCCAGGACTCGGCGATTCGTAATACGTGCCCACAATCGGCGACTTCACCAAGTGCAGCTCCTCAGTGGAACGGGTTTCCGCCGTAGGCGGGGGAGCACCGGGTGCAGATGCCGACTGAGCTTGCGTTGCGCCGGGGACGATGATTTCTGGCGCCGCGAACTGCCGCGTACCCACGCCCGCACTTACTGAAGGTTTCTTCAGGCGAATTTTCAAGTCGCCACGCGAATACTCAAACTCTTCGAGGTTGTGCTCGGTCATGAAATTCAGCAGGTGCTCAATATGCTCAATTTCCGTGCCGGCAAACTGCGAATTGGCGCTTGGTTTTGAGGGCTTTTTGGGTTTCATGCCTGTTTAAATCTCGATAAGGTCCCGCGGAACTCGGGTGAGCACTTCTGTTCGCCCAGCATGCACCGCAACGTCGTCTTCAATGCGGATTCCTCCGAGGCCCGGCACATAAACCCCGGGTTCAATCGTAATCACATTCCCAGGGGCCAAAACGTGCTTCTGTCCGCGTGCCACTCGGGGATTCTCGTGCACTTCCAGCCCTAGCCCGTGTCCGGTGCTGTGCACGAAATACCGGTCAAGCCGATAACGCGTCAGAACGCCTCGGGCGGCGGCATCGACCTCCCCACAGGTCACGCCAATCTGCGCCGCGGTTACCGCAGCCGCCTGCGATTCCTGGACTGCGCGATAGAGCCGCCGGATGCGCGCAGGAGC
>Ga0073928_10004655_pt1 | contig 20042 bp, 18 predicted proteins | sample PaiPotPPA55metaG_FD_76969 | JGI IMG/M metagenome (GOLD analysis project Ga0073928, IMG submission 76969) | Iron sulfur acid spring bacterial and archeal communities from Banff, Canada, to study Microbial Dark Matter (Phase II) - Paint Pots PPA... ...
ATGTTTTCGACTCCACTCCGCGCTACATTCGCAACAACCGCGATCTGAGTGAATACTTGCATCGGGATTTCATGGGTCAGGCCAATGTTCTGGCTACTTTGTTGTTGTTGAGCTACGGGAATCCGGCGCTCAATCCGAACAATCCGTACCTCAACTACTCCACCCAGGCAGGTTCCATTACATTCGGCGCTCAAGCCGCCCTGGACCTCATGTGGAGCGCTCCCATCAACGCTCTTCACGCTGTGTTTTGCCAGAAATGGCTGGTCCATCGCCGTGTCCGCCCGGAAGCGTTCGGCGGACGCATTCACAATCTCGTCACCGGAGCCGCTAAGTATTCCATCCATTCCGATGTACTTAACTCGGCCGCCTTGCAGGCGACCTTCAAGGCTCATGGTAACTATCTCCTCCCGATGCCTTATCCGGAAGGATCTCCGATACACCCCTCCTATCCCGCGGCGCACGCCGTGACAGGGGGTGCCGGCGTGACGATGCTCAAGGCGATGTTTAATGAGTCGTTCGTGATTCCCAGTCCCATGGTCCCGTCCGACGACGGGCTGACGTTCGTCCCTTACACCGGACCTCCGCTCACCGTGGGTAGCGAGTTGAACAAACTGGCAGCAAATGTGTCGCTGGGCCGGGAGGCCTGTGGGGTCCACTACCGTTCAGACGGCGTCGAAGGAATGCGGCTAGGGGAAGAGATCGCCATATCCATACTTCGCGATATGGCCACCGTCTACAACGAGCAGTTCGCGGGATTCAGTTTCACCCGCTTTGATGGCAACCCGATTACGATCTGCCCGGAATGCTAACTGTGCGGTTGGTCGGCAGGACTCAGCTTCGGCCGGAACCGTTCTTATGCTTCCGCTCCTGGTCGATTCTTTCAGCCAAGAATACCTTCAGCAACGACTGATACGGGACGTCACGCTGGTTGGCCAGCATTCGCAGATCCGCGATCATCGAGGCAGTCGAATCGAGATCGTCTTCAACGACGGTTTTAGTATCGGCAGAACCACCCTGTTGGCGCGTTTCCAGTCTATGTACTCCGTAGAATCGTGCGTACTCCAAATTGCGCTCGGCGTCCTCGTTACGGAATCTTGGCAAGGGTTTCTTCATGATGACAAGTAAGCCTCCCGTTCCTTCCAATGCATGTCTCTAGCTGAGATGACCCGGACAAAGTTCCGCCGAACTGTGAACACAACGAAAAGCAATCGGCCGTCTGACGTCTGCCCAAGCGCGTAGAATCGTCGCTCCTTTTGTGAATGCTTCGGATCATCGGTCACTATTAACGGCAGGATAAATGCTCGCACTCCACGACCGACACACGATGCTTCTGCCAGTTCTTCTCGGAGTTGTCTCCATCCCAGTCGAAACCGATGCATCCAGACAACACATCGTAGGGACCTAACATCTCCGGCAGCGTATATTGTCTTTATATACAGTCGGGTAGGCGGAAACCGGGGGCAGCGAGTTACCCGATTAAACCGCGGAATTTCGGGTTCTCATAACCAGGGAAGACGGCTTTCAGGTTAGGATTCCCCAGGTGCTTGGACACCAGTTCACCGAGCACATCGCGGAAGTCAGTGGTGAGCGCCAGGTCGCGGCCTTCGTTGAGCTGCTCTTCAGCCAGACCCGGCCAGTCGCCGTAGACCTTCCCGCCGCGGATGCCGCCGCCCATGACGAACATGACATTGGCGTGGCCATGATCAGTGCCGCGATTGCCATTCTCTTTGGCGGTGCGGCCGAACTCGGACATGGTGACCACGGCCACGTCCGCCATCTGATCGCCCAAGTCCTGATAAAAAGCAGCGAGCGACTGGCCGAAGTCGGAAAGATTGTTGGCAAGCTGGCCCACCGCCGGCTGCGCGCCAACCTCGTTGACGTGCGTGTCCCAACCACCGATATCGGCGAATGCCACTTCCAGCCCGACGTCGGCCTTAATCAGGCGCGCGATCTGCTGCAGGCTTTGGCCGAATCTGCCGCTGGGATATTTCGCTCCGTTGGCGGGCGTGTAGGTTTGCTTCTGGAGCGACTGCATGATCTTCACGGCGCTGAAGGTCTCCTTGCCGGTGCTGTGCAGCGTGGTATCGAGCGTGTGTTCGTACATGTTCTCGAACGCAGCCGCCGCTTTCGGGTCGCGCACTTGGAAATCATTTAGGTTGTTCACTGCCAGGGCGTCATTGCGACCCCGAAGGCAGCGGGGAAGGCCGGAGCCCAGGCCGACCGCGCGAATCGGCGACCCTGTGCCGGCGACGGGCGGCAGAGCGCGGTTCATCCAGCCGTCACTAGTTGCCTTGTAGCCGGGAGTGCCGGATTCCATGTAGTCCTGTGCGTCAAAATGCGACCGCGTGGGGTCCGGCGACCCGACCGCATCGACAATGGCAAGCTGCTGAGCGTCGAACATCGCCTTCAGCGGAGAGAGGGACGGGTGTAGTCCGAAGAAGCCGTCCAGATCGACTGCCGACGCGGGCGTGCCATCGGGCTTGGGAATCGCGAGCGACGGCCGAAGCTCATAATAGCGCTGTTCGCCGAACGGAATGACTACATTCAGCCCATCCACCGCGCCTCGCTGGAAGATCGCCACCAGAATCTTTTTGCGTCGATCGGAGCCGTCGGCTGCATATACCGAGCGCGACAGCCACGTTGGCAGGGCGCCCACGCCGAACATTGCCAGCGCAGAGCCTTTCAGGAAAACGCGTCGTGAGGTCATAGAAAATCTACCTTCTTTGAAAATCAGGCGAGCCAATCATTTCAGCGGGCTGCGACGCCGGTGTCTTCACACCCGGCAGTTGATTCTTGGTCACCTGGACCGCGAAATTCATCCGGCCCAATAGCGCCGCCGAGTTCACCCAATCGGAATTCAAGTTCGAATACCCTGTGGGCTCCTGCTTGCGATACAGCGGCTCGCCGAGATTGCCGACCTGATTTGCCAGCGCCCAAGCGTCGGTCACGTTCGCGTCGAGCGCCCGCACCGAGCTGGCGACCATCTCGAAGGGCGTCTTCACCTTGGCGCGATAAGCCCCCTGCGACCAAAATTCTTTCGAGTCGAGCATGGTCTTCATCACTTGGCGAATGTCGCCGCCCGAGTCCAGAAATGTTTTCGACATTTTATCGACCAGCGCTGGCGGCGGATTGTCGGCCACGAACCGCTGGGCTAGCTCGGTGGAAATAAACTTGGCCGTAGAGGGATGGGCGGCCAGAATATCGAGCACTTTCTCGCCGTCCTCGATGCCGCCGCCCGCCGGAATCACGTGCCCCAACGCTACCTTTTCGCCTTTGTCGTGCAGCTTGTCGTCATAGAAGAAGGCGCCGCCCCGCCGTGGATCCTGGATGGTCCAGCCCGTGAAACAGCGGGCCACCTCAGTGACATCGTGCTGCGTATAACCGCCATTGACGCCGAGCGTATGCAGTTCCATCAGCTCGCGGCCGTAATTCTCGTTGAGGCCGCGCTTCACTTTCCTATTCTTGGAATTAGCATCGATATCCGGACGCACCGACTGAAAATTGTCCAAATAGAAAAGCATGGCAGGGCTTTTTGCAGTAGCCTCTAGCAAATCGCGGAATTTGCCTAGCACGTGCGGGCGAATCGCTTCACGCTCGTAATCGGGAATCAGAAAGCGATCCGAGCCCTTGTCGTAATACACATTGAAGTGGTTGAACCAGAAATCGTCAAGCTCTTCGGCCAATTGGCGATTGCTTTCGATGGCTCGCAGGAGCTTGGCCTCCAGCAGATCGTAGGCGACTACCTGCTGCGGAGAATTCAGCAGCATGATTTTGCGTTGGACATCGACCGGAGAATTATTGAATAGCTGCTGCCGCTGGGCACGCGGAAGGGCGATCAGCACGTCCTCCAATTTGTCGGCGGCCATGGACTCGAGCAATTCGCGCTTCTGGTCGGGCTTCCCGTTGCGAAGTGTGTAGAGTTCCGGAGGTGCCAGGGTTTCTTCGAGCGTTTTCGCGGGCTCCAGGTCCGCGTTGGGATCGAAGGCTGCCGCGCCTTGGCCCGACGCCGCCTCCTCTTTCTTTATCTTGTAGCGGGCGATCAAACGCTGGATGCTCGCGCGCAGCACCGGATCTTCCGGCAGTGGCTGGCGGCCGGCGGCGATAGCGCGGATCATCTGCGGCGGCGGATAGTGCTGCACGGCCTCCATCGGGGTCATGCGGAGCGATTCGAGCGGTTGGAGCTTGGCTTCCAGATCATGATCTTCGATGACGCGCTCGGGATGAAGCTCGAGGTCGAGCCACTTCTTGAGGCCCATCTTCTTTAGACGCGCAATGTCGCCCGGGCGGGGCCCGAAGGTCAAGCGGTCGAGAGCATGCTGGATTTGCTGGTCTTTCGAAAGCTTCTTCTGAAAGAGCTTAGCTTGCCGCTTCGCGTCGTCCACTGCCTTCGATGGCTTGGCGGAGCCTACGGCTAGGAAAATCAGAACAAACGAAGCCAGCCCAGTAGTAAGAAAAGCTGGCGATCTCATATCTCATTAAACGTAAGTCTAGGCAGGAACGTTTACTTGCGTTTTTCCCTTGACAATGTATTAGTGTATTGATACACTAGCACTATAGATGATTGCCGCGAACAAGAATGGCCGCTTCGAATTCAAGCTGGATGCTCGCAGCGGAGTCCCGGTTTACCGCCAGATCATCGACCAGGTGCTCGGAGGCATCGCAGCCGGAAGCCTCAACGCGGGCGATCAACTGCCGACGGTGCGCCAGCTCGCGGTCGATCTGGCGATCAACCCCAACACCGTAGTCCGCGCTTATAGGGAATTAGAAATTCGCGAAGTGCTGGCGACCCAGCAGGGCACTGGAACTTTTATCACCGAAAAGAAACCGCAGGCGAACGAACTGGAGCGGCGGCGTCGCGTGGCGCAGTTAGTGGGCGATTTGCTGGCCCGCGCTGGCGCCGAGGGAATTACATTGCAAGAATTGCTGGGCTATTTCAACGAATTGCAGAACGAACAGAACAGGAGGACTTAAGCCATGCTATTTCGACAAACTCTCAAGCAGAGCAGCAGCCTCGGGGTTGCGGTATTTGTGGTCCTGATAGTAGGTGGTGTGGTGTCGACCGCGGTGTACAATCGTCCGGCGCCAGCGATCTCGGGAGCGGTGATCGGGCTTTATTTCCTGCTGGCCATCAAAGTCGCCGAACAATGGCAGAGGGCTGCCGTTCTGCGGCTGGGCCGCTACATCGGCCTGCGTGGGCCAGGAATCTTCATGATCATTCCGATCATCGACCAGGTCAGCCAGTATGTCGATCAGCGCGTGCGCGTGACCAGTGTCAACGCCGAGTCCGCTTTGACGCGCGACACGGTGCCGGTGAATGTCGACGCAATCGTGTTCTGGCTAGTATGGAATGCGGAGAAATCGATTCTGGAGGTGATGGATTTCGATCAAGCGATCACGCTGAGTGCGCAGACGGCGCTGCGCGAATCGATAGGCCGGCACGATCTGGCGCAGATGATCACGGAGCGGGAGATGCTGGGCCGCGAACTGCAGCGAATTTTGGACGAGAAGACCAATCCTTGGGGCATCACGGTACAGTCGGTAGAGATCCGCGATGTTCATATTCCTCAGGCGCTCGAGGAGGCCATGTCGCGACAGGCGCAGGCTGAGCGGGAACGGCAGGCGCGCATCATTCTGGGCACCGCCGAGACTGAGATCTCGTCGAAATTTGCCGAAGCTTCCATGGTCTATCTCAATAACCCGGTGGCGCTGCATCTTCGCGCGATGAACATGCTCTACGAAGCGATCAAAGAGCGGGGTTCAATGGTGATCGTGCCGTCGAGCGCGGTCGAGACAATGGGCCTGGGAGGCATGATCGGCACGGCCGCTCTGTCGGGTCAAAAACAATAGCCTGATACTACAATGAAGCATGTCGTCTAGTGCCCCGGCTATTGCTTCGCCGGAAGAAATCGCCAAGTACGAGCCGGTGATCGGGCTGGAAGTGCATGTCCAGCTCAACACTCGCACCAAGATTTTCTGTGGCTGCCCCACCGGTTTCGGCGCGCCGCCCAATACCAATGTTTGCCCAGTCTGCTTAGGGTTGCCGGGCGCGCTTCCGGTGCTGAATGGACGAGCGGTCGAGATGGCGATCCAGGCCGCTCTCGCGATGCACTGCCGCGTCAATTCTTTTTCGCGATTTGCGCGCAAGAATTATTTTTATCCGGACCTGCCCAAGGGCTATCAGATCTCGCAGTACGATCAGCCGCTGGCCGAGCACGGCTGGCTCGAGGTCCTGGTGGCCGGCGCGAAGAAGCGCATCGGAGTGACGCGCATTCATCTGGAGGATGACGCCGGGAAGAGCATCCACGATGGCTTCAAGGATTCCGACCGCTATACCTACGTTGATCTGAACCGCAGCGGGACGCCGCTGATCGAGATTGTGAGCGAGCCGGATATTCGGTCCTCAGACGAAGCCTACGAGTATCTTTCAGAACTGAAACAGGTGATGCAATACGTGAGCGTCTCCGAGTGCGATATGGAGAAGGGCCAACTACGCTGCGACGCCAATGTTTCAGTGCGCTTGAAGGGCGCGGAGAAGTTTGGGACCAAGGCCGAAGTGAAGAATCTGAACTCATTCCGCTTCGCCAAAATGGCGCTGGATTACGAGATCGCCAGGCAGGTAGCATTGATCGAAAGCGGCGGCCGGGTAGAACAGGAGACGCGTCTCTACAACGTCGCGACTGGAGAAACCGTTGGCATGCGCAGCAAAGAGCACGCGCACGACTATCGCTATTTTCCGGAACCCGATTTAGTGCCGTTGCGGGTGAGCGAGGCGTGGCTGGGGCGCATTCGCAAGGCGATTCCGGAGTTGCCGGCGGATAAGCGCCGTCGCTTTGTCGAGGATTATGGCTTGCGCGAGTACGATGCGCAGGTGCTTACGGCGACGCGGGCGATCAGCGACTATTTCGAGCAGGCCGCGGCCGTGGCCGGCGATCCGCGTGGAACTGCGAACTGGGTCACCGGCGAGCTTATGGCGATGCCCGACGCCTTTGACAAAATCACGCCGCAGGGAACGGGGGCCCTCGTACGGAAAATAAATGAAGGTGAAATCAGCGGCAAGATGGCGAAAGATATCTTCGCCAAGATCTACGAGACAGGGCAGTCGCCCGAGACCATCATCGAACGCGAGGGCCTGCGGCAGATCAGCGATACGGGCGCACTCGAAAAAATCATAAACGAAATAATCGCCGCCAATCCGAAGCAGGTGGAGCAATACAAGTCGGGGAAGACCACGGTAATCGGCTACTTCGTCGGGCAGGTGATGAAGGCCAGCAAAGGGCAGGCGAACCCGGCGGCGGTGAATGAGCTGCTGAAGGCAAAGCTATCGAATTAGGCGCCGGAACAGAGCATCCTGCAAGTCGCGCCTGCTGTCGATCACAGCTACGATGTCAATCGAATCTGCTCTAACCGCATAGATAACGCGGTAGGCCGCGACGAGGATTTGCCGATAATCCGAAATTCCTTGCGCAAGGAGCTCGGGTACGATTCTTCCACGGCGGGGATTGTGCTTCTCAGATCGAGAGAAGCCAAAGTCGACCAATGGACGCGAAGCCGTTTCAATCACCGAGCCTCTTGCGAATTTCCCGTTCCATTTGAGCCTGCGAGATCCAGCGTCCCTTTCGGAAATCTTCCTCCGACTGAGAGATCATCTTAAGCAGAATCAACGCGTCTTGAATTCGCTCGTAGCTTTCAACATCCATCAGCACGGCACGCGGTGCTCCGTTCTGCGTGATGACCACTGGGCTACGTTTCTTGTTAACCGCTTCAATGAGTTCGGCTGAATGGGTCTTCATGTAGTTAATGGGCTTGACGTCTGACGCACGCATGGTACCTATTTTAAGCGCTCAGCCTTTGCACTCAGTGTTTAGCCTTAGAACGAATCGCCGACTAACGACCGAAGGTAGTGTAGATGAGCGAACCTGCGGTCGCCTTTTTGTCGAAACGGAAGCTGCACGTGCGGAGGAATGGCGTGACGCACGTAGTGGAGAGCGAGTTTGAGCGGACCGTGCGGGAGCGTACGGTATCCATTGCGCGGCGGCACGCCTGGAAGACGCAGGGGCGGGGCGCGATGTTCATGGGTGGCATTTGGGCTACGCAGACGAACGCCCGTAATGCTGTTCCGGTATTGCTAACAGGCTTGGCAGCCGGACAGGACGGAACACTGCTGTACTCAATGGAGACAGACTCGGTCAGCGGGATTTTTCTCTTGGATGCCGCGGGTGTGGAGACGCGTCTATTCCATACAGCGGACTTCTGCATTCGTCACGCGGCGCTAAATCCAGAGGGATTATCGCTGGCGGCGACCGCATTTCACAAGGATGACATGCGTTCCAATATTGTCGTTCTGCCGCTACATGGAACGGACTTATCGGAGGTAACCGAAGGGGACTCTTTCGATCAGTTTCCTCAATGGGTGGCGGGGGCGAAGCGGCGGATCGTGTTTCAGAGCGCGGGTGTGGGTCGGGATGCCGCGGGTCGCTTCGCCGGGCTCGGGCCTTGCAGCATTCAAGAATTGGATTTGGATTCCGGCGACCTGGAGGAGGTGGCTTCGGAGTCAGGGCGCGACTTACTGCAACCGCGGAGAACTGAGGATGGGACGCTCTACTACATCCGCAAGCCTTACCAGTCAGGAGTTCCCGAGGCGAGCCTATTGGGTTCGCTGAAAGACGCGGCGCTTTTTCCTTTCCGGATGGCGCAGGCGGTATTTCAGTATTTCAACGTCTTCTCAATGATGTACACCGGGAAGCCGCTGGTCACGAGTAAGGGTGCGGTGCAGCGCCGGATGGATCCGCGGCAGCTGTTTATTCACGGGAATCTGGCACATGCACAGATGGCACAGGCCTCGGAGGACGAGTCACAGGAAGTGGTGCCGTCGTCATGGGAACTCGTGCGGCGCGGGCGCAATGGCGAGACGGAGGTGATTGCCAGCAACGTGCTCACGTTCGATTTGGCGAGCGATGGCAGCGCGCTGTATTCTGATGGCTTGGCGATTTCGCGGGTTAGCCGGGACGGACGTTCTGAACGCCTGCTGCAGGCGGAGCTGATTGAGAAGGTGCTTGCTCTGTAGGCAGCTCGACGGCGAGATGTACCTTCGTCACCGCTGATTCGCTTTGAGGGTTTTCTTGCGCAGCCGGATGGATTGCGGGGTCACTTCCACGAATTCGTCGTCGCGGATGAATTCGATGGCCTGCTCCAAATTCAAGATGCGCGGCGGCACCAAACGGATAGCTTCATCGGCCGTGGACGCCCGCATGTTGGTCAGCTTCTTTTCCTTGACGATATTCACGTTGAGATCGGCGTCGCGGGCGTTCTCGCCGATGATCATGCCTTCATAGACTTCGATGCCGGGGGTGACGAACATCTCGCCCCGCTCCTGCAGATTGAAAATCGCATGGCCAGTGGTTTTGCCGGGCCGGTCGGCGACCAGTGCGCCGGTGGGACGAGTCGGGATCTCGCCTTGCCAATCGATATAGCCGTGGAACAGCGAATTCATGATGGCCGTGCCTTTGGTATCGGTCATCATTTCGCTACGGAGTCCGATCAGCCCGCGCGACGGCACTTGGAATTCCAGACGCACGCGTCCCGATCCATGGTTGACCATTTTCGTCATCTTGCCTTTGCGCCCGCCGAGCTTTTCGATTACGACGCCGACAAACGCCTCCGGACAATCGATCACCAATAGCTCAATCGGTTCGAGCAATTTGCCGCCGACGGTCTTCGTCAGGATCTCGGGCTTGCCGACCATCAGTTCAAAACCTTCCCGGCGCATCATCTCGATCAGGATGGCAAGCTGCAGCTCGCCACGGCCCATCACTTTGAACGCATCCGGACCGCCCGCCTCTTCCACCCGGATGGAGACGTTGGTCAGCAGCTCTTTATCCAAACGATCGCGCAGATTGCGGGACGTAACGTATTGGCCTTCGCGGCCGGCGAACGGCGACGTATTGATGGTGAACACCATCGAGATGGTCGGCTCGTCGATCTGGACGTTGGGCAGCGGCTTCGGATTTTCGGCGCTGGTGATGGTCTCGCCGATAGTGATGCCTTCCACTCCGGCGATGGCGAGAATGTCGCCAGGCTGGCCGATTGTTTCATCTACGCGCTTCAGGCCTTCGAACGAATACAATTTCGTGATGCGAGTTTTGTGGAGGGATCCGTCCAGCTTCGCGATCGCGACTTCATCCCCGTATTTCAGTACGCCCGAGAAGACACGGCCGATCGCCAAGCGCCCCAGGTAATCGCTGTAATCCAGGTTGGCGACCAGAAGCTGCAGCACGGCGTCCGGATTTCCCACGGGTGGCGGAATGTTCTTAATGATGGAATCGAAGAGCGGCCGGAGATCGGTGGAATTATCCTCGGGCGCGGACTTCGCGATGCCGGCCTTGGCGTTGGTGTAGATGACCGGAAAGTCGATCTGGTCCTCGGTGGCATCCAGATCGATGAACAGATCGTACACTTCGTTCAACACTTCTTGAATACGCGCGTCGGCCCGATCAATTTTGTTGATGACCACGATGGGCGGGAGTTTGGCTTCGAGGGCCTTCATCAAGACGTAGCGGGTCTGCGGCAGCGGGCCTTCGCTGGCATCGACCAGCAGCATGACACCATCGACCATCTTGAGGGCGCGCTCGACTTCGCCACCGAAATCGCTGTGGCCAGGAGTGTCAACGATATTGATCTTGACGCCGCCGTAGCGTACACCGGTGGTCTTGGCGAGAATGGTGATACCGCGCTCGCGCTCTAGCTCGTTGGAGTCCATAACGCGCTCGGCCACCTGTTCGTTGTCGCGAAAGATGCCGCTCTGCCGGAGCATGGCGTCCACCAGCGTGGTCTTGCCGTGATCGACGTGCGCGATGATGGCAATGTTGCGAATCGTCTGGTTGTGCACAGGCGCTTCGCTATGATCGATAGTGTGATTCAGTACTTCCGGTTGCATCCGTAACCTCCATGGTCGCACGCCCAGAGCCAAAACCCCCAATTAACGGCTTGCCGACAGTTGTCATCGTAGGCCGCCCGAACGTCGGCAAGTCCACTTTGTTCAACGTAATTCTGGGCCAGCGCCGCTCCATCGTGGGCGATGAGCCCGGAATCACGCGCGATCGAATCCACGGCCAAGCCATTTACCGCGGCCGGCGATTTGAGCTGATCGACACCGGCGGGATCATTCAGAACGACGCGGAGTGGATCCCGACCGAGATTCTGAAGCAGGCGCAGGTGGCGCTGGGACGGGCCGCGCATATCATTTTTCTGATCGACGGCCGAACAGAGATTACAGGAGCTGATCGCGAGCTGGCCAAGATGCTGCGGCGACTGGGCAAGCCCGTGACCCTGGCGGTGAACAAGATCGACACCCAAGCCCGCGAGGATCTGGCTCACGAGTTCCACTCGCTCGGCTTCCGGGACCTGTTTCCGATTTCCGCCGAGCATCACATGGGGATCGGTGATCTGCTCGACCATGTGACTGAGGGCTTCGAGACGAGCGTGGAGCCAGAAGAGGACGCCGCGGATGCACCGCGAGATCCGGCTGCCGAGCCGCAGAGAATCAAGGTGGCCATCGTGGGCCGGCCGAACGTCGGCAAGTCGACATTGTTGAACGCACTGGTGGGCGAGGAGCGCTCGATTGTTTCGCCCGTCGCGGGCACGACGCGCGATGCCGTGGATGAGAGCCTGGTTCACGACGGCGTCGAGTTTGTCTTCATCGATACGGCGGGCATCCGGCGCAAGGGAAAAACCAAGCTGATGGCGGAGAAGCTGAGCGTCGTAATGGCGCGGCGGCACATACGGATGGCGAACGTCGTGATCCTAGTGCTGGATGCGAGCGAAGGTGTGCTGGGCCACGACGCCACCGTCGCCGGTTACGCGCACGAAGAAGGCCGTGCGCTGATTCTGTGCGTGAATAAGTGGGACATCGCTGGCGAAAAGAGCAAGCGGGCATTTACCGAGAGTATTCGGGACGAGCTGAAGTTTCTGGATTATGCGCCGATCGCGTTTGTGTCCGCGAAAAAGGGAACCGGTGTGAAGCAGCTTTTCAGCATGATTAGCGACGCATACAAATCCGCTTCAAAGCGCGTTGGGACCGGCGAGTTGAATCGCCTCGTGGAGATGCTGGATTTCGACCGTGACATCAAGGTCTACTACATGACGCAGGCGTCGGTGCGGCCGCCGGCGTTTGTGGTATTCACGGACAAAGCGAAGGAAATGCATTTTTCGACCGAGCGGTTCCTGATCAATCAGCTGCGGAAGCGGTTCGGGTTTGAGGGAACGCCGATTGTGATTAAGACGAAAAGAAGATAGGACACAGGCTGGAAAGCCTGTGCCACAGCTACTTGACGACGACTTTGTCGACGGCCTGGTTGTCGAACTCGTCGGTAACGCGCACCGCGATCACTTGCTCACCGGGCGCCGCGCGGTCGAGTGAGAGCTGGTATTCTTCCTCGGGCGAATCGGACAGCTTGGTGACCGGCTGGGCCATCAGCCATTCGCCGCCATTGATGGAATATTCGGCGCGATCGATATCGCTGCGGGCATCGCGGGCGACAAAGCGCACCTCGATCTTGTTGCCGGTGGAGGTTGCAGCCAAATTCAGAATCTGCGGAGGAGTATTATCGATCAGGAACGGATCGCTTTCCAGCGTGGCCTCAAGCGCCTGAGTGCGCGGATTGCTGGGAGCGTCCGACGCGGTTACGCGAATGACGTACTCGCCATCCGGAAATGCGGTGCTGTCCCAGCTCAGATATTTCTCCTTCACGTTGTCCTTCAGAAGCCGCCAAGTGGACTCCTTCACGCCGCGGATTTCGACTTTGTAGACCAGCGTGTCGCCATTCTCATCCGATGCGGACCAGCGTGCACCGATGGAGCCCTTGGAATAACTCAAAGTCTGGGAGCTGGAAAGTTCCGAGCCGGAGGAAAATGAGTTCGCGCGGTGCTGCCCGAGCGGTGGAAGCGTGATGCTGTTCGAAGGTGTGATTGACAGAACCGGCGTCGGGAATTTGTAATTCGCCGGGGTGGTTTCGACCTCATCCACGACGGGCGCCACGTTTTTCGAAAGATACGCGATGTCGATTTCCGAGAGATCGGAGACGGGCTTGCTAGCCGACGCGGTGAGCTCGATCTTGTATTGCAGGAATCGCGCGGGAGGCGAAGTGACGCGCCCGCCGCCGCACGATTCGCAGAGCGTGGTGCCTTCATGAGCATCGGGCTGCAGCGCCGCCCAAGCGCTCCAGTTGCTCTCCGGACGATTTAGGTTTCCACTGCGGGTCAAAACCGAAATTCCGCCGGAGCCGCGGTAGCCGATACGTCCCCAATAAGTGAAAAATCCGGCATCCAGGACCTCACTCTCAAAGGTTCCTTGCTTTTCCAAAGCTGGACCAACACGGTAGACTCGGCCGATGTTTCCGGTCACAGCGAACAGTTCGCCTTTGCGGCCTCTTCCGAATCCAGTGATCTGCGTGGGCGAGGTATTGATGAGCAGCGTGCTCATGGCGTCGGAATCCAAGCGGTAGATGTTGCCTCGGTTTCCGGTCCCTAAAAGCGGGTGGCCCTGCCCATCGAAGGTGATTGCATAGACAATATCCTGCGCGTTCGACCAGACCTTCCTCGGAGATCCATCGGGATCGATACGATAGACCTCGGAGCCGCCCGCGATGGAAGACGCGCTCTGGTTCAGGGTCGGCGGAGGGTTGCCGCGGGGCGGATTGACCCCGGAGATAACTGTGACCCCGGACGAAGGGGTAACCTGAAGCGGCGCCGGTACGGGATTAGTCGGCTGTGGCGCAGAAACTGGAGTCTTGTTGCCGACGCCCGCGGCGTAAATTGCACCGTCCCTGGCGATCGCAACCGCGGTGATCTCGCGTTTGGGCGCTTGATAAAGCACGAATCCTTGACCAGCCGGAGAGACTCGCAGAATCAATCCGCCCGGCTCTGTTCCGACGATGAGGTTGCCCTGCGCATCGATTGCGAGTGAACGCGCGTGCGTTTCTTCGGTCTTGAAAAACACCGAACCGCTGCCAGCGGGAGTGACGCGATGAATCTCGCCCTGATCGCCGGTGGCGACAAACAGGTCGCCTTTAGCGTCAAAGGCCATGGCCCAGATGTATTTCTGGTGGGGATCGTAGAAGAGCTGCGCTTTGCCGTTGGATCCGATTTTATAGATCTTTCCATCCGGATCGGTGGCGGCGAAGACCTGATCCTTGGAGTCGATCACGATGGCGTGGATTTCGAGTCCCTCGAGTTCGGCGAAAGTACGGCTCTTGCCGGAAGAGTCGATCACGAAGACCTTGGCCGAACCGCTGCCGGATCCGCCCCCGGCCGTATAAAGGTTGCCTTTGGAATCGGCCGCGATGGCCCAAAGATAGGGCGTCGACGAATCGAAGATTTCGGGGAACTCAGGCGCGAGAAAGATGCGGCCGTCGCTGCGCAGCGAGAGGTGCGTGAGGCTGCCTTTTTCAAAATCGGTGCGGTCGCCGTGCTGCCAAAATTTGGTCTCAACGGCAAAACAAGCTGCGGTGACGGCCAAGGCCGCCAGGAGGAATTTGGAAATTTTCATTATCGAACTACTTCAATTGAATTACTTAACGGTGACTCTTAGTGAATAGCTGCCATCGATCATCAGGTCGAACGGAAGGCTGCCCTGCTCGACGGCGCTTTCGGCCGAACTAACCAAATGACGGCTGGCGGTGCGGCCGGTCTGCATCACGTTCATGACAGAGGCCGGAAGACTGGGAAGCGTCTTGTCTTCGTAGAAGACTGTGGGACGCGGCTCAATCAGTGAGATATACAGCTTGTTGTTGGTGCGCTCCTGATTGATGAGCGATACCGTTTGCGGAATATCCATGAAGCGATCGGACGCGCTTGCCACACTTTGCATGCGATTCAGCGTGTCGGCGTCGCTCAGCAGAATCCGGTGCTCGCCTTTGGGCAGCCCGGCCGGAATCTTCAGCATAAAGTCGCGCTCCAGCCGCTCGCCGCGATAGGGGCGCAGAAAAACTTTGACGGGAACCTGGGTGCCGGCTTCGACTTCACTCGACGGAATCCAAGCGTTCTCGATGGAGGCCACGCGGCGTTCCGGGAGTATGTCGATGGTCGCGTCGACGCTCTTGAGCTTGGGCATCGCCACTGGATTGAGGAACAGGCGATTAAACTTGTCGCCCCACCAGCCGGCCAGTTGGATAGGCGCGGGCGCCGGCGCTTCGTTAGCGGCCAGCATGGTGGCGAGGGAGAGACCGGGTCCGCCGTCGAACTCCACCTTCCCGCTCAATCGATAGGTGGTTTCTTCGGCGAAATCGTTCAGCCCCGAAATGGAGTTGAACAGGGTCAGCATCATCAGGTAAGGCGTCCATTTCTGCTGGACGAACACATTGAAATGCAGGTCCTTCTCTTTGCGCACGCCATTGTTGTCGTCAAACGACCGGACCTTGACGGTGACGGGGACCATCGGAGCAGTCGCACCGAGTTCGCCCATGATGGCGCTATGTCGGTCCTGATGCAAAGCACCAACGATTTCGGTTGCGTTGCCGAATTTGTTGGGTTGGAACTGAGACGCCAGGGTCATGAGCACCTCGGACTTTGCCATGGGCATGTCAACGGGTCCGAGATTGAAGAAAGAATGCCCGCAGCCGAGTACGTGCTTGCCATCGTTATAGGTGACCGTACACATGCCCGTAACACTCATGTCGCCGGACACCAGGACACCCGAAAACGCGTCGCCGGGCTGCAATGATTTCTGCCAGCCTGGGGCAGGTTTGGAATCGGTCAAGGTGCTGGAAGCGCCGCCGGCGGCGACGGTCGCCCCCATCTGCTGAAACAGCGGTCCGAACTGGCGCAGAACGTTGTCGTTGAAACCCGCGAAACTCAGTGGCGTCGCGATCGGCTCCATCGTGAAATCGGAGCCAGGCAACTGGGACGCGCTGGCCGAGAGCACTTGCGCGAGCATGCCGGAGGGAATCGGAACCGACTCGCGCGCGACGGTCTTGTCTGGCGTGCGGGCATCGGCGGGGCGCGATTGATCGAAGTCGTTCACTTCCAGCATCAGCTCGATGGGCGTGATTCCGCAGATCGCATCCGGCGAAAATACGCTGAACCGCAGCGCCACAGCGCCCACCAGCTTGCCGTCGATGTAAACCGGGCTGCCGCTCATGCCGCCCGCCACGTTAGTGCGAATGGCCTTGCCACCCATCTTGCCGAGAATGATGTCCTGCTTGGGGCCCCATTGATTCTTGAGCACACCCATAATCTCAACCGGAATGGGCTCGGGTTCCGAGCCCGAGAGCACCGTCCAAGCGTAGCCCTTCATTCCGGGTTTGAGATCGGCTTCTTTGAAAATCTGGACTTTGCCGGCCTTAGGGCGAACGGGGGTTGCTGGCTCCTGGCCGAAGACGACAAAAGAACACGCAAGAGCCACAGAGACTGCGGCGAACTTCTGCATGGGACCTTCCTTGTACTGCTGGATGAAAGCACCTTAACAGTGCTGTTCCCATTATCGTCCAGATTTTTGCAAAGTGGGAGAGGGTAGTACTACAAATTAGTCCTATGGCTGCGGAATAACGTGGTTGACGTTGTAACCACCCCCGAGATCCTGGTCGAGCTCGGCGGATTTTGGAGGATGGACGGGGCCGACCGGGGGGCCTTTTCATCCGGAATCTTGGTCTTATGGGCTTGCTTCAATTCGTCGACCATCGGTTGAACGATGGTTGGAACGTCTGGAGCTTGCTCGGTTGGTTCGGTTGGTTTCTTGTGCACGGCGCATTTCCTTTCTAGTTGGATTCTAGAAGCGCGTCGTGGTGTGCCATCATCCGAGCAAATGCAAATAGATGAAAAAGTGGAGCAAAAAGCTTTGCACGGGTTGTTACTCTCCCACCGACGAATGTAGTTTACGGTTTAGTCCACGCCAGTTTGGGCGCTCGGGCATCATAGCTCGTCATAGATTAAGTCACAGGAGAACTGGATGAGGATCGACGCCAAGAGCCTGATCGTCGGAGCCGTTCTCGGGGTTGCGGCATGCGTCTGGGCATCCCAGGCATTCCCACAGACAGTCAGGCTGGCCTCGCCGCTGGTACGGTTCCTTACACCGTCGATTCCGTCTTTATCCGGCATGCAGATGACGGCTCGCCTGCGATTGACATGTACAGTACATCGTACATTCACAATGGCCGCGATATTCAATTGTCGAGTTCTCTTCCGGGCCATCCGTTCGCAACGGCGATCCGAAGAATGCTGGATGCCACCGGATTCGTATTGTTCCAGCTGAGGGCGGTCTTCCACCCGGATTCCGAGCAGGCGGAAAGCGCTGCCCATGCCGTGCGGGTAAAGAATGGCTGCGTAAATGGGCCGTTAGTTGGGCGCGAAACGATACTTAACTATCCGACTGTCGCCATCGAATACGTCGATGCGGCTGATAGGACCACCGTCTGGATGTCGTCCGATTTGGGATGTTTTCCCCTGAGAATGACCTTCGACGAGCGGCGTCCCGACAGCACTTTTCGACAGGTAATGGAACGGCGCGCCCTAAAAGTGACCTCGAACCTCTGAGAATATCGGTCAGCCTTCGAAATGACCCCTCTCACTGGCGCTGTGATTCGGGTTTTGGGGCTGCGGGGCTCATGTCGAGCTTGGGGTAATACGGTTGCTCGCTCTTCTGGAACTTCTCCAGCCATTTCTTGCCGGCTTCCTGCGGCGTGAAGCTCCACTCCTGGCGATGATAGTTCCAGTCGTCCGGATTAAGCTGCTGGGCGCGCGCAAAGTATTTGGCCGACAATTCGTTATTGCCGTTCTCGTGGAACCAGACCGCCAATTTGAAGCTTGCGTCGGCCTCCATCTCAGCCGCAGACCGCGGTTTCACACGGCGCGCGAACTCTTCATCCGACAGCGCATAGGCGCTATGCTCGCCGTTTTTCACCCAATCGCGGAGCGCCGCAACATATAGCTGGCCTTCGGTGGCCAGGCTCTTCGCGCCGAACTTCATCGAGTCGTTAGTCGTCCAGGCAGGCTCTGCCGGACGCACTACGCGGCCGCGCTCGTCGATCCAGATGCCCATCGGCACATTGATGAACTGATACGCTGAGCTGACGGCGTGCTGCGCATCGATCAGAGTCGTATAAGTTGCTTTGGCCTTGTCGTACCATTGTCCGGCCGCAGCTTCACCGCCGGTATCCTGCGCCGCGGCGACGATTTCGAAATTCTGGCCCTTCAGCTCTTCGTAAACTTTCTGCCAGCCTGGCAGATCGAAGCGGCAGCCTCACCAGGAGGCCCAAGTGAGCACCAGCACTTTCTTGCCGCGGAAATCAGAAAGATGAATCATGCGGCCTTCACGATCCGGGGCGCTGAAGTCAGGCGCCATCCGGGAGTTGTAAAAGTTTCCTCGAACCACCGGAATCTCGCCGAAGCTCCAGACGCCGGAATCTTGGACAACCGTCTCGCCAAGCTTATGCGCGAAGCCGGTGAGATTAAACCACTCGCCGGTCTTCAGGCGCTTCGAAATCGGAATGCACATATCGGCACGGCACGCGCCCTGCGGCTTCAACTCGAATTCGTTGATGCGCGGAAGGTCCGCGGCGCGCACCCAGAGGTCGTTGGAGTCGGGCCGGATTTTGTCCAGTTTGACAGAGTGATCATTGTAGAGCACCGTGGCAGTCGTAGTAGTGGACGGCGCGGCGAAAGCGGCCGCGGCACTCGTGGAAACCAGCAGAAAATCCCGGCGTTTCATGTAGCTCTTATTCTAGCCCCTGCATCCAGCCTTGGATAGAAGGCGTTTAGTGCAGCCCGATACAATGAAGCCATCCTATGGCCACGATTCAACGCATCCTTTTGCGCGATCTTGCGGCTCGGCTGGGCTGCGAACTTCGGGGCGACCCGGATGTCGAAATCACCGGCGTCGCGGGAATGGAGCAGGCCGGTCCCACCGAGATCACCTTTCTCGCCAATCCCAAATATGCGCCCAAACTGCGCCACACGCAGGCCGCCGCGGTGCTGGTTTCCGAGCCCTTGAAGGACCCGAAACCCGCCAGTCTGGTATCGCGCAATCCCTATCACGACTTCGCCCGCGCGCTGGCTCTCTTTTACCAGCCGCCCAGGCCCGCGCCCGGGATTCATCCGCAAGCATCCGTTGCCAGGACAGCCCGGATTGGCGAAGGCGCTTCCATCGGGGCTTTTGCAGTGGTCGGCGAGCACGCTTCCATCGGCCGAAACGCCCTCCTCCATCCACATGTGGTGATCTACCCGGGAGCGGAGATAGGCGACGATTTTTGTGCTCATTCGCATTCCGTCGTTCGCGAATATTGCCGCGTAGGCAATCGCGTGATTCTGCAAAACGGCGTGGTCGTGGGTGGCGATGGCTACGGATTCGCAAAGACCGCCGAAGGCACGCACTTCAAGATCGTACAGTCGGGCGTGACGGTGATTGAAGACGACGTCGAGATTCAGTCGCTCTCGTCGGTGGATCGGGCGTCGGTGGGCGAAACCCGCGTCCAGCGCGGGGCGAAGATCGACAGCCTGGTGCAGGTGGGGCACGGATGCGTGATCGGGGAGGACAACATCATCTGCGCGCAGACCGGCTTGGCGGGGAGCTCGATTCTGAAGAGGAACGTGTTGCTGGCCGGCCAAGTCGGAATTTCCGGCCATCTCACTATTCACGACAACGCAGTGATATACGCACAAAGCGGCATCGGTGGGGATGTGAAAGAAGGCGCCGTGATGTCCGGCTCACCCGCATTCGACGCCAGGGATTGGCTGCGCGCGATCACGGCTTTCCAGAAATTGCCTGAATTATTGAAGACAGTGAGACAATTAGAAAAGCGTCTGGAAAAACTCCAGGACGTTCAGGGACCTTCGCAATGATCGATGAAAACAACAACGGCGGCCGCAGGCCGGTGGCCTATCTGAATGAGACGTTCCTGGAAAGCCCGGACGCCCGCGGCTTGCGGATTCTATCCGAATATCTGGAGCCTTTGTCTCACTTTCGCGATGAAAAGGTCCAGGATACGGTGGTCTTCTTTGGGTCGGCGCGGATTCACGAGGAAGGCCCGCTGAGCGAATATTACCGCGACGCGCGA
>Ga0073928_10004656_pt1 | contig 20040 bp, 17 predicted proteins | sample PaiPotPPA55metaG_FD_76969 | JGI IMG/M metagenome (GOLD analysis project Ga0073928, IMG submission 76969) | Iron sulfur acid spring bacterial and archeal communities from Banff, Canada, to study Microbial Dark Matter (Phase II) - Paint Pots PPA... ...
CACCACGAGCAGCGTATTGCCGAGATCGCGCAGGCCCTTCAGGATTTCGATCAGGCGGTGCGTGTCGCGCGGGTGAAGGCCGATCGAAGGCTCATCCAGCACATAAAGCGCGCCCACGAGATGCGAACCGAGAGACGTGGCAAGCTGGATGCGCTGCGCTTCGCCGCCGGAAAGCGTCGAGGTGAGCCGGTCGAGCGTGAGGTAATCGAGGCCGACTTCGTCGAGGAAACGCAATCGCTGCTGAACCTCGACCAGAATCTTATCGGCGATTTCGGTTTCCGACGGGCTCAGCGTGAGCGACTCGAAAAATGGCCGCGCTTCCTTGACGGTCATCTGGCCGACTTCGGTGATCGAGCGCCCGGCGATTTTTACCGCTCGTGCTTCCGCGCGCAAGCGCGTGCCGTGGCAATCCGGGCATGTGGCATAGCCGCGATAGCGGCTCAGAAAAACGCGCACGTGAAGCTTGTACTTTTTGCGTTCGAGCCAGCCAAAGAAGCCTTTCACTCCGGCGTAATCATCTTTGCTATCGCCATCCAGAATCGCATCGCGCTGCGCAGGCGTCAGGTCGCGGAACGGCACATCGGCGGGAATCCCTTTCGCGCGGGCGAACTTCCGCATTTCGATGGCGAGCGGGCGATAACGCGGCTTCGTCCACGGCTCGATCGCGCCGTCGGCCAGCGACTTGCCCTTGTCGGGCACGACGCGATCGAGGTCGAAATCGATGGTGTTGCCGAAACCCTGGCAGCGCGGGCACGCGCCGTACGGATTGTTGAACGAGAAAAGGCGCGGCTCCGGCTCCTGATAGGACGCGCCGCATTTCTTGCAATCGAAGCGTTCGCTGAAAACGAGCCGCTCGGGTTCGGTGCCGGGAGCGTCGGCGACGAATTCGAGGATCGCCTCGCCGTGCCCTTCGCGGTAGCAAATTTCGATCGAGTCCACCACGCGCGAGCGCACTTCGGGCCCCAGCACCAGCCGGTCAACCAGCACGTAAACCGGCTTGGCGAAATCGATGTCGAGCAAATCTTCGGGCGTCGAGAATTCGAACACGCGGCCTGCCTGGTACAGCCGGTTGAATCCGCGCTTTTGCAAACCGACGAGCGCGTCACGCACTGCATCCTGCGTCGGGCGCGAGCCCTTTTTCGGTTTGTGCTGCGCGGCCGCGCCGGGCGCGGGTTCGGGTGTGAGCTTTAGCTCGTACAAAACGTAGAATCGGCGGCCGTCACCAAGCTGGAGCACGCGCGCCGCAATTTCGTCGAACGTGTCCTTGCGAACTTCTTCGCCGCAGTTCACGCAAAACGTGTGGCCCACGCGCGCGAAGAGCAGGCGCAAGTAATCGTAAATTTCCGTGGCCGTCGCGACAGTGGAGCGCGGGTTGCGCGTCGTGTTCTTCTGCCGAATCGAGATCGCGGGCGCGATGCCGGTGATTTCGTCCACGTCGGGCTTCTCGATGCGCTCGAGGAACTGCCGCGCATAGGCCGAAAGCGACTCGATGTACCGCCGCTGGCCTTCGGCGTACAGCGTGTCGAACGCGAGGCTCGATTTGCCCGAGCCGGAAACGCCCGTGACGACGGTGATCGCGTTGTGGGGGATCGTGACGTCGATATTCTTCAGGTTGTGAACGCGGGCTCCGCGAACGCGAATCTCCTCCACGTCGCCGGGCACCGCCTTGGCGGGCTTTACGGCAGGTTCGGCAGAATGCGCGGGCACAGGCTTCCCAGTGAGCTTCGTCGGCATAAGTGCAAATGAAAAATTATACGCCACGGCGCAAGCCGGGGCAAACGGGCGGGTTTTCGGGTAGTGGGTCAGTTTCCGATTACGCGACCGATCAGGACTTACAGCGCGACGAGGGTCGATTCCTAGCTGTGACCGCATTCAGTGCGCTTCCACCGAATCGTTTCATAGCGCGAACCGCCTTTCACACCGGCGTTTCCTCTGAAAATCACAATGTTTTGCCAGTCCTCTTCGACTCCGGCACAATCGTTCTCCGGGAGACAGATGTCGTTAAGGAATGTGCCGATTATGTACTTTCCCCGCTCAGACTTAGGGACGAGTTCGTCTCCTATTTCCTGCAAGATGTTGTCATCAATTGTATCGGAGCCGGGCCACCTTTTTACCATCGCGCCTGGTTCCTTCGGTCTAGAGCTGATCACTAACTCACAGGTATTTCCACTGGTCCCGTAGGTGGCCGACACCAGGATGCCCAGTCTAACAAGGAACGTTTCCGAAATTGGTTGGCCGTACCTCTGGCGAAGAGTCTCAGTAGAATGTGCGGGAAACGACGTTTGAAATGCTAGAGCGAGTAAGCACATACCCAACCGCCACCACATAGTTCACCCCCTGAGGAGGTTCTACCACAGCCAGTTTACGGTAGCCATTCAAGCTCTGGGCGCTAGTTTGGCGACGGCGTGATCTCGACGTAATCGAGCGCGGCGTGCTCGTTTCCGTCCGGGATACCTTCGATGCGAATCAGGTCTCCCGGGCGCAGCGCCAATCCTTCGATCTGGCGACGAGTGGAGGTGTCCGCTCCCACGCGCGCGCTCGGAAGATTGTCGTCCGCCAGCCATTGGTCCATTACGCGGTCTCCCACAGGACGCGAAACTCAGAAACGCCGTCATTTTGGTCGAAGTATTGTGAACTTGCCGCGCGAAAGGGGAAGCCAGAGCTTGAATTATTCCGACAGCATAATCTGGCCGTTGACTTCGACTTCGCCGCTGACTGACGCGGCGCCGCTTCCGGGCTGCCCGCCGCCCACCGACACGGTGTACTTCCCTTGGGCGACGATGATATCTCCGGCCTCAGTGACCATGCTCAGGTCGCGACTCTTCAGGTGAAACTCAACCACCTGGCTGGCGCCTGGCTCAAGATGAATGCGCTGGAATCCGCGAAGGGCGCGAATGGGCGCGCCCGGAACATCAGGAAACTTCAAATAGAGCTGCACGACTTCGTCGCCCGCGATCTTCCCCGTATTCGTCACCGTCACGAAGACATCGAGCGGATCCGCGGCGGTGATTTGCGCGTTCGGCAGGGTGAGATCGCTGTACTTGAATGTTGTGTAGCTCAGACCGTATCCGAACGGCCAGAGCGGCTCGCCTTCGAAATAGCGATACGTGCGGCCTTTCATCGCGTAGTCCTCGAAGTTGGGCAGCTGGTGAACATCCTTATAGAACGTGACGGGCAGACGTCCCGCGGGATTGTTCTTGCCGCTCAGCGTCTCGGCAATAGCGGCTCCGCCTTCCTCGCCGGAGTACCAAGCTTCGACGACGGCGTTGGCGTGCTCTTTCTCCCAGTTCGCGGCCAGAGCGCTGCCGTTCATGAGCACCACAACCAGGGGCTTGCCGGTCGCGGCCACCGCTTGCACCAGGGCCTCTTCCGCTTCGGGCATCTGCAGGTTGGTGCGGTCTCCGCCGAGGAAGCCGGCTTGGTCGACCGGCATCTCTTCCCCTTCCAGACGGCTTGTGATGCCAACGACCGCGATAACGACATCAGCATTTTTCGCGGCTGAGACGGCGGCCGGATCAGGCGCATTGTTCACAGGAACACCTGCGGGCTGTGCCGCAGGTTTGCCGCCCCCTCTGTGGCTTGGGTTCGAAAGAAACTGCGTCCCGGCGACGTACGTGATCTCCGCGTTGGGAAATTCCGCCTTCATCCCTTCCAGCACGCTCACGGTATGGGTTGGAATGCCGTTGTAGTTTCCCAGCAGCACCTCGGTTTGCTCCGCGAGCGGGCCAACAATCGCGATCTTCTTCACCGAGTTCTTCAGCGGCAGCACGCCGTCATTCTTCAGCAGCACCATCGATTCATCCGCCAGGCGGCGGGCCAGTCCGCGATGCGCGGCGCTGTCGAGCTCCTTCTCGTCGATTTTCGTATACGGCACTATCGACGGCGGATCGAACATGCCCAGCCGGATGCGCGCCGTGAACAGGCGAATGAGCGCGGTGTCGATGGCGCTTTCCGCCAGATACCCCTGCTGCACGGCTTCGATATACGGCTTGTAATCGTGGTCGTCCGTCACTTTGGTGGTGAAGTCGATGCACTCATTATCCATGCCGCGCTCGAGTGACACCGCCGACGCCCGCGGCTGTGTGGGCCGGTAGCGGTGACCATTGAAGATATCGCGGACGGCGCCGCAATCCGACACCACGTAGCCCTGGAACTGCCACGCGCCACGCAGCGTGTGCTGCAGCAGGAACTGGTTGGCGCACCCTGGCTCACCGTTGATCGCGTTATACGCACACATCACCGACCCCGCACGGCCTTCGACAACGGCAGCCCGGAACGCGGGCAGATAGGTGTCTTCCTCGTCGTGCTTGCTCACGTCAACGTCGGCGAAGTGCCGCGTAGGTTCGGGTCCGCTGTGCACGGCGAAGTGCTTGGGTGTCGAGATCACGCGGTAGTAGTAAGATTCGGTTCCCTGCATCCCTGTGACGAAGGCCACCGCCATGCGCCCGGTCAGGTAAGGATCCTCCCCGTAGGTTTCCTGGCCACGGCCCCACCGCGGGTCGCGAAAGATGTTCACGTTGGGGGCCCAGAAGTCCAGGCCGTGAAAGATAGTCGACCCGCCGGCGCGCACGGCCCGTACGTTCACAACGCGCGCTTCTGTGCCAATCGCGGTGGCCATCTCGTGAATTTCCGGCGCGTCGAACGTGGCCGCAAGACCCACGGGCTCGGGATATTCCGTGGTGCCGTCTACAGCGACGCCGTGGAGGGCCTCGCTCCACCAATCGTAGGCAGGCACACCGAGGCGTGGGACTGCGCGAGCCTGATTAACGAGCTGCGAGGCCTTCTCCTCCAGCGTCATGCGGTGGACGAGGTCAGCCGCGCGCTCCTCGGGCGCGAGTTTGGGATTCATGTAAGGCAGCTTGGCAACTTCCTGCGCAGTGGCTGCCCAGGCTATAACGGCGACGCAGGTGGTGAGGGCCGCCAGGATGCGCTTTCCGGAATAATTCATCTCTCCTCCTCGCGGTCTTAATGATTGTCTCCGTGCGCTTCATGTTTGGAGACGATACAAAGACCAAAGGGCCCAAATCCCCTTTTAGCCTTTGCTTTTTCGTTGTGCCGATTCTCAGCGCGGAGTGATGGTACCATGCCGACTGAGAGCGGCTCTTCACCCATCGCGCGCGCTCGAGGGCGTCGTTGAGAGCAGCACCAAAGAGGCGCGGGCGCTACTTTAGCGTCGGAAGGATCTCGACGTAGTCGAGCGCGGCATGCTCGTTTCCGTCCGGGATGCCTTCGATGCGAATCAGGTCTCCCGGGCGCAGCGCCACCCCCTCGATCTGTCGCCTCGTGGAGGTGTCCGCTCCCACGCGCGCGCTCGGAAGATTGTCATCCGCGAGCCATTGGCCCACCAGGCGATCGCCTACCAGCACGCGAAACTTCGACACGCCATCATTTTGGTCGAAGTATTGAACATCGAGTTCGTAGCGGCCGGCGGGCTGCGTGAACCTGAACGCCGCTGAGCACTCTTGCGCGGGCGGCACGCACTCCACCGCTTTGCCTCCCGAGGCTGCCTCGGGCGGCGTCACATCCATGGGCGCATAGCCTTCGAGCTGCATCGATTCCGCTTCCACGCGATTCGGGTAGTGGCCAACACGGCCCCGAGCATCCGGTATCCCCGAGGCGCGCAAGAACCAGTTACAAATGGCATCGCGCCAGACGATTGCGTGCCCCTCCTGATATTTGAGCCGCGCCAGAACTGCGGTGTAACGGTCTTCGTCCACGTGTCCTCGAAGCGATTCCCATTGGCGCACGTATTCCCGCACCTGCTGCGCTCCCGCGTAATGCGAGTCGTAGATGTGCTGAATCACGGTCTCGCCGGAGTGGAGAACGTATGTGTACGGCACATGGTGGAAGAACAAAAGCAGATTGTCCGGCGTGGTCGTCGTCGTTTCGTAGAGTTTCTGCACTTCCGGCGAATACTGGCCGACGAATCCCGTCGCGGTGGCTATCGTACGGTCCATGCCGATGCCGTCATGGTCTGCGCGATGCCATTGCCCCCAGCCATTCTCCTCAGACGACGCGACTCCCGGTCCGTAATGGCTTCCCAGAATGTCGGTCAGCGTTCCTGCTCCGAGCGGTCCCGTGTAGCTCTCGTACGTGTGCCAGGACGATAGCTCAACCGCGCTGATCGTTTTCACCACGTGCGGATCGTTTCCGAAAGTGAGGCGCGTCCATTCGTCTACGATGGCGCTCGCGCTCAGATTTGGATTCCACGCAAGGCGCCCGAACCCGTAGAGATTCGCCATGGCCATGGAGCTTCCCAGCCAGTTCGCGTCGAGGCCCACATTGGCCACGCCGACGAAGCCGCCGAGTTCACGATGGAACGCGCGACCCGCCGCCAGCTCTTTCACCGGAGTCGCGCCTGCGGCCGCATGCATGTCAAAGTCGAGCACCTCTTTCCACATCGGCACCAGAAAACAAAGGTGCCGCTGCTGGCCCGTGTACTCCTGTGTGATTTGCAGTTCGATCGCTTCGTTGGTCTTCTCGAGCCCGCCCAAGAGCGGCGATACGGGTTCGCGCACCTGGAAATCGATGGGGCCGTTCTTGATCTGGATGATGACGTTGTCGTCGAACTTGCCGTCGAGCGGGTGAAAGATATCGTACGCCGCTCTCGCGCGGTCGTTCTTCAGGTTGCGCCAATCAAGATGATGGTCGTAAACGAAGGCGCGGTAGAAAAGTATGCCGCCGTGAGGCTTCAGCGCCCGCGCGATCGTGTTAGCTGCGTCGGCCGGTGTGCGACCGTACGTAGAAGGTCCAACGCGGCCCTCGGAATCCGCTTTCACCACGAATCCGCCGAAGTCGGGAATCCGCCGATAGACCTCGTCCACTTTATCCTTCCACCACGCAGAGACTCGGGAATCCAGAGGATCGAACGTGTCCAGTCCTCCGATTGCCTTAGGACTGGTGAAGTCAACGGAGATGGCTAGCTGCACGCCCCACGGGCGGAACGCATCGGCAATTCGCGCAAGGTGCGGGAGAAAATCAGAGGCTAGCATCCGGGGATTGGCGTTCACGTTGTTGACCACGCATCCGTTGATTCCCAGCGAGGCCAGCAGGCGCGCGTAATCGCCGACGCGCGTGAGGTCGTCGCGAACGTTGCCGCTGTCGAAGAATATCGAGCGGCCGCCGTATCCGCGCTCGATGCTCCCGTTTAGGTTATCCCATTGATTCACCCAGCGGATGGGCGCATACGGCTGGCTCGTTTCGTACAGGCTCTTGAGATCTTCTTCGAGAGCTATTTTGCGAAGCAGGGCAAAAACGCCGTACAGCACACCGCGGTCAGTCGCTCCAGTGACGATGAGGCAGTCGAAGCCGTGGATTTGTCCCGTCGTCAGCGCAAATCCATCTCCGCTCAGCCCAGCCGGTGCTTGCCATTTCGGAGACGCTTCGTGCAAAGCCGCTATAGTCCCCAGGACGATGGCCTTCTCGTGCGGGAGTTTATTTTCCTCGCGTAGGGCTCTTCCCAGCATTCCTCGCACGCCGCGGATCAGTTCGTCCTGGGATGTTTTCAGTAGGGCGCTTCCATCCAGCGCGACCACGCTCGCCGGGAGCGAATCGTATTTTGCCCGCGCCGCGCTTGTCAGGGGGGCATACCGCAGCCAAGCGTCAGCGCCGGCGTCGGCGCGCAAGACTTGTGAAGAGAGAGGTGCTACCGCCAAACCGCCCAGAACTAAGATCTGCGTCAGGACCTTGATCCGAGGGAGATATTCTGAGTTGACGAGCATGTCCGCTAACACTTTACTCCGGGCGTCAATCCTTGTCCTTCCAAGTCGCTCCCATCTGAAATCAACAAGACCAAGGACGTTACCCGCCGGTGGAGTAGAATCGCGTTTTCTGAGAGGAGTGCCATGACAAGACGATCTGCTTTCGTGCCCTTCGGCCTTTTGTTAGTGGCAGCTTTTGCTTGGACGCAGCACTCTCGCGCCGACACCGAGGAACGGTCTTCGACGCAGTCCGTGCTGACACAGCTTCTGGCAGCGGAACGCGAATTGTGGGATGCGTGGAAAAATGGCACGCCGGAAACGTGGCAGTCGAGCCTGACCGACGATGCCGTGTTTTTCGGGGAGTATGGTGTTGCGCAGAAGGCCGAACTTGTTGACGAGCAGAGGCAGTCGATCACGTCTTGCAAGGTTCAGAGCTACTCGCTTACAAGTCCGCGCGTGATTCCCATCGACGAGAATTCCGCAATCCTGCTCTATGAAGCCGAACAACACGCGATTTGCGGGGGCGCCGACGTCCAGCCGTTCATGCACGGAAGTTCCGTTTACGTTCATCGCGGTGGGAAGTGGCTCAACATCTTTCGATCGGAAATCCCGGTCAAGAAGTAGCCAGCCGGACGACTTATTCGGGCGCAAAAGACGATGTCAGCTGGGAATTCACATTTCGAGCGCGTCATCTGGATTGTGCTGGATAGCGTCGGCATCGGCGAATTGCCCGATGCTGCCGACTACGGCGACGTGGGCCGCGACACGCTTGGGCATATCGCGCGTTCGCGTCCGCTGAAGCTGCCGAACCTCGTGCGACTCGGCCTCGCCAATATCAATCTCATCAGGCCGCTCGCGCATCTCGCGCCGCCGGCCAGGCCCGAGGGAAGCTACGGCAAGAGCATCACGGTTTCGCCCGGCAAGGACACAACGACCGGCCACTGGGAAATGGCGGGCATCTGGCTCGATCAGGCGTTTCCGGTCTATCCGCACGGATTCCCCAAAGAGCTGATCGCGGAATTCGAGCGCCAGATTGGCCGCCGCACGCTCGGCAACAAGCCCGCCTCCGGCACGGAAATCATCAAGGAACTTGGCGAAGAGCACGTTCGCACCGGTTTTCCGATAGTGTACACGTCGGGCGACAGCGTTTTTCAGATTGCGGCGCATGAAGACGTGATTCCGACCGCGCAGCTCTATCGCATGTGCGAGATCGCGCGGAAACTGCTGGACGGGCCGAACCGCGTGGGGCGCGTGATTGCGCGGCCGTTTGACGGCACGCCGGGCAATTTCAAGCGGACGGAGCGCCGCCACGATTACGCCGTCGAACCGCCGCGGCCGATGCTGCTCGATGTGCTGGCCGAGCGCAACGTCCCCGTATTCGGCGTCGGCAAAATCCACGACATCTATAACGGACGCGGCGTGGGAAACTATGTGACCACGAAAAACAACGCGGACGGAATGGCGAAAATCCGCGAAGCGATGTCACGCCAGGCAAACGGGCTGATCTTCGCAAACCTCGTCGATTTCGACATGCTCTATGGGCACCGCAAAGACGTGGAAGGATTCGCACGATCACTCGAGGAATTCGACGCGCTGCTCGGCCCGTTGCTCGCAACGATGCGCCGATCCGACCTGCTGATCATCACCGCGGACCACGGTTGCGATCCCGACCCCGTGAATCCCACCACAGACCATTCACGCGAGTACCTCCCGATCATTGCCTATAGCCCTCGCGCAATCAGTGGGGCCGATTTAGGAGTACGGCAAACGCTGGCAGACATGGGGCAGACAATCGCGGAAAATTTCGGGGGGCAAATTCTCCACGGCACAAGCTTCCTCGACCAACTCTAGCCGGGTCTGTTCCTAATCGCCCTGCGAGGTTTTCTGCGCGTAATAGCCTGTGCGCGAGCGAACGTTGAGCTTGCCGCGCCCGTGTGGCGGAGTCAGCTGAACTTGTACGGCGCGAAACGTTCCGTCCTTCGCGGTGTTCGTGGGGTAGTAGCCGAGGGTGTACTGATTACGGATGTCGCGAGCGACCTGCTCGCAAATCGTCGTCACCTGGTCCAGGCTGTCGGGAAAGTAAGCCATGCCGCCGGTGGATTCCGCGAGTTGCGCGAGAACTTTCTTCGAGTGGCGCACCATTTTCTTGTCGTTCTTGCGGTCATCGTCGCTGAAGACTCCGATCGCGTAAATGGCGGCGTCGGATTCCTGGGAAGACTTCACCGTGTATTCGAGGCTCTTTCGGCTGGCGTCGTCGTCGCCGTCCGTGATCACGAGCAACACGCGCTTGTCTTTGTGGCCTTTCTTGAGGTGGTCGAGCGAGCCGATCACGGCGTCGTAGAGCGCTGTGCTGCCACGCGAATCGATTCTGCCCAGCGCTTCGTCGAGCTCCTTGGTATCGTTTGTGAAATCCTCGTTCAAATCCAGGTAGTACTCGTCGTTGAAGTTCACGACGAACACTTCGTCCTGCGGATTGCTGGTTTTGACGAATGAAAGCGCGGCGGCATTTACCTGCGCGCGCTTCTCGCGCATGCTGCCGCTATTGTCGATGACCAGGCCCATCGTCACGGGGACATCCTGGTGGGTAAACACCGAAATCCTCTGCTCGATCTTGTCTTCGTAAACACGGAAATTGTCCTGCTTGAGATCGGAAATGAATTCGCCTCTGTCGTCCGTCACCGTCGCGTGCACGACAACCATATCCACGTTCTGCTTGATGTGGTGGCTCTGGTCGGTTTGCGTTTGTGACGGCGGAGGAGGCGGTGGAATGACGGTTTGCTGCTGCTGGGACTGCTGTTGCGGCGGCTGCCCTGGGGACTGTTGTTGCTGCGCGCAGGCGAACGGGCTCGCGAACAACAGAATCAACGCGAGCAAGAGATTGCGGCGCAAACTTGAATCAGTGGCCCGGCGCGAAATAGCCAGTGCGGGCATAAATGTTGAGCGGAGGAAGTCCCTTGGGCGGGCGAAGCTTGACCTTAATTTTGCGCCACTTGCCATCACGCGCGTGGTTTCCAGGTCTGTAGCCGAGAACATATTGATTGCGCAACTCCATGCTGATTTTCGCTGCGATATCCGGCAGGTCGTTCAAGCTATGCACGGCGAACGTTCGCCCGCCGGTCATCTGCGTCAAATCGCCCAGAAGCCCCGGGCCGTCGCGCTCTTCCGGCGTTGGGCCGCCATCGGGTTCGTACAGGCCGATGGCGTAAATCTGAACATCCGCCTCCTGAACGAACTTGCGGATATCCGTTTCCGTGTAACGGCTATGATTATCGCCTCCATCGGATATGATGAGCAAAGCTTTCTTTGTGTTGTGTGCTCCCTTCATCTGGCTGAGACCGAGATAAATTCCGTCGAGCATCGCCGTCATGCCGTGCGCGGACGTGAACATCAGGCGGTTCTGCAATTCCTCGACGCTCGCGGTGAAGGGGCTTACAAGCTGGGCGCGATCGTTGAAATTGATCAGGAAGAATTCGTCCTGCGGATTCGCGGTGCGGAAAAACTGAACGGCCGCAAGGCGCGACTTGTCGATCTTGTCCGTCATACTGCCGCTCATGTCGAAGACGACGCCGATCGACACCGGCACATCTTCGCTCGAGAACCGCACGACTTCCTGCTCGACTCCATCCTCAAACACGCGGAAGTTCTCTTGCTCGAGCCCGGTGACCAACCGCGAATAGGGATCCGTCACCGTCACGTTGACGAGCGTCATCTCCGTCTCGGTGGTGGCCGTCTCGCCTTATTGGATTCTCTGCGGATTCAGGATTCCGGGATTTTCAGGACCAGACCCAGCTTGTTGTGCGGAGGAGGAAAACGCCGCGAGGAACACTGCGGCGAGCGCTAGAGACATACATCGTGCCACGGAAGCCCAACCACTACATGGCCGCGTGGCGCGTTCCTTCAAAGTGCCCCCAAACGCCCCAGGAAGCGTGATGATACCACTCGCCGGTCCGAAAGCAAGAGATTCAATTACTGAAGGCTGTCCAGTTTTCAATGTAGAAACCCCTCGCCCCTGCCTAGCCGCTCGCCGGCGGGGATTCTATCGAGTCCCTCTAAGTGCTAAGATTCATCTATCGGCAGAAAGTCACCTTTATTTATGGCTACCCGCAAAGATTCCTCTCAAAGTTCCACTGTTGTGGCTGTAATCCCCGCGCGCTACGGTTCCACCAGGCTTCCGGGCAAGCCGCTCGCTTCCATTGCGGGACGCCCGATGATCCAGCACGTCGTGGAGCGTGTCCAACAGGCGCAAAAGGTGAATCGTGTCGTGGTTGCCACAGACGATGACCGCATCAAGAAGACTGTCGAAGGTTTCGGCGGCGAAGCCCTCCTCACCCGCAGCGACCACCGCACGGGGACGGACCGGGTGGCCGAGGTTGCGGCGCACCTTCAGGCCGAGGTTTATCTGGACATCCAAGGCGACGAGCCGCTGATCGATCCCGGCACGATTGACGCGGTCGTTTCGGAAATGCTCGAGGACGAATCGGTACAGATCGCGACGCCTTGCTCCGTCATTACACTGAAAAACGAGATCATGGACCCGAATGTCGTCAAGGCCGTACGCGACTTTGAGGGGAACGCGCTTTATTTCTCGCGCGCGCCGGTTCCGTGGGTTCGAGATACCGGCGGGCTGGTGGCGGCGACCCACTGGAAGCACATCGGGCTTTACGCGTTTCGCCGCGACGCTCTGCTGGAGTTTCCCACGCTGCCGCCGGGCGAACTCGAACGAATCGAGCAGCTTGAACAGCTTCGGTGGCTCGAGAATGGCTTTCGCATTCGCGTGGTCGAAACGGAGTACGACGCCGTCAGCGTGGACGTTCCCGCCGATATCGAGCGCGTCGAGAAGCTCCTGCGCGCCGCCGCATCTTCCTGAACCGACCCGCCCGTCGCGTGGAATTGCCGTAAGTACCGTTCATTGATGATATTGACCAACCCTCGACGGAGAAACGGCCTTGACCAGAGACGAAGCCTGGGATCTAGCCAACCATTGGGTCGCCGCTTGGAACGCTCATGATCTGGACTCGATCATGACTCACTACGAAGACGCAGTCGAATTGACTTCGCCCGTTGCCGCCGGGCTGCTGGGAAAGTCCGATGGCAAGGTGGTGGGAAAGGCAGCCTTGAGGGCTTACTTTCAGCGAGGACTGGAAGCCTACCCGGAACTTAACTTTCGGCTTGAGGACGTACTCTGGGGCCTAAACAGCGTGGTGCTCTACTACTCAAATCAAAAGGGCACACGCACGGCAGAGTTCGTGGAGTTGTCAGCGACTGGCAAAGTCGCGCGGGTTGTAGCGAACTACAGTGCCTAGGATGGGTCGAGGCCGAGCCGAAAACATCCACCATTGGGGAGCCGCGAACGACACAGTTGTCATCCCAACTCGGCATGCCTTGGAGGGTTCATTAAGGAGCACTGTGGCCTGCGCACCGCAGCACGCCAAGGTATGCGCTCCACGGACCCACGGCCTCGCGGTATTGGTGGGCCATGATTCTTGAGATTTGGTGCAGATGCGTCAAGTCGTGAGCTGCCCACGTGGCCAGCAGCTCCGACAAGGTAACGACACCGAGGGCCGGATGGCGTCCGCGCCGCTCGAGGTCCTCTGGCCGCAGATTCAACGCGCGCAGTTCGGCCAGGTTTTCCCGCCGCAAACGCGCAAATTCGTGCAACAAGTGCCCCAGCGATTTACCCTCGCTCTCACGGATTTGTCCCCAGCGATCGAAGGGCTCGAACGCGCGAGTCTCGCCAAATTGCAGAATCATCCTCGCGCGCGCCATCCAATCGGTGCGTTCGCCATGAATCAGATGGCCAACCACATCGAACGCACTCCAGGTGTTTTCACCTTCATTCTGGAATGTCCAGGCTTCCGGTAGATCACGCAGAAGCGCGTCGAGAGCAGCGGGCGTGCGAGTGAGAAGCGATACCGTGTGGTCCAAGTTATGTGCCATCGTGCTCCTCAATGGATACAGGGCAATATTCAGAGATTCAGATTCTAGCTTCTTCTGAGCGATCGTGTAACGTTTCGCTTCCGGCGCTCACTATCATGACGACGCCGGAGCCAGACTTGTGACTAGTCTTACACAGTCGTGTTTCGGTTCCATTACTCACAGTCATTCCAGCGAGCCGGAGCAAGATTTGTGACGAGTTTTGTGGTGTCGCATTTGATTTGGCTTGACACTGGCAGTTTCGCGTACTACAAGCCGTGTCCAGATTTTCCGAGCATCTCGGCGGATTTAGAAGAAGAAACAGTTCCGCTTGAGGCCGGGTTCCCGTCGGCACATAAGAGTTCTGTCAGAGCTAAGGATCGACTGCGGCTATGCCTTTCACCGGCTCCCAGCTCGGTGTTTTGGTTCCGTTTCGGCTTTTCCCCCAAATTCAAGCGGTGCGCCGGAATCTGCCTTCTGGCGCAGGAGAGTGTCCCATGTTGATGCACGCCTCGAAGCTTATCTCCAAGTTTGGAATCGCGCTGTTGTTGATTTTGGGCTGTTCCGAAATCGCGCACGCGCAATGGATCCAGGTAAAGAACATCCCGAGCGGCGCGAACCCAAGTACTTGCCTCCTGCTGACGGACGGCACTGTCCTATGCCAGGCCAATGAAGGAGGCGCGGGCTGGCTGCGGCTGACGCCCGATAACACGGGCAGTTATGAAAACGGCCAGTGGACATCGTTCGACAACGCGCCGCAGGGTACGGACTCGACTGTCGTAGTCAGCACATGCGCCCCATGCCAGTGGGCTCCCATCTACTACGCATCCGCGGTGTTGCCCGATGGAAAAGTGGCCATGATCGGCGGCGAATATAACACCAACGGAACGGGTTCGAGAGCCACTTGGACCCCTATCGGGTTTCTGTTCGACCCGACCAAGCCCAGCGGATCACAATGGTCGGCGCAACTGACGCAACCGTTCGGCTATTCCCCGCAGACGAATGGCGACTTTGTGGGCTGTATAGGCGACTCCCAGTCCGTGATCACGCAAACGGGAACGATGCTGATTGCCAACATATGCGGCAGCCAAATCGCCTCGTTTAATGAGTCGACCCTTACTTTCAACGCAGTGGCGGCGCCCGCGGCTCCCAAGAACGATGGAAATGACGAGGAAAACTGGACCATCCTGCCAAACGGACAGATCTTAACGATCGATGCCGGATTGGCCAATTCCTACGAAATCTACGACCCTGTGGCGAACACGTGGAACCAACCGAGCCCGAACACAACGGCAGGAGTCACGCTGTCGGACCTTGGCAGCAATTGCAACTCAACCGAACTGGGACCGGCAGTCTCCCGGCCCGACGGAACCATCATTCAATTCTCGGGCAATCAGGCCGGGCAAAACGCCGTCTACACGATCGCGACGGGCACGTGGGCGGTCGGGCCCACTTTCGCGAACAGTGACACTGTTGCTGACGGCCCTGCATCCTTGCTGGTCAACGGCCACGTGCTGGTGATGGCCAGTCCCGGCTGTACGCAAACAAGTCCCGGTCCGCCTCCGAAGTACAGCACGTTCAACTCTCCCAGCCATTTCTACGAGTTTGACGGCACGAACCTGAATGATGTGACCCCAAGCTCGCCGGGCACAAATGGTCCCAACGCACCCGGGCTAATTTCGTTCTTCGGGCGGATGCTTTTGCTTCCGTCAGGTCGCGTTCTCGTCACGCATCGTGGCGACTCAACCACCGACGTCTGGACTTACACACCCTCCGGAGGGCCTCTGGATGCCTGGAGGCCGGGGATCACGACGTCGCCCAGCGTGATCGGTCAGGGCCAGACCTACAGTATCTCCGGCACGATGTTCAACGGCTTCTCACAAGGCGCCAGCTACGGCGACGATGCTCAAATGGCTACCAACTGGCCCCTCGTGCGCATCACGAACACCGGCAGCGGCCACGTTTTTTATGCTCGCACTCACGACCACAGTCGAATGGGAGTCGAAGCAGTGGGCGATACGGAAATTGTGTCCACGAACTTTGACGTGCCCGCGAGTCTGGAGTTGGGCGCGAGTACGCTCGTTGTGGTTACAAACGGCATTCCTTCTACTCCGGTGAACGTCACTGTCGAGCAAGGCTCGTCGTTGGCTTTCACCGGTGCCAGCGCCACAAGTTCTGATTTTAACGACGCAGTTACAGTTCAAGCCCAGCTCACGAGTGGCGGAACTCCAGTGTCAACGCCGGAGACCGTCACATTTGTTCTTGGCTCCGGGGTTGGCACGGAGACGTGCTCCGGAACCACGAACTCGAGCGGCGTGGCGTCTTGCTCGATCACGCCAAATCAGGCAGCAGGTGGTTACACACTCACCGCAACTTTCGGCGGCGATTCCACCTACGCTGGAAGCTCGACCTCAACCGCATTCACGATCCTCCACGAGGAGACGGCGATCGCCTTCACGGGCGCCAGCGCAACGAATGCTGATTTCGACGACGCGGCCACGGTGCAAGCACAGCTCACCACGGATGGTGTACCGCTCGCGAGTGAATCCGTGACGATTTCACTCGGCGCGGGCGGCGGCACGGAAACGTGCGCGGTGCCGATGTCCGACGGGGGCGGCCTCGCCACCTGCTCGATCACGCCAAACCAGCAGGCCGGCACATACACGATTACGGCCACGTTTGCGGGAGACGCGTTCTATGCGCCAAGCTCCGCGACTGCGTCGTTCATCATCAACAAAGAAGAAACCACTACCAAGTTCACGGTGAGCAGTCCGACGGTGATTGCCAACGGACACATCGCGACCTTCTCCGCAATCCTCCTGGAGGACGGCGTCACTCCAATCCAGGGCCGAACCATAACGATCACCATCGGGACCCAGTCATGCCCCGCTGGCCCAACAGATCCTACTGGCACCGCGAGTTGCTCCATCCTTATCAGCCAGGTCTTGGGGCCGGGGACGGTGACCGCCAGTTTCGCGGGTGATCCCTTCTACTTGCCGTCGTCCGCCACGGAACCGGTGATTGTCTTCGCGTTCCTTAACAGTGGCTCCATGGTGATTGGCAACCTCGACGGCAATCCGGTGGAGTTCTGGGGCGCGCAGTGGGCGAAATCCAATTCGCTCAGCGGTGGCTCGGCGCCAAACTCGTTCAAAGGATTCGCCAGCACTGCTCCGCAGACTTGCGGCGGCGGCTGGAGCAGCAATCCGGGTAACAGTTCAGGACCACCAGCTGGCCCGCTGCCGTCATACATGGGCGTTGTCGTTTCCAGCGCAGTGGTTCAATCGGGTTCCCTGATCTCCGGTGACGTTCCCAAGATCGTCGTGGTTAAGACGTACCCTGGCTACGGCCCGGATCCAGGTCACGCGGGAACCGGCACCGTCGTCGCAGTGTTCTGCGGCCACTAAGAATCAACTCTTCGGCGAGGGGGCAGCTTGTGCTGCTCCCTCGCTCTTAACAAACCAGAAGGCTCGAGCTGCGCCGCATTCGTCAGGGCCCTAGTTCGCTTCTGGCGAGGTAGGGCGTGGTTTGCTTGCCCCGTTCGGAGGGCTGTGCTACCGTAAAAGTCGGAGGTGCCGGATGAGTGATAATGTGGGCTCGAAGGTCAGCTATTTTCTCGTCGGACTCGGAATCGGATCGCTTCTGGGTATCCTGTTTGCTCCCAAGTCGGGCGAAGAAACACGCGAATACTTGTCTTCGAAGGCCGACGAAGGCCGTGATTACGCACAGCGCAAGGCTCGGGAACTCCGCGAGCGCGCCGAAGATTTGATCGAACGCAGCAAGGAAATCATGGCGCGTCAGAAGGACGCCATCTCCTCCGCGGTCGACGCAGGCAAGGAAACCTACAAGCGCGAAGCGAAGATTTCCTAGGCCCTAACGCAGGCATAAGGCGGGCAAATCATGTCGGGCTGGGTGGAAGCATTCATTGTTATCGCGGCGATCGCCATCGTAACGCAGACGCTTATTCTGGTGATGATGGCGATGCAGATGCGAACCGCGATCGAGCGGTTCAACCGGATTGCAACGGACTTGCAGTCCAAGATTGATCCCATCCTTGTCCGCACATCCCGCATCCTGGAGGATTCTGAAGACCGGATTGCCAGCATCATGGGCGACGCAGCGGAAATCACGCGGGTGGCGCGAGGTTCGGCGCAGAAAATCGACCGGGTTTTCACCGAAGCCGTGGAGCGGCTGCGCATCCAGGTGATTCGCGCCGACCAAATCCTCACCGGCACTCTGGAAGTGATCGAAGACACTGGAACGAGATTCCGCAAGAGCTTGTGGGAGCCCGTGCAGCAGGCGTCCGCGATACTCCGGGGATTGAAAGTGGGCCTCGATTTCCTGCGGGGCCAAAACCGCCGATCGTCTCAGTCTGAAACCGCCCGCCAGGACGAAGAGCTCTTCATCTGACCGCCTTACGACTTGCCTGCTTTTTTGCTTGAGGATTCTGGAGTGTTTTCGCGGGAGCGTGATCACTCGCGTTTTGGAGGTTTCAGAAACGTCCCGCTCTCCAGATCCTTGAACGCCTGCTGCAACTGCTCCTGAGTGTTCATCACGATGGGACCGTACCATGCGACGGGCTCTTCGAGCGGCTTCCCCGAAACCAGCAGAAATCGGATTCCTTCATCCCCAGCCTGCACCATGACTTCGTCGCCCCGATCGAAGAGGACGAGCGACCGATTGTCTGCCTGCGCCGGAGGCGTCGTATCCGCCCAACCGACGGGTTCCGTGGGAACCTCGAGCGGCTCAGAGGCATTGCAGAACTTTCCGGCGCCGGCAAAAACGTATGCGAATGCGTGGCGCGTGGTGGCGACAGGAAGCGTCTTCCTGCGGCCTGGAGCAACGGAGACATCGAGATAGACTGGGTCGGCAGCGATGCCATCCACTGGGCCAGTCGCGCCCCAGAATTTTCCGCAGACCACGCGGACGTGAGTGCCGTCATCATCCTTGATCTGGGGAATGTCGAGCGCCTTCACTTCCTGGTAGCGCGGCGAAGTCATCTTGAGCGAAGAAGGGAGGTTCGCCCACAACTGGAAACCGTGCATGCGGCCCGCGCGGTCGCCCTTGGGCATCTCCTGATGAATGATCCCGCTTCCCGCGGTCATCCACTGGACGTCGCCTGCGGCGATGGCGCCTTTGTTTCCCATGCTGTCTCCGTGCTCCACGGTTCCAGCGAGGACGTACGTGATGGTTTCAATGCCGCGGTGAGGGTGCCACGGAAAGCCCGCGAGGTAATCCTCGGGAACGTCATTGCGGAAATCGTCGAGCAGGAGGAACGGATCGAAATCAGTCGTATTGCCGAAGCCGAACGCGCGACGCAAATGCACGCCCGCGCCTTCGAGCGTTGGCTTGGCCTTGATGAGCCGCTTCACGGGTCGAATCGACATGCTGACCTCCGGTGCCGAGACTTAGCTATCTCCGTAGACAGGCACGGCCGCGCCCTGAACCACTTTTGCGTCGTCGCTGCACAAGAACAGGATCACGCGCGCAATGTCTTCCGGCTTCGGCCATTTCGCGAAGTTCGCGTTCGGCATGGCTTTGCGATTTTCTTCGGTATCGATGATGCTGGGGAGAACGGAATTCGCGCGGACGCCGGTGCCCTTCAGGTCAGCCGCGAGCGAATCGATCATGGCCACGGCTGCGGCCTTCGAGACTGCGTACGCTGCTGCACCGGCAGCGTGATCGACGGCCGCTTTGGATGCCACGTTGACGATGGCTCCGCTTTTTTGTTTGAGCATCACTCTTACGGCCGCGCGCGACAGCGCGTAGCCGGAACGAAGATTCAACGCCAACATCTGATCAAAAGTTTTCGTATCCAAGTCCCACAGACTCACGCCGCCCGCGTAGCCTCCTACGGTGTTCACCATGGCGTCGAGCCGGCCGTGCCGCGCGACAATGCTGGCAATCAGTTGGCTCACGGCGCTCTCATCCGTCACATCTACGTTGTAGCCCTCGAAGGACGGGCCATTCGCTCCGGCTGCCTTCTTCAAGGCATCGAATTCCGCCTGCTTCCGAAACGTAACAATCACTTTGGCACCGGCCTGCAGAAACGCCAAGCTGACGGCTTGTCCCAACCCGCCCGTACCTCCGGCCACTAATGCGATCTTGTCCCTCATAGTCTGTGTTGTTCGATGCGCGGTCTGGCTTCTTCGGTGCGGATCGCGCTTCAGCGAATCCAGCCGCCGCCGAGCACCTTTTCGCCCGAATAAAACACGGCGGCTTGGCCGGGCGTGATGGCGCGCTGCGGCTCGCGGAACGTGATGCGCGCGGTGGTCTTGTCGATGGCTTCGATCTGCGCGTCGGCAGGCTCGTGGCGGTTGCGGATTCGCACTTGTGCTTCGACGGACGCTTGCGGATTCTCGAAGGGAATCCAGTTCACGTCTCGCACTTCGCAGATAGTTGCGCGCAGGTCGGCATCTTCGCCGACGAC
>Ga0073928_10004657_pt1 | contig 20038 bp, 12 predicted proteins | sample PaiPotPPA55metaG_FD_76969 | JGI IMG/M metagenome (GOLD analysis project Ga0073928, IMG submission 76969) | Iron sulfur acid spring bacterial and archeal communities from Banff, Canada, to study Microbial Dark Matter (Phase II) - Paint Pots PPA... ...
CGCCCTGCTTTCGCGGCCGGACGACTCGGGGACCAATCCCGCGCCCCATTCCTGCTCACCACGGTCCCCTCTGGCATCCTGCCTTCGGGCGGTTTGCTATTGGTTTGTCTTCCACGGCCCCGGGTATTACATGACCGTCCGCCCTGAGCTGGCACGATCAACTCTGGTGTTGTACGACCGGCACCTGCTCGACACGCTGGTGGATCCCCTCCGCTACCGCTACGCCGGACCGATGTGGCTTTTGCGAATAATCTGCAAATTCATTCCCAAGCCCCATCTGGTCATCCTGCTGGACGCGCCTGCCCAGGTCGTTCAAGCGCGCAAGCGTGAAGTGCCCGTGGAGGAGACGGCGCTACAGCGGGAAAAGTATTTGCGGCTGGTCCGGGGGATGCCCAACGGTCGGATCGTGGACGCGTCACGATCCCTGGGCGAGGTTGTCGCGTCTGTCAATGCGATCCTTCTCGATCATATGGCGGCACGAATCAAGACCAAGTTTGGGCGCCCCGTGCCCGCCAGCGGTCGCTCCGCAGCGCGCCCGCCCGAATTGAGCGAGGTATTACGGCGCCTCGGCCCTACGCTTCCGGACGATCACTGGACCGTCGAAAAGCTCGGCGAAGGGGTCCAGTCGGAGGTCTTTGAGGTTGCAGCATCGGACGGACGGCCGCTCTTGCAGGGCCACAGGCGACTGGTCATCAAGTTGTACAAAGCGGGATGGCCCGAGCTGGAGACCGTGGCACGAGACGAGTTCGAGTCATTGGCCCGTCTGGCGGAAAGGCTGAATGGTCGCGCCGTCGAAGGTTGGACCCTTGCGAGTCCAATGCCGGTTGAGCGGTGCGATGATCCTCATGCATTGGTGATGACCTGGATCCCGGGCCATCCATTGCAACGGGTCTTGCAGTCTGCAAGCGGGCTTGATGGAGACGCTCGCGAGTCAATCTCGAAGGCCATCGTTTCGGCCATGGAGTTGTACTGGCGCGGTGAGCCGCGAATCTACGGCGACATCAATCTGGAAAACATCATGTGCGACCCGGCCGAGCGGATCCTCGGGTTCGTCGACCCGGGCATGCCGGAAAAGAGCTATTTGTGCCAGAACGTCAGCACCGAATGGTTCCCCCGGTCGCGCGATCTGGCGTACATGCTGTTTGACGGGTGCGTGGCCCTCAGGGCGTCTGAGACGCAGCAGGGCCGCCTGCGCCAGCGCCAATTGTTGGAAAGCGTGCTTCGTCGTTTCGCGGGCCAGACCGCGGACGCCAATGCCAGAGAGCGCCTGTTGAACGAGATTCGCGCCTGCACTCGCGTGCACCTGAAACGGATCCCGGTATCGCGTTCACCTGCAAGCTTGTGGCGGATGTTTGTCAGAAGGAGCCTGGCGCGCACCATCGACGCCACACTGGAGCGGCTCGCCTCCGAGGCGCCCCGGCAAATGGTCGATCCACGCCCGATCGAGCCCGCTTCCCTGGTGCGTACATGACCCAGCGCCCGCTATCATTGTGGGTCCCTCCTGTAGCCACGAGCGCGCCGGCCGAGTGGCCGACGGCGGATGCTGCCTCGGGTGCACAACCCTGGCTCGGGCTGCTGTGCGTATGTCTGGCGGGCTACGCCACTTTTGGGAAAGCCTGGGCCTATGTAGGGATTGCCCCTGTCTACGTGGGCGAGATCGTGCTTCTGTGTGGCGCGGTGGCAGCGCTCGTTGCCGGCAAGTGGCACGGGATATTCGACGTGACGACGGTGCGATTGCTGGTCGCCCTGGCCGCCTGGGGCGCCTTTCGGACCGTGCCCTTTTTTTCCACCTACGGCGCGGATGCCCTTCGCGACGCCGCCGTCTGGGGCTATGGCGCTTATGCGGTGGTGGTTTTCGCATATCTGGCGGCGGTTCCCCAACGTCTGCCGCTCTTGTTGAGGCGATACCGTCAATTCATTCCCATTCTTCTGTGCGGCGTCAGCATTGTGGTGCCGGTTGCGCAGTTTGTTGATCCTGCCTGGCGGTGGTGGCCGGCCTCCGATCAACCCATCAAGGGGGCCGACGTCCTCGTCCAACTTGCCGGTGTGGTGGCATTCTGGTCCAGCCAATGGGGGGGGCCGGCGTCGTGGGTCTGGCTGGTGGTGCTGACACTGAATGTCGCCTTCATCGGCCTTATGGACCGTTCCGGCCTGGTCTCGTTCCTGGCAGTACTGGGCGTTTGCTTCGCGCTCAGCCCGCGGAGTCGAACCTTGCCGCGCATTGCCTTGCTGACGGTTTTTGCCGTGGCCGCGCTCTGGCTGAGCGGCCTTCGGATCGAGCTCCAGGGCGGAGGCGGAAAAACCCGTGAGCTGTCATTCGATTTCCTGGTTGCCAGCATGCGAAGTGTCACCTCCGATGTGGGCGACACGGGGCTGGACAGCACCAAGGAGTGGCGGCTCGACTGGTGGGGCGAGATCGTCGACTACACCCTCGGCGGCCGCTTTTTCTGGACCGGCAAGGGATTCGGCGTCAACCTCGCCGATGATGACGGGTTTCAGGTCTCGCAAGAGCATGCGCTGCGCAGTCCGCACAGTGTGCACATGACGTTCCTCGCACGTGCCGGCGTGCCGGGCCTGGTCCTTTGGCTGGCTACCCAGCTCGCATTCGGGGCGGCCATGTGGAGTAGCTATCTGCGCGCCCGCCGCCGCGGCGATGACCGCTGGGCCGGGGTATTTCTCTTCCTGGGCGCGTTCTGGATGGCTTTCCTGATCAACGGCTCTTTCGACGTGTTCATTGAAGGGCCCGTCGGCGGAATCTGGTTCTGGACGATCTTTGGCGCCGGACTGGCGGCGGCGCGGATTTACCGGGTCTGTCCCCAAGTTCTCTTCGCAGATGAACATCATCGTTGCGCATAACTTCTACCAGCAGCCGGGCGGGGAGGACCAGGTGTTCGCCGCCGAGGTGGACCTGCTACGCCGCTTCGGCCACAACGTGGAGACGTTTGTCCTTCACAATGATGCCATCGCGCAAATCGGCCGTGCCAGGATGATCGCCGCCACGATGTGGAACCACCAGACCTATCGCTCGCTGCGGCAATTGGCGCGCGCGACTAGGGCGGACGTCGTGCATTTCCACAACACGTTTCCGCTCATTTCTCCGGCGGCGTACAAGGCGGCCCGTGACGGTGGAGCGGCGGTAGTGCAGACGCTGCACAATTTTCGCGTGATTTGCCCCGCCGCCCTCCTGTTTCGCGACGGGCACGTTTGCGAATCTTGCCTCGGCCGGAGATTCGCGTGGCCGGGCATCGTTCATGGCTGCTATAGGTCCAGCCACTCAGGCACCGCGGTCGTCGCCGGAATGGTGGCGGGCCACCGGATGCTGCGGACGTGGCAGAGAGCGGTGGACGTCTACATCGCGCCAACGGCTTCGGCTCGATCGAAGCTGATCGAGGGCGGGCTGCCCGCCGCCAGCCTCGCGGTCAAGCCCAACTTTGTCGATCCGGACCCTGGCCCGGGACGCGGCGGCGGCGGATACGCCCTTTTCGTAGGCAGGCTTTCGCAGGAGAAAGGACTGGAAACCCTTCTCGCCGCCTGGCTCGCGCTGGGCGCCGCCATGCCGCTGAAAATCGTCGGCGATGGCCCGTTGGCCCCAGTGGTCAGTGAGGCAGTGTCGCGGCAGGGGAACATTGAATGGCTTGGACGCCGACCGCTCGACGAGGTCTATCGACTCCTGGGCGAGGCCGCGGCGCTCGTGTTCCCCTCGCGCTGTTACGAGACGTTCGGCCGCGTCATCATCGAAGCCTTCGCCAAGGGCACGCCGGTCATTGCGTCCCGGCTGGGGGCCATGGCGGATCTCATCCAGGACGGCCGCACCGGTCTGCTGTTCGAGCCGGGCAACGTCGGCGATCTGGTTCGTCAGGTCCAACGACTGCTTGGTGATCCGACGCTGCTCTCGGAGATGCGCGTGGCCGCGCGATCCGAATACGAGTCGCACTATACCGGGACGCAGAACCAGGAGCAGTTGCTGGCCGTGTACGAACGAGCCATCCGCGTGCGCCGGCCTGAGCGCGCTCGCGCGACGAGGCTGAACAACTCCCCGGAATGCCCTAGGCCTGTCACGACATGCCCCATGCCTATCTGACAACCAGTTGGGACGACGGCCATCCGCTGGACCTGCGCCTGGCGGGCATGCTTGGCGAGCATCATCTGCGGGGGACGTTCTACGTGCCGCGCTCCGCCCCCACGGGCACGCTGGCAAAGTCGCAGCTCCGAGAGCTGTCCGCCTCGTTCGAGATCGGCGCACACACGCTCGATCACGTTTACCTCACCGGCGTCCCCCAGGGCGAAAGCGAGCGGCAAATCGCGCAGAGCAAGATATGGATCGAGCAGACCACCGGCCAGGGGTGCGCGATGTTCTGTCCACCCGCGGGCAAATATGCTCGACGGCATCTCCCGATAATCCGCGACGCGGGCTACCTGGGCATCCGAAGCGTCCAACTGTTGTCACTGTCGCCGCCACGGCCGGTGGATGGAGTGCTGGTCATGCCGACGACCCTTCAGGTTTACCCACATTCGCGGTCTACCTACGTGAAAAATAGCGCCAAACGTCACGCGTGGGCGAATCTGTGGCAATATATAAGGGCCGGTTGTCCCGACGATCTGGAGCGCCTGACTGAGTCATTGCTCGGCCGCACTGTTGCGCGCGGCGGCGTCTTCCATCTCTGGGGCCATTCGTGGGAGCTGCAGCGTCATGACCAGTGGGACCGGTTGAGACGGGTCCTGCGGCTGATGCAACGATTCGCCTCGGAGGCGCCTTGCCTGACCAACGGCCAGATCTGCCGGGCCGTCAACCATCGGGCGATTGCCCCTCCAGCTCAGCAGGCATCGCCGGCCACGGGCTTTGAAGGCGGAGCACAAAATGACTGCCGAAAAACATTCCAGCAGTAGAACCTACCCCAATGATCCGCCGAGCGGCGGGGCGCCGCGGCTTGTCGTGCGGGTATGGCATCGGCGGTGGACGTTCCTGCTGGCCCTGGCCGCTTGCGTCGCTTCCGGGTTCGCTTACTGGCGCTTTGCTAAACCGCTCTACACCGCGACCTCGCGGCTGTACGTCGAAGAGCATGAGCCGCGACTTTTGGGCGACGGCCGGGAAACGTCCCAGCAGTCCGATAATTTCGTTTACGCGCAGGCCGAGGCGCTCACTTCGCGCCCAGTCATTTCCGAGGCGTTGGAGAAACTTCCTGTTACCACCATGCAGGCGTTTGCCAAGATCAAGGACCCGGCTTTGTACCTGAAGAAGCGGCTCGACGTGCAGGTCGGAAAGAAGGATGCGGGGATCGCCGTCTCATTCGACGCGCCGACGCCCGCGGAGGCGACGACGATTGTGAAGACGATCGTGGACGCGTATATGGACCAGCAGTCGCGGCGCCAGCGCTCGACCGCGGACCAGATGCTCAAGCTCCTTCAGGAGGAAAAGCGGACGCGGGACGCCGAACTGGCCGAGAAGACCGCCGAGGTCCTGGCCTTTAAGAAGGCAAACCCAAGTCTTTCGCTGGATGGCGGCGGGGGCAAGGGGAACATCATTTTGGAGCGACTGGGCCGCCTGGCCGAGAACCTGACGGCCGCGGAGTTACAGGCGTTTGAAGCCCACGCTCAGCACACGGCGGCCACGGCCGCCTCGGAGGAACCGGGGGGCACACGTTACATTTGCAGCACCGTTCTCGCTACGGACAAGGAGTACCAGGACCTGCTTGCGGAGCTACATCGGCTGGAGCTCAGCTCGGCGTCGCTCAACGGACGTGGATACTTGAACAGCCCGCCGGCGCATGGCCTGCAAATCGCGCTGGGCGCGGCCCAGGAACAGGTCGCCGCCAAGGAGAAACAAGCCGTTGCCGGCTATCTAAAGGGCCTCGAGCAGAAGTGGCAGGAGGCCAGGGGCAAGGAGGACGAGATTCGCCGCTCTTTGGTCGAGCAACAGGCGGAGGCTGCAGACCTGAACGGCAAACTCGTCGAATATGCTCGGCTCGAATCGGAGCAGGCCCGCCTGGAAAAGCTCTGCGAAGCTCCGGAGCGGCAAATCACCGAGATGCGGCTTGCCGGAGGCGCCAGCGGACTGAACGTTCACATTCTGGAGCCCGCCGCCGCCAGAAATGTGCCCACTCACCCCGATCCGATCAAGGTACTGGCGTTTGCCGCATCGCTGGGGCTGTTGCTGGGAACGGGACTGGCCCTGCTCCGCGATGGCGCCCATGCGCCGCTGCGCTCCGCGGACGAGATCATGACGGCCTTGGGGATGCCGGTGCTCGGCGTGGTCCCGCGCATTGCCGGGACGCAGGACTCGCGCGGACAGAGTATCGTTCTGGAGCCCGATTCGGAGGTAGCCGAGGCCTACCGGGCTATCAGCATGTCGGTGTTCTTCTTCCTCCCGCACGAGAAAGCCAAAACGATCCTGATCACCTCGCCAGAGCCAGGGGACGGGAAGACGACGGCGGCCAGCAACGTGGCGATCGCGCTGGCCCAGGCCGGATACCGCACGCTGCTGCTCGACGCCGATTGCCGCCGGCCGAGCCAACATAAGGTTTTTGAGCTGGGTCAGGGCCTTGGGCTTTTGGAGGTCATCTCGGGCGCTTGCTCCTTGAGCCAGGCCATTCACCCGACCGCCATTCCGCGCCTCGACGTGCTGCCCTGCGGCGCGATCCCGCCCAGCGCTTCGGAGGTCCTCAACGGCAGGCCGTTTGCCGAATTGACGAGGATGCTTGCAAAGGAGTACGAGAAGATCGTGATCGACTCTCCGCCACTGTTGCCCGTGATTGACGCCCGGCTGCTGGCGGGTTTTGCCGACGCTACCGTGCTGGTCCTCCGCGCCGACAAATCCACCCGCCGCGCCAGCACGTGCTCCCGTGACGGGTTGCTCAGCGTCGGGGCCAACGTGGTGGGCGTCGTGGTGAACGACGTGCCCCTCCGTGGCCGCCGCCGCTATGACTATTACTACAGCTACCGCCTTACCCCCGGCGACAATGAAAGAGCCGGGGCGAAAACCATCGTACGAGAAGTCAGGTCGCAGCTTGCCCTCCCGAAGCCGGTCGCCCAGGCCGGGCAGCAGTCTCAGCCGCTCGGTTAATCACGCCTCCCCGGATAAAAAATTCTGAACTTGAGTGCCAGAGACTCCTATACCCACGGGTGTGATGGGTAGATAATCCGGGCTGCGCTTGTCGAATTCGAATGGAGAGGAGATGCCATGGCCCGCACGACCCGGTCACGGGACGGCACGGGGACCGTAGAGACATTGGAGCCACGCCAGCTTTTGTCGGCGGTCGGCGCGCCGACGCGGGCGTTGGCGCGCGCCTCGGCGCCTCAGCGACATGCCGCGCACGTCGTTTCCCTGTCGCACGGCGCGCGGCGTCGGCCTCGGCGCCTCCTGATGTTGCGGCCCGGGTGGAGCGGGCCCATCGTGATAACCCACGGCGGAACCTACAGAGGCCGCTGGCAGAGCCTCGATCCCAACACCCCCGCCGTCACCATTGACACCACGGAGCCGGTAGTCATCGTCAACTCGTCTGTCCGCTCGGCCAGCGACGGCATCGTCGATGGAGTGGACGGCGTCAACCTGACTGTGTTACGGACGACCGGCTGGGGCCTTAACCCCGGCGTCGCGGGGCGTCGGCCCGGGCGTTTCGTCTCCATCGAGCATTTCGTCAGGATCGATATCGAGAACTGCACCTTGGCGCACACGTCCGGGATCTATCTGGGCTACTACATCGGGGACCACACACCGGCGATGAGCGTGAGAGTGCTCCGCAACGTCGCGCTGGACATCGACGGCCGCTACAGCAACGGCCAAGGCGGGTTCCTGACCGGGCCCAACGATCACGATGACGTCCAGTTCTGCCAGCTCGCTTACGTAGAGGGCGTCCCTGGCATCCAGATCGCGTGGAACCAGGTGGTGAACCAGCCGTACCAGAGTCGCGTTGAGGACAACATCAGCATCTTTCGAAGCAGCGGCACGGCCGAGTCGCCGATCCTGATCTACGACAACTACGTTCAGGGCGCGTACCCCGCCGACCCGGCGACGCAGGACTACAGCGGCGGGGGGATCATGCTCGCCGATGGCGCCGCCTCGACGCCCGATCAGGAGTCCGCCTACGTGCAGGCATACGACAATCAGATCGTCTCCACGACCAACTACGGCATCTCCATCACTACGGGGCGCGATTGCAGTTTCTATGTCAATCGCATCGTTTCCAGTGGATACCTGGGCGACGGCACGTGGATTGCCGCACAGAACGTCGGCGCCAGCGTCTGGAACAGCAACGCCGACCCGCTTTTCGCGAATAACCTCGCGTATGCGAATGTGATCGGGTGGATGCACAAGGACGACGCGGGGCTGGTGTCTCGAAACGACCAGTGGGCGCCGGGCGTCATTGGCACCGAGCTGAACATCCCCCTTCCCGACCCGATTACTCGCCAGACCGAATCCGCCGAGTACCTCATATGGGTCCAGAAGCTGGCGCAAAACCACGTGAGTGTCGGCACGAGCCCGGCGGCCCGGCGCCTGGCCGCCCTCGGCCGCCTGACCCCCGCGAACATTGCGTCATAGCCGGCAAAGCCGGGCATGTTCGTTTCCAGCGGGCCTGGATGACCTCGGCGCCGGTCAGCAGGTGCCCGAGCTTATCGCGCGCCGGGCCGTGGCGGAGCAATCATAGCCGAGCGGTGAGTGGGTACGTGTGACCCGCCTCGGTTGGGAATTCGATCAAGCCGGCCTCAGGGTGCGTGACTCGATTCTGCTCGCTTCCCTTGATGGCCAGCGTCTCTGCGGATCGCACGCGGCACTTGCTTCCGAGTTCCGACCGGATCACCGCTTCGGTGAGCTTCCCTTCTTTCCAGGTCAGGTCGACGGTGAACCCGCCGCGAGCGCGAAGTCCCTTGATGGTCCCGGCCAGCCAGATTTTGGGCAGCGCCGGCAGCAGGTCCAGATGTCCCGCGTGGCTTTGGAGCAGCATCTCGGCGATGCCGCTGGTGTAGCCGAAGTTCCCGTCGATCTGAAATGGCGGATGGGCGTCGAACAGATTCGCGTAGAGCCCGGCCCCGCCGCGGTAGTTGGTGCCAGTCGAAAACGCGGGCTTGAGCAGATTGCGCACAAGCGTGTACGCGTGATCGCCATCCCGAAGCCGCGCCCACAGGTTGATCTTCCACGCCAGCGACCAACCGGTGCCGCCATCGCCGCGCAGCTCCAGGGCCTTGCGCGCCGCCGCGAAGAGCTCTGGCGTGCCGCGGTCGGTGATTTGGCTTCCCGGATGCAGCCCGAACAGGTGCGAGCTGTGCCGGTGGTGCACGTCCTCGGACTCAAAGTCCTTGAACCATTCGAGCAACTCGCCATTTTTCCCGATCTGTGGCGGATAGAGCTTGTCGCGCGCGTCCTTCAGCTTCGCCGCAAACTCCGCGTCCCGTTCGAGCACCCGCGACGCCTCGATGCAATGTGTGAACAGGTCGTAGATGATGGCCATGTCCATCGTAGTGGCGATGCTGACTGACAAATGGTGGCCGTCGGACGTGACGAAGCTGTGCTCGGGCGAGGTGGACGGCGCAGTAACCAGGTGTCCGTGTCCGTCGTCGATGAGCCAGCCCAGGCAGAACTCGGCAGCCCCTTTCATGATCGGATAGGCGCGGCCGCGGAGGAATTCCTTGTCGCCGCCGAAGGCGTACTGCTCCCATAGGTCCTGACAGAGCCACGCGCCGCCCATCGGCCAATTCGCATATTGCGGCGAGCCCTGCCCGAAGTTGCCGACCGGACTGCTTTGATGCCACAGGTCCGAGTTGTGATGCGCGCACCAGCCGGGCAGGCCGTAGTTCACCTCGGCGGTCTTATGCCCACGTTCCGCCAGACCCTGGAGAAAATCGATCAACGGCTCGTGACACTCGGCCAGGTTCGTCGTTTCCGCCGGCCAGTAGTTCATTTCGGTGTTGATGTTGATCGTGTAGTTGGAGCTCCAGGGCGCGCGCACCTGCTCGTTCCAAATTCCCTGCAAGTTGGCCGGCTGCCCGCCCGCCCGCGAACAGGAGATCAGCAGGTACCTTCCGAACTGAAACAGCAGTGCGGCCATCTGCGGGTCGTCCGATTCGTCGAACTTCGCGATCCGCTGGTCGGTCGGCACGTCCGCCGTCTTGGCGGGGCCAAGGTCAAGCTGAACGCGGTTGAAGAGTCGCCGGTAGTCGTCAAGATGCGCTGCCAGAAGGTGGTCGTATGATTTCGCCGCCGCCGCCAGGTCTTTCGTGGCCGCGATCGATGGGTCTTTCCCGTCGCGTGCCGGCGAGCGGGCGTGGCCGTTGTAGCTGGTGGCCGCCGTGACGAGCAGCGTCGCCGCGTTCGCGTGCGCGACGTGCAGATCGCCCTTCTCGGCGTTCATCTGCCCGCCCTCGACAATCACCTTGACGCGAACCTCGAACTTCATCCCCTCGCCGTGCGGGCCATCGTCGTACACGATCGCGTTGTCCGACTTCGTGTAGTCCGGCTCGACGTGGCTGGGGCATTTGCCGTCGAGCAGCAGCATGTCCTGCCCGTCCGTTCGCACCTGGTGGTGCAACTTGCAGTCGAGCCGCGCGGCAAACGAAACCCGGCCCGGCTTGTTACAGGTCAGCCGCACCACGATCACCCGATCCGGATAACTGGCGAAAGTCTCTCTCGTGAAAGTTGCCCCATTCTGCTCGTAACGAGTGGTCACGACCGCGCGGGTCAGGTCGAGCGATCGCTGATAGCGCGCGACGGGCCCGCCCGCGTCATCAAATTCCAGCAGCAGGTCCCCCATCGGCATATATGACTCGGTCCACGGTCCCTGCATCTGCTTACAGAGCTGTTCGGCCTGGGCGTAATGCCCGGCGAACAGCGCCTCGCGCACCCTGGGCAAGACCTCCTTGGCGTGAGAATTGTCGCCTTCCCGCGGGCCGCCCGACCAGAGGCTCGATTCATTGAGCCCAATCCGTTCGTGATTGACCCCGCCGAACGCCATCGCCCCCAGGTGCCCATTCCCGATCGGCATCGCTTCCAGCCAACTTGCCGCCGGCGTGCGGTACCACACCGAAAGCGGCTCCGCCGGCGGCGGCGCCTCGCCAGCGGCCGTCACGTCTGCACGAACCTGTGCCGCCACCATCAACGTGCAAAACAGCCCACCCAATATTCCACGTGTCATCATGTGCCGGACCCTCGAGCAATGGTGCACCCCCACCTGGTAGACGAAAGGCATACCCGAATTCGGACATTCGCCCAATGGGCATGCGGGTGCGCCGAACCTAGGCTCGCCGATTATTGGTCGTGTTGCCAGTGCGAGCCGCCGTCCCTCTCGCGCCAAGGCGTTACTGACGGTCTGGTCTGCTCCGGTCCGGGAGGCGCTCCCGATATCAGGCATCACCTCGTTTTTTGACTTGACGTCCCGATGCGGCGACGGCTTGGCCGACGGTATATTTCCCACGGCTCTGATAGTTGGGAGGTTGGATTTCGCCCGGGGCGGAAGGGCAGGCGAGCACGCGATTGCCGCCGCGAGTGCCTCCGCTGCTCGCAGGCCCGGGCTATGGCGACTCGGATTGTGCCGTGGCGCTAGCTCAGCACCACATTCAAGGAGTTGAACTTCTCGCCCAAGACTGGCTCGCTTGGCACGCCGAGCCAATATTCAAGCACGCCGGCGTAGACACTGCGAAAGTCGGTGGTGAGGCGAAGATCGCCCTCGTCCAGGTCGGTCATGCTGGGATGCTTGCTGAGCAGGCCGGGCCTGACGCGCCCGCCGGCCAGGAACATCGGGGCGGCGGCGCCGTGGTCGGTGCCCTGGCTGGCGTTCTCGCGCACGCGACGTCCGAACTCGCTGAAGGTCATGACCAGCACCCGCTTGCCGTGGCCGTGCCGCGTCAGGTCGTTGACAAACGACGCAACCCCGCCGCTCAGTTCCGCCAGCAACTCCGCGTGTGCTGCCGCCTGGTTGGCATGGGTGTCGAACCCGTCCAGGTCGAGATAGTACACCCGCGCGCCCAGACCCGCGTCGATCAACTGGGCGACCGTCTTAAGGCGGCGAGCCAGGCCTGTGTCCGGATACTTCACGTCGGTCTGATAGCGCCGTACGGCCTCCTGCACCTGCCGGCTGGACTCCAGTGCCGAGCGGGTGCCGCGGCAGATGAACGCTGTTAGCTCGTCATTGGGGTCCCTCGGCGCCTCGACCGCTTTCTGGATGGCCCGCCGAAGGCGGCTGTCGCCACCGTCTTCCAGCTTGAACGCGTCGAGTGATTGGACCGATGGGACGCGGACGTTCTGCCCGATGAGCGCCAATGGAAGCCGGCCGGACCCCGATCCCAGGTGCAGGCCCGGAACATCATGGCCCGCATGGGCTGCGACACCCTGATTGGCGGCCTGGGTGTCGAGACAGCGGCCGAGCCAACCGGTGGCCCGATAGCTCACCTGCTCCTCAGCGATCTGGCGGCGGCCGCTCTGCCAAATGTCCATCGACGAGAAGTGGGAACGATTGGGCTTGGGATATCCGACTCCCTGGACAATCCCCAGATGACCGTCCTCCAGCAGCTTAGAAAACCCCTCCATCGACGGATGAAGGCCGACGAAGTCATCTATTTTGCGCACCTTGGCCGCGGGGATGCCCAGGAGCGGCCTGCTGCGACGGTAAACGTCGTGGGCATAGGGGATGACGGTGTTCAGGCCGTCGTTTCCGCCGGAAAGCTGAATGACCACGAGGACCGATTCGCCGCCGGCCTCCGCGGCGCGCGCTGACGCGGCCAGCAGAAACTGCGGAACGGTCGGCCCGAGAGCGACCAACGCGGCCGAGGAGAGCGATCCCCGGAGAAAGGCTCGTCGTGACGGGTTTGGATGCATGGCGTGCCTTCTATTTTTGATTGTCCTAAGCCGTCTAAGCTAACTGAAACTCTGGCAGGGCGCTAACAGCGTGGATTACGTCCGCGATCCGGCGGCTTCGGTCAGTGTTGTCGTTTTGATCGCCGGCGAGCTTCACGAGCACCTCGCGTGCCGCCGGCGGGACCGGCACGGCAACCAGCAATTCCAGGAGCCAATCCACTGTCTTGAGGGGCGTGGTCGCGCCTGCACGGTCTGCCATCGCCTCTAAGGTGTCGTCCGCGGACGTCCCATAGCGCGTCTCCGGAGCCAGAAGTAATTGCCCCACGAGGTTCGCCCGGCCGAGCAACGTCGAAGAGTTTATCCACGTGCGGCCTCCTTCCCACCCCTTGACGTTGGGCGGGTGGAACAGCGACTGGCCCAGCTCGCCGAGCCCTTGCGCCAGCTTTACCAAGTTGGTGGTGCCGCCCAGCGCCCGCAGGAGCCCGACGCCCAACTCCACCGGCGAGCGCACCTTGCGGCCGATCGCATGGTCCGAGAAAAACAAGTTGCTGCCCAGGACCCGCCGCACGACCCGGCCGATCCCAAACTCGTGCTCGCTCAGGTCGCGCGCGATCGGCTCGACCAGCGAATCCGGGGCGGTCGGCTCGTCGAAGATGAAGAAGCGAATCAGCTTCCGCGCGATGAACCGGGAGGCGGCCGGGTGGTCAAGCAAGATCCGCACGGCGTCGTCTCCGTCGAAGTTCCCGGAGCGGCCCAGTATCGACTTGACTCCGGTATCGTGCTGGACGTTGTTAAAGACGAACTCGTCTGCGAGGACTTCCCAGCCGGTGAACGCGCGGGCAACCTCCTTCACGTCTTTCTCGGTGTAGTTGCCAACGCCCAGTGTGAAGAGCTCCATCAGCTCGCGGGCGTAGTTTTCGTTTGGATGGATGCGCCGGTTGGTGGTCGAGTCCAGGTAGATCAGCATGGCCGGGTCGCGAGACACCGCCCGAACCACGTCCTGAAACTTCCCGCGCGCGTGTTGGCGCAGCATCTCGTTCTGGTCGAGCATCATTTGGGCCTTGTCGACCTTCACAGCACTCGTGGCAAAGTGCCCGTGCCAGAAGAGCGTCAGCTTCTCCAGCAGGGGGTCGGGCGTATTGAGCATTCGATAGAGCCACCAGGCCGCAAGCTGCTGGACATTGCCGGCAGCGACGGTTCGCTGGGCGAGCATGGCGCTGGTGGCCTGAAACTGGGCCGGCAGCGGGCCGGGATTGCAGAGCTGCTCGACGGCGTCGACGGGGCCCCGCGCGACCGATTGTTCCAACTCGGCCAGGTTCGCCGCGAACCCTGCGCGCCGGTAGTGGTGGGCGGCCAGCCGCCGCGACCAGGGCCGATCGACGCTCGGCTCGTATGCGGTCCACGCCCAATTCGGGTCGACTTGCGACAGGTCTTTTGTCATGACGGCAACCCGCCGAAGACTACGGCACAAGAGACCTCACTTCGATTTCGTCTTCAACTCCAGGTCGAGCCGAATCGACTGCTCCGCCGGCACTAACCGGAGCTCGGCGCCCTCAAAGTAGCTGACCAGCGCCTGCAATACCTCGATCTCTTTTTCGGCAGCGGCGCGGTCGTGCCCCTTCTCCAACATGTTCTGCGCGATCAACTGCTCGCGGTTGTCGCGGATTAGCTCCGCGGTGCGCTGCCCGTTGACTTCGATCAGAGTATTTTCGGGAATGGTGGCATTCGCATCTCGTGTCTGAGCCAGGTCAACCAGTTCTTCCGCCAGATTCTTACTGGTCGACAGGATCATGTGATCGGGGGACAAGACCAGGGCCGGGGAAAGGTTCAAGTACATGTCCTGCTTGGCGCTGCCAGCGCCTGCGTCGTCGGCAGCGCCCTTCTTGTCCTTTGCCGCGTCATTGTCGACATCCCCGTATGTGGCAAACTGAATTTCGGCGTCGCCGCGTTTCTCGTTCTGAATCTCCAGCAGCGGCCGGCCCTTCGAGGCGCCGTCGACGTTGGCGAACGCGACCAGCGACTGGAAGCCTACGCGGAAATGACGTCGCACCGCGGCGAACTGGTCCGGCTTGATGCCGAGGACCAGCGCCGCCGCCGGAAAGCGTACCGCGGGCTGGTGCGCGCCTTCGGCCTTGAAGTCCCGGCGGACGGCGACGAACTGGAGCTGAGGCTTGATCGCGCCCAGCACCTCGCCGCTGAAGCTCTTGCCGCCGAACACCGCGCTCAAGCCGCTGTCCGTCTGGGCCATCTGGGCCGCGACGGCCTCGGTGAACAGGTCGGGCCCGGCCTGCCACATTGCTGACACGTCTCGATACGCGCTGACGCTGAGCACAATGTTTTTGGGCCGCAGCGGGGCGGCCGCGCCGTCGCCAGCGCTGGCGAAATAGAACTTGCTTTCGGCCGGCACCCATGACGGGTCGTTGGGGGCCGCGACGGACAACTTGATGTCCCCCCGGTCGAGCCAGAACGACGCCGCGAGGTATGGGGCCTTTTGCAGAGTGGGGAACAGCCCGCCCAGCAGAAATTCCGCGGCCGGGTTGTCGGACTTGTTCTTCTGATCCAGCCAGGGCTGTCCTGTTGCGATGGCCCGAAGCGCTGCGAGGCGGACAAAGGCCCAGGCGCTGGGGTTCGCTCCGCCTGCCGCTGCTAGCTCCCTGGCCGCGCGGAATTCCCGATCATCGGCCAGCGTCTTGCCGCCGTCGAGGAACTTGTCGGCCACGGCCTTGGCAAAGCCCTGCTTGTTGCTGAGCATTACCCACGTCCCAAGGTCGGCGATGGTGGCGTCGCCGGCCATATACGCGGTCAAGCCGCGATAGGTCTTGACCGCAATCGGGTCAGGGTTTCCTTTGCTCTTTGCGTCCTCTCGGGCGAGAGAAAACAGGGCGTCTCGCACGACTTGCGTAGTCTTGGGGTCGTCGGGCCTCGTCAGCAGCACCACGCCCCCGGTCATCGGGTCAAAGGCAAAGGCGGCGCCGCCGCCGGTCGCGGCCTCCAGCGCTCGGCGCCAGGGCACTCCCGCCCGCCGCTCGACAAGGCCGATCACCGAACGAAACTGTTTGAACTGCGGGGCCTCCAGGGCTTGACGGAATGTGGCCGATTGCTCCAGATCCCCACGCAGCGGATGGTCGAGCAGCAGCGCGATTACGTCCCTGGGTTGGCTGATCTGGACGTACAGCAGCGTGGACGACGGCAGCAAGTCCGCGGCCGACTTCTCGACAGCCATCAGCCGGCCGGCCGACCCGAAGAATGCTGCCACGACGCCGAGCCTTACGCAGACGACCGCAACACGCGACATGATGATCTCCGTGAGTTCGCCGCAACCCCGCGGCGCGTCGCCGCTTGTTGGTGAGTGCCGTTCCGGGGCGAGCGGTTTAGCGACGACGCGTCGTCAGCACCGGCCGCAGCAACGAAGAAGACGTGCTTTGTCATCGCGATCAACCCTCCGGCCCCTCGTGGCAACAGGCCGAGTTGACGAGCGGCGAAGGTGGCGACCCCGCACGACCAGGTCGCCTCGCCGTGGAGCGTAGCATACCACGATGCTTTATTGCACGTCCAACAAAAAACGTGCGCGAGGATCAGTCGGAAACTTCTGGCAGAACGCTCGGCAGGGGGCGGTTACTGCGACGTGAAAAAATCGGGTATACTTATTGGCCGATGTCGCTGACAGCGCAACACTCTCTTCCCCAGCGGGCGGCTTATACCGACGAGCCGATCTTCCGCCTCACCGTGGACCAGTACCACGAGCTGATCCGTTCAGGGAAGCTTACGGATGACGACCCGGTGGAGCTGCTCGAAGGAATCCTGGTCTTCAAGATGCCCAAGAACACACCTCACGCGACGGCGACGCGGTTGTGCCGGCGCGCGGTCGAACCGTTGTTGCCGGCCGAATGGTTCTACGACGCGCAAGACCCGATTACCCTCGCCGACGGCGAGCCCGAACCGGATGGAATGGTTGTTCGCGGGCGCATCGAAGATTATGTGCAACGCCATCCCGGGCCGGGGGACATTGCTCTGGTGATCGAGGTTGCCGACTCCAGTCTCGAACGGGATCGGGGCATCAAGATGCGGAGCTATGCCCGCGCTGGGATACCGGTCTATTGGATCTTGGACTTGGGGGGCCGCGGGCTGGAGATCTATGCCGACCCGGATCCGAACGCCGCGCCCGATCCGGCTTACCGCCGCCGCGACCGCCTCGGCGGCGACCAGACCGTCGGCTTGGTTCTCGCAGGGCGGTTCTACGGTGAAATCCCTGTTGCAGCGATGCTTCCGCCTAGCCAGTGAACGACCGGCCGTCGCGCGACGTTCTCAAATATGAATCGCCCGTTTCTCCGTCGCCATCGCGGCCTCCTTCACCGCCTCGGGAAGAGTTGGATGGGCGTGGGTGGTGCGGGCGATGTCCTCGACGCTGGCGGCCATCTCCATCGCCATGACGCACTCGGCGATCATGTCGGAGGCGTGGGCCGAGAGAATCTGCACGCCCAGCAGCCGGTCACTTTTTGCATCGCCGACGATTTTGACGACGCCTTCGGTCTCGTCGATCGACTTGGCCCGGCCATTAGCCGACATGGGGAACTTGCCGACGCGGACCTCGTGGCCTTCCTTTCGCGCTTCGGCCTCGGTTAGACCGACGGTTGCCAGCTCGGGGTGGGTGTAGACGACGCCGGGGATGGTGCGATAGTTAACGTGTCCGGCCATGCCGGCCATGATCTCGACGGCGGCGATCCCCTCCTCCTCGGCTTTGTGGGCCAGCATCAGCCCGCCGACCACGTCGCCGATGGCCCAGATGCCGGGAACGTTGGTGGTGAAACGATCGTCGATCTTCACGAACCCCTTGGGGTCGGTCGCGACGCCGGTCTCCTTGAGGCCGAGGCAATCCGTGACCGGTCGGCGGCCGGTCGCGACGAGTACCGCATCCGCGACTTCCTCGCCGGTCCTTTCGCCGCTCTTCCAGGCGACGCGGACTTTTCCCTCTTTGATCGTTGCCTTCTGGGCCGCGGCGCCGAACTGAAACTTCATCCCCTGCTTCTCGAGCATCCGCTGGAGCATTCCGGCCAACTCGCTGTCCATGAGCGGCAGGATGCTATCGGTGAACTCCAGGACGAGCACTTCCGATCCGAGCCGGTTCCACACCGACCCCATCTCCAGCCCGATGTACCCGGCCCCGACCACCAACAACTTCTTTGGCGCTTGCGGCAGCGATAGTGCGTTCGTCGAATCGATGACCTGCTTGCCGTCAAACGGCAGCCCCGGCAGCTCAACCGGCGCGCTGCCGGTGGCAATCAGGATCCGTTTTGTCTTGAGCACCTGCGCGCCCTGCGCCGACTTTAGCTCCACCGTATCGGGCGCGACGATGCGACCGGCGGCGATCCATGAGTCGATCTTGTTTTTCTTGAACAGGTACCCGACCCCGCTGGTCAGTTGCTTCACCACCTGGTCCTTGCGGTCGAGCATCGCCGGCAGATCGACGGAGATGCCGGCGAGGTTGATTCCGTGGTGTGCGAGCTTGGTTTTGGCCTCGTACAGCCGCTCGGTGGAATCGAGCAACGCCTTGCTGGGAATGCAGCCGACGTTCAGGCAAGTGCCGCCCAGGTATTGGCGGTCGACGCAGGCGACCCGCATCCCGAGCTGCGCCGCCCGAATCGCCGCGACGTACCCGCCGGGGCCGGCGCCGACGACAACCAGGTCATAGGTTCCTTCAGCCATGGTGCGCGGATTCTATGGGCCGCCGCTCGCGAGGGCGAGTGAGGGGAATGTCGGGGAACCAGGCAGCCCGGAGAGAGCTCAGCGCAGTCTCATTACGCTCGGCCGCAACTAAAATTGCCGCACCTGCCCGTCGGATTCTGCACTTTACTTCGCGTTCATTGGCGTTCATTGGCGGAGAATCGCATTCGCGCTCGATGGCGGGGGAATTGGTCCGCGAATGAACGCGAATCAACGCGAATTAAAACCGCGTAGCCGCTCATGTAAATCTTGCCGCAAAACCACAATGAGGGGATAGCATTACGAAGCGGGAAGCGAGAAGAGCTTGATCCACACATTTCATGGTTCGCGCACATTAAGAATCAACACCTGTGAGAGACTTCGCCAATCGCGGCGTTTTCCTGGTAGGGTGCGCGGGGGAAATCTGTTATGATCCAAAGGCTGCCATTGAGGGGAGGCCACATTTGCGCGGGGTAGGACATGCTGAAGTACCAAAAGACCAGCCGTGGGCGTTGCGGCAAGGCGGCAGCCGCGTTCCGTTGTCGGGCCGAGGCGCTGGAGCGGCGCGTACTACTCGACGCGACGATAGTGAGCGGCCTTCCGCAGCAGCCGGCCAGCTCGTTTCCGAATAACTTCACCGTCTCGGGCGGAAAGCTCTATTTTTCGGCGGACGCGGCGGGATTTGGCAATGAACTCTGGGTGACGGATGGCACCGTCGTCGGCACGCATCTCGTGAAGGACATCAATCCGGGGATCGCGTCATCCATTCAGGTTGGTTCCAATCCGCCGACCTCTGGCTATTTGGCCGATGTCAATGGGACTCTCTACTTTACCGCCCTCGATGCCACAGGTCAGGAGCATCTGTTCCGCACGGACGGAACGGCTTCGGGCACGCAACAGATCGACTTTCCGGCAACCAACCCGCAGGACCTGACGAACATCGGCGGCACGTTGTACTTCGGGGCGCAGGGGGCGAATGGTGACGGGGAGCTCTGGAAGAGCGATGGGACCGACGCGGGAACTGTCTTCATCAAACAGATCAATCCGCCGCCGTATGGGGCGCTGGATCCTGGGAGTTTCACGGACGTCGAGGGCACCGCCTTCTTCTGGAACGATTACCACGGCGTCCCCACCCTCTGGAAGAGCGACGGCACGACGGACGGGACAACGGTCGTCCCCGGCGCTCCGGCAGGCGGGCAGTCGCTGCTGGCCCTGGACGGCAAGGCGTACTTCCTCGTCGAGGACCCCAGCAATAATACCACGCATACTTGGAGCCTATGGGAGAGCGACGGCGCCAGTTGTAGCAAGGTGCAGGCCCTCGGCCAGACTGACTTCGGAGACTCCGTTGCCAATCCGATTGACGTCAATGGCACGCTTTACTTCGGGATTGGATTCAAGCTGTGGCGGTCTGACGGGACCGCCGCCGGTACCACCATGCTAGTGTAGTGTCTCATAATTAACCTATCGTATTTCTGACTGGCGTGTCTTGTCTTCCGTCGGGAGGATGAGACCTTGCGGATCGCACCCTCAATCACGTTGACCGGAGCAGAGCGCCAA
>Ga0073928_10004660_pt1 | contig 20028 bp, 12 predicted proteins | sample PaiPotPPA55metaG_FD_76969 | JGI IMG/M metagenome (GOLD analysis project Ga0073928, IMG submission 76969) | Iron sulfur acid spring bacterial and archeal communities from Banff, Canada, to study Microbial Dark Matter (Phase II) - Paint Pots PPA... ...
CGACCTCGCGAAAGACATCACGGTAATCGAAAACCCAGAGATCGTTTTCAAGAGCGGCGTGGGCTACGACTCAAACGCGATTTACGAAAGCCTCCACGGGCAGGTTGGACTACAGTAACGGACTAGGAGGCGTGTCTAAGAGTCCGCTTGATGCCGAAATGTTTGCTGCCCCAAGAGCAGGACCAGTGTGAGTAACTTCTGATAACAGGGCACAAACCGGATACAACCTTATCAGTTCAAGAAGGACCGGAGCTTCATGCTCGGCGTATCGTGGCGATGGTTTATTCATCTTCGCGTCAACAGCTCGGTTTTCGTCTCGACTGAGATAGCTGTGTGATAATTCCTGTTCTCGACATCTATCTGAGAAACCCATGCACGAACAGCAAACCCAAAAGTGTGCCTGACATCGATCGGCCTTCTCATAGAAGGAGTTGAGATTTAATTGCCGGAGAAACTGTATTTCTCTAAGCTGTATCTGCAAATGGAAAACGGAGCTGGGATGATCACCAATTTGCGGCATTTTGATCTCGCTCGACGAGTCACTGGATATGCCGTGAGCGCGATCCTTGCCTCACTCATATACTTCGTTTGGTTGACGGTCTCTACAACGTTTGGTGGAGTGGGAACGACCCATCCCGGCTTGATCTTTGGATTTGGGTTCGCGTTGTTCTTTTTGTTTGTAGGCGGCTTCGCCCCAGCATTGCTTCTGATGATCGTTCCTTGGGCCATTGCTGTGTGGGCCCACCTTAAGACGCGATGGGACGGCCGAATTTATTTTCCTGGAGTTGGGGCCTTGCTCGTCTTCACTCTCGGCTGCACGACTGCGTCAATCTCCCCGAAGCCATTTTGGATTGAGGACCAGACATTTCTCGAAGGTGCTGTGATTGCGGCGCAGCGCCAAGGAGTCTGTCTGTTACTTTCCGGCATTGCATTTGGGGCTTGCTACTGGTGGATCGAACGCCAGATTCGGGCGATGTTGTGACGAGTCCTGATCTGCTGCGTGCTGCGCCAGGCCCGCGGCGGACGCCACTTCGCCCGAGCTTTTTCGAGATGCTTAGCACAGTTGCCAGGCCTCTCTATGCGCGTCTAACCGACTTAGCAACGCCAAAGGGAATCGGTGGCAAATTAATCTTTGGGATTTTTCACGCATCATTCGGGAGTCATACAAGGAATGACTTGCCGGCTGTGTCTACGGTAGACTCGGAAATCTTCGTCGGTCGTGAGGACGATGGGATTGGCAAACGTTTCGCTCATGCGAACGACGCAAGCATCGGCCAAGCTCATTGGGACGTTAGAATATTTCTCAATCAGTTTCACGACTGGCTCTACGTTTTCAGTAAGCGTGAAAGCGATGAGCAAGGCGCGGCGGTGAAGTAGGGCGCCGAGATTGGGAGCACCGCGCTCTCCGAGAAGATGAAAAGCCTCCGACAGAACGGCTTCGCACGTGGACCAAGGCGGAGGCATCCCAGACGCCTGCGTCACGGCCCAGTCGTGGTGAGCGTCGCGGCTACTAAGCAACGCCACGACAAATCCAGCATCAACGAGGACGTTTCTGGCCATAACCTGTGGCGTGCAAATATTCCTTCTTTCGCGTCGTTAGATCGACCGGTAAACCATCTACCGATCCAATGAGATCAGCGATGGCATTCAGAGAGGCAGTGCGGCGGCGCTCCCGGGCCGGACGCTCAAGCCGTTCGCGAACGACATCTGACTTTGAGATCTTGCGTCCCCGCGATTCCGCCTCAATGTCCGCGACCAGCGGCTCGGGCAGTCGTACGGTGATAGTCTTCATGAACCCAAGTGTATTACATGTATGGCAGACGTGCAAGACGATGCCGGTAACGACGGTAACGAGGCAATGCATTAGAATGAATGGACTTGATCTCCGCTCGCTTTCGCGACGTATCGTATGAGGCTGTGTGGCGTACCACCTTGAAGCGAACAAGGGGGCACCGATGCCCTGGAGGACTGTACCTTTTCGGTTGTTGCTGCTGATTCTGCCTACTCCTGCTCTGAACCTGGCACGGTGGCTCTCGAGGCCGGCCCAAAGCGCGGTTTGGCCGAATGTCTGCGACAAAGGGAGCCTCTCACCGGCTGGTCAGGATGCCGAGATCGAGCGATTCGCGCAGAACGGTGTTCACTTCACCAAACGGAAACTACCGGAACCGCCTTGGCGAGAAAATCAGAAGGACATCAAGGGACATGCCAGGAACGCGTTTGCAGGTTGGGACCAGTCCTATGGTTTGACACCGCAAGAGCAGTCAATCGTTTGTTCGAAGACAATTTTACTCGCGCAGATCCCCCGCGTCGGTAGCACTGTATCGAGCAATCCTTGGCTCGCAATCCGTCTGGAGGCGGTTCGGATCCGCCAAATCCGGAAGTCTCGGTAGGACCCATGTGAAGTCCCGCAGGCTACGTCTGCCGCCCTCACGAGAATCTCAATTTCTCCTCCACATATAGCGAGAGCTCAATCATCCGGTCCGCGATCTGTTCGGCCTGCATGCCGGCAAAGTTCTTGAGCACCAACTCCTTGACGAAGAGGCGCACGAGATAGCGCAGCTGGAGCACGCGACTACGTGTAGCGAAAACAAAATCGCGGTGGCCACTGTTCACGACGATCAAGTTGCGGTCGGCATCAAATCGCGAGCGCCACAGCTCACCAGCGGCCCGTTCGAAGGTGTAACCCGGCAATCCGCGCGCATTGACAACTGAAGCGCCCATGGAGATATCGAGGCTATCAGTCACCGTGATCAACGCCTCTGTAGTGCAGCGTATATCGCGTTGTGAAACAGTGACAGACAACCGGACTAGGACGGGCGAATCGGGAGCCTCAAAGCTAACTTCCTGATCCGAGGTGGACAACAGCATGCCACCCCCTTCCACAATCCCCCAGGCAAAGGTGAGATCCTCCTGGACGCGCCGGCGCGAGCGGTCCCGAGGCAACGCGCGGAAACGCCGACTTTGTTTCACGGCGAGTGTGCTTGTTGTTGGTGAAATCACGACTGTGTGCAAAGGCCCCGCATAGTCAAAGAATCGACGTTGTCGGGATGTCTCTCCCTTGGGTTCCGCAGCGCTCAACGAAGCTACCTCTTCATTCGAATCTGTGGGATTGACGCCTCGTTGTGGCGTTTCGCCGGCGCCGGAATCCTGCGGGCGGGACTGGATATCAAACCAATCGTACTCTTCCCGCGGCAGAATGAGCATAGCCTCACGAAACGCCCGTTGGATGGCACGCAGGGACTCCCGGTTGGCCTGTTCTTCTTCGGCACGCTGCTGTGCGTCGATCAGGTCGATCAGGTGAGCCTCGAGCTTAGCCAGACTGTCGACAAAAGCAGCGTAATGCTCGTCGTGTACGATTCCGGAACGCGTTCCGGGTGTGAGGATTAGGTACGGCACGTCGACCAAACCTTCTATGTAGCGAGACTTCCAAGGCGAACGCTCCAAGCCGGGGAGCGTACTAATATCCGCAATCACACGCGTGCCTCCTCGTGTCAGGGCAACACGGGAATCCTCTGCTGGTTCCGCGAGGTACAATTCGGCATAGGCCTCGCCAAATGATGAGCGAACTGCCGGTAGTTGGTGCAGCAAGCGGCCTTCGAACTGACGCGGCTCGACTTGATATTGTTTGCGCGCAAGCCTATCTACCACTGTTACGCGAAGCTGCCCACCGCGAATACGATCACGCAACTCGGAGGCCAGGTACCACTGGATCTTCTCACCGCTCAGAGTACGAATACCCTCCAGCAGGGGACTGATCCGGAGTTCGGTGCCCTGCTCGGCAAAGAGCGAGCGCCGCGCACTCACAGCGTACCGAGGATCCCCTCTGCGCATGGTCATCTGGTAGGCGCGCTGGTCGGCACCCTTAGAAGTCATCGACAGAGTGTCGCCGACAGTCCAGAAGCTCAAAAGGCCAATTCCAAACTCCCCTTGTATACCGTTTCCATCGCCGTTCGATTTCAAGTGCCGCTTGATCGAGTCGCAGATATGCGTCGCGACGTACTTGAAGTCAGGCAGGCCGTTCGGATCGCGCGGGAGGCCGTCGCCGTCGTCGGTGACCTTTAGATAGTGTTCACCGTGCTCGCGACCGCGGGTGATAACGATATTTTGGGCACGCGCATCAATACTGTTTTCGACAAACTCCGCGATCGCTTTGAGGGGATTGCTCTGTGAGAGCGCAATAATGCGGATTGCATTCCAATCATCGCCGATGCGCAATTTGCCACGCTCTGATCCCTTCGCCACCCTCGTCCTTACCTCAGTCACAAGAGACTCCGCCGGTTGAGTACATAGTAGACACCACGACTGCGCTAATCTGCGGCCAGCCCACTACGGCCCACTACAGGCGATTATCTCAGCGGGGCTCGCCCTTGTCACGCCGACCTATTCCTGTTAGCTCGGTCGCCAGCGCCTCGTCGCAATTCTGGCGGGCTTTAAGGCAACTGTCGTTCGGAAAGCTCGGCTGCCTTCGGGCGCTTTCGGCGCGTGGACCCACGGTCTCGCCGCGCCGGATGACCCCAACGGGAGTGTCTGATTCCGGGAAGTTCGGGGAACTCACGCAGGCCGACTTTAATTATGACCATCGTGCTACCCTACCGGATCCGAATGATGAGATGGTTCTGGAAACGGCCAGCAATGGTCACGCCGCTGCGATTGTGACATTCAATGACTGAGATTTCAGATCTGTCGCGGAACATTCTCGCCCGGGCTGCAGCCCGTGGAGGCTGTTCGTAGAAGGGGACAGGAAGCCCAGCGATTGTAAGAGAAGCAGTGAATTCATGAGACGAAGCAATTTTGCTTTGCGCGTACTGCCCGGTCTGTTAGTTGAGACCCGCAAGGCCGCCGAAATCGCAAGGCGTGGCTCTGAATCAGTTGATCACTCTCGCCCTCGGTGAGAAAGTTTCCGCAATGCGCACGGAAGAGTACTTTAAGGAACGCGCGGGACACGCCGATTCGATTAGGGTCAGCCGGATTCTAGCTCGCGTAGGCAAGGGAAATCCAGCTGTCGAGGGTGACCGACTTCAGCTGGAATTTTCCAGGAACGTAAAGAAAGAGAAGTCAAGACACACACCGTCTCACGATGGTTGAGTCGGACCACCTGAAACAGGTTCTGGCAAACAAAACATGCTGATCATTCCAGGTCGATCGATCACCGCACATTGGAGAACATGCTCACCGCCTCTGCGATAAACGGGCCGTTCGGACCTTGGCCAAGGCTCTTGGTTAGGACAGTAGGCAGCAGGAAGACTTTTCTGAGCTTCACGAGCACGAGCACCTTGTTGCGAAACTCCGTACGTCTCTTGGTTACGGGGATCTCATTATGTCGCCTTCCTGGAGACTGTTGGGTCCGCTGGAAACGGCGAACGGAATGCTTCTGTTTGGAGTTTCGACCGCGATGGTCTTTGCAGTCATGCTGTGGTTGATTCACGCGAGGTTCACGGATCTGAAGGGTTGAAGTACTAGGAGAAAATAATGGAAACGACACGTCGGCAATTCAGGTGGGTTAGCGCTCCAGGATGTCTTTGTAGGCGTTGAGGGCGACTTTCTTGGGCTGGCGATCCACAATAAAGTCCACGGTACGCGTGGAATTTCCGGCTATGGCGAGCTGGCCCAAACGCATCATCCCGTTTCCGAAATCGCCGAAGATGGGAACGAGCATGGCGAAATGTTCGTCCACATCGCGCTGCGTGATTTCCGCGTGGATTTTAGTCTTGCCGCCTCCGGCCGGCTGCAATTGATATTTAAAATCATAATGGGGGACCTGGGTGCCATAGACCCACTCGTCGAAAAACCAATCGAGATGCCCGTTGCGCTGAAGATCCATCTGCTTGGTCATATGCTTTTCGGCAATGGCTATGAATGATTCGGTGGAGGCGGGCGAGTCGTGGTGAGTTTCCATGAAGTCGTGCATCATGTCGATGAAGGGCTGTTCTCGATTGTCGCCAGGCCCGCGATCGGCATACATCAGCGAACGCAGCATGAGCAAGACGTACGCGCCCTTGGAATAAGTGTCGCCCTGATAAGCTTGCGCAGAACGCGGAGATAGGAGGCGCAATCCCAGCCACAGCGGGCCGGCGTCGTTGGGCGACACGCCGAAATTATTTTTTTCGAGGATACGGACGCGCTGACGTTCCCAGAAATCGATGTAGTCCTTTTGCCACTTCGTCCCCACCGCTTGTTGCAGAAACAATCCCGCGGCAAATTCCGCAAAACCTTCGGAAAGCCACAGATCGTGATAGGAAGCCCAGGTCACGCCGTGGCCGAACCACTGGTGCGCCACCTCGTGTGGCGTGACTTCCTGGATGAATCCGGTGAACTTTGTGTCGATGTGGCCGAACATCATCCAGCGCTGCGTGGAGTCGATATAAGCGGAAATTGGCAGGTACACCAGGCCGGGCCACGATTGTCCAAAGTTGAAGTTCGGCTGTTCGGTGACATTCACGATGTCGTAGGGGGCTCTGCCGAAGAAGGTGGTACACACCTGCATCTGAGCGCGAGTCTGATCGAGCGCGAACTTGGTCATCCCAGCGGGTGACATGGCGCCCAAAGCTCCATTTTGAAAGCGCCGGAGACTATCCGGTAATTCGGTCAAATAAAATCCGGAGAGGTTGTAATGAGTAATAGTGTCGGGAAAATCGATTTTTTGGTAGCGGCCGTAGTTGAATCCTGCGACGGCAACAGGAACGGGCGTGACCCAGTGAGACACTGCAAAACCGGCTTCCTTGGTTTGCCCCTCGAGTTTGCCGATGCTGATCACGACGTTCGAGGGTGGAACCTTGAAGGTGAGATCGTACAACGCTTTTTCGCCGAAACCGTTCAGATTCGGATACCAGGATTCGCGCGCACTGACGTAGTAACTTCCATCGCCCGCGTCGGCGAGAACTTTGTCACCGGCATATTCCACGGATATGGAGTGTTCTTGCCCCATGGCCGGAACTTCGTCCAGGACGGCATAGAACGAACCGTCTTCCTTTTTGTTTTCTTGAATGAAATGGATATCCTGGCCGTTCTGGTCAGTTACGCGCGCGACGCGCAGAGTCGGAAGCAGTCCAAATTTCAACACGCGCTCGCCGGGGACCAGCGGCTCAAACGCGATGGTGGCGCGACTGTGCAGGTGATCGTTCTTCGCGATGACGGTTTCGATGTTATAGCGCTTGGTTGCGAACAGGCGCCTATCCTCGCGCGAGTTAGCGGTGTGCGCCCTTTGTTCGGATACCAGATGGCCGGAGTACCACACCCCGTCATCCAGATCGCCGCCGTTGCAATTGACAAGCGCCACCTCCTCTGGTGAATCCATTTGCGGAAGTGCGCCCACGCGCGCACGGATTAAAAAACGCAGGTCCTTGTGCGGCGTACCACGCATGTAAGCGTTGAAGAACGGAGGATGCTTGGGATTGTAGATCGCGGAGAGCAGGTCAGCGTCCACGTTATCGATCGTTTCGCCTTCGAGTATTTCTTGCGTGAAACCTTCGGGAATTTCGTGACGATGGCGAACTCGATCTTTCCAATGCTGAAATGCGCCGGCGGCTTCGCGTGGAGTTTCCGTTTTTGTGACAAAGGTCCCGGCGAATTGCGAATACTGATTGCCCGTGAAACGAAAAACAGCCTCGGTAAAGTCTTCCTCCGCAGTCGGATTGCCGGTACGGCGAGTCATCTCCCGCGTATTGATTTGGTCGATTGGCTTCAGCGTGAAATGCCCGTGGCCAACAAAAATGGCTCCGGTCATGAGCCCATTGACCGGGCTTAGAAGAGTGATCGTTCCGGATTTGAGCTGGAAGGTTCCGACGTCCATGGTCAGCGTGAAGTTTTCGCAGAGGAAGGTGTCGGCCAAGCTGACTTCGCGGAGCCGGCGGTAGACGACATCTGAATTTGCAAACGCGGTGTTTTTTTCGGTGACGGTGACGCGAGTTTGTTGCGCGGCGATCGTAAGGTTAAGCGGGAGGTCGGCCACGCCCCGGAGGTCCACGGGGATGACGAGTTCGTCGAAGCCGGTCTTGGCGACCCGCACAGAATATTTTCCTGGAGTCAGATTGGGTGCGGCGAACTTTCCGGAGTCATCGGAGGCGAGAATGATCGGCTGGGACAAGTTGCCGCCAGTAATCTCGATGCGCGCTCCGACGACAGCGGCGCCGGAAAGGTCTTTGACAGTTCCGGAAATAGTGTCGGCAAGTAGCCGAGTGGCGACTGCGAGGCAGAGCAGGGCCAGCATTGGGCCGTAGACTATGTAAAGTCGCCGAGGACGCCGGGACGCTCTGCCGGCCCGGGTTGAACTAGACTTGCGATTTATGGGTTGTGTTTTGTGGGTTAGGCACATGGTTTCCGTCCATAGAATTTCCGGTGATTCTTTGCGAGATGCTGATTTTCTCTTTTACTCCATTGTTCCGCCCACCAAAGAATTCCGGCGGTTCGTGATGAAGCCTAGCCGCGGAGCAAGAATCCATGCAAGCTTATATTATATAGTCGGTTTATACACCAGTGGTAATGGCCTCGTGGTTTCCCCATCGCTCGTCCGCTGAACATCCAATATTAAGAAGATGCGAAGGGGGGTGGTCCCTTGTCGGAACCAGCTTGGCGGGGTTAGACTCCCTGGGCGAAAAAGAATGCTGCTCTGGTTGTCGATGGGCGGAAAGTTTACGCAACACAGCATCGCGTGCGTGTTCCGGGCAGATTCATGCCGTAACTGATTCCGGGCAATCGCAATATAGCTTTAGGTCAAGGATAGCCGGCGGACGATCATGCGGTAAGTTGCTTAACATCTACAACTTGAAGACTTGTTGAGGCCTTGTGTGGACGGTGGACATCGACGTCGGCGGAACCTTAACGGACGGTATTTTCACCAGTGGCGAGGAAGTTTTCTGCGTGAAGGTGGATACCACGCCGCACGATCTGACCGTTTGCCTTTTTGATTGTTTGTCGCAGGGCGCCGCGAAGCTTGGTTTCCCCGGCACGAATGAATTTCTCGAAGATGTGGAGCTGATTCGCTGGTCCACTACGATCACTTCGAACGTGCTCGCCGAATCGCGCGGGCCGCGCATCGGCTTGCTCGTCTCCGCAGGCCACGAAAATGATCTTTACGGCCAGGAACCCCGCAGCAGCGTTTTGAATCGCCTGATTTCCGAACGAGACGTAATCGGCGTGAATTCCTCGGCCGGTGAAACGGAAATCATGAACGCAGCGCGGAAACTTCTGGAGAGCGGAGTACGCCGCATCTGCGTCAGTCTGCAGGGTTCGCATCGCGATGCGCGCCGGGAAATTGCAATCAAGCGAATCATCGACCAGCAGTATCCGGATCATTTCCTGGGTTCGGTGCCGGTCCTGGCCGGCAGTGAAATTTCCAAATCCGCCGAGGATCAGACGCGCACATATTCCGCGCTGATCAACACCTACACGCACGGGGCGCTGGCCGCCACGTTGTTCAAAGCCGAGGACGAGCTTCGCGAAGCCGCCCGGTACGCCGGCGTTTTTTTGGTGAGTCACATTAATGGCGGCGTTGCGGGTATCGCCAAGACTAAAGCCATGGACACGATCGAATCCGGACCGATCCTGGGAATTCATGGAAGCGCTTACCTGGCGAAGGCGTACGGTTTTAACGATGTGATCGCCATGGACATCGGCGGGACCACCGCAAAAATCAGCGTCTTGCGCAACGGCGAGCCGATTTACCGCAAGCCCTCCGATTTTTTTGGTATTCCAGTAGCAATCTCGCTCCCTGATCTACATTCCATCGCGCTTGGCGGGGGGAGCGTGGTGAAGCCACTCGCCAGCGCAGCCAAAGCGAATGTGCAATTGGGTCCAGAAAGCATGGGCTCTTTTCCCGGACCGGCCTGCTACGGACTCGGTGGGGACCAGCCGACGCTTACCGACGCTTTCGTTACAGCAGGATTGATTAATCCGGATTATTTCCTGGGTGGAACGAAGACGATCGACCTCGAACTGGCTCGCAAGTCAATCGCTGAATCCGTAGCGCAGCCGTTGAGGGTAAGCACCGAAGAAGCCTGCCGCATTATTCTGGACCGCGCATTTCAATCGGTTGCAAGCCTGATCGCCACAGCAAAGCAAGGGCTGCACGAGGATTTGTCGAAATCAATCCTCTTTGCTTACGGAGGCAATGGCAGCCTGTTCGCTTGCGGTGTAGCGGAAAAAGCAGGGATTGAACGCGTGCAATTATTTTCGCTAGGCCCGGTATTCAGCGCCTTCGGCTCTTCCGTGTCTGATATTTCCCATGTGTACGAAAACTCGCTGGGCGACGTCGGGATTTCCGAGAGTGGCGTCGCGAGGATTCGGCAACTGGTTGAGGAAATGAAAGCCGAAGGCGTGAAAGATTTGCTGGGGGAGGGCATTCGTCCCGATGGAATAACTTATACCTACGAGGTGGACGCGTCGCGGAACGGCCGGCGATCAATTGCGGCAGTGTGTTCGGAGGCGTCTCTACGCAACGAGATGGAGTTGCGAGCGAATCTGGCGAGAGCTTTTGGGCATGCCGAAAAAGCGCAAGACGAGCCGATTTCGCTCGAGATGGTCCGCGTTTCCGTGAAGAAAAAGATGACGAAGCCGCGGCTTGTGGAGCGTCCGTTGCAAGGCTCCGATTCTTCCCATGCGCGCAAAGGGACCCGCAAGGTCTCCTGGGGCAGCAGCAAAAACGAAGCGCAGATTTATGATTGGTCGGCTTTGCGGCCCGGCAATAAAGTGAATGGGTGCGCGGTGCTGGAAGATGCGAACACCACTTACTTTATTCCGGAAGGCTGGGAAATGGCGGTGGATCGCTTTGGAAACGGCTCGGTCAGCTGCATTTCCAAAGAAAACTAGCGGGCATTTAGCAAAAAAAGGAAGTCTCCATGGCCACACAACAGAAAAACCGTCTGCGCATAACCGAGTATCTCGATCTGGATCTAGATGCCGAACAGTGGATGTGCAACCGCTGCGATCGGGTCATCGGTCCGGCTGGGGAGAATTATAAGAAGGGCTGCCTGGTCCACGACCGCGATCCGCGGGAGATTCATCCGCCATTAGTGTCGGGAGCGTTCAATTTTTCTCCCGATCCGCTGTGGGTCTGCATTGTGGAGTTCTATTGCCCGGGATGCGGGACGCAGGTAGAAACGGAATACCTGCCCCCCGGACACCCCATCACGCACGATATCGAAATTGACGTGAGCCGTCTGAAAGAAAGATTGCAGAAGGGAGAGTTTGTCATTCGCGAAAGAAGGCTCGAGGCCACCGAATGAATTCCATCGATATTGATGTCGGCGGAACGTTCACCGACCTGGTGCTCAACTACAACGGGAAATCGCTGATCAAAAAGTCTCCGACCACGCCCTACGACCTCTCCGTCTGTTTTACGCGCGTGATTGAAGACGGCGCAGCGGCGCTGGGTATGAGGATTGACGATTTATTGCCGGGCATCGAAATGATTCGTTACTCGACTACCATCGCCTTGAATCGCCTGATTGAGAAAAAGGGCCCTCGCCTTGGACTAATTACGACCGAAGGCCATGAAGATGTTGTTCTGATTGGCCGCGGCGCGCAGTGGATTGACGGCACGCGAGTTTCCGAGCGCAGAAATCTTGCGGTGCAGAATAAACCGGATCCCCTGATCCCGCGCGACATGATCGTTGGCGTGAAAGAACGTGTGGACTCGCGCGGCAGAGTGATTCGTCCACTGGATGAAAACGATTTGCGTGAACAAGTCCGCTATCTTACCGGCCGCGGTGCGCGCGGATTTGTGGTTTCGCTGCTTTGGGGTTTTCTGAATCCGGTGAATGAACGCCGGGTGAAAGAAATTATTCGCGACGAGTACAAAGAATTTCACATTGGTTATATGCCTGTGGTTCTGGCCGGACAGGTGGTTGGAAAACTCGGCGAATATGAGCGCACCATGGCCGCAATTCTTGACGCTTACCTGCAGCGCTCGATGCAAATCGAACTTTCCGCCATGTGGGACAAGTTGCGCGAAAAAGGTTATTCAAAACCGTTGCTGATGATTCAGAGCTCCGGCGGCATCGCCGAGGTATTCCGCACGGCCGCCAGCAGGACGTTTAATAGCGGGCCGGTGTCCGGGCTGATGGGTGCGCATCACGTGGCGAAAACGCTTGGCTACCAAAATGTTGTGATGACGGACATGGGCGGCACCAGCTTCGACGTGGGCTTGGTGGTGAAAGACAGCGTGCGCAGTTACGATTTCCGTCCCATCATCGACCGCTGGATGGTGGGCATCACCATGATCAAGACGCTTTCCATCGGAGCCGGCGGAGGCTCGATCGCCTACGTCAACAAGCTGCTCGAAAATCGTGTACAGGTCGGTCCGCGAAGCGCCGGCTCTATCCCCGGGCCGGCGTGTTTTAATCTCGGCGGCAGCGAACCCACAGTGACGGACGCGGACGTAGTGCTCGGTTACTTAAACCCGGAATATTACTTTGGCGGCAAGATGCGCCTGGATAAAAATCGCGCGTTTCAGGCGGTTCGCGACAAAATTGCCAAGCCGCTGGGAATAGGCGTTGAAGAAGCCGCGGTGATTATCCGGAAAATCGTCAACGGGAATATGGCGTCGGCGATCATGAAAGAAGTTCACCTGCGCGGATACAGTCCGGAAGAATTCATTCTTTTCGTGGGCGGCGGCGCCGGTCCCACGCACGCCGAAGGATATAAGGCCGACATTCCGAAAGCTGTAACCTTTGCGTTTTCCCCGGTGTTCTGCGCTTTTGGATCCTCCACTATGGATATCATGCACGTCTACGAAGTTTCGAAAAAGCTCACGCTGATGGAGCCGCGCACGCAGCAGCTGACCAATGAATTCGCGGAATTTAACGCGACAGTGGAGAACTTGATTGAACAGGCGCGCCGGGATTTAACGGGGGATGGATTGAATCTAGACGATGCGTCTTTCGTTCTCGAATTGGACATGCTCTATGGCGGCCAATTTCACGTGAAGCGAGCGCTTTCGCCGCTGCTGGCGATTCACGCAGGGGAAGACGTTCGCGCGATCTGTGATGCATTCAACAAGGAATTCAGCGAAGCCTTCAGCCCGTTTGTGGTGAACCCGGAAGGCGGAATCTTCATCGAGAGTTTTATTTTGAAGGCCATCGTGCCGACCAAAAAAATCGAGATGCCGAAAATAGCTCTCGAAGGGCATAACCCGTCGGCTGCGCGGAAAGGCGAACGGCAAGCATATTGGCCGTCCGGAAAAGATTTTCGGCCAACGCCCATTTTCACTTATGAATCGTTGCGACCCGGAAACGTGGTGGAAGGCCCCGCGATCGTGGAAGGCGAATATACGACGCTGGTTGTTCCGCCGGCGATGCGTTTTTCGATTGATGAAAGAGGCCTCGGCATTCTGGAAAGTTAGTTCGCGGAGAAATCGAGGAGAACAATGCCCATCCCGACACTTGCTGAAAAACTAGCCTGGCTTAAGCCTGCGCCGGCCACGCCGTATGAAAAAAAGTGTGCCGCGAAAATTCAGCAGGGCGATTATGAAATCGGCGTGCAAGTGACCAACGACATTCTGGATGAAGCGATGGAGGTATTCGTCCGCGCGTCGCGGAGCTATTTCGGTGTATCGGGTGACTCCATGGTGGCCCTCTTCACCGCGGGTGGCGATCTGATTAACGCTTCCTGCGGAACGTACTTGCACGCCATCATTCAGCCGATCGTGATCAAGTTTATTTTGAAATATTACGAGAACAATCCGGGGATTCGCGATGGAGACATCTGGTACACCAATGACGCTCTCTACGGCGGAATCCATAATCCCGATCAAGTCGCGTTGATGCCGATTTTTTATAAGGGTCAGCTTCTGGCCTGGGGTTCTGCTGCGCTACATACCACGGAAACGGGCGCCATTGAACCGGGCGGCATGCCGGTCAGCGCGAAATCGCGATTTGAAGAGGGTCTGAATCTCCCTCCCATAAAAATCGGTGAACATTTTGAGATTCGCAACGATTTTCTGGAGTTTTACACCGTGTACGGCCTGCGCGCGCCGGCGATGTTCATCTCCGATTTGCGCGCGCGCTGCACTACCGCCGATCGCGTGCGAGTGCGCGTGCTGGAGCTGGCCGAAAAGCGCGGCCCTGATTTCGTAGTCGGGTTAATGCGCAAGATGGGTGAAACGGCGGAAGCCGGAGCCCGGAAGAAAATCAAGGCGCTTCCCGACGGAAAATTCCGCGCGGTGGTTTTCAATGATGCTATCGGCTGGACGCCCGCTCTGGTCCGCGCCTGTTTTTTGACGCTCACCAAAAAGGAAGGGGGGCTTGTGTTCGATTTTGAGGGCACCTCGCCGGAAAACCCTTCTTCTTACAACGTTCATCCGCAGGCGGTCGTCGGCCACATCGCTAATTTCATGTACGAATATATCTTTCACGACCTGCCGATAGCGAGTTCCACGTTCGCGTCCATCGATTTCCAGTTCCCCGAAGGAATTATTCTGAACCCGGACAAAATGGCGGCAACCAGTTGTTGCGTGTATATCGGAATGCAAGCGCGCTGCGCCACGCACAATAGCTTCGCGAAGATGGTATTTTCGAGCGCAGGACTTTGGAGACAAGTGGCTGCGGCCCCCGGTAGCCAGCACACAGCGCAGATTTGCGCGGGGCATTCACAGTGGAACCTCGCGGTTTCCGATGTGCTTTCGTTTTCGCTGAACACGCAAGGACAGGGAGGCCGCTCCGCTTCAGACGGTATGGACGCTTACGGTTTTGCCTGGTGCGCGTTTGGGCGCGCGCCCGACTCAGAGCAGGTTGAAAGCGAACTGCCCGTCACGGTAACGCTATCGCAGCACTGGAAAGATTCGAGCGGCCCGGGGCTTCATCGCGGCGGTTCCGGCGGTGTTCAGCAATGGATGATTCATAAAGTCCCGAACCTGGTGTCGCTGTGCATGGGAAATGGGAGCAAGGTTCCATTGGGCCAGCCGCTTTTCGGCGGATATGCTTCGTCGCCGATTCCCGGCATCAGCATCCGTAAAGCAGACTTGCTGAAACAAATGGCCGAGGGCAATCCGCAGCTCACCATGGACTCGCGCACGATCCTGGAGGGGCACACCATCGGAGGAAATTGGACCATGGAACTGATTGCGCGCACTCCCAAGGTTTACGAAGAGGGCGATCTGCTTTTCGGTTTCAGCGGTGGAGGTCCGGGCTACGGCGATCCGCTGGAGCGCGATCCGCAGGTAATTCTGGAAGATGTGAAGAAGAAAATCATTTCGGATGAAACGGCGCAGAATGTCTATCGCATTGCCTACGATCCCGTTCGCCGCAAGCTGGACATGGAAAAGACGAAAGAGCTTCGGGACGAAGAACGCCGTGCTCGCCTGGCACGAGGCAAATCGTTCGACGAATTCGAGAAGCAGTGGAACAGATTGAGCCCTCCGCAGGAAATATTGCAGTATTACGGTACCTGGCCGGATGCTAAGTCCACCGGACCCTGCTTCCGGCCTTGAGCGATGACGGAGACTCTTACCCCGCGCCAAATGCTAAAAGGGCTGTTGCAAGGAGCCGCGCAGCCACGTCCGCTGTTTCTGCCCATCGTGTTTTCTCTTGGCGCCAAAGTTGAAAATGTTCCGTTGCGCGTGTTCCTCGGGAATGCGACAAAGATTTCAAATTCCATGAAACAGATACGTGGCTATCTGCGTTCGGACGGAGTTACCTGCTACTTCGATCCATATCTCGAAGCGGAAGCCCTGGGGGCCGAGTTGCACTGGCAAGCTGAAGGTCAACCACCCACGGTCCAATGGCCGCAGGATGCAGAAGATGGTGCATTGCCGGAAGGCCTTCGGTCACCCGGCGACGCAGCAAAGAGCGGCCGAGTTAACGTCGCAGTGGAGGCAATTCGTCGGCTGAAGTCTCTGCTGCGCGATGAGCTTCTATTAGAGGCCGGAGTGATGGGGCCGTTCACTTTGGCTGCGCGCCTTACCGGACTCGAACGACTGGAGTCGCCAGTACACGAGGATTTTTCCGAGTCAGCGCTGGAACTGGCAGCCGCAACAATCACACAGATTGCTTCCAAATTTGTGGAAGCAGGAGCAAACATTATGTTCATCCAGGAAAGCATTCTTCCAAGGCTGTCTGCCGAACAATGCGAGGGTTGGGCGTCCTCGCTGGCACCCGTGATTAATATCGTGCGGTTTTACGAAGGGCTTCCCGTGCTGCAGATCTCAAACAGCCCTTCTTTCGCCGAAAATAAACAAATAATCTACAAGCAGAGTTGGGATTGCGTTATTTGCCCAGCGTTTGCGTCATGCGAATCCGGCACAACCGAAATCGTTCTTCCGGGTGCATCGGCCAAGGTAGGCATTGCTTTGCCGGTGGAGTTACTCGAGGCTCAGTTACCCAACGCGGAAACTGTTTTCCAAAACCTGCGCGCGACGATTCGGGAGTTGCACCCTGCGATTGTTACGACTGCCAGCGATGTTCCGTCAGGAACGGACATGAAACTGCTCGCAAAAGTTTGGGAAGCAGTTCAGTTCTAAAGGTTGAACGAATTCTTCCGAATCTTAATCCACGCACGCGAACCGGGAGGAAGGATGCTACAAGTAATTCTCAAGCAATTTGAAACGCCCGATGAAGTCCGTACTTTCGAAAAAGGTAAATTTGAAGTGATTCACATCGGAGGGATGACATTGGGCCGGGCCTCTTATGAGCCCGGATGGAAATGGTCCGATCATGTCGGCAAAGCGCTTGGCCAGACGATTTGCCATGTGGAGCACGTCGGCATAGTGGTGTCGGGACGCGCAACCGCAGCCATGCAAGGCGGAAAAATAGTAGAGCTGAAGCCCGGTGACATCTTCCACATCCCGCCCGGCCACGATAGCTGGGTCGTTGGCAACGAGCCCTACGTCTCTATCCACTTTATGGGCGCGCGCGATTATGCGCGCAGTCACAGCGATTGACGCACGCGACCCTGATCCGCGGAGCGACACCCGAAAGCACGGCGGTCAAAGGCGCATGAATCGCCGACGCGCGGCGTGACACCGCGATCCCTGAGGTCTTTTTCTTCACGGATTTGGACTCGCCAGGCAAACCTAGTCAGTCGAGAGTCAAATCAACAAAGATCAAATTAAGAAAAAAAAGGGCGTCCCCGAAGAGCCGCCCTTGTGACTAAGTTGAGTTTTAGGTTAGAAGATGAGCTTCCCGGTGATCTGGGCCATCCTCATATCCGTTGCGGCAGATGCAAACGCACCGTAAGGAGACGTCGGCGGCGCTTCGGTGAAGATCGTCGATCCGATCGGCCCGTTCGTATTTGCGTACGGCGCGCCATAGTTTGCGTGGTTGAGGAAGTTGTATGCGTTAAAGGCAATTTGGAAGTTAACCCGCTCGTTGACTGCGAAGTTCTTCCGAATGCTCATGTCGCCACCCAAAAACCCTGGTCCGAAGAATGAGTTGCGTCCGGATCCGATAAAGTTAGTGGACGGTGAGAACGTATTCGTCGCCGTTCCCGGTCCAAAGCAAGGATTCAGAACGCAAGCTCTGCCATTCGAGAAATTCCGCTGAGTGAAGTCCGGCTGCAAAAGGATTGTCGAGCCCGCCAGATTGTTTCCGGCCAGTTTCCCGGACAGTCCGCCGTCGATCGCGCTGAAGGGGAAGCCCGAGCGGTAAAACATGGTTCCCGAAAGCATCCAGCCGCCGATTGCAGCATTAACCAGCCGGCTCTCACTCTTGAAGGGCAACTGATACACATAGCTGCCTGAGATCTGATGCCGAGCGTCATAGTCGGATGAAGCATACTCAGCGTGAAGGTTGAACGGATCAATTTGGGTCGGTGTGCTGTAGAAGATGCTAAACGGCAGCACTCCCCCATTCGAAATGTCATCGAGTGAATGCGAATACGTGTAATTGAGCCGTCCCGTCAACCCGTGCCATAGATTTTCTTGGACGGAGAAAGTCACGCCGTTGTAATTCGAGGTTCCTCCGTTCGCCAAAAAGTTCACTCTGGAGACCCGCGGATCAGGAGAGGCTGCAGGAAGGTTGGCAAAACCGAAGCCGTTCATGTCATCGTTGAAGATGAGCCCGTCGTAGCCGTGGTTGCCGACGTAGTTCACAGAGACTATCGTGCGTGCGCCGAAGGTATGCTGAATTTGAAGGTTCCATTCAAGATACTTCGGGTTCTTCAAATTGCGACTTACGTCGGTAAGCGTGGGAACAGATAGATTGCCCAGCGAATTGAGACAGCCTCCGAACGGTGCCGCTGCGCCAGCATAACCACCGCCGCTAGCACCACCGGTCGTCAAACTTCCGCCGGTATTATAGTTCGACACAAACGCCGCGTTGCACTGAGTCACAAGACTTGGGCCGCTGGTGGGAAACGCAGTCGTTCCGGGAGGCAGATTATCAAAAGCAACCGTCCCCGCCGGCACGTTCCAAAGATTGACCTGGGGGAAATTGGTGTCGAATCCACTCAGGATGGTTCCCGGATAAAGGTCGGTGAACAAACCGACTCCACCGCGTATAACGGTGTTTTGTCCGATCGGGCTCCAAGCGAAACCAAACCGGGGTTCGAATACAACCTTCTCGACGCCTGGAATAATAGTCTTATTGCCGGTCTGGAACGAGCCGCCCGCGGTTGAACTATAGGGGATATCCGCACCGTGTGGCATATCGGTGAATGGAGTGACCGGCAAACCAGCGCAGCGAGTCTGGCAAACGCCACCTGAGTTGCGATCAGCCCTCAGAGTCATGGTTAGTTTCAATTTTGAATTGACACGGTACTCGTCCTGGAAATACAACCCAAAACTATATAGTCCAACAGGTTGCTCCGTGTGCGAAGCAAAATTGAAGTTCGCAAAGCCGCAATCATTGGCAGCAACGCAACCGGCCGGGGCAATTTGGTTATTGGCGAATTCAGCCAAAGTCAAATTGATGGCTGGGTAAAGAGCTGTTTGAGCTGCCGTCAAATCCGAGATGTCGTCTCGGCGGAAATTCACTCCCATCTTAAAACCATGGTTACCTCGTGACACCGATACGTCATCCACGAGTTGCCACTGTGTGACTCGGCGGCCTTGCGGAAAGAAGAAGGCGTTCTGGTACCCGCCAATTCCCGACCCAACGCCCAGATTCGTGAGAGATGCATCGAGGAAATTGAAGACGCCAGGAAACTGCGCCAGCGCTGCGGTAGGATTCAAATTCCCGAACAGGGCCGAGTAATAAAGGGTGGAAAAGACGAAGTTGTTCACTACCGTCGGGCTGAAAACGTGGGTGTAGTTTAACTGCCCTTCGTCCTGTGGCTGAATGCTCTGGGTATTAAAAATGGGGTTAATTGAGTCGGTGTAAGTCGGCTGCGTCCCGCGATCAAACTTAACGCGTCCGAAAATCTTGTTATTCTCGTTCAGGTTGTAATCTACGCGGCCGCTCACCAACCATTCCTTGTTTCCGTTGGGCGACGACTGCGTGTAGCTTGCCGTGCATTCTTCGCTAGCGACAGGCAAACCAGCGCAACTGTTGGCATTTGCCACAGCATTACCCACGCCGGGCGCGCCGTTATACTGATTGAAGACATTTTGATAGAACTGCTCGACCGCCGCCCCCTGCGGGGCAACGTTAGCCAAAACGAAGGTCTGAAAATCCTGTGTGGGTACGGTCACTGGCTTTACCGACGCCAAAATGTAGCGAATGCCTTCGGTGTTCGCGAAAAAGAAAAGCTTGTCTTTCAGAATCGGACCACCGAAAGACGCAGCCCACTGATTATTGTTTTCGAATGGCCGACTTCCACCAAACGCTTTGTTGATCGGGTCGTTTGCGTTAAAGGCGCGGCCGGTCCAGTTATAGACAGCATCGCCGTGATAGGCATTACTGCCAGACTTCGTGGAGTAGTCAATCTGGGCGCCTGCCTGTCGTCCGTACTGGCCAGTGTAGCCGTTGCTGACCACTGCAACTTCTTGAAGTTCGTTGCCACCCAGCAGCAGGTTGCTGGAACCGGAGTTATTCAGGTTCAAGAACGCGTCGTTGTAATCGTTTCCGTTAACGGTGAACAAGTTTGCGGTGCCGGGAAGCCCGAATGCACTGAAGTTCCCGAATCCGCAGCCCGCTGAATTATTAATGGTTACTCCCGGCG
>Ga0073928_10004661_pt1 | contig 20021 bp, 14 predicted proteins | sample PaiPotPPA55metaG_FD_76969 | JGI IMG/M metagenome (GOLD analysis project Ga0073928, IMG submission 76969) | Iron sulfur acid spring bacterial and archeal communities from Banff, Canada, to study Microbial Dark Matter (Phase II) - Paint Pots PPA... ...
GCTGGTCGCGCCGTGCAAGCTGCGGTCCTCGAACAGGACGACGCCCTGGTAGGCACCGCTGGTCGGCGGCGTTAACGTCACCGTGGCGTTGCCGCTGATGTTGACGGCGCTGGGGTTGCTGCCCGTCAGCCCGCGGGAGGGCCTGCTGCCGCTGGAGCTGGAAGAGGCGATCGAGCAGCGCAAGCCGGTCATGATGGAGTATCTCGACGGAAACGGGAATCGAACCCGTCGGGTCATCGAGACGCTGCACGTGCGACGGGCCAGCGGCGAGCTGCTGCTGATCGCCCATTGCCAGCTCCGAGGCGAGCGGCGGACGTTCAAGCTCGAGCGGATCGTCCAGTTGGCCCGCCTCGAACCTCTCACGCCGGCCGATCGGGTAGAATCCCCCCATGGCCAAACCCCGGCAGGCAACCCCGCGCCCGGTGACGCAGCTTGGGACCCCATCGCAGTTGACTCTGGCCCAGATCGCCCGTCCCCGGTCGATTCTGGAAGCGTTTGAGAACCCCAGGCCGTCGCGCGATTACCAGATCCAGTTCATCTTTCCGGAGTTCACCAGCGTCTGTCCCGTAACCGGCCAGCCCGACTTCGCCACGATTACCATTCGCTACGTGCCGGACCGATGGTGCGTGGAGATGAGGAGCCTGAAGCTCTATTTCTTCGCCTTCCGCGACAAAGGGATCTTTTACGAATCGGTGGTGAACACGATCCTCGACGACCTGGTGGAAGTGGTGCGGCCGCGGCGGATGACGGTCATCGGAGAATTCCACGTCCGCGGCGGCACCGCCGGCACGGTCACCGCCGACTACGACGCCAGCCGCGACGCGCAGAAAGACGGGCGGGGCCGGCGGCGCGGGTGAGACGGCGTCCGACACCCACGCGCCCCTGGCTGCAGACGCGAAATCTGGGCGTCGAGCTTTATGTATTCATGGAGAAACGCCGGGGGTGAGCTGTGCGGGCGTCGCCAGCTTTGGATTCTCGAGCGACGCGACGGGGTAAGAGCAGTAATCGGCGGCGTAGTAGCCGCTGGGGTGGTGGTTGCCGCTGAGGCCGACGCCGCCGAAGGGGAGGCTGCCGCTGGCGCCGGTGGTCTGGCGGTTCCAAGTCATCACGCCGGCGCGGACCTGGCGGAAGAACTGCTCGTACAACTCGCGGCTGTCGCTCAGAAGCCCGGCCGACAGGCCGTAGCGCGTTTGATTGGCTTCGGCGATTGCCGCCGCGAAATCGCTCACGCGGATGAGCTGCAGAAATGGGCCGAAAATCTCGGAATCGTCACGGCGAGCGATTGCCGTCACGTCCATCAAACCCGGCGAGAGCATCGCCGGGCGGTCGGCGGGGCGGCGCACTTCCAGCAGGGGTCGGCCTCCCTGTTCTTTCAGGGCGTTCTGGGCGGATAGCACTCTGTCCGCCGCCGCGGGAGAGATCACCGGGCCCATGAATGGCTCAGGGTCGTCGGTATAGCGTCCGACACGAACGTTTTCCGCCATGGCGATGAGCCGCTCGATAAACGCGTCGCCCGCGCTGCCTTCGGGGACGATCAAGCGGCGTGCGCAGGTGCACCGCTGTCCGGCGGTGATGTAGGCCGATTGAACCGTCAGATACGCGGCGGCGTCCAGGTCGGATGCCTCATGGACTATCAACGGGTTGTTCCCGCCCATTTCCAGCGCGAGCATCCTCTCCGGATGATCGGCAAAGAGGCGGCTGAGCGCGACGCCGACGGCGGCGCTGCCGGTGAAGAGCACGCCCTCGAGTCCCGGATGCGCCGCCAGCGCGGCGCCGGTCTGGCGCCCGCCCTGGACCAGGTTCAGCACACCTGCCGGCAATCCCGCCGCCTCCCATAACTCGAGGGTCTTCTGTCCGACCGTCGGCGTCAGCTCGCTGGGCTTGAAGACGACGGTGTTGCCGGCCACCAGCGCTGGCACAATGTGGCCGTTAGGAAGGTGGCCTGGGAAATTGAACGGCCCGAAGACGGCCAGCACCCCGTACGGTTTGAACCGAGTGGCCGCCGTCCCCGCGGGCGTCTCCGCGATCACCGGCCGGCGACGTTCATTGAACGCCTCGATGGAAATCGGCACCTTGCCGATCATTGAATCGACTTCGCTCAGGGCCTCCCAGCGCGGCTTGCCCGTCTCGCGGCAGATCGTCTCGGCCAGTTCGGCGCGGTTCGATTTAAGCTGCTCCGCAAACGCCTGGAGAAAGAAGACCCGTTGCTGGAGCGGAAGCTCCGACCATGACTCCAGCGCCCCGCGTGCCGCGGCCACGGCGCGGCCGATCTCGGCTTCGGTGGCCGCCGGAGCTTCCCAGACGACTTCGCCCGTCGCGGGATCAGTCGACTTGAACGGCTCGCCAGCCCCTTCGACCCATCGCGCGTCAATAAAGTGAGACTTCGCTGCCATCGGCGGCCTCCTGCTTGGCGCGGTGCGGCCGCGGGGTCACGTATCGAACCATGTCGCCGACACGCACCCGCAGCGCCATCGCGTGCTGCATCTTGATCCGCACGCCCGCCTCGCTCGCCTGCAGCGGGCCCTCGCAGGCGCGGAAGTCCTGGCGGCCGTTGCTCAGGACATACGGCCCCGACTCGATGGGCCCCTCGGTGATTTCCGCCACTGGCGCCAACACGCTCTCTTTGACCGATCGGACTTCATTGAGCGCGCAGCGCACGACCGGGCCTCCTTCGAAGATGTCCACCAGCCCGCATCGGCGGAAACCCTCATCCTGAAGCATCTTCATCGCCGGCTCCGTCTGCTCGTGCACCTGGCCGATCACCGCCTGTGCGTCGACGGGCAGCAGTGGAATGTAGATTGGGTGCTTGGGCATCAAATCGGCGATGAACCGCTTGTTCACCATGCTCAAATAATCCGCGGTCGGGTAGTCGATGTCGAAGAAGTGCCGGCCCAGAGCGTCCCACAGCGGCGAGTGGCCGTGCTCGTCCACTACGCCGCGCATCTCCGCGATCACCACCGGATCGAAATACTCCGGGAACTGCGCCATCAGCAGAAAGCGGCACAGCGACAGCAGTCGGCCCGCCCCGCCACGCCGGATTTCCGGCGCGACAAACAGACTTCCCACCTCGCATGGCCCATCGTGCTCCTCCACCAGGTGCAGCACCTGGATCTCCTTACGCACGTTCAGCATCTTCGACTCGTGCACCGAGGTCTCGATGCGATAGGCGTAGAACGGGTCGAACCCGCCGACCTTCGCAACAATGCCTGACGTGCCGACGAGGCGGCCTGTCGGCAAATCTTCCAGCACGAACAGGTAAGTTTCGCCGCGCGGTCGGTCGTCATCGGTGAGTTTCTCAAACCCGCGGATGGAGGCGCGGATGCGGCGGCGGAGCAGTTTCGTATCGCGCGGCAGCGTGGTCAACCCGTAGCCGGTCAACGCGGCCAACCCGTGCAGCGGCTCCAAATCTTCAATCGCGATCGGGCGGATCACCAGCATGGATACTCCACAGTGCCTAACCGAACATTCATTGATCCGTGCTCCTTTCGGCGGGCCAGGGGATTTCGCCGGCCGCAAGCTTGAGGAGCAGGAGTGCCGTCAGCTTTGCCCGCTCGGTGAGGCTGTCGAGCACAAGATACTCGTGGGGGCTGTGCAGGTTTCCGCCCCGAGGGCCCATCGTGTCGACGACGGGAAGTCCGGCGTCGGCAAGCTTGTTCCCGTCGGACACCCCGCCGCTGTTGCGCCACTGAAGCGGCAGGCCCAGTTCCCGGCCGCACTCGCTCACGCGGTCGCACAGTTCCCGCGTCGGCTCGTCAAGCCGTTTGGGCGGCGAAAGAAATCCGCCGTGCATCTGGACGGAAACCTCATTTCGCGCGGCCACGTCAGCGGCAATCCGATTCAACTCCTCTTCCACGCGGTGCTGGTCGTCGTGCCGGGCAACGCGGGCGTTGAGCCGGACGACGGCCACGTCAGGCACGACGTTGGCAGGTCCGCCGCCGTCGATCTTACCAACGTTGAGCGTCACGTCGGGAATGGTCCCGTTAATGCGATGGCCGGCGACGACGAACTGGGCCGCGGCGTGGATGGCGTTGCGGCCGGCGTCGAAATCGCGCCCCGCATGGGCCGCCCGCCCGCGCACCACCGCGGCGAAGTTTCCCGAACCCTTGCGTTCGGCCACCAATGCTCCATCGGGAAATGCCGGCTCGAAGACCAACCCGAGATGATTCCGTCTGGCCCGTTCGGCCAGCGCGTCAGTCGACCCGGGCGAGCCAAGTTCCTCGTCAGGATTGATCAGCACCTCCCACCCCATGCGCTCCGCGACCGTGCCGCGCTCCAGCGCCTCGAGTGCAACCAGCATCACCGCGAGCCCCCCCTTGGCGTCAACCACACCCGGGCCGCGAAGCGTGTGCTGGTCGGTCTGCTCGACGTTTTGAAACGGGTCGTCGGGCCCATAGACCGTGTCCATGTGAATGCCGAGGAACACCCGATGGGACGCCTCCGGCCGCTTGCGGATCGACAGCGCTTTGCCCAGCGACAGCGAGCTGATGTTGCCGCGTGAATCGACGACTTCGCAAGGCGGAAGTTCGAGCGTGGACATCTCGCCGCCGAGTGGGGCGAATGCGTCGCGCAGTCGGCTTGAGAGCCGCGACAGGCCGGCGAGGTTATGGCTGGCGGAGTTGATCTGGGCCCATTCGACCACCAGCCCGCGCATGCGGCCCGCCTGACCGTCGATCCAGCGCAGGGATGAGGCGTGGCCGTTCATACAGACAAGGATCGACTTCGATCCATCACCTGCATGATTCTAGGGGCATCGCTGACACGAACTGGCCATAGCGCCGATAACAGGCGTACCTGCGCTCAGATGGAGTCGTACGTCCACGGCTTGCGCTGCTCGCGGGCGAGCCACTTATCGGCCTCGGGGTCGTTGACGAACTGTTGATTGTCGGGGTCCCAGTTGAGCTTGCGGCCGAGCCGCATTGAGAGGACGCCGAGGTGGCAGACCGAAACGGAGCGGTGGCCGACTTCGGCCGGTGCGACCGGCGGCTTGCGGGTGCGGACGCACTGGAAGAAGTTGGCCTTGTGGTCGTTGCTGGCGTAGAGCCGCACGGCATTGGAACCGAGCGGCTCGTGCAGGATATCGGGCTTGCTGGCCTGGAGTTGGCCGCGTGTGACCCAGATCCATCCCTCCTTCCCATCGAACCGCACGCCGTTGTGATACGTGCCGGGTCCCTGTTTCAGTATGGAGCCGAACCCGCTGTCGTCCGCCGTGCTGATGCAGTGGTGGCGGACGCCGTTGGCATACGTGTACTCGATGTGATATTCGCTTGCCGCGGTGTACCCGCCGGGGACCATGTCCACGCTTGGCTTCCCGTCGATCGTCACCGGCCCGCTGTGGTCCATCCCCATGCCCCACAGGGCGATGTCGTTATGGTGTGCGCCCCAGTCGGTCATCGTCCCGCCGGAATAGTCCCACCAGTAACGGAACGAAGTGTGGCAGCGCTGTGGGACGAAATCGACCATCGGCGCCTGCCCGAGCCACATGTCCCAATTGAGCCCCTGCGGCACCGGCTGCGGCGGGAACGGTCCGCCCCACAGGCCGGCCGGCAGGATTACCGTCACCTCCTGCAATTTGCCGATGCGGCCATTTCGCACCAGCTCGCACGCCAGGCGAAAGCTCGGGTCGCTGCGCTGCTGGCTGCCGACCTGAAGAATGCGGCCGGTGCTCTTCACCGTCTCTACCAGCCGCTTCCCTTCATCGATCGTCAGCGTCAGGGGCTTTTCGCTGTAGACGTCCTTGCCGGCCTTGAGCGCGTGCAGATTGACGAACGTGTGCCAATGGTCGGGCGTGCCGTTGATAATCACGTGGATGTCGTCCCGCTCCATCAGCTTGCGGAAATCGGCATAAGGGCTGGCCCCGCCAAACTCGCCGGAGGCGCCTCGGGCATGGCGCTCGTCGACGTCGCAGACGGCGACGATGTTGCCGAACGGACTGGCCTCATGTGCGTCCGCCCTCCCGCGGCCGCCGCACCCGATCAAGGCGCAATTGGGTTTGTCGTTGGCGCTCCGCGGCACCTCAGCCGCGCCGGCGTCGAACGTCTCCTCCAAAAACCACTTCGGCAGCACGGCCATCGCGGCAGCCAACCCCATGGATTTCACGATCCCTCGACGTGACGCGGACAACCTGTGATCCCAGCGCATGAGCCTCCTCTGGTTTGGAACGAGACGAGCATACCCGCTATTTCAAATTCAGGAACTCCAGCATGTACTGGTCATACATTTTCTGCGCCTGGGGGTCGGTGAGGGGAAGCCGCAGCTCGTTGATGACCTTCGTCCCCATGGGGACCCATTCCCGCCAGCAGTCGGCGCAGACCTTCTCGAAGATCTCCTGGCCCGTTGGATTCCTGAAGGGCGGCCTGGGTAGCTTGCCTGCCACTCGGTGACATCGGACGCAAAGCACCTGCCCTTCGCCGACCGGCGGCGGGGCCTGTGATCCGCCCTTGAGCTCCGGCACCGGGCCGCCGAGCTCCTTGAGCATCCGCGTCATTTCATTGCGCGGCATCATCTCGCCGCGCTCGTCGGCGCGCTTGACTCCTTCGGTAAGCTTCGCGATCGCCTGCTCCTTGCGGTCCAGGTGCAGCAGCGCCTGCGCCTGAAGTTGATAGGCCTTGCTGATGTTCGGGTTCAGCTCAAGACATTTTGCCAAGCTCGCAATCGCCTGCTCGTATTGACCCGCATTCAAGTACTCGCGCCCCAGCGAGAAATGCGCCACCTCGTTGCCGGGGTCGTCGTTGGCCATCTTCCGGAACTGCTCGATCCGACTATTCGCATCCGCCACAAACGCCTCCTGTCATTCGATTCCTGATATTTGGATTATAGGGCGCCGTGGGCGATGCGCTCCTCGTCTTCCCAGAACAGCTTTTCGAGTGACTCGATATCAGTGCCCAGCACCCGCTGGCACTCCTGCTCGAAATGCCCGGGCCGGCAGGCGAAATAGAACTGCACGAATCGGCGGGCGCCGAAGGTGCGGAGAAGATAGTCGGAGAAAGCGCCGCCGATCGGATAGACGGGGCCGTTATCACGGTGGTACCAGAAACCGCGGGTCAGCTCGCGCAGGAAGGACGGCACCGTCCCGCCGTGAGCGGCGCCGACCCGGACCAGGTGCTCGATTCCAGTTGGGTCCACCACGCCGGAGAGCGGCTCCTGCCTCTGCGGCTCCGTCATTTTCGGCCAGTCAGCGCTCCACCCGGAAACGGGCCGTCTGATGCTGAGGGCTTGATTGGTCAGGTCTTCGGGACTGCGCGACTGAGACTCGGCCCACCCCTTGCTGAGCAGCGTCGGCGGGTCGGTGTCCGGCTGCTCGTGTTGGGCCATGAGCCGATATTCCACCGCCAGCAATACCACCGACAGCACGCCGCCGATCCAGGCGACCACCGCCAGACCGTGCTGGCCACGTAACCCGCGACGCGCTTCTTCCGACCACGGGGACGGCGGACCGTAATCTTCGTCGTCGGCGCGCATGACAGAACTCCAGAATACCTCCTCTAAACAAGACGGTGGCGCCGACTCAAATTTCAGGCGTCGCTGCGCCTTGAACAGATCGTAGATGGAAATGCCGCCCACTGACGTCTGCCGCCAGTTCGGCACTGCGATTCCTAAGCCGAACCGGCAGCGGAACGGGCACATGTCACCGGTGTGCTGAATTCCGGACAACGGGTGTGGCCGGCGCGAAGATCGTAACCGCACGTGGCGCAGCAGCCGCTCCGAGTCCGCCGACGACCTTGCGCGACGCGTAGTCGCCGATGCAACCAGATTGCCGGGCAGACACACGCGAGCGAAACAATGAACCAGTGCGGCACTTTGGTCTGGAATAGCCGGGCCTCTCCCTTTGTGCTTGCGGCAGCGTCCCACAGAAAGGCGATCCCGAGGAACCCGTAACTCGGCCAGCCGAAGTTCCGCAGCGCCGGAGTGCGGATCCCCACGGCGTCCTCGGCGTCCCAGTCACTCTGTGGCCGGCTTAGTGGCCTGGAATTGAAGTGGTTCTGCTCCAGTTCGAAATGGAACACGCCATCGCTGGAGACCAGAAAATAGCTCGCAAACGAATGCTGCCCGTCGAATCTGTGGCCGACCAGGAGATCCCAAGGTGCGCGGAGGCTTCGAAAGCCGTCAACGGCGACCGCGCACGCGAAGACGCAGCACACGCCCGCCAGAATCGCGAACAGACGACGCCCCACAGGGGTAACATTCTACCGCGTCCAGGCGGCGGGAGGACAGGCGGCTCTCGAAATTCGTGCCCGCCAACCGCCACAGGGCAGGGTCTCGAGGGGCGTGGCGCTCGTTTGTGGCGGGCTGCATCGATAGGGGTAGGGAAGGCCGGCCAAGCCGGCCTCCCCCCTCCGAACCGGACGAGCGGATCTCCCGCATCCGGCTCTCCAGTCGGCGGGTCCCCGCGCAACGCGGCAGGACCACTTCGATCATGACGCGGGGCGAACCGCCTCACGACCAATGCACAAGGCGCTGATCATCTGCCTTCTGCCGCCCCGTCACCGGGGCCGTCCTGATGCGATCCGTGGGACTCAGCCGTTCGAGTCTGGGCTTGCGGCCCGCTCTCGCCGCCGGTGTTAGCCTTTCGGCAATGTCGGCGGGTCTTGTCGGCTGGGTCTTACATCACGCATCCGCCTTCCTGCGTCCCTTGGCTCCGCGGGCATTACCCCGCTTCACGGGAAAGCACGCTTTCCCTTCGCTGTTATGGACGCTCTGACTCCTGTGTCGCGCGAGGGATTCGCATCATCCCTCCCTCCCGGCTCACGCCGGTTCGCCTGCGCCGCAGGTCTCCCTGGTTCATGTGCCTGATCTTCTGACCGTTCCGCCTCCAACCACCCCACGCCGCCCCGGCATCGCTTTGTCACGTTACCCTTCAGCTCACCGGGCTTCCCTCGGGTCTTCCCGAGGGTTTGGGCTTCGCCACTTGCCAGCAGGCTCGCCGCCGCGTCAGGCCGAATCGAGTTCGCTTGTGCTGCGGACCGGTCATTCACCTCCGGTTGCTCTCCACCTGGCCTCGCGGCCACGCAGTTACCTTCGGTTACGGGCCGGAGAACGTTTGCCCGGAGAGGACTCGCACCTCTCTGATCTGGCACACTCCCAGGCGCACTGGCACGGCCGACCCGGCCGTGGTTCAGGGAGATTCATTGCCGGTTGATCGGCGATTGTGGAAAGCCCGGCAGCGACACCGGGTTTTTCACAATCGTACACCAACCGCGGATGACGCGCTTCCGCCCACGGCCGAGTCGGCCGTGCCACGGGCGGGGCGTCGCTGCAAGCGAGCGTCACGCTCGGACCTCGAAGCGCTCTATGGTTTTCGCTCGCCGTGAAGTAATCTATTGGTGTTCACATTCACGCTCCGTTTGGCGCGCGTAGTGCGGTGAGCGAGGGAGTACATATGCACCACCTCTTTCGGCGATCGGGCGCAGTCCGGCGCACCTCCGTGTTGGGGAAGATGGCGGCACGGGTTCGGCCGCACGTCGAACATCTCGAGCGGCGAAGATTGCTATCGGTGGCCGCTCCCGCGGGGGTGACGGCGGTCGGCATTTCACCTTCGGCGATCGCGCTGCAATGGAACGCTTCCCCTGACCCGACGGTGAGCGGCTATGACGTGTTCGCCAAACTCTTTGCCCCGGGCGGCGGAGGGAAGGGCACCCATCCGGGCCATTACTATTATGTCGCGGTTGCCACCAACCTGACCGCCACCTCCGGAACTATTACCGGGCTTGCCACTGGAACCTTTCACACGTATGTGGTGGGCGCGGTGAGTCCGGCGGGATTGTCGCCCTATTCGACGCCCGTAACCGCCGAGACGTGGGTCGCGCCCAGTCTGCCGTACGGCTCGGCCTTCCTGCTCCCCAGCGGTGCGCTTTATTCATCACCCTTGAGCGTGACCGCCGGCCTGACGACGCAGATCACCCTCCTCGCCGCCGGCAACCCGCTGACGTATTCCGTTCAAAGCGGGCCGGCCACCGTGTCGATCGACCCCGCCTCGGGCGTCGTCACCTACACGCCCGCCCTGAGCGAAGTGGGCAGCGTCGCCATTACCTTCAAAATCTCCAACACTTTGGGCTCTGTCGCGCAGTCGGTTCAGTTCAACGTCACCGCGCCCAACCCAAACCCGGCCAAGCCGACGCTGACGCTGAGCGGAACGGCCCTGACCTATAACGGCCAATCCCAGTCGGTGTCGGCGACCGCCGTCGGCGCCGACGGTATGACGCCCGTCGCCGGCACATTCACAGTTGCCTACAACGGCTCGACCGCCCTTCCGAAGAACGCCGGCACTTATGGGGTGCTGGCCACCTTCACCAGCGCCGACCCCAACTACGCCGACGCCACTGTCCTGGGCAAGCTCACCATCGGCAAGGCCACGCCGGTTTTCAATACGCTCAGTTCGCCGACCGTCGCGAGCTTCGCCTTGCCGGGCGACGCGAATTTGGACGGGAAGGTCGACTTCGCGGACTTGGTGCTCGTAGACCGAAACTATGGAATGACGAATGCCACCTGGGCCGACGGCGATTTCAATTACGATGGGTCGGTCGGGTTCGACGATCTTGTTATGCTGGCGCGGAACTACGGGCACAGCAGCGCAGCGACGCCGCTGACGGCGATCTCCGGCGCCATCGCCGCCGGCCCGGCGGCCCCCAGTGGCGACAGCGTGACAGTGGTTCTCAATGGCGTCGCGCAGGGTGCGACCGTGGACGCCTTCGGCAACTTCTCAGCCGCGATCCCTGCCAGCGCGCTGCCGCTGGGCACGTACACCATTTCCTACGCTTTCGCCGGTGACGCGAACTTTAACCCTGCCGCTGGCGTCAGCACTCTGACCGTCATCCCCACGGCGCCGCCTAAGGTGACGGTCAACCCGACAAACGTCACGACGAGTGCGGGCGACGTGGTCACGCTGACCGCCGCCGCCACCGGCAGCCCTCCGCCGGCCGTGCGATGGCAGCTCAGCACCGACGGCGGGCTCAGCTTCGCCGACATTTTCGGCGCCACCAGCGACATGCTTTCCTTCGCGTCCACCCAAAACCAGAACGGCTACCGGTACCGGGCCGTCTTCACCAACGCCGTTGGCGCCGCGACCACCTCGGCTGCCGTGCTCACGGTTCAATCAGATACGGGTGGAACCGACTGAGGATTTCCTCACATGAATTTCCGCCTGGTGCCCGCCATGTGCATCACTCGTCGGGTCTACTCATCAGCCCGCTTCCCTGTCATCCGATTTTCTGAGTATCCCGAGCGTTGCTCCGCTGGCTAGCATCGATTCACGGCGCCAGCTCTTCCGCCTGGAGAGGCTGGCAGCCGTCGCAATCCGGAGGCTTCGATGAACCCTGCGACCAGGCAAGGGACGAAAATCGCGGACCCTCCGCTCGCGAAGCATTCCATCACGCTGAAGGTCAACGGTGACACAAAACGTCTTGAGGTCATGCCGTGGACGACCTTGCTGGACCTGCTGCGCGAGCAACTCAACCTCACCGGTACAAAGAAGGGCTGTGATCACGGCCAGTGCGGCGCCTGCACCGTGCTCATCAACGGCAGGCGCATCAATTCCTGCCTGACCCTGGCGATCGTGAAAGATGGCGCGGAGGTCACGACGATCGAAGGGCTCGCCGACGGGACGGCGCTTCATCCAGTGCAGCAGGCATTCGTGGACCATGACGCATTTCAGTGCGGCTACTGCACGCCCGGGCAGATTTGCTCCGCGGTCGGATTGATCGGTGAACGCAGGGCCAAAAGCGCCGACGACATCCGCGAGTTGATGAGCGGCAACATCTGCCGGTGCGGAACTTACGCGCAGATCGTCGCCGCCATCGAGCAGGCGATGCACGGCGGAAAGGAGGGAGCGACACAATGAACGCGTTCTCATACACGCGCGCTCCGAATGTCGCGACGGCGGTGCGCGAGATTGCCCAAGATGGCGGGGCAAAGTTCATCGCGGGCGGCACAAACCTGATTGACCTGATGAAGGAGAACGTCGAGCGCCCAGCCCGGCTCATCGACATCAATCGCCTGCCGATGGGCCAGATCCAGGCAACACCGGACGGCGGCCTGCGGCTCGGCGCGCTCGTCACGAATACGGACGTGGCCTACCACGAGCAAGTCGAGCGGCGCTATCCGCTGCTGTCCAAAGCGATTCTGGCGGGCGCTTCCGCACAGCTTCGCAATATGGCGACCGTCGGCGGCAACCTAATGCAGCGTACGCGATGCTACTACTTCTACGACATCGCAACCCCGTGCAACAAGCGCGAGCCGGGGTCCGGCTGTTCCGCCATCGCCGGGTTCAATCGCATCCATGCCATTCTTGGCACCAGCGAGCAGTGCATCGCCGTCCACCCGTCGGACATGTGCGTGGCGCTGGCGGCGCTTGAGGCGATCGTCCGCGCCACCGGCCCGAATGGCGAGCGGGCGATCCCGTTTGCCGAGTTCCATCGGCTCCCGGGCGACACGCCGCACATCGATACCAACCTGAAGCCCGATGAGATCATCACCGCGGTCGATCTCCCGGCCAACGGATTCGCGCAGCACCACGAGTATCTGAAGGTCCGCGACCGCACGTCCTATGCGTTCGCGCTGTTTTCAGTCGCCGCCGCGTTGGAGATGGATGGGCAGACGATTAAAGAAGCCCGTCTGGCATTGGGCGGCGTGGCGCACAAGCCGTGGCGCGATCCGCAGGCGGAGGCGCTGCTTCGCGGGAAAGACGCCACGCCGAATAACATCCGGCCCGTTGCCGACGCGCTCTTGCGGGATGCCAAGGGTTTCGGGCACAACGATTTCAAGATCGAGCTGGCGAAGCGCGCCATCGTTCGCGCCGTGACTCGCGCCGCCGCGGCGGAGGGACAGCCATGAGCACGACAGCACACATCGGCAAACCGACGAGTCGGGTGGACGGGCGGCTCAAAGTGACCGGTCAGGCCAAGTACGCCGGCGAGCACAATATCCCGGATCTCGCGTACGGCGTCGCTGTGTCCAGCGCGATCGCGAAAGGCAGGATTGTCAAAGTCGATGCCAGCCGGGCGCTCCAGGTCCCCGGCGTCATCCAAGTCCTGATGCACGAAAATACGCCGGAGTTGGGGCGGTCCGATGAGAGCTACCGCGATGAAGTGGCGCCGCCCGGTTCGCCGTTCCGTCCTCTTCAGGACAACCAGATACGCTACAGCGGCCAGCCGGTCGCGCTGGCGGTTGCCGAGAGCTTCGAGCTGGCGCGTTATGCGGCGTCGCTCGTCCGGGTCGAGTACGAGCGCGAGCCGCATATCACCGATCTCGAGCGGAAGCTTAAGGAGGCGTACAAGCCCCGGGAGCGGGAAGGCATCCCGCTGACGCACAAACCGCGAGGCGACGCCGACAAAGCCCTCGCCAGCGCGGCGGTGAAGATCGACTCGCAATATCGCGTACCGGTCGAGCATCACAACCCGATGGAGCCGTTCGCAACGACGGTCATGCGGCACGAGGACGGCAAGCTCACCGTCTACGATAAAACCCAGGGCGTGCAGAACGTCCACGACTACCTCTGCAACGTGTTCGGCTACGGCAAGGACGATCTGCGCGTCCTCTGCCCCTTCACGGGGGGCGGATTTGGGTCGGGGCTGCGCCCGCAGTACCAGGTGTTCCTGGCGGTCCTTGCGGCGCGCGAGCTGAAGCGCTCGGTTCGCGTCACGCTGACCCGCCAGCAGATGTTCACCTTCGGCCACCGCCCCATGACCCGGCAGCGGGTGGCGCTGGGCGCCAAGCCGGACGGCACACTTGAAGCGATGATCCACGAAGCGGTCGGGGAAACGTCCCAGTTCGAGGATTATTCCGAACCGGTCGTCACCTGGTCGAGTCTCCTGTACCGCTGTGACAATGTCAGGATGGACCACAAGCTCGTGAAGCTCGACCTGTATACGCCAGCCGACATGCGCGCCCCGGGCGCGGTATGGGGCGTGTACGCGATCGAATGCGCGATGGACGAGCTGGCGGTCAAGCTCGGCACGGACCCGGTCGAATTGCGGCTGAAGAACTACACGGAACGAGATTTGAACGAGGACAAGCCGTTCTCGAGCAAAGAGCTTCGCGCCTGTTATAAGCAAGCGGCGGAAACGTTTGGCTGGGCGAAGCGCAATCCCCAGCCGCGGTCGATGCGCGAGGGGAACGCGCTGGTCGGCTGGGGCATGGCCAGCGGCATGTGGGAAGCGATGCAGCTCGAGGCGATGGCGAAAGCCGTGCTGACCCCCGACGGCAAGCTCGTCGTCTCCAGCGCGACCGAGGACATCGGCACCGGCACGTACACGGTGATGACGCAGATCGCCGCCGAGGTGCTTGGACTGCCGCTGGAGAAAGTGACATTCATGCTCGGCGACTCTGCTTTCCCCAAAGCGCCGGTCGAGGGCGGGTCGTTTACGGTGTCCACCGTCGGATCGGCGGTTTATGCCGCGTGTCACCAGGTGCGCGAGAAGTTGCTCAAGCTGGCGCAGAAGATGGATCGATCGCCCCTTGCCAAGGCCAGGCTCGCGGATGTGACGTTCGCCGACGGACAGATTCGCGTGGGTGCCGATCCATCCCGTGCCGTCTCGCTCGCCGACGTCATGCGGCACAGCAAGCTCGACTCGTTGGAAGCCGAAGCGTCCGCCGCACCCGGACCGAAGCGGAACAAATATGCCACTTACACGCATTCGGCCATTTTTGCCGAGGTGAAAGTCGATCAGGATCTCGGCACGATCCGCGTGACGCGGCTCGTGAGCGCGATTGCCGGCGGCCGGGTCATCAACCCCAAAACGGCCCGGAGCCAGATCCTCGGAGGAATGGTTTGGGGCATCGGCTCGGCGCTTCTGGAAGAGAGCGTGATCGATCAGGCATTCGGGCGGTTTATCAACCACAACCTGGCTGAGTATCACGTTCCGGTCAACGCGGACCTGCACGACATCCACGCCATCTTCGTTGACGAGAAGGACGAGATCGTCAACCCGCTCGGCGCCAAGGGCCTGGGCGAAATCGGCGTCGTCGGGGTCGCCGCGGCCATCGCCAACGCCATCTTCCACGCCACCGGAAAGCGAATCCGCGAGCTGCCGATCACGCTCGATAAACTGCTGTAGGGTATTACTCCGCCCCGACGTGCGCCCCCTTCTCGGCGAGCGAGCGGCGCATGAGCAGGACCAGAAGAATCAAGACGATTCCGACCGCCGCTGACACCCAGAACACGTCGAAATAAGCCAGCGACGAGGCCTGCTGCTGGCGGACCTGACTCAAGACCTGCAACGTCATTTTCTGCGAAAGGGGCGCGTCGCCGTTGTGTTGGAGGAAGAATGCCTGGCCTTGCTTGAAGAACTGCTGGACCGCCGGGTTGAGGGGGTCGAGTTTCTCGTTGAGCCGCAAGGTGTGGAACTGTTCGCGGCGCTCCTGAATGGTCTGGGCGACGGAAGTCCCCACGCTGCCGCCTTCGTTGCGAAGAAGGGCGAGCAAGCCGACGGCGGCCCCGCGCAATTCCCTGGGTATGTGTAAGAACGCCGCGACGTTCAGCGGGGCAAAAAGCATCGACAGGCCGGCGATCACCACCACCCGGGGCCAGACCACCTCCCAGGGGCTGATGGTCAGATTCAGTTGCGACATCCAGTAGTTTCCGGCTGCGACTGTGACCAGGCCGGCGGCCATCAGGTACCGCGCATCGACGCCGCGTGTCAGGAGCATTCCGACGACGACCAACACCATGACGGCCCCTATCCCCGCCGGCGAGAGCACCAATCCCGACGTGGTCGCGTCGTAGCCGAACAGCGATTGCAATAAGCTTGGAATACTGGTCGTATTTGCATACAGCACGCCGAACGCGCAGAAAATGATGACGCAGCAGGAGCGAAAGTTTCTGTCGAGCAGCGTTCGAAAATTTATGAGCGGGTTGGCGATCCGCGTTTCACGATAGATCAGGCCAGACAAGCAGAGTACGAAAAGGACCAGAAGCGTTTGGATTCGATGGAACGGATCGCCGAGCCAGTCCCATTCCTGCCCTTTGCTCAGCATGATTTCCCATGAGGTCATCGTCACGCTCAAGAGGCACAGGCCGAGCATATCAAAACGAACATGCTGAGTGCGCATTCTCGCGTGTTGGACCTTCAGATATTCCGGATCAGTCACGACGGCGCTGCACATGACCAGGGCCAACGCTCCAACGGGCAGATTGAGATAAAAGATCCAGCGCCAACCGTAGTTGTCCGTGATGTATCCGCCGAGCGTCGGCCCAACGACCGGGGCGAGCAACGCCGCGATGCCGAAAAGGGTCATCGCGGTGCCTTGCTTCTCCGGAGGGAAGGCGTCCAGCAGGACACCTTGGCTGGACGGCTGCAATCCCCCTCCGGCCAATCCTTGCAACACGCGGAACGCGATCAATGCGCTCAGGCTCTGGGCCATGCCGCACAATGCCGACGCGAGGGTGAAGACGGCAATCGACAGCAGGAAATAGTTCCGCCTCCCCAGGCGCGTCGCCAGCCACCCCGAGATCGGCAGGATGATCGCGTTGGCCGCCAGGTAGCTGGTGATGACCCATTCGCTGTCGGTAACCGGCGCGGACAGACCGCCGGCGATGTACCGCAGCGCCACGTTGGCGATCGTCGTATCCAGGACCTCCATGAAGGTCGGGATCACGACCGCGACCGCGACCAGCCACGGACTGACCGACCGGCGGGCCAGTGGAAGCTCGATCGCGCCGGCCGTCATGGCTCCGTCCCCGGCCTGGTGGTGGGAACTGTCGTCGGCAAATACGGCTGTAGCACCTTTCCCGCGTCCGGGCCGGTCGGCGCCTCGTTCACGTGCACGCCAGGCGTCACCGACAAACCAGTGAATAGAGTTGTCTGGTCCGGGTCGTAATCGATCAATTCAATCCGCACCGGCAGCCGTTGCACGACTTTCACGAAATTCCCCGTCGCGTTTTCCGGCGGGAGAAGCGCCAGCGTTGAACCCGTCCCCATCGTGAAGCCGGAGATTCGGCCCTTGAAGCGATGCCGGCGGCCATACATGTCCACGTCCAGGTCCGCCGGTTGTCCGATCCGCAATCGGGCGAGCTGCGTTTCTTTGAAATTAGCGTCGACCCAGATTTCCGTCAGCGACCGCACCGCCATCAGGCTTTGTCCGGCGATGACGTTGTTCCCCGGGTTTGCATTCCGTCCGGTTACCACGCCATCGATCTCCGACACCACATCGCAGTAGCGCAGATTCAGCTCCGCCTGATCCAGGTTGCGCCGCGCCTCGGCCAGCTTTGCCTCAGCCTGTTTGACGGCCGGCGCGTCGATGAGGAGGCGCTCATAGATGCGGTTGATGTCTCCTTGCGGGTCGCGCTTGTAGAAGTCCGCGACCATCTGCCTGGGCGACTTGTTGAACGAATCGGTGACGCCGAGTTGTGCCGCCGCTTGCAAGAGGCTGGCTTGTGCCTGTCGCACGGTCGAAAATGTTTGATCGAGATCGTCCGGCACCTGTGTCAGGTCGTCGCCGGTTGCGGGCCTCGGCGGCAGCCCCAGCCCAACGCGGACCTGATAGACCCCCTGCAGGGCCTCGTCCACCTGTGCCTGCGCCACCACCATCGACTCTTTGCGGAGATCCAGCTCTTCCTGCGCGACGGCCCCCGACTTCACCAGCGGCTGGGCGCGCTCGTAATCCGCCCGGGTCTTCACCAGCGTCGCGTTCCGCGAGTTGAGGGTGGCGACTTTTGACCGCAGCAGGGCAATCTGGTTGTCTACGTCCTCAATGGCATGCTCCAGATTGAACCGCCCGCTGCGCGTCTGCCCCTCGATGCCGCGGACCTGCGCCCGCGCGGTGACAAGATCGGCCTGCGCCGCCGTCACGGCGGCCTGCGCGATGTTGACTTGCACCTGGTACGGCTCCTTATCGAGCTGCACCAGCAGGTCTCCCTTGTGAACGCGGTTATTGTCGTCCACCAGCACGCTGGTGATCTGCCCCGGCACCCGCGGCGCGACGAACGTCACGTGACCGTTCACGTACGCATCATCAGTGGAGACCGTGTTCAGGAGGTTGAGTATCCAGGGCACGCCCACGATCAGCGCGACCAGAAAAAGCACGCCACCTGCGATCCACAGCCACCGTCGCCGCTTCGCGCCGTGGTGGATTTCTGCCGGGGTTGCTGTTGCCCGCGGCGCTGGCGGCGCGGCCCCATCAGCGCCGGGCGTCGTCATCGTGGTTGATCGAACGGATTTCTCCCCAGGCTCTGACGTTCTCATGTCCGGCGTTGACATCGCAATCCTCTCACTGAATCGCTCAGCACAGGCCGTGCCAATCAGTCGGCTCGGCCTCCAGCCTGCTCGACGCGCCGCTTGACATGCGGCGGCGATGCCTTCAAGGGGCCGAAGGCGCTTTTGAGAACAAGACCGTCAGTCCTTCGGCTATAGTTAGATGGGCAAATATTCCGTCCCGTAGACCAGTATAAGGCAGCCCCCCGCCTATTGCCCCGTAACCAGCACCATGTGGAACCGCGCTATGCCTTCCATCATCCGGGCGTAAGCATCAGCAGCCTGTTCGAGAGGAGCTGTTTCGATCATCGGGCGGTTGGGGAACAATTCAGCGCCGCACTCTCCTGCGGCTTTCGGTTCGCTCACGAGGCGCCTGGCTAAGCGATCTGCAAAGGCGATCGCTCCATCCGTGGTTGTCCGCCGCGGAACCTGATCACCCCGACGACGGCGATCACCACGAAAACCACCAGGACGACGAGCTGCGTCAGCTTGAACGGCGGCTCGGACTGTGTTGGCGCCAGCGACTTCAGGGCCGGCAGCTTGAGGAACGACTGCACGACCAGGACGAAGACGTTCAGATAAAGCCCAATCATCGCGCTCACCACGTAAATCCAACGCCATGGGCCGGCGAGGTGACGGCGGTAGCGGGCGAAGATCGCAATCGGCAGCACGAGCAGCGATACGATTCCGACTCCGTGGGACGGCATGAAGTGATGGACCGGAAAGAAAAAACCGGTCACGCTCGTTGCAACCGTGGTTGCCAGAAAGAGCGCCGTCCAGCCGTCCAGTCGTCTGTCGGTCAGCAGCCCGAACACGACGACCAATCCCGACACGATCCCCACCAGGCTCAAGACGACGTGAAAGATGGTAAATGCTGCCAAACCGATGCTCATCATGCACCTCGAGTCCGAATCCGGGTTATGGCGCGGCGTGCCGCTCGCTCGTGGCGAGGCCTCCCTCCCGGCGCGCCGGGACCGACTCGGCCGTGCCACTTACGCCGCCGCCTGATTGCCTACGCCTTAATAAAGGCGAGCAGGTCCTCATTCACCTGGTCCTTCAGGGTCGTGCACATGCCGTGCGGGGCTCCGGGGTAGACTTTCAACTTGGCGCCCTTGACGATCTTGGACGAGCGCAGTGCCGCGGCGCCGATCGGTACGATCTGATCGTCGTCGCCGTGAAGAATTAGCGTCGGGACGTCGAACCTTTTGAGATCCTCGGTAAAGTCCGTCTCGGAAAACGCCTTGATGCAGAAGTAGGAACCGGGGAATCCGGCCATCATCCCTTGCAGCCAGAACGACTCTCGGACGCCCTCTGAAATCCTGGCGCCCGGCCTGTTGTAGCCGTAAAATGGCAGGCTCAAGTCCTTCCAGAACTGCGAGCGGTCGGCGAGGACTGCCGTGCGAAGCTGGTTGAAAGCGTCGATCGGCGTGCCAACGGGATTGGCCGGCGTCTTAAGCATGAGCGGCGGCACAGCGCTAATCAGCACCGCTTTCGCGACACGCTTGGTGCCGTGACGGCCGATGTAGCGCGCTACCTCTCCGCCGCCGGTGGAGTGCCCGACGTGGATCGCGTTCTTGAGGTCGAGCTTTTCCACCAGCGCCGCCAGGTCGTCGGCGTAGGTGTCCATGTCGTTGCCGTTCCAGGGCTGGCTCGATCGGCCATGCCCGCGGCGGTCATGGGCGATGCAGCGGTATCCGTTGGAAGCCAGGAAAGACATCTGGTCTTCGAACGCGTCCGCGCTCAGCGGCCAGCCGTGACTGAAAACGACGGGCTGACCACTACCCCAGTCTTTGTAATAGATCTCGGTTCCGTCAGATGTTTTGAATGTGTCCACGATGA